>ENA-OQAA01000044-OQAA01000044.1-human-gut-metagenome-genome-assembly--contig:-NODE-44-length-79297-cov-3.719704_pt1 | contig 79297 bp, 87 predicted proteins | sample MGYA00242489_ERZ504515 | MGnify/ENA primary metagenome ERZ504515 (study PRJEB26092, sample SAMD00036237) | human gut metagenome | host: Homo sapiens | study: EMG produced TPA metagenomics assembly of... | reverse complement strand
CTAATTTCCTCGTATAGTGATGTTGCACCGGTTTCTTCCTGTCATCACCCTGGATAATCTTTCCACCAGGGCCGATTACAGCACCGATGAATTCTTTAGGAATAGTCATGGTTTCGATGCGTGGAGCATGCGGTTTCAGGTCGGCATGCGGTTCAGCGATACATTCGGTGATTTTACTCAGAATGTATTCGCGGCCTTCTTTAGCCTGTAACAATGCTTTTTCAAGGATTTCATAAGACAGACCGTCTACTTTGATATCCATCTGGGTAGCAGTGATACCGTCCTTTGTACCGGTTACCTTGAAGTCCATATCGCCGAGGTGGTCCTCATCACCGAGGATGTCGGACAATACTGCGTATTTTTCTTCGCCTGCATTCTTAATCAATCCCATTGCAATACCGGATACGGGCTTCTTGATTTTTACACCGGCATCCATCAGTGCCAGCGTACCGGCACATACGGTAGCCATGGAAGATGAACCGTTTGATTCGAGAATATCGGATACTACACGCACTACATACGGATAATCGGCAGGGATTTGTCCTTTCAAAGCACGCCATGCAAGGTGTCCGTGACCGATTTCGCGACGGCCTACACCACGTTGTGCTTTGGCTTCACCCGTAGAGAACGGCGGGAAGTTGTAGTGCAGTAAGAAACGTTCTTTTCCATGTTCCAGAACGTCGTCGATAATTTTTTCGTCCAGTTTTGTACCTAAAGTAACGGTAGACAGAGACTGGGTTTCACACGCGTGAAGATAGCGGAGCCGTGAGGACCGGGCAGATAACCGATTTCGCACCAGATAGGACGGATTTCGGTAGTCTTACGTCCGTCGAGACGCTTGCCTTCATCCAGGATGGAACGACGCATGGCTTCTTTTTCAACATCGTGGTAGTAGCGGTCGATAAGCGGAGCTTTTTCTTCCAGTTCTTCTTCGCTGAATTGTGCCTTGAATTCTTCGCGGATGGCATCGAAAGCATCCATACGCTCATGCTTATTCTTGTTACCGGAAGCTGCGATTGCATAAGCCTTGTCATAGCAGGCGTCGTGAACAGCCTTGCGGAGTTCTTCATCGTTTACTTCGTGGCAGTATTCGCGTTTTACGGTAGAACCGACTTCTTCTGCCAGTTCCATCTGGGCCTTACATTGTATCTTGATTGCTTCGTGAGCAGCTTTCATGGCTTCCAGCAAGTCTCTTTCGGAAACTTCATCCATTTCACCTTCCACCATCATGATGTTTTCATAAGTGGCGCCTACCATCAGATCCATGTCAGCCTTTTCCAATTGCTCAAAAGTAGGATTGATAACAAATTCGCCGTTGATACGTGCTACGCGTACTTCGGAAATCGGTCCGTTGAAAGGAATATCTGAAACAGCGAGGGCTGCAGAAGCTGCAAGTCCTGCCAGTGCGTCCGGCATGTCAACGCCGTCTGCTGAGAAGAGGATGATGTTTACATATACCTCTGCGTGGAAATTGTCGGGGAATAAAGGGCGGAGAGCACGGTCTACGAGGCGGCAGGTAAGGATTTCATAATCAGAAGCACGGCCTTCGCGTTTTGTAAAACCTCCGGGGAAACGTCCGAATGCGGAGAATTTTTCTTTGTACTCTACCTGTAACGGCATGAAATCTGTTCCGGGAACTGCGTCCTTGGCGGCACAAACAGTAGCTAACAGCATGGTGTTACCCATACGAAGCATTACAGAACCGTCTGCCTGTTTTGCCAGCTTTCCCGTTTCGAGCGTGATGGTTCTGCCATCAGGAAGCTCGATCGTCTTAACAATTGGGTTAATCATAAAAAATGTTTTATATCTAATTTTCTTTCAAAATTCGTGCAAAGATACATAATTTATTCATGTAAATGGTGGGAATGAGATAAAAAGTTTGTATTTAGTTGTTTTTTGCAGTTTTCTATATGGAAGAACGAGGGAAAATGCTTTGACTGAACTTGAAAAGAAGTATATTTGCAGGCACGTTTGCAAAACAAAACTGAAGATACGATATGAAGAAAATCTTTTTTATGGCACTTGCTGCAATAGCATTGGGTGCATGTAATTCCGAACCGAAATTCAAAGTAGAGGGTGAAGTGTCTGGTGCCGACGGCAAGATGCTTTATTTGGAAGCCTCGGCATTGGAAGGTATTGTTCCTTTGGATTCTGTAAAACTGGAAGGGGATGGCTCTTTCCACTTCAAGCAGGTACGTCCGGTGTCTCCGGAATTTTACCGTCTGCGGGTAGACGACAAGGTTATTAATTTCTCGGTAGATTCGACGGAAACGGTTTTGGTAAAGGCACCTTATACCGATTTCGCCACTGCCTATACAGTGGAAGGTTCTCCGAATAGCTCGAAGATAAAGGACTTGACGCTGAAGCAGATGAAGCTTCAGGATAATGTGAATGCATTGCTGCAGTCGGTGCAGGCACATAAGATAGGTGCCGATGTTTTTGAGGACAGTCTTGCCTCTTTATTGAAGAACTATAAGGATGAAGTGAAAATCAGCTATATTTTTGCCGCTCCCAATACGGCTGCTGCCTATTTCGCCTTGTTCCAGAAGTTGAATAATTATTTGATTTTCGACCCTCTGAACAATAAGGAAGACATTAAGTGTTTTGCAGCCGTGGCAACCAGCCTGAACAATTATTATCCGGATGCCGACCGCTCCAAGAACCTCTACAATATTGTGATAAAGGGAATGAAGAATACCCGTACTCCGCAGCAGAAGGTGGTGGAAATCCCCGAAGAGGCAATTTCCGAAACCGGCATCATCGACATTAACCTGCGTGACATGAAGGGCAATACACGTAAGTTGAGCGAACTGAAGGGCAAGGCTGTTATTGTGGACTTCACTGTTTATCAGAGTGCCGTTTCTGCTACACATAATTATATGTTGCGCGACTTGTACGACAAGTATGCCGCCCAGGGATTGGAAATCTATCAGGTTTCTCTGGATGCAGACGAGCACTATTGGAAAACAACTGCCGACAATCTACCTTGGATTTGTGTGCGCGACGGCAATGGAATTTATTCGTCTATAGCGGCTTCTTATAATGTGAAGAATGTGCCTTCTGTGTTCCTGGTCAACAAGAACAATGAGTTGAGTGCCCGTGGAGAGAGCATTAAAGACCTGGAGGCGGCAGTGAAAGCATTGCTGTAACATGTTATAAATAAGAAGTTTTCGTTTAAATATGTTACAAAGCAGCCTTTTATGCTTGACACGCATTGTATAAAAGGCTATCTTTGCAAAGGAAAATCGGAAAGAGGGTTCCAGCATGCTGACCATGTTGGAATTCTTTTTTGTTTATAGTACCATTAAAAACTAACATAACATTTAAGGAGGAAAAAGTATGGCTTATATGTCAGAAGACGGCTACAAGAAATTGATGGCCGAATTGAAACACCTGGAGACGGTGGAACGTCCCAAAATATCGGCTGCCATTGCCGAAGCGCGTGACAAAGGTGATTTGTCGGAAAATGCAGAGTATGACGCTGCCAAGGAAGCTCAAGGTATGCTTGAGATGAAAATTAACAACTTGAAGCTGACCATTGCCGACGCTAAGATTATTGATGAGTCGAAGTTGAAAACCGATTCTGTACAGATTCTCAATAAGGTAGAGCTTAAGAACGTGAAGAATGGCATGAAGATGGTTTATACCATCGTTTCCGAAAGTGAAGCCAATCTGAAGGAAGGAAAGATTTCCGTCAATACTCCGATTGCACAAGGTCTGCTTGGCAAGAAAGTAGGTGACATCGCAGAAATTAAAGTTCCGCAGGGCATGATTAACCTGGAAGTAGTGAACATATCCTTTTAAAGGAAGGCAGGTCCGCATACGGGCTTGCCTTATTTTATAATTTATAGCTATGGCAACAATATTCAGTAGAATTATCGCAGGTGAAATACCTTGCTACAAGGTAGCGGAGGATGACAGATTCTTTGCGTTCCTTGACATCAATCCGTTGGTAAAAGGTCATACATTGGTCATTCCCAAGCAGGAAGTGGATATATCTTCGATTTGAACGATGAGGATTTGGCGGCGATGCATGTTTTCGCCAAGAGAGTGGCGCTTGCCATCGGCAAGGCCTTTCCGTGTAGAAAGGTAGGAGAAGCGGTATTGGGGCTGGAAGTGCCTCATGCGCACATACATTTGATTCCTATGCAGAACGAAAAAGATATGCTTTTCTCCAATCCCAAACTGAAACTGACGGACGAAGAATTCAAGGCTGTGGCAGAAGCTATCCGTGCAGTGCTTTAATCGGTTTATTTTCCTCCCCTAAATAAACGGAAGCGGGAGTTGGACTTCATCCAGCTCCCGCTATTTTTGCCTTCGGCACCTATCCTTTAATTTTTAATTTAAATGTATTCCTCTCCCAGTTTTATCTGGGCATCATTCACATATTTGCGGATGGTATGTTCTTCATCTTTCTTGCAAATCAGTAATACATTGTCCGACTCGGCTATGAGATAACCTTCCAAACCGTCGATAACTGCAAGTTTGTTGTCGGGCAGCACCACGATATTGTCTTTGCTATTATAAATGAGGGATTTACATTTTAAGGCTACATTGCCTGCTTCATCTTTGGGAGACAAATCATACAAAGACCCCCAGGTTCCTAAATCAGACCAGCCGAAATCGCCTAATGACACATATACATTGTCTGCCTTTTCCATGATGCCGAAGTCTATGGAGACATTGGGGCAAGCAGGGAAGTTCTCATCAATGAATTGTTTCTCTTGGACTGTTCCATACACATCTTTGCCGGGGGCCAGTTTGGAAGTCAGCTCGGGCAGCAGGGCTTCGTTTGCCTTGATGATGGTATTTACGTTCCACATGAACAGACCAGAGTTCCAATAGAATTCTCCACTTTCCACGAATACTTTTGCCAGTTCCAGTTCGGGCTTTTCAGTGAAGGTTTTTACCTTGTAGAAATTATCACCGGCGGCTTCGGCTATTTGTATATAGCCATATCCGGTTTCCGGACGGTTGGGCTTGATGCCGAGTGTCAGCAGATTGTCCGATTGGGAAACGAAGTCCAGCCCTTTTTCGATAGCTGCCAGAAATTCGCCTTCCTTCAGGATTAAGTGGTCCGAAGGAGCTACCACTATATTGGCGTTCGGATTCAAGGCGCGGATATGATAGGAAGCCACGCAATGCAGGGGGCTGTATTCCTGCGTGTCGGCTCCAGTAGAATCTGTTCGGGTTTAAGTTCGGGAAGCTGTTCTTTTACAAGGTCGGCATACAAGTCATTTGTTACGATAAGTATATTTTCCATGGGGATTACCTGCTTGAAGCGGTCGAAGGTTTGCTGCAGCAAGGAACGTCCCGTACCGAAGAAATCCAGAAACTGTTTTGGAAGTGTCTTGCGGCTGAATGGCCAGAAACGGCTACCGATTCCTCCGCCCATGATTACACAGAAATTATCCTTATTGGTTACCATGCTATTGATTTTAAAAGTTTCTGCTAATGTACTGCATATTTTACAAACAAGGAATGATTCAAGCAGGTTTTATCGTTTTTTTTCGCCTTTTTTTAGGAAAAAGTATTGCAGGTTTAGAAAAAAAGCTGTATCTTTGCACCGCATTTGAGAAGTCAAACATGCCCAGATGGCGGAATCGGTAGACGCGCTGGTCTCAAACACCAGTGGATTCACTTCCATCCCGGTTCGACCCGGGTCTGGGTACGAAGATAAAAGCTAAGTATTGAATAATCAATTACTTAGCTTTTTTGTTTTACCTGAATTTTCCCCGCATTTTTCCCCACACGTGCAAAAAATATAGTAGTAAGTCATTGTTTTCTTTGGCTGAATATCGTAAATACACTACCTTTGAAAAGAAATAAAGCCTATTAAATAAAAAGCAATGGAACAAGACGTTTGGCAAGAGATAGAACAGTTATACCAGAAATTTCAGAAACTTGGCATCAATGAAGCGGTGGATTATGATAAGTACTACCTTTATTCTCTTATTACCCATCAACAGCTATTGAAGGTTCTACACTTACCGAAATAGATACGCAACTTCTGTTTGATGAAGGGGTAACGGCGAAAGGGAAACCGTTGATACATCACTTGATGAATGAGGATTTGCGTAAAGCATACGAACTGGCAAAAGAAGAAGCACAGCGTAATACATTAATAACTCCGGTTTTCTTGCAAGGCTTGAATGCTGCCTTAATGCGGACAACTGGAAGTGTGCATAGTGTAATGGGTGGTTCTTTCGATTCTTCCAAAGGTGAATATCGTTTATGTGGTGTCACGGCAGGCGTGGGCGGTCGGTCTTATATGAATTATCTAAAAGTGCCTGTTAAAGTAGAGGAATTTTGCGCTATCCTGCAAGAAAAGCAAAATACTGCGGGAACACTTCGGGAACAATACGAGTTGAGTTTCAACGCTCATCTTAACTTGGTTACTATTCATCCGTGGGTGGACGGTAATGGAAGAACGGCTCGTTTACTGATGAATTATATTCAATTCTGCTATCACCTTTTTCCTGCTAAGATCTTCAAGGAAGATAGAGAAGAATATATATTTCTTTGCGTCAGTCACAAGAAGAAGAAAGTAATCAGCCTTTCTTAAAACTTTATGGTAAGGCAACTAAAAAAATCACTTTTACTGGAAGTAAGAGCATATAATTTGTGATATGCAGGATGATCTTATTTTTTGATAGTTAATTTGTGTGTTAATTACTATTTCGATTTTAGCAATATGGATGTAAATAATAATGCTTGGTATTTCACGGGAGAGATTGATTATAAAAAGATCCCTTTGATACAGAAGTGCAAAAACATTATTGTAAAGTGTTCAGTTACCACGAATTTTGAAGTTGATAATATTATTTCGTATCTGCATAATATTTGTTCTTCAGGTGAAATGAAAACGCTGGATTTGAGAGAATTTTATTTACCATCAGGGATTTATAGTATTGGGTATTGTTCTAATATCGAAAAAATAATTTTACCTCAGGGAGAAAGCCGAATATCATACTGTAAGAATTTGAAAGAAATAGTGCTTCCGCAAAACTCTTTGTTAAATATAACGGAGACAAATCATAACATCTCTCTTACGAAATTTGTAGTTGAATATGGGCATAAGTATTACTGTGTAAAAAATGATGCTTTGTATTCTAAGGACGGGAGAACGCTATTGTTATTTCCCACAAATAAAATATGTAATTATAAACTTGAAGAAAGTACCGAGTTCATACATGAAAACGCTTTTGAAGGCAGTTTGTTGAAAAGCATATCTTTAAATAGGAATTTGAAGAATATAGGTAAACACGCTTTCAAAAACAGCCGGATAGAGAAATTGTATTTCAATCAATCCGAATGCGAACTTGACGAGTTTGTTTTTGAAGGATGTAGTAGGCTGCATGATATTATGATTCCGGCATATTGGAAAACAATAAAAAAAGGTACATTTAGTAAGTGTTATAATATTAAATATATTAACTTGCCAAAGTCTTTAACTACAATAGAAAAAGAGGCATTCTTAAATTGCTCTAAATTGAAAGTTGTTACTGGTGGAATGGGACTATTATATATAAAGGAACGTGCTTTTTGTGGATGCATAAATCTTAGTGATATATGTTTGAAAAGCATACAAGAGATTGAAAGTCGTGCTTAATTCATAATCTTATTATTAGAAAAGGAGCTAAAATAGATTGGGGAGCATTTGGTTATTCTTCTATAAAAAATGTATATGTTAATTCTGAATCATCCAATCTTAATGAGAATGCTTTTTATAATTCAGTAGTAGACAATTTTATTCTTCCTGTAAATTATATCAATCCCCAATTTATAAAGATACCATGGGAACAACAATCTGTTTTTGTAGGGTTTATATGCTTTCTTTACGAAGATAATGGAATCCATTATGGCTTAATTCGAAGTGAAAAACGAACATTTGTTCGTTTTAAATATAAGCCACAAGAAGAAAAATTTGAAATAGGAAATGTTGTTACCTATGAATACAAGAAACGTTATTCAAAACATTTTAATGGGAATAATATAGTATATACCTTAGATAATGCAAATCAAGGATTTAATGTTTTGAATTTGAATTATAAACCTGAAAATAAAGATAAGGATAGTTCGGAAATTTTATTAGAATATATTAAAAATGATTATTGGTATAAACAAGGGCATAAAAGTAAAAACTACATTTTAAGTAATGAAATTATTTCAGAATATTTCAAAAAGAAAGATTATATTGGACTTCAAAGAAAAATATCTGAATATGTCCAACAATATGATATCAAAAAAGCTTGTGAACAGTATTTTGTTACTATTGAAGAAGATTTTAGGTATCGCGTAGGAAGAGATGATTATTATAGCTGTTGTGAAGTCGGCAAAATAGAAAAATATTCTACAGATACATATATACAAAAAATATTGCCTAAATATGGAAAGTGTCTTTATGAAGACAAAGGGTATATGGTTGCCGATAAAATGGCAATAGATACAACTGGATATAAAGAAGAAGCAAGCATTAAACAAATTCAAATACGGAATAATGCATTAAAATACTATAATCCTATTTGCCATGAACATGAATTATATGAAGAAATTTTATCTGATTACATCTCTGAGCAAAAAGGAAAATGAATATTTACTTGAGAAATTATTTCACTATAATACTTTGGTTAATTATGGAAAAAGTTATTTTAGCCATGATGATTTGGAAAAAGTAAGAATGGATTTTATGAGTTTTGCATCCTATATATTGTAGAAAATTACGCGAGTTCGGGATAAAAAAGTTAGGAAAAAGTTGGTAATCACGCTAGAGTTTGTATTATTATAGTTGATAAATCAAAATATTAACAAGACTAGCAAGCATGATTACCAAAGACAAAGTTATAGAGATTTTCTGTATTATCGATGAATTTGACAAGAATTTGAGTGACGAACTCTCAAAAAACCTGCGTCTGTCCTCTGTGGACAAGGACGGCCTCAGGCGCAGGAACCGTCCGGGCAGGATGTCCGAAAGCGAAATAATGACTGTCTTGGTGTGCTACCATTTCGGCACATACCGCATCTTCAAGGATTACTATCTCACCTGCATCAGAGGAAGTTTGAAAGACTGTTTTCCGGATGCGGTTTCATACAACCGCTTCGTCGAACTGATGCCAAGGGTATTCTTTCTGATGATGCTTTTCATGAAGTTGTACGCCTTCGGCAAATGTACCGGCATTACGTTCGTGGACAATACCATGATTCCCGTGTGCCACAACCTCAGGAGGTATATGAACAAGGTTTTCGCAGGTCTGGCCCAAGACGGGAAAGGTACGATGGGATGGTGCCACGCTTCAAGCTGCATCTGCTGTGCAACGACGCCGGGGACATCATAACCTTCTGCCTGACTGGAGCAAACGTGGACGACAGGGACGAAAAGGTATGGAAGGTATTCACCAAGGAACTCTACGGGAAGGTCTTTGCCGACAGGGGATATATCAAGAGGGAACTTCCGAATCACTCTTCGAACAGGGCATACATCTCGTACATGGGATCAAGGCCAATATGAAGAACAGGCTCATGCCCATGTGGGATAAAATCATGCTCCGCAAAAGGTATGTCATCGAGTGCATCAACGAGCTGCTCAAGAATAAGGCAAACATCGTGCATTCACGGCATCGCTCTCTACATAACTTCATAATGAACATCTGTTCGGCACTCACCGCATACTGTTCCTTCGACAACAAACCGGAGGCTTTACCTGTACACGTGGAAAATAGTACGCAATTGGCACTCTTTTAAACGAGAATTATCCCGAACTCGCGTAGTTCTCGATTGAAGAACAGCAAATCAACAAACATTTCTTCTCCTGCAACTTCTACTCTGTATTGATTGCCGATAAAAATAAAATCTTGTCCAAAGGTCACAAAGTCTTTCCTTTCGACAAAATTTCAATATGATGGCTGAAGGAGTACCCTATAGGACGAACCCGGCTCCATGTCTCAATTTCCTTTCGCAACCGTTTTATAGCTGCTTGGCGTCACTCCGAACTGTTTCTTGAAGCTTTTCGAGAAGTGCGACGGAGTGGCAAATCCTGTCATGTCGGCAATCTCGGCAAAGGTGTATTTCCCTTCTATAATCAGTTCGGCTGCACGGTTCAGCTTGTAGGTCTTGAAGAACACGCTCGGATTCTCGCCCGTCAGACCTTTCACCTTGTAGTAGAACTTGGTGCGCGAAATGTGCATCAGCTCTGTCATATGGCTGATGTCGAGTTCGGGGTTCGATAATTCCTTCTCCATGAGCTGGTACAACTCCGTCATGAAAGCGTTGTCTTGCGGAGACAGCATGTTCTCTTCGATGTTGTCGGTCTGTGTGGCCTTGCCCAGCAGATTTCTCACCTTATCCCTGTTCTTCAGTTGCGAGCTGATGAGCGCGAGCAGATAGTTGGGGTCGAATGGCTTCGTGACATAGGCATCGGCTCCGATGTTGAGGCCCTGCACCTGATTGTCGACAGTTGCTTTGGCTGTCACCAGTATGACGGGTATATGGCACAACTGCAGATCATCTTTAATCTCCTTGCACAGCTGGTAGCCATCTTTGTTGGGCATCATCACGTCGCTCAGAATCAAGTCTGGAGCTTCTTCACGGATGGTGGTGAGCGCATTGTCGGCATCGAACCGGCATACTACACGATATTGTGCTGAAAGCAGCGTACTCAGGTAGTGTGCCACTTCGGTGTCATCGTCCACCACAAGTATGGTCTTGAGATTGTTGTCTTCGGCAATCTCGACCGTTTTCTCTTGTACCAGCGGCATTGGCAGCGGGAAAGCACTCTGCTGGTCCAAAGTGTCGCTCTGCTGTTCTTCCACAGAATAAGACACATCGTTTACGGGCAGTATGAAAGTGAATATCACACCTTCGTTGTCGGGAAGGTTCTCGGCCTTGAGGTGTCCGTGATGCATTCTGACCAGATTGCGTGCATAGTAGAGCCCGATGCCTGTTCCCCAGTTATATGTACCCTCTTGTGGATTCGATAGCTGGTAGTACCGTTCGAATATCTTCTCCAGTTTGTCTTCCGGGATGCTGCTTCCGGTGTTCGATACCGATATCTTGATGTATTGTGAGTCGCGGTCGTGGTTTGTCAGCGTGAAGCAAAGTCCGGCCTGCGTCCGGGTGATCAGATCAAAGTCTATGCGGATGCTTCCCCCACGTGGAGTATATTTCAAGGCATTCGACATCAGGTTGTTGAATATCTTGTCCACCTTGTCGGTGTCGAGCCACGTCAGGAACGAATCCTCCAGTCCGCAGGTTGTCAATGTGATGTTTTTGCTCTGTGCGTTCACTCTGAATATATCCGTCTGCTTCTGCAGCAGGGAGATGATGTCCGCATGCTTCACCTTCAGTTTCAGCGTGTCGTTCTCCAATTTATTGAAGTCCATCATCTGGTTCACCAGCCGCAGCATACGGTCCACGCTCCGTTGCACGATGTGCAGCAGGCTCTTGTTTTGTCCCGTAATCTCGTTGCTGTCGCACAACTGTGTCACAGGTCCTGCTATCATGGTGAGCGGTGTGCGGAACTCGTGCGATATGTTGGCAAAGAAACTCATGTTCATCCTGTTGATACGTTGCTCCTGCTCCTTCTCATACTCGGCGCGTTTCAGAGCCATCTTCTCGGCCTGTATGCGCATCCTCGCCCTGACGAGCAGCCCGATGATGACTGTCGCTACCACCATATATATAAGATATGCCCACCATGTGGCCCATGGCGCGGGCTCTATGATGACGGTAATGGCATTCTCGCCCATCACCACACTCTGGTCATGATTGGTGGCTTTCACCTTGAACAAATATTTCCCAGTGGGCAGATTGGCGTAGTATGCCTCACGGTTGTTGTAGGCATCAATCCAGTACTTGTCGAAACCCTCCAGCGTGTAGTGGTATCTGATGCGCTCGAACTCCGAATAGTCCAGTGCCGTGAACGAGATGCTGAAACCATTCTGATCGTGCCTCAGACGTATCTCCGGGTTTTGCGACAGATGTTTCTCTATGCATTGTCCCGCTCCGGGATGTATCAGCTGGTTGTGTACCTTCAGCGACTCAAACATCAGTGGCACATTCTGTCTGCTCTGTATGTCTATCGGGTTGAAGAATGTAATCCCGTGCGTGCCGCCAAACACCAGTGTTCCGTCCGGCAGTTTGCACGACGCACGGTCGTAGAACTGATTGCCGCCTATGCCGTCGGTTCATAATAGTTTATCATTTTCTGTGTGGTGCGGTCATACTTGCTCAGTCCGTAGAGCGTGCTTATCCAGAGATTTCCCTGTTCATCCTCCTCAATAGCCGATATGTCGGTGCATGCTGTGCCCGGTACAGGTCCAGTTTTTTATTTGCCGATGAATAGCGCAACAGACCGTTGCTTACGGTTCCTATCCAAATGTCATGACGGCTGTCTTCGTGGATGGCGGTAGGAATAATAACTGAACGGCGGATACAGTTTTTATAATCTTCCTGGCTGATAGGTATATCTTCTATTGCATGGTTGTTTTTATCAATAAGTTTTATAGGCAAAGCAAATGCTGATACCATTATTTTATTGTTGTGCAGAGGCGTGATACCTGGAATGAATGTATATGTGAATTTATTGTTTGAGTCCAGGATGTTTATGCTTTTCATTTCAAGATTGGTATCGATACAGTATACCAGGGGAGAAGCCGAACCTATCCAGATGGTTTTATCCTGATCTTGCGTGATGGACATACCCATAGGGATATTGAATCGTTTCTTTATCTGTAGCTTATTCTGTTCATACGAACATAACCATGTTTCATTATGGGGAGTGACAATCCAGATATTATTATCGGTATCTACGAAACCTGATTAGCTAATGTTTGCTCCTTTTTTTCTTCTGTTAAGAATTGGTTGAGGTTTATCTTTTGGATTTCCTGTCGCTCAAAGTCGTATCTGTATAATCCATCTCTGAGAGTTAACATCCATAGGCTATTATCCTTCCCCATTGCAACAGAAAATACGGATTTGTTCTTCATATATGTTTGTAGATTATTGTTGCTATTGAAATTCCTCTTGTAATTGTAAGCAACCTCATAACCTTGATCATACGACCCTATCCATAAGTTTTTTTGTGAATCGGTGAACATTCTCCATATATCAATTTTCGGTAGTGAAATAGGGAGATGTTTTTCCTTCTCATGAATTACACTGTTGTCATGGTAATTGTAGCAGAAGATTCCATCGTGTGGGGTTTTGAGCAAAAGATAGTTGTCTCCATAGGGATGTATATATTCAATATTATTGTTCCATAATTTAGATTGTTTTATGGTAGTGGGTAAGTCTATAAATTTATATGTATAGACATTGAATATCTGAATAAGTCCTGTTTCCTGTAAGCCAAAGATCTCCATTGGAATGTAAATAAAAATATGTAGGAAATCCTTTCAATGGGATATTCTTTTTTAATGTCATGTCTTTTATATCATAACTAATTAAAGCTAATGGACCGGCTGACCATAAGTTGTTGTTGGAATCTACAAATAGTTGGGCAGAAAATGTGTTTTTTAAATGAATATCTTTAATGATGTAATCCATTTGGTTGCTGTCAGGGTTATATTTATGTAAGTCGGAGCCTGTATATAATAGTATTTCTCCATCCTTTGTTTCCAGTAATTTTAAGCCTATTTTGTTGCCGGCATTCATAGGTATGCGCTGAAACTTGTCTTCATCTGTATAAATACACACACCGTTGACGGTAGAAACCCATAGCCTGCCTTTCGAGTCGCATAGCAAATCCTGAATCTGATTGTCGGGCAAACCTGATGAATTATTGGTGCAGAAGTATTGGTGATATTCGTGCGAAGTGAATTTGTTCAGTCCTCTGAATGTCCCAATCCAGATGTGTCCGTTCTTATCTTCTGCAAACGCTCTGATTTGTTGATTGGAAATGCTGTTTGCAATGATTGGTAAGTTATCTCGTTTTCTGGTTGTTTAATGTCTTTTTTGGTACACGAAGCACATATGATAGACATCAGTAAAAGTAAGGTTGACAGTCTCATTGTTGCTGATATTGTTTTTAAAGGTTTGTGATGCGAAAATAGGAATAAATATAATATGTCATGGTGTTGTGCGGCATGTTTTGAACATTGGGATAAGTTTCTGAACATACAGAATAGCATATTTGAACAATCGGGCAATAATATCAAACATATGAAATAGTTTGTGTCTGGCTTATTGTCTAATATTGCAGCGGTTAATATAGTGAATATTTTAGTATGAAAAACAAATTCTTACTGTTATTAGTAATTGCTTGCTTGTGTCTGACATCGTACGGACAGTCAACATCGTGCAAGCAACAATCTGATGTGAATGGTGCAATCGTTGCCTCTTCTTCCGATGCTGTTGTACAGACAGAAGCCGGAAAGGTGGCGGGTTATCTGGAAGACGGAATATATAAATATAAAGGTATTCCGTATGTAAAGGCTGAACGCTTTATGCCACCGGTAGCTGCCGATAGGTGGGAAGGCGTGCGCAGTTGCCGTCAGTATGGACCGACTTGTCCGCAGGAGAAACGTACAGGATGGGCGAATGATGAAATAGCGTTTGCTTTCAACTGGAACGACGGATACACTGGCGAAGATTGCTTGAGGGTGAACATCTGGACACCGGGCATTGCCGATGGAAAGAATCGTCCGGTGATGGTGTGGTTGCATGGCGGTGGGTATTCTACTGGTTCAGGACAAGAGCTGCCATCATACGACGGGACCAATCTGGCAAAGAAAGGTGATGTAGTGGTTGTCACATTGAACCACCGCCTCAATGTGCTGGGTTTCCTCGACCTTTCTGCTTATGGCGACAAATATGCCAAGTCGGGCAACGCAGGACTGCTCGACCTTGTGGCTGCCCTGCAATGGGTAAACAAGAATATCAAGGCATTTGGTGGCGACCCGTCTAATGTGACCATCTTCGGTCAGTCGGGCGGCGGTGGAAAGGTGTCTACACTGCTGGCTACTCCCGCAGCCAAGGGTCTGTTCCATAAAGCCATTGTTCAGAGTGGCTCCATGCTTCGCACAATGGAGAGTACCTACTCACGCCGCATAGGGAAAGCCACTGTAGAAGCGTTGGGACTGAATGCTGCAACAATTGATGAGCTGCAGAAGATTCCTTATGAGCAGATTCTTGCCGCTGGAAACAAAGCCGTAGCCAAGGTTCGTGCTGAAGCAGAAAAAGAGGACGCTCTCTCTTCCTTTATATTTGGATGGGCACCGGTGGTGGATGGTGATGTGCTGCCTGCTCAGCCATTCGACCCACAGGCTCCCGAAATGTCAAAAGACATACCTGTAATGATGGGTACAACTCTCCACGAGTTACATCATCTACCTATATGCCGGGATTGCGCAATATTTCGAAAGAAGATGCCATAAAGATGGTGAGACAAAGGTATGGTGACCGTGCAGATGATTTTCTTGCAGCTTTTGCCAAAGCCTATCCTGATTATCAACCTAAAGATTTATTGGACACAGATTTCATATTCCGCCCCAGTACGTTGGAGCAAGGAAGGCTGAAGCTGTTCAGCAAGGCGCTCCTGTGTATATGTATATGTTCGCGTGGGAGTCGCCCGTGATGGATGGTATGCTGCGCAGCACACACTGCATGGAGATCCCTTTTGTGTTCAACAATGTGGTGCGTCATGCCAGCATGACCGGTGGCGGTGCTGAGGCTTGTGCGTTGGGCGAGAAGATGAGCAGTGCATGGCTCAACTTTGCACGTACGGGCAACCCCAATGCTGAAGGCTTGCCACAGTGGGATACCTTTACAAAAGAGAATGGCGCGTTGATGTATTTCGACAATCAATGCGAAATGAAGTTACAACCATGATAAGGAACTCATAGATATTATCAGAACGTTCCCTACAAGAGGATTCTGAGACAAACAACAGGGCATAATACAATCAATATTTTTATTGACAAACTTAAAACAGGTACATTCAGGCTGATGATAAGAAGCTTTGCAGATTAAACTGTAAGGATTCTTATTATCGGGTTATCGAAATTAAAATCTTTAATATTAACATAAATTTAAATTTGAAATCAAATGAAGCAATTAGTGAAGCAAACATGTTGGAGGAGATGTGCCACAGTGGTACTCTTCCTGTTGCTCTGCCTTCCTTTCTGTATGGCGCAAGCCCAAACGGTAAAGGTAACAGGTAAGGTCATCGACGATTTGAGTGAACCCATGATTGGTGTGAATGTTGTGGAGAAAGGCACTACCAATGGATGCCTGACCGACATTGATGGTAATTACACACTGACTGTGACCAAAGGCTCTACACTGGTCTATTCATACATAGGCTATATCACAGAAGAAAGAACAGCCAAAGAAGGTACACTGAATGTTACGATGAAAGAAGACACCAAGACTTTAGACGAAGTTGTGGTGGTTGGTTACGGTGTGCAGAAGAAAAGTTCGTTGACAGGAGCTGTATCTTCTGTGAAAGCTGAAGATATGGAAGCGCGTACCATTACACGTGCGGAACAGGCATTGCAAGGTAAGACCGCTGGTGTATCTGTATTGAGTGCTTCGGCAAAACCGGGTTCAGGCCCTTCTGTCCGTATTCGTGGTATTAGTTCTAATGGTTCGTGCGATCCGTTGTATGTGGTAGATGGTCGTGTTACATCGAACATTGGAGGTATCGACACTAATGACATTGAATCTATGGAAGTGCTGAAGGATGGTGCTTCGGCTGCTATCTATGGTGCAGCTGCTGGTAACGGTGTTGTCTTGATTACTACCAAGAAAGGTAAAGGTCACGGAAAGATTACATACGATTTTCAGTTTACATCTCAAAGTTTGGGGCGCATACCTAAGGTGATGAATGCCGACCAGTATGTAGAATATTATTTGGAGACTGGTAAAATTCGTCAAAACGCATTTGATTTGTATTGGGATGGTTTGACTGATACAGATTGGACCGATGCTGCGTTTGAGAACAGTACGATGATGCGTCATAATGCAACTTTCTCCGGTGGTAGCGAAAAAGGTTCTTTCTATTTGTCAATGTCACATCTGGATAATGATGGTATCATTGTTGGAAATTCTGATACATATGAACGTCTGACCGGTATGGCTAATGCTAGTTGGAATATTAAACCTTGGTTGGAAATTGGAACAAACAATCAGATAGAACACTATAAGTCGCAATCAGTAGCTGAAGGTAGTGAATATGGCAGCTTGTTGTTGTCTGTACTTCAATTAGACCCATTGACTAAGCCTATGTATCCTGTTGATGATCTTCCGTTATATATGGCATCAATCTATGCAGAACATCCTAATGTGTTAGGTGATGGTAAAGGAAATCTTTATGGCATTTCTCCATTTTTAGGCGATGCTTCTGCAAAGAATCCTTTTGTTATGCGCGATTATGCATATACTAAAGGTAGAGGTTTTAATATAAATGGTTCTACTTATTTGAACTTTAAACCCATAAAAGGTTTGGTGTTACATCACGTTTGGCTTATAATCTGTCATCAAATGAATCTTACGGTGTAAGTAGGGATTATTATTATCAATCAACATCAAAACAGGATTATGTACAGGTAGATGCTTCTAATACTCATTCTGTATATGTACAATGGGAAAACTTTTTGAACTATACTCGTTCATTTGGCAAGCACAATGCCACTTTGATGTTGGGTACATCATATAGTCAAAATCGTAATTTTGGAGTTAGTGGTAATAAGAAAGGCGATGATAAGAACTTAGGTTTCTTACAGAATAATCCACTCTTTTTCTATTTTGCTTATGCTACTTCAGATGCGACTAAAGACGTTTCTGGTGGTGAACCAAGTTATTCACGTAAGTTGGCTTATTTTGGTCGATTGAACTATGATTATGCAGGAAAGTATATGGCACAGTTCTCACTGCGTGCCGATGCTGCCGACCTCTCTGTACTGCCTAAGGAGAAGCGTTGGGGTTACTTTCCCGCAGTATCTTTGGTTGGGTTATTTCTAACGAGAAATTTATGGAAAAAACTTTTAAGGCTTTGGCGTTTCTTACAAGGAGAATGTCCGCTCCTCAGAGGTTGTCCAGGTAGCGGTAGAAGGTGTTGACCAGTTGGAAACTTATTTTGGATCATACCTGCCCCAGTTTTTCTATGCAGTCCTGGCTCCGGTGACGCTGTTTTTGGTATTGCTTCCTGTAAGCTGGGTTTCTGCAGTGGTACTTTTGTGCTGCGTGCCGCTGATTCCCATTTCCATTGCAGCGGTTCAGACCTGGGCGAAGAAGCTGCTGTCAAAATATTGGGGGCAGTACACTGCTTTGGGAGATACCTTTCTGGAAAACCTTCAGGGGCTGACTACCTTGAAAATTTATCAGGCAGATGAACGCAGACAGGAAGAGATGAACCGGGAGGCAGAAAATTTCCGTAAAATCACCATGAAGGTTCTGACCATGCAGTTAAATTCCATTACCATTATGGATTTGGTGGCGTATGGAGGGGCTGCTCTTGGAGGGATTTTGGCAGTGAGACAGTTTTTGAACGGGGAAATTCTTCTAAGTGAGTGCTTATCTATTATTTTGCTGGCAGCAGACTTTTTCCTGCCTATGCGTTTACTTGGAAGCTTCTTCCACATTGCCATGAACGGAATGGCTGCCAGTGATAAGATTTTTAAATTGCTGGATTTGCCGGAGCCGGTGAAGGGGACAAAAGAAATCTCCCAAGAGAGTGGTTTGTGCTGCAGGGATTTGACTTTTGCATATGAAAAGGAGCGTCCTATTTTGAAACAAATCAGTCTTTCGGCCAAGAAAGGGGATTTTGTCGCCATTGTAGGAGAAAGCGGCTGCGGCAAATCCACACTGGCATCTATCTTTACGGGAAAAAATCGGAATTATCAGGGTGAGGTTCTGTTTGGAGGGGCGCAGGGTGTTCCGCTTGCTGAAATTTCAGAGGAAAGCCTGTTAGAGCAGATTACTTATGTGGGACATGCAGGATATCTTTTTAGAGGAACAGTGAGAGAGAACCTGCTTCTGGCGAAACCGGATGGAACAGATGAAGAATTCTGGCAGGTACTGGAACAGATGAAACTGGCTGATTTCCTGAGAAGTGAGCAGGGACTGGATACCATGCTTGAAGAAAAGGGGTCGAACTTTTCCGGCGGACAGTGTCAGCGTCTGGTTATGGCAAGGGCGCTTTTGCATGACAGTGCTGTGTATATTTTTGATGAAGCAACCTCCAATATTGATGCAGAGAGTGAAAATGATATTATGGAGCAGATTTATCAGATGAAAGGAAAGAAAACCGTATTGCTGATTTCCCACCGATTAGCCAATGTGACAGCCGCGGATAAAATTTATGTGCTGGAACAGGGAAAAATAGCAGAGCAGGGAAATCATGAAACCCTCATTACTCAAAATGGAAGCTATGCAAAATTATGGAACACCCAGCAGAAGCTGGAGGATTACAGAAAGGAGAAGGCATCATGAAAAAACGAAATCACTGGAAGCTGATGCTACAGCTGTCAGGATTAGTAAAACCTTTAAGCGGATATATGGTTCTGGCTGTGCTTATGGGACTGGCAGGACATTTATGTGCGACTTTTATTACAGTGTTTGCAGGCTTTGCCCTGCTGGCGGGTCTGGGTGAGCCTGTTCCTGTGAGTATTACTCTGCTTTTTATATGCATGGGAGGGTTTGCCCTCATGCGCGGAATTCTGCGGTATGGGGAACAGGCCTGCAACCATTTTATTGCCTTTAAACTCCTGGCGCTTATAAGGGATAAAGTGTTTTTGCTTTGCGCCGCCTGTGTCCTGCCAAGCTGGAAGGAAAAGAGAAGGGCAGCCTGATTTCTGTTATTACATCAGACATTGAGCTTTTGGAGGTGTTTTATGCTCATACGATTTCCCCGGCTTTGATAGCCCTGTTGTTTTGTACAGGAATCAGCCTGTTTCTTGGCAGTTATCATCCTGTTTTGGGGATTTTGGCAATGGTTTTCTTTCTGATTGTAGGAATTGTTATTCCTATGGCAGTGTCTGGGCTTAACGGACAGGCAGGAATGCGTTTTCGGACTATGAGTGGCAGCCTCAGCAGCTTTGTCCTGGACAGTCTGAGAGGGCTGCCGGAAATTCTTCAGTATCATGCAGGAGATAAAAGGATGAAGGAAATGAGGGAGCAAACAGAAGCCCTCTGTATAGAAGAAGCCAGGATGAAAAAGCTTTCCGGGTGGAATACAGCGGTGACGAATACGGTTATCTGGGTGGCAGACCTGGCAATGCTTTTTGTTTCTGCCTGGCTGTTTTGGAATGGAATGGTAGAGTTTGAAGGCGTGGTGATTTCCACGTTGACCTTAATGAGCAGCTTTGGACCTGTAGTTGCCTGGCGGCTCTTGGCAGTACTTGCAAAATACTTTTGCAGCGGGCAACAGGGTGCTGGATATTTTGGAAGAACTTCCTGTGACAGAAGAAATCAAGGGAAGGGAGACCATAGAATTTTCTGGCGCAGGGGCAGAAAAAGTAAGTTTTTCTTATGGGCAGGAAGAGATTTTGCATAAGGTTTCTCTGGACATTCCAAGAGGCGCGGTTGTTGGGATTCAGGGAAAAAGCGGAAGTGGAAAGTCTACACTATTGAAGCTGTTTATGCGGTTTTGGGAGACCGGGAAAGGTGAAGTGAAGATTTCCGGCTGCTCTGTGGACAAGATAAACACTGCAAATCTGCGGGATATGGAGAGTTTTATGACTCAGGAAACCCATCTGTTTCATGACAGTATTGCTGATAATTTGAGGATAGCCAAACCAGATGCCTCCCAGGAGGAGCTGGAACAAGCCTGCAAAAAGGCTTCTGTACACGATTTTATTATGAGTCTGCCAAAGGGATATGATACTTTGGTGGGAGAGCTTGGAGATACCTTGTCAGGAGGAGAGAAACAGAGACTGGGACTGGCCAGAGCCTTTCTTCATGACGCGCCGTTTATGCTGCTGGATGAGCCAACCTCCAATCTGGATAGTTTAAATGAGGCAGTGATTTTGAAATCCCTTTATGAAGAACGCAAAGGAAAAACCGTGGTGCTGGTATCTCACAGAAAATCTACCATGGGAATTGCAGACAGAGTATATTCTGTAGAACACGGGAGGATGAGTTAATGAATGTGAAAAAAATCAGTTATATGGCAATAGGCAGTATTTCTCTGGCGCTTGGCGCTTTGGGGGCAGTTCTGCCTTTGCTGCCGGCAGTGCCTTTCCTCCTTCTGGCTGCCATATGCTTTGCCAGAAGTTCTGAGAAACTTCACAACTGGTTCCTTGGAACCAGCCTTTACAGGAAAAATCTGGAAAGCTACGTGGCAGGAAGGGGCATGACCAGACAGACCAAAATCAGAATCATGGTCACTGTAACCTTGATTATGGCGGTCAGTTTTGCTTTCATGCATCAAGTACTTATTGGACGCATGGTTCTTATTGGCGTCTGGGTGTTTCATGTTCTCTACTTCCTCTTTGGAGTGAAAACCATTCCCGCAAAGGAGTAAGATTATTTCAGAGTGTCACTGTTATTTAAGACCAAAGTGCTGTATAAAAACAAAACATCACAGTCGGTAAAGTCCATGTATTGTTCCAGATAATCCGGGTGAATATACCGGATATCAACCAGGGTGATTTTTGAATAGCCTTCTAAAAGCAGGGGGGCAATGCTGGACCCAAAGGAATCCCGGAATAAAACCAGTTCTTTTGAACTGGAAGCCATAGGATTTTCTACCGTAAGCAGAGAAACAGACCCGGATAAAAATATCTCATAAGGGTCTTTTCCCTCAGCGCGGGAGAGGTCATAGACAGACTGAGTTTTGCCGGTTTCATAGTTGCAGACAACCGCCTGCTCTATGGCGTCATTGGTAAGATAGTACAGGGGCTCAGGGGAAAGGCTCAGGGCAGACTGGCCCGCATAAACGCCCAGGAAATCAGAAGCAGCAGTTTTTTGCTGATAGTCCTGTTTTAAGCTGGTTCCCATACATTCTGCCAGATAAGCAGCTACGTCAGTAATGCGTTCCTGTCTCCAGTGAGTGTCCGTCTTATAATAATCTTCCTGCTCCAGAAAATGGGTAATGGAGATATTTTGGGCAAAATCCATTTTTTCTGCCATAGCCTTCTCAAAAGCAGGATAATCCATAGACAGATGACCGCTTTTAGGAGCAAGGAAGCAGTTTTTGTCAGGAATCACACAAAGATAAACCTTATTTTCCTCTGATAAATATTTGTCATAAATATAACGGAAACGCTGGGAAGCCCGATCAAGAGATTTCTCATCTACCGGATATTCCATGGCACAAGCATAACCCTCTGTCTCATAAATACCATGATTATCCTTCCGTTTGAAACCTTCTGTGGCAGAGAAGGCTTTTAGCTTCCGAAAGGATTCCCGGAAAGGAAATTGGTCCTGGGCATAGGAATCAAAGCCTGTCATAAAGCGCCCGTTTAGTACCGAATCCAGGGAAAGTTCCGGCATTTTCGCCAGCTTGCGCCGCTCACTGTAAGAGTAATCTTCCTTTGGAAAGAGGATGCAGAGGAAGAAGCCAAGTCCCAGAAAGCAGGCAAATAGCACACACATGACTTTATTTTTCTTACGCATGTCTATAAAATTCCTCCATTTAAAAAAGAAAATATTAAAAACGAAAATACAGAAACGGGTTAAAGGAGCCATCTACCAGAAAGGCAGTCATAACAAGAAGCAGTAACAGCAGCCCACAAGGCTCTGCAATAGCCAGGACAATGGCGAATCCCTTGTTTTTGGCCAGGCGCATTTCCAGTACAGTCCACAGATATTTGCATACCGGGGTGGCGCCAATGACAGCAATCAGGAGAAGGAATCCAAAGCTTTTCAGATAATAGATTGCCTCAGGGGACGCCAGAGGAATTCCTCCTATACCGAACATCCCGCCTATATGGGAACAGGCCTGTGGCAGATTCTCTGCATGGAATAAAACAAAGCTGATAGCAACAAAAAACAGCACATAAACATGAGAGATAAATTTATGCCTGGCAAGATGAGGAAGAAGCCACAGCTTTTCACACACAAGCAGCAGGGCGAAGAAAAGTCCCCAGAGGACAAAATTCCAGGCAGCTCCATGCCAGAAGCCGGTGAGCATCCATACAGTGAAAATGTTGAAAAACCAGCGGCTTTGCCAACCTGGTTTCCACCCATGGGAATATATACATAATCCCGAAACCAGGTTCCCAGGGAAATATGCCATCTGCGCCAAAATTCTGTGATACTGGCAGAAATATAAGGATAATTAAAATTTTCTGCAAAATGGAAGCCAAAAATTTTCCCAAGACCAATAGCCATATCACTGTAACCGGAAAAGTCAAAATAAATATGCAGGCTGAAAGCTATGGCATATATCCAGTGAAAGAGAACCGATTTTTCTGTGGAAACCAGAAAGGCATTACACAGTTCCCCAAGCTGATTGGCAATAAGAATTTTCTTTCCAAGCCCAAGGAGAAAGCGGCGGATACCAAGGGCAGCCAAATCTACAGAGTGCGTGCGCCTTTGAAGCTGCGCGGCAATCTGAGAATAACGTACAATAGGCCGGCAATTAGCTGGGGAAACATGGCAATATAGGTTGCCAGATGGAGAGGATTTCTCTGGGCAGGTTCCCCGCGGTACACGTCTACGGTATAACTAATCATCTGGAAAGTATAAAAACTGATGCCAATAGGTAAGGCAATATTTAGAAGTCCCAGTTCAAGTCCGGTGACAGCATTGATATTTCCAGGAAAAAATCAGCATATTTGAAATAAAGAAGAAATCCAAGACTGACTGCTACAGAACAAAAGCAAATCCATCTGGCGGCAGGCTTTTGCCGGTATCGTTCCAGCAAAAGCCCAAATCCATAACCAGCTCCAATAGAAACTATCATAAGAAAAAGATATTTCGGCTCGCCCCATCCATAAAAAATAAGACTAAAAGCCAGCAGTACCGTGTTCTTAAATTTTGCAGGAGCCAAAAAGTAAAAAATCAGCGCCAGAGGCAGAAAATAATATAAAAAAGGAATACTGGAAAAAAGCATCCGTTACCTCCCGCCAGGACTAAGGCTCTACAACAGAAGTTTCCAGAAGCACCTTGGAATCTTCCAGGGAAGAGGCAGCATTTTTCTTAAACGTTTCTATTAAATCATCTGCCCCAAAAGCAGTAAGGACATATTCGCTGTCTGCCTTGAGAACTACCAGAGTGTCTGGCATTCCGCAAATCCATTGCCTGGATAAAACATGCTCTTTCACTGCTTCGGCAAAATCTTCCATATTTGTACCCTCTGTTACATGATAAGCAGCTCCGGTGAAGGTATTGGCATTCATCATATGCACCAGAGAAGCCGCGTCATCAATATTTGCAGCCTCTTCCTTTGGAAGCCCAAGAGAAGTATCTAATTCCTCTGTTTTTGAAACATCAAAGGCAGCAGGGCCTTCCATGGACAAATGCTCAGAATCACCGCCGCCATAGGGAACTTGTCATCTTCTGCATACGCATCTACAACAGTATTTAACACATCCAGAGCGCTTTCATAACTGGAGGCAGTTCCCTGTTCCTTATCTGGTTCCTTATTGTTGCCACATCCCATAAGGGAAAATGCCATAACAGCACTAAGAAGAAAAACCATACATTTTTTCATATTTCATATACCTGTTCCTTTCGTATGATAGAGTCATTGTACCATAGGAAAATTTATAAAAAAAGGCATTGACAATTTTCTTTTTTTCCGTTATATTAAAAGCATAATAATTAAACAAATGCTTAATCGTTGAATAAAAGATGAAAGGGGTACTAAATTTATGAAGAAGACCTATAAAATTGAAGTGGACTGTGCGAACTGTGCAAATTTAATGGAGAGTGAAGCAAAAAAACAGACGGCGTTGCAAATGCTGTTGTAAATTTTATGACACAGAAAATGATTGTAGAATTTGAAGAAGGAAAAGACCCAAAAGCGGTGATGAAGAACGTGCTGAAAGCCTGCAAAAAGGTAGAGCCAGACTGCGAAATTGAGTTATAAAAAGAAAATGGGCTGCCCCAGGAGAAACTTCTTCATGTGGCAGCCTTCCAAATTTATGGGAGGAGACAGGAATTATGAATAAAAAGCAGAAAAAAATGCTCATTCGGATTATCCTTGCAGCGGTTATGGTAATTGTATTTCATTTCATTCCATTAGAAGGTTTGCCAAGGCTGATCCTTTACCTGGCGGCATATCTGGTTATCGGTTATGATATTCTGAGAAAGGCATGGAAGGGAATTTTAAACAGACGGATGTTTGACGAAAACTTCCTTATGGCCATTGCTACTGTAGGCGCTTTTGCACTGGCGATTTACAGCAGAAGCGGAGATTATAATGAAGCCATTGCAGTTATGCTTTTTTACCAGATAGGCGAATTGTTTCAGAGCTATGCAGTGGGAAAAAGCCGCAGAAATATCAGCGCCCTTATGGATATCCGCCCGGATTACGCCAATATTGAAAGGGATGGAAAACTGGAACAGGTTGACCCGGACGAAGTAGAAATTGACAGTGTGATTGTGGTGCAGCCGGGAGAAAAGGTTCCTCTGGATGGCATTGTTTTGGAAGGAAATTCCACCTTAAATACCAGCGCGCTTACAGGAGAAAGTCTTCCAAGAGATGTAAAACAGGGGGACGAAATTATCAGTGGATGTATTAACATGACAGGCGTGCTGAAAATACGCACCACAAAGGAATTTGGTGAGTCTACGGTATCTAAGATTCTGGAGCTTGTGGAAAATTCCAGCTCCAGAAAGTCCAAATCAGAGGATTTTATTTCAAAGTTTGCCAGAATTTATACACCGGCAGTGTGCTATGGCGCTCTTGCCCTTGCCTTGTTGCCTCCTCTGGTGCAGATGCTGTTTTTGGGCGGTACAGCCCAGTGGGGAACCTGGATTTACAGAGCGCTTACCTTCCTGGTAATCAGTTGTCCCTGCGCTTTGGTTATTAGTATTCCCCTCAGCTTTTTTGCGGGAATCGGCGGCGCAAGTAAGGAAGGGGTTCTGATTAAAGGTTCTAATTATATGGAAACCCTGTCTAAGACAAAATACGTGGTTTTTGATAAGACAGGAACTCTGACAAAGGGCGTTTTTGAAGTAACAGCTATTCATCACAATGAAATGGATGAGAAAAAACTGCTGGAATATGCGGCTCTGGCAGAATGTGCTTCCTCTCATCCTATCAGCAAAAGTCTCCAGAAGGCTTACGGACAGGAAATTGAGAGAAACAGAGTCCATGATATTCAGGAAACCAGCGGCCATGGAGTGGTAGCAAAGGTAGACGGACATGAAGTGGCAGTAGGAAACAGCAAATTAATGAAGAAACTGGGTGTGGAATATAAAGACTGCCACAAGGTGGGAACCATTATTCACATTGCAATAGACGGAAAATATGAAGGCCATATAGTGATTTCTGATGTGTTAAAGCCACATGCAGAGGAAGTGGTTTCCAGGCTGAAAAAAGCAGGAGTGAAGAAAACGGTTATGCTTACAGGGGATGCCAGAGCAGTGGCAGAACAGGCAGCCAAAGCTCTTGGCATTGACGAAGTGTACAGCGAATTGCTTCCGGGAGATAAAGTGGAAAAAGTGGAAGCCTTGTTGAAACAGAAGACAGAAAAGGAAAAACTGGCCTTTGTGGGTGATGGAATCAATGATGCCCCGGTACTTACCAGAGCAGATATTGGAATTGCCATGGGAGCCCTTGGATCAGATGCTGCCATTGAGGCAGCGGATGTAGTGCTTATGGATGATGATCCCCTGAAAATTTCCAAAGCCATTAAGATTTCCAGAAAATGCCTTAACATTGTATACCAGAATATTGCCTTTGCTCTGGTGATTAAGTTTGGCTGTCTGGCTCTTGGGGCTGTGGGAATTGCCAATATGTGGTTTGCTATTTTTGCAGATGTGGGAGTTATGATTCTGGCAGTGTTAAATGCAATCCGGGCGCTTCGGGTTCACAATTTATAAAAAAATACTACAGAAATCTACAAAAAAGTGCTATAATAGAGCAGAAAAAAGGAAAAGTACAGGAACTGTCGCAAAATGTGGTGAGAAAAATCACCATGTTATGCGGCAACTCCTTTGTTCTTGGGTTAGACAAAACTAATACAAAAGACAGGAGAAAGACAGTATGAATCTTAGTAAATTACCTATTGGGAGTACAGCCACCATACAGTCTGTAGGTGGTTCCGGCGCTCTCAGACAGCATTTTCTGGATATGGGGCTCATACAGGGCACAGAGGTTACAGTTGTAAAATATGCGCCCATGGGAGATCCCATTGAACTTCGGATTCATGGATATGAGCTGAGCATCCGGCTGGCAGATGCAGAAAACATCCAGGTGGGAGAGGCTCATGAGCCGAAAACAGTAGAAAATAAGGCTGCAAAAAAAGAAAAACATCATCCGGGATACGGAGAAGGCGGAAAGTTCCACAATCGAAAAAGCGAAAATCCACTTCCAGACAGTGAAACTCTTACCTTTGCCCTGGTGGGAAATCAGAATTGCGGAAAAACAACATTATTTAATCAGTTGACAGGCTCCAAACAGCATGTAGGCAATTTTCCCGGCGTTACCGTAGACAGAAAAGACGGTGTGATAAAAGGTTATGAAAATACATTAATTACAGATTTGCCTGGTATTTATTCTATGTCTCCCTATACCAGTGAAGAAATTGTCACCAGGGAATTTGTAATTCGGGAAAAGCCAAAGGGCATTATTAACATTGTAGATGCCACGAATATTGAACGAAATCTCTATTTGACTATGCAGCTTCTGGAACTGGGATTCCCAATGGTCGTGGCTCTGAATATGATGGATGAGCTTTGGGAAAATGGCGGTTCTGTGCTGGTAAATGAAATGGAGGAAGCTCTTGGTGTACCGGTTATCCCTATTTCTGCCGCAAAAGGTGAGGGTATTGAGGAATTAATACGCCATGCCATTCATGTGGCAAAATATCAGGAACGTCCGGAAGAAACAGACTTTTGTAACCGCAAAGAAGGGATTCACAGGGGAATTCATGCAGTCATGCATCTCATTGAGGATCATGCAGAAAGGACAGAAATTCCCATTCGCTTCGCTGCCAGCAAGGTTATGGAAGGAGATACCAAGATTCTGGAACAACTAGAGCTGACAGAAAAAGAACAGGGTATTCTGGAAGATATTGCAATTCAGACCCAGGAAGAGACTGGCATGGACCGTGCGGCAGCAGTGGCGCAGATGCGCTTTGATTACATAGAAGAAGTATGTAAAGGTACGGTTATTAAGCCAAAAGAAAGCAAAGAACGGGTACGCAGCAGAAAAATAGACCATTTCCTTACAGGAAAATATACAGGAATTCCGGCTTTTATCGGAATCATGGGGATTGTATTCTGGCTGACCTTTAATGTAATTGGCGCTTTTCTTCAGGGGCTTTTGGAATCGGGAATTTCGGCTTTAACAGATGTTGTAGATCATGCTATGGAAGCGGCTCAGGTAAATAGCGTGGTGCATTCTCTGGTGATTGACGGTATTTTTAATGGCGTTGGAGGAGTACTCAGTTTCCTTCCTATAATTGTAACCTTATTTTTCTTCTTATCCATGTTGGAAGATAGCGGCTATATGGCGCGGGTTGCCTTTATTATGGATAAACTTCTCAGAAAACTGGGGCTGTCAGGACGAAGTATTGTACCTATGCTCATTGGATTCGGCTGTACAGTACCAGGAGTTATGGCAAGTCGGACCTTGCCCTCTGAAAGAGACAGGAAGATGACCATTCTTTTGACACCTTTTATGAGTTGTACAGCAAAACTTCCTATTTACGCTTTCTTTACCGCAGCCTTTTTCCCAAAACACGGGGCGCTGGTGATGATAGGGCTGTATGTGTTTGGCATTGTTATGGGAATTGTGATGGCATTGATTTTCAAGAAAACCGCTTTTAAGGGAGAGGCAGTGCCTTTTGTGATGGAACTTCCAAACTACCGTATGCCAGGAGGGAAAAATGTATTGCATCTTCTGTGGGATAAGGCAAAAGATTTCCTTCAGAGAGCTTTTACAGTTATATTCCTGGCAACGATTCTGATTTGGTTCCTGCAGAACTTTGATACCGGATTAAATATGGTGGCAGATTCCCAGAACAGTATTCTGGCTCTGGCAGCAGGTGCGTTAGCTCCTGTTTTCGTTCCGGTAGGATTTGGAGACTGGAGAATTGTCACAGCATTGATTTCTGGTTTTATGGCAAAAGAAAGTGTGGTATCTTCTCTCACTGTATTGTTTGGCAGCACAGCAGCATTACAGGGTAGCCTCAGTACCGTAGGAGCAGGAGCGCTCCTGGTATTTTGTCTCCTGTATACACCATGCGTGGCAGCCATTGCCTCAGTAAAGAGAGAACTGGGAGGCAAATGGGCTATAGCAATGGTAGTTGGTCAGTGTGTGCTTGCCTGGCTTTCCGCTTTTGCTGTATATCAGATTGGTATGTTTTTCTGAAAACAGGAAATTTCCATCATTTCCTCAATCATGCGATGAAGGGTTTGGGCTTTTCTGTTTTTACTGGCGCGGTAATAGGTTTCCTTGCCATCACGATGGGATTCGATTAACCCACTGGCACGGAGCAGACGCAGATGGTGAGCAACAGCCGGGCTGCTCATTTCCATCATGGCGGCAATATTAATCACGCACTCTTCACAGTGACAGAGAATCCAGAAAATACGGATTCGTGTAGTGTCGCTAAGCTGTTTAAAAACATCCGCAATAATTTGAAAGTTTTCTGTGGATGGCATATTTTCCATAAGCTGATCCTTGGACTGGCCATGTTGATGGGGCAGAGTAAAATGTTCCATACGAATTCCTCCTTTCCGATTAGTGTATCATAAGAGCAGGGGTTTGAAAATATTTCTGCAAGAATTTCTGTATTTTGGACAAACTAAGAAAAAGGAAACAGTTGGAGGCTGGTATGGAAGAGGCAAGGTTAGAAAATGTGCAGGTGCAGATTTTAAGCAGGGAAGAGTTTGCGGCTTTAAAGGGAGAATATCCCTATAAGCGTCAGTTTATAAATAGTCTGGAATATATACCTTACTGTAAGGTGGAGGTTTATTCGCAATGCCTCCTGGGGACGGTATGTATTCCAGATAAAAGAATCTGGAGAAGTCACCGGAAACTTTCGGTTATTATATCCAAAAAGGAAAAATTTGTTTTATTGGAGATAGCAGCATCCTGGAAGGGTTCCTGAAAAAAGCAGGAGAAGTGGATTTTTCTATGGGAAGCGGAGAAAGAACCGAATATCAGGAGACAGAAATTTTACTGGCTCTGTTTAGCCGGTTGATTGACAGGGAAGTATCTTATTTGCAGAAATTTGAAGAAAAGAGCATGGAACTGGAAAATATGCTTTTGGAAGACGCCAAAAGAGAGATGCCTGGAATCTTTATGCGGCTGCGAAAAAATATAATGAAGCTTCATGGCTTTTATGCACAGCTTACGGATGTTGGGGAAACCATGCAGAGAAGGGGATGTGAGCTAATATCCAGGGAGCAGGCAGAAGACTGGAATATTTTTACCAGTCGGGTTTCCAGACTGCATGGGTATACGGAAAATATCCGTGAGAGTCTCCTGCAGCTTCATGAATTATACCAGGCGCAGATAGATATCCGGCAAAATGAAATCATGGCAGTGCTTACAGTAGTCACCACAATTTTCCTCCCTCTTTCTCTTCTGACAGGATGGTATGGTATGAATTTTACCAATATGCCGCTGCTAAGCTGGAAATATGGATATGTGACAGTGATTTTGCTGGCAGCGGTGATATTGGGGTTGGAGCTGAGATATTTCTGGAGAAAAGGGTATTTGAAGCGAAAAACAGATTTGGGAATGACCACTAAAGATAAGAAATTTTAGAGGTGAAATTCCGCAAAAAGTTTTTTCTGGTACAGTTTGTCAGAAACAGATTTGACGATATCATCAAATCTGTTCAGGTTTATTAATTTTTCATTAATTCTCTCAATGCTTCACACATAGTCTCCATCTCCTTAAACAGATTGAAATTGCTTTTCATAATAATATCCATTACAGATTCGTAAAGTTTATCTGTTTTGTGTTTTCTATATTCTTTTAACAATTCTTGTGCATCTTCTGTATTTTGTATATGGACTGTGAGATTCCTCAGCCAGATTTTGCTTTATTTAGAAGCCCCTTCCCCATTAAAATATTCTTTCACTAATTTCACAACTGTACCGGAAAGCAGGAATACTGCAATCAGATTCGGGATGGACATAAGCCCGTTAAAGGTCTCCGCAATGCTCCATAAAAGTCCCAGATCCATAGTAGCGCCCAGGATGCAACCAGAGAATAAACAACCATAAAAGGTTTGATGATTTTTGAAGAAAACAAAAATTCAATACATCTGGCGCCATATAAACCCCATCCGATGATGGTGGAAAAAGCAAAACAGCACATGGCAATAGCAGTAAAGATAGAAACCCAGTTCCCATAGGTAGAAGTAAAACCAAGAATCGTAAGCTCAGCTCCGGCAGCCTGGCCATAGGCAACAGGTATATCACTGCATAAAATAACCAGAGCAGTGAGAGTACAGATAACAATGGTGTCAGTAAATACTTCAAAAATACCGAACAGACCCTGTTTTACCGGTTTTTTTGTATCTGCACATGCATGAGCAATAGAACCAGTTCCAAGTCCAGCTTCATTGGAGAAAATTCCTCTGGAAACACCTTTTTGCATGCTGAGGAAAAAGCTTCCTACTACACCTCCAGTAAAGGCAGCAGGATGAAAGGCACCATAAAAAATGGAATAGAAAACTTCCGGAATTTTCTGGATGTTCAAAAGAACTACACCTACAGCAAGAATAATGTAAAACAGCGCCATAAAAGGAACCAGACGTTCTGTTACATGACCAATTCGTTTAATACCGCCAAGGAGAACCATACCTACCACAGCAGCCAGAAGAATGCCGAGAATCAAGTTGGATATCCCCAGAGAATCTTCAGAAATAATGTGATAATTTAACAGTGCGGAATTAATGGATGCAGTAATGGTATTGACCTGTGTGGCATTTCCTGTACCGAATACAGTAAGAACACCAAAGACAGAAAATAAAACAGCAAGCCATTGCCATTTTTTCCCAAGACCGTTTTTTATGTAATACATAGGGCCGCCTACCAGTTCCCCGTCAGCGTTTCGTTCCCTAAAGTGGACTGCCAGGGTAACTTCTGCAAACTTTGTACACATACCCAGCATGGCAGAAACCCACATCCAGAACACAGCCCCCGGTCCGCCGATAGCAATCGCGCGCTACGCCGGCAATATTTCCGGTGCCTACTGTGGCAGCCAAAGCAGTGCAAACAGCCTGAAAAGGTGTCAGTGCGCCATCAGAAGCGTCACGTTTGCGGAACATTCTGCCAATAGTGGTTTTTATAGCATAGGGAAACTTACGAATCTGCAAAAAACGGGTGCGGATACTAAGGTACAGCCCCACGCCAATAATGCAGACCATAGCAGGCACGCCCCAGACAAAATTGTTTATGGCAACATTGATGGATTCAATCAACTGTATCATGAAAAATAACCTCTCTATTTTTATTATTCGCTCTTCATAATAGCACATTTGAAAGGAAATGTACATTTTCTTCCAAATGTTAGAGAACTATTTCACATAATAAGCAATTTCTTTTTTGGCCCGTTGATATTGTTCCAAAGACATAGTTACTTTTCCCTTGCGGGTGCCAATGAGCCCATCTTCCTTTAATTTAGCAATGGTGCGGTTGATGGTTTTCACAGTCATGCCTAATTCTTCCCGTATACCCTCCCTTGTTTTGAAAAGTGTAATCTCACCGGTCTTCTCAATGTGATGGAGGGAAGCATATTTCAGCAAATAGTCTAATAACAGAAAGTTAGGCGGGTAGAACAGCTTTGCGCCACGATTGTAAGAGGAACGGTAGAGCTTATAAGCAATTTTGTGAGTAATTAACCGCAAAAAGTGAATATCCTGTGCAATCCACATTTCAAAATCCTTGCGGGAAATCATAAATACCACACACTCTGTTAAGGTTTCTATGGTAACAGAAGTTTTTTCTTTTTCCGCCAGAATGGTAACTTCACCTATAAAATCTATGGGTTCATTTTTTTCAATCATAAAAACATTGCCATTTTCAAACTCATTAATCACCCGGTGGTCGCCACTGCACACAATACCAAAGTAGTCAAGAGGATAGTCCTTCTGGTGAATAATGGTTCCGGGAGGGAAAGTGCGGATGGTATAGCGGGATTTTAATTCCTGTGGCATATAAGTAAAATAAGTAGCAACATCAGGATAAGCCTGTATCAAATCTTCCAGTGTCATGGGAATCACCTCAAATAAGTAATAGAATCATTATACCACACTTTTTTACAAAATAAGCCATTTGTCCTTTTTTTCAGAAGGCGCCTTTAGTAAAATCTGGGATGTTAATACAAATATCTGCCAAGAAGGAGAACGTTATGAAGCAGGAGAAATTCCTTTATACAGGTATTGGTGAGCGCCTGAAAAAAGAATGGAAGATTTATCTCGCCGCATTTTTATTTATTGTAATTGCTGATTCTATAGGACAGATTAAAGTGCCCATAGGGCCGGGAACTTTGATTCTATTTCCTATTTTTTATTCGATTCTCATGGGAATCCTGTCAGGTCCCCAGGTATTGAAAATTTTTAAGAAGCCACAGGTAAAAGCTGCATCAAAGCTGGTTATTGTATGTATTTGCCCCTTTATTGCCAAGCTGGGTATCAATGCAGGCGCCAGTTTTGAAACGATTCTTTCCGCAGGTCCGGCGCTTTTACTTCAGGAGTTGGGAAATTTGGGAACAATTTTTCTGTCTTTACCGATTGCCTGTTTTTGGCTTAAAGAGAGAAGCCATTGGAGCCTGTCATTCCATTAATCGTGAAACAAACCTTGCATTAATGCAGGATATGTATGGACCGGATTCACCGGAGGCTCGTGGAAGTCTGTCGGTTTATATTATTGGCGGCATGATAGGAACTATTTTCTTCGGATTTATGGCAACGGTAATTGCATCTTTTGGTATTTTTCATCCATATGCCCTGGGTATGGCATCTGGAGTAGGAGCCGGTATTATGATGGCGTCTGCAACAGCCAGCCTGTCAGCCATGTATCCGTCTATGGCAGACAGATTTCGGCTCTTGCCAGCGCCAGTGAAACAATTTCCGGAATTGATGGAATTTACATGGCAATTTTCCTGGGAATTCCCCTGTGCAACTGGCTGTACAAAAAGCTGGAGCCGAAAATCAGCACTGTACATAATAAAATTTCCCATAAGGAGGAGAACAAATGAGATACATAGAGTGGATTGTAATGTTTATTGTAGCAGGGCTTGGCATTGCACTGGCCAATTTTGTAGGATTTCAGGTGGGCTTTGCAGATTCTTTGCCGGGAATTGCAGTGCTGCTTCTGATTTCGCTGGCAGCAGTGGTGCTTAGTAAACTTTTGCCTGTTAAGCTTCCGGTGGTTGCTTATTGTTCTCTTCTTGGACTTTTGCTGGCCTGTCCTCTGTCTCCTGTCAGGGACTTTGTTATTGAAGCAGCAGGAAAGATTAATTTTACTGCGCCCCTTACCATGGTAGGCGCGTATGCCGGAATTTCCATAAGCGACCAGTTAAAAGAGTTTGCAAAACAGGGATGGAAAATGTTGCTGATTGCAGCGCTTGTTATGGTGGGAACCTTTACATTCTCTGCCCTTATTGCACAACTGGGACTTATGATGACAAATGCAATTTGAAAAGGCTGGAAAGAATATGAAAGAAATACAATTATGCGATATTCTCATCAAAGACACCTCCTATCTTACAGAAAAGTTTCAGGTTAAAAAGCACCAGAATATTGTGATTAAGAATGGAAGGATAGAAGCGATTTATCCTTTATCTGATAAGGAAGAAAAAAACTATACAGGAAAGGAAGAACTGGACGGAAGAGGACGTTTATGGATGCCGGGGTTGATAGATGGACATATGCATACAGGACAACAGCTCTTAAAAGGAGCTGTTTTGGATGAACTTCCCATGATATGGATCAGAATTATGCTGCCCTTTGAGAGTACTTTGACGCCCCAAAAGATGGAGCTTAGTGCGAATCTGGCAGCGCTTGAGATGATAAAGAATGGCACGACCGGATTTCTAGATGCGGGAAGTTATTTTATGGAAAAAGCGGCAGAAGTTTACATAAAATCCGGACTGCGTGGCGCTTTGTCTTGCTCTGCTATGGACCAGGGAAATTTCCCGGATTCTATTCGCCAGACAACAGAGGAAGTTCTGGAAACCGAAGATTTGCTCTGGGAATCTGTGCGGATAAAGGAAATCTGAAAGTTTTTTATGCGTTAAGAGCGCTTATGAACTGCTCACAGGAATTGATTGAGCGCTCTGCCCAAAAGGCACAGGAGCGTGGCACATTTCTTCAGGCACATATGAATGAATATCCGGGAGAAGTAAATTACACACTGGAAAAATATAAACTTCGGCCTGTAGAATATCTGGAAAGTCTTGGAATATTGCAGGAAAATTTCGTGGCAGCACATGGCATCTTATTATCTCCGGGAGAAAAAAGACTTCTGGAGAAGAGAAACGTAAAAGTTGTCCACTGTCCCTTCAGTAATTGTGGAAAAGGTGTTCCGGAAACCCCGGATCTGGTGGAAAGAGGCATCTCTATTGGGCTTGGAACAGATGGTACTGCTCATGGAGGATTAAGTCTGTGGAATGAAATGAAAATCTTCCGTTCAGTTATGAACAGTACCTGGGGAAGCAGGAATGCAGACCCAGAGGTAATGCCTGCAGAAACAATTTTGAATATGGTAACCAAAGGCGGAGCAGCATTTTGGGAGAAGAAGGAGCTCTTGGCGTTCTGAAGCCAGATTACAGGGCAGACTTGATTTCGATTAACTGGAACCAGCCGCACTTGCTGGCTACTTCTAATCCGGTACATACACTTCTGGAATGTGTCACAGGAGGAGATGTGGCAGACAGCATCGTGGAAGGGCGGATATTGATGAAAAACCGTCAGGTTTTAACCCTGGATGAAGAAAAAATTCTGTGGCAGGCAATGCAGTATTTTGAGAAAGGAGAGATATCCTCATGAATGGTGCATTAATAGGAAGTATGGCAGTACTTGTAATCATCGGAGCTGCCAATGGTGTAATTGGAGGTCTCATTGGTATTTGTGGAATTGCAGGATTCTTGCTGCCTATGCTGTATACAGGCGCTTTGGGATATAGCGTGGATCAGGCGCTGGCGTACAGCTTTCTGGCATTTCTGGTGTCTGGATGCATTGGCGCCTGGCAGTATCGCCGGGAAGGAAACCTGGATATTCCTCTTTCAGTAAAGCTGGGAGCAGGAAGTGCTATAGGAGCTGTGGCAGGAGTGGCGCTTCAGTCCATGATTGAAAAAGAAACAGCAAAAGCTATTTTGTATGTAGTAGTGCTGTTTTCAGGGATTTCCATTCTGTTTAGAATGTGGAAAGAGAAAAAAAGTGCAGGACAAGAAGAGAAAAAGTCCGAAAAAAATCTTACAGAAAACATCGGATTCCTTTTGCTGCTTGGTATGACGACAGGAGCAGTTTGCGCTTTGTCCGGAGCAGGCGGTCCGGTGCTGGTAATGCCGCTTTTAGTGGTATGCGGTGTCTCTGCAAGAACAGCGGTTGGTGTTGCATTATTTGATTCTGTTTTTATAGCAGTTCCCTCTTGCGTAGGGTATCTGGCGCGTATTGACTGGAAGGAATCTGTGGTACTGCTGTTTTTGATTGCCATTACCCATGGGATTGGGGTATGGGTTGGAAGCCGCTTTGCCGGAAAAATACCAGTTCAGGGACTGAAAAGATTTATTGCTATATTTTCAGTGGGAATTTCCCTGTATATGTTGTTTGTGGCGTGAGGATATCACGCCACTTTTTCTAAATCAGACAGTGCTTTCGTCGTGATTCCAGTACTGTTCCAGATAGGAGGCAGCTTTTTCAGAAGAGATAGAAAGCTTTTCCGTCAGCTTTTTCAAGGTATCCTCATAGGAAAGGTGAAAATCCTGGCAGATAGAGATAATCGCCTGTACACCTTCAGCAATACCCTGCGCACGTCCTTCTGTTAAACCACTATCTCTTGCTTCTTCACGCAAAAATTCTCTGTAATCTTCTTCATCAAATTCTGTAAGGATCATATTCATAACCTCCGCTTTGTTTTTGCGAAGCAAATCAGACAAAATTCCATTTTTAATGCAAGTATCTACGGCTTTTATTACAGCATCTTCCCGCCGACATCCTTTATTGATAAAATCCCGGATGCAGGCTATGAACTGTGCATACTGCTTTAGAAGAGAGCATTTTTCCATAAGCTCTCTGTTACAGCCTAAATTAATGTTCAGCATAACAGCAGTACATTCCAGAGCCGGAGCTTTCTCTTTCTGTATAAATAAATCACTAAGATGTAGAATCTGCCTTTCTGGCTGATCTTTGTACCATTATAGAATACAAAATACTGTGGTGTTGGAATGAGTAACGGGGTTTCGGTATAAAGACGTCTTTTGATAGGTTCGATGTGGGCGCGGTATAAGTCTGCAAAATAGAGCAGCCCACGGAGAGGAAGGTTAGGGCTAAAGGAACTTTGATGTTCATAGAGATTTATAATATGGTCTATGATAAAAGAAGTATCGTTCTTCATACCCATATATACAACGTCTTCTAACGTGGTAATTTCTAAATCTTCTTCATTTGTATAAGCGGTCCCGTTTAGTGCATTGTAAAGAGCCAGAAGGTCTTTCTTTTTGCGGAAAATCTTACGGAAAAGTTTGTCTTTATGCTTCTTGTTTACTTTTAATTTACTCATAAAGTGTTCCTTTCTTATTGTAACAAAACTTTTTTCTCAGAACAATAACAGACGTCTTTTTTCATATCATTTTTGTTTTATAAAACTTTCTAAAGGAAATATCTGGCGAATGCCAAAATGAAGAAAGCAGAGAACACTGCTTTGATGAACTCATGGTAGCATTGAGTATGGGAAATGTCAAGAAAAAATTATATGTAAAAAGTGCAAAAAAAGAGTGTGTATATTTGGTTAGATTAACTAATTGATGAAATGACATATCTGTGTTATGTTAGTGATAAAGAATATCGGAAACGTTACCGATATCGTTACCGGAAGCGTTTTGTATAAATGAGTTTAAGGAGAAAAATTATGAGAGCAAGTGGTGTATTACTTCCAGTGTCCTCTTTACCATCTAAGTATGGAATCGGCAGCTTCTCAAAAGAGGCTTTTGAATTTGTAGACCAATTAAAAAGAGGAGGACAGAAATATTGGCAGATTCTGCCTTTGGGTCCTACAGGATATGGGGATTCGCCATATCAGTCTTTTTCTACTTTTGCAGGTAATCCCTACTTTATTGACTTGGAGACCCTGATTGAGGAGGGACTGCTTACAAGAGAAGAATGCGACAGCGTGGATTTTACAGGTCATCCTGCTTATGTGGAGTATGAGAAGATTTATTACGGTAGATTTCCTGTGCTTAAAAAGGCATTTCAGCGTTTTGTGCCAGACCAGGTGTTTTACGATTTTGTAGAAGAAAACAAGTTTTGGCTGGAAGACTATGGCCTATATATGGCTGTTAAAAATAGTCTGAACGGTATTAGCTGGAGTGAATGGGAAGCTGGACTGAAACGAAGAGTGCCGGAGGTTTTGGAACAGAAACGTCAGGAGCTGGCAGAAGAGATTCGTTTTGTCTATTTCCAACAGTATGAATTTATGAAACAATGGAGCAAATTGAAACAATATGCAAACGATAATGGAATCCGCATTATTGGAGACATTCCTATTTATGTGGCCTTTGACAGTGCGGACGCGTGGGCGAATCCAGAACTGTTTCAATTTGATGAGGCGTGTAATCCTATTGGTGTGGCAGGCTGCCGCCGGATGCATTTGCTGCAACAGGACAGCTTTGGGGAAATCCTCTGTATGATTGGGATTATCACAGAGAAACAGGGTATGCATGGTGGATTCAGCGTCTGAGATATTGCTACAAACTCTATGATGTGGTTCGGGTAGACCATTTCCGCGGTTTTGATGAATATTATGCAATTCCTTTTGGTCATGAAACAGCACAGTATGGAAAATGGGAAAAAGGTCCGGGGATTGAACTGTTTCAGGCAGTAAAAAAAGAACTGGGAAACGTAGATATTATTGCTGAGGATTTGGGGTATCTTACAGAGAGTGTGATTCAACTGGTAAAAGATACAGGATATCCTGGAATGAAGGTATTGCAGTTTGCCTTTGATTCCAGAGAGGAGAGTGATTATCTGCCTCATAATTATAATCATAATTGTGTGGTTTATACAGGAACCCATGATAATAATACCATTTTGGGATGGCTGGATGAAATGGCGCCTCATGACAGGGATTTTGCTCTGCGCTATATGAATAATTATCATACGCCTCATCATGAAATGCCATGGGATTTTATTCGTCTGGCTATGGCCTCTGTGGCAGATCTGGCAGTGACGCCAATACAGGAATTTCTGTGTCTGGGAGGAGAGGCAAGAATTAACCGGCCTTCTACATTGGGAACGAACTGGAAGTGGAGATTAACACCAGGCCAGATAACGGACCAGGTAATAGGAAGAATGTATGAAATGACGAAGCTATATGGCAGACTCTGAGAAAAAGGCAGAAAGGCGGCGTCTGAATGGGGAAGATGACAATTAAAGATATTGCCAGAGTGTGTGGGGTTGGTGTCAGTACCGTTTCCAGAGCTATGAATAATCATCCCGATATAAATCCTGAGACAAGAGCCAGGATTATGGAAGAAATTGCAAAGGCAAATTATATTCCCAATAATAGTGCGCGAAATTTAAAGTGCATAGGGACAAAATCCATTGCAGTATTAGTAAAGGGGATTGGAAATGGTTTTTTAGGAGATTTGGTAGGCGGACTGGAGCGGGAATGTAAAAAGCGGGAATACAGCTTTTTGCTTCAATATGTAGAGGAACAGGAAGATGAAGTGGATGCGGCCATACGGATTGCCAAGGAAAAGAAACCAAGTGGTATGGTATTTTTGGGAGGAGACTTTTCCCATCCTGAGCAAAAAATGGAGCAGTTGGATATTCCTTTTGTGCTAAGCACCATTGAGGCACCGGAGGATAAAGATGGGAAATATGCCTCAGTTTCTGTGGATGACTTTATGGAGAGCTATAAAATGACAGAATATTTGCTGAATCTGGGGCATGACAGAATAGCGGTTATCACAGCGCCAAGAGATGATAAAAGTATAGGGAGACAAAGGCTGCTTGGCTACAGAAAAGCGCTTATGGATAAAGGCGTTCCTTACAGAGAAGAGCTGGTTAAGTATATGGATGCAGAGGAAGACCGGTATTCTTTGAAGTCAGGATATAAACTTACCGGAGAATTGCTGCGGGAAACATCCTTTTCTGCAATCTATGCGGTGTCCGACAGTTTAGCTATGGGTGCGTGCAGGGCGTTAAAGGAAGCGGGAATTTCCATTCCAAAGGATTGTTCAGTTGCCGGGTTTGACGGGACAGAGGAGGCAGAGTTTTATATTCCGAAGATTACCACAATCCGACAGCCTGTGGAGGGTATTGCAAAAGCCACAGCAGATATTTTGTTTGATATGATTATAAACAAAAAAAGCCCCTCAGAAAGTCGTGTTTCCAGGAGAACTTCTGAAACGGGAATCAACGGATATTTGTCATTGAGCATGAATAACAGTAAGATATGTCGCTGCTGCGGCTCTGGGAGAGAAAAATGATATTTCAGGGCTGTTGGCAGCGTTTCTCTTCTATACAATGGGAAAAAAGTGTGGTAAGTTATTAGAGAAAAAAATAGGACAAGGAGGGATTACTATTAAGGAATTAGTAGAATTATTTTGGGTCTTTATGAAAATGGGCTCTGTCACATTTGGAGGGGGCTATGCCATGCTTCCCATTATTCAGAGAGAAGTGGTAGAAAAAAGAGGATGGGCTACAGAAGAAGAGGTTATGGATTATTATGCCATTGGGCAGTGTACACCGGGAATTATTGCGGTGAATACCTCTACCTTTATTGGATATAAGTTGAAAGGCATTTTAGGAGGCTTTGTGGCTACCTTTGGTTTTGTATTTCCGTCAATTATTATCATTACGATTATCGCGGCATTTATTCAGAATTTTGCACATCTTCCTACGTTACTTATGCCTTTGACGGGATTCGCGCCTGTGTGTGCGCCTTGATTCTGGATGCAGTGGTAAAACTGGGAAAAAATCTGTGATTGATAAGTGGTGTCTGGGAATCTGCGTTGTCATTACAATTCTTAGTGCCTTTACGTCTCTTTCTCCTGTAATTCTGGTGGTTTTAGCAGGAGCAGCAGGAGTCTGTATTAAAAATCTTGAGAAGCTGAAGGGAGAAAAGAAATGACGTTTTGGTTATTGTTTTATGAATTTTTCAAAACCGGGCTTTTTGCAGTAGGCGGCGGTATGGCTACGATTCCGTTTTTATATGCTATTTCAGAGAAAACGGGATGGTTTACTGCAGCAGACATTGGCAATATGATTGCGATTTCAGAGTCCACACCAGGAGCTATTGGCGTGAATATGTCCACTTATGTTGGATTTCATGTGGCGGGAATTCCGGGGGCATTGATTACCACTTTTGGCTGGTACTGCTTCTATTCTTGTGATTATTGCGATTAGTAAAGTGTTGAAAAAGTTCAAAGATTCCAGGCTGGTGCAAAAGATTTTCTATGGTCTTCGTCCGGCGTCTACAGGCTGATTATTGCTGCGGGGCTTGGTGTGGCTCTGGAGACATTTTTCCCCGGAAGTCAGATAACCGAGATATCCGGCTGGCTTGGTAATGTACAGTGGGGAAGAATTATTCTGGCGGCAGCGTTGTTTTTGGGAATTAAAAAATGGCAGAAGCATCCTGTGGTTTACATTGCCATAGCTGCGGTTGTTGGTATGGTGTTTAAGTTGTGATGATTGTGATAAATAGTAATATATAAAATATTCATAAAAGGGTTTCGGCAGAGAGGATGGCAAAATGAGGCACAAAAGATGGAGAATATGGTTATGGATATTTGCAGCAGTAGTTGTACTTTTGTATCTTGTTGGGGCAAATTTTCTGGTAAGTGCAGCACTTGTGCCATCCACCATGGAAAAGCTGGATGCGTTTGCCAGAATTACGAAAGATAGTTATGAGGCATTAGTGCAGACAGATGATATTCAGCAGCAGAATGCCAAAGCCTGGGAAGAAACCCAGGAATGGGCAGAGAAGGCTCATGGACAAAAGCTGGAGAGAACAACAGAGGATGCTACCGTCTGGTTGCCCAGGAGATTTTTACAGAAGAAGAGAGCCATAAATGGGTATTGCTTCTCCATGGGTATACCGGGTGGAAGGAAGCAATGTATCCTTTTGCGGCCTGGTATAATGAGCGGGGATATCATGTGATTGTTCCGGACATGCGATGCCAGGGTGAGAGTGAAGGGGATTTTATTGGTATGGGGTGGACAGACCGTCTGGATAATATGATGTGGATTGATTATATTTTGCAGCAGGATTCTGAGGCGGAGATAGTGATTCATGGTCAGTCTATGGGAGCTGCCTCTGCCCTTATGATGACAGGTGAGAAAAATCTGCCGGGCAATGTGAAGGCGGTGATTTCAGACTGCGCCTTTACAGATGCTTATACCATGTTTGGAGAGAAGATGAAGGAATGGTTTCATCTGCCGGAATTTCCGCTTTTGGATACAGCGAATCTTATGCTGCAAATACGGGGAGGTTATGACCTAAAGGATGCCTCAGCGCTGGAAGCGGTGAAGAAGAGTGAAACACCTACCCTGTTTATACATGGGGATCAGGATGAAATGATAGATGTGAAAATGGCTGAGGGACTTTACCGGGCAGAGGCATGCAAGGAAAAAGAACTGCTGATTGTAGAGGGAGCCGGACATGCACAGTCCCAGGATAAGGACCCGGAAGGATACTTTGGGACTGTGGAAGAGTTTTTGGGTAGATGTAATCCGGCAGTGGAATAAATCCACGTGGACGGATGCTAATCATATGAATAGAAAAGCTGTATAGACCATAATCAGGCCTATACAGCTTTTTGCTTCCTTGTTTTATACAACAAAATAATCAGGATATCTTTCCAAAAGTTTTTCTTTTTCAGTTCGATGTCTGGTTAGGTGGCGGGTCATAAGCATTTGAGCCAATTCGCTATCCTGTCGGGTAATAGCATAAAAAATATCTTCATGATCCTGCAGGCTATGTTTCCCAATATCTGATTTTGCAGACAAAGTTCTCAGACGGTCAAAATGAACCATTTGTTCCTTGACAATTTGATAGGACCAGGTCTTGTTTGCTGCCTCAAAGATAAGTTTATGGAATTCATTGTCCAGATCTAAAAATGTGTCATGGTCTTTTTGAGCCTGAGCATTTCTTTGATTCTGGAGGTTTTTCTCTAGTGCTTCGGCATATGACCTGGGAATGTTCTGACAAACCAGGTTTAGTACAGCGTTTTCCAAGGCAAGACGCATGAAACGCGACTCCTCTACCAGTCATAATCGATTTTTGTAATATAGCTGCCTCTTTGAGGAAGGATTTCAACCAGATTAATCCGGCTTAATTCAATTAATGCTTCTCTTACCGGAGTGCGGGAGAGAGAGAGAGCTTCAGATAATTCATTTTCGCTTACCGCACTGCCGGGTAAGAGTTCCATATGAATAATATTGTATAAAAGTACTTTGACTGCATAGGTTCGTGCGTTTTCAGAGACGCTTCGTGGTAAAATTTTCATAAGTTTAATCCTCACATTTCCGAAGGGGAATGGTTTTCTTTCACCCTATACAATCAGTATAGCTTTTTAAAAATCAAAAGTCAAAACGATTTTTCTGATAGAGGTATCTTTGCTGTCTATAAAATCAAATGCTTCCTGGGCTTTGGTAAGCGGGAAGGTGTGTGATACAGAACCAGCTAAATCTAATTTTCCTCCATGAATCATTTCAATAGCTTTTCCGAACATCTTGTTTTGTAATCGGGAACCTCTTACATCCAGTTCTTTGGAAGTAATCAGAAATTGATTTACTTCTGTTGCTGAAGTGGAAAATCCCATGGTAATTACACGACCTGCGTTTCCTGTAGCCTGGAGTAACAGGAGCAGGGAATTTTTTACACATGCGGCATCAATGGAAACAGTAGCGCCGCGTCCATGTGTATATTCTAAGACTTTGGCCTGAAAATCTTCTTCTAAAACATTAATGGTATATTTTGCACCTGCTTTTTTAGCTTCTTCCAATTTTTCGTTTACAACATCAGCGACAATAATGTAGTCACATAACTGACGGGCAATTTTGAGAATGGAACTTCCAAGGGCACCTATGCCGTATAAAAGAAGCATATCATCTTTTTCTAGTTCGGCTCTTGTACAGGATTGGATAGCTATAGTAGTTGGCTCAATCATAACAGCATCCTGATCAGAAAGAGAATCAGGAAGAATGTAGCAGTCACTTTCCGGCACAGTGATATATTCTCTATAACCACCGTCAATATGAACGCCTCTTACAGCCAGGTGGTCACATACATTTCCTCTTCCTTTTTTACAAGGATAACATTCGCCGCAGCTTGTCACCTGATTTACAATAACTCTATCTCCGGGTTTCAGATTTTGGACGTCTGGACCCACTTCTTCTACTCTTCCTACCATTCGTGTCCGATAATTCTGGGATAGGTTGCAGCGGCATTGGTTCCATGATAAATTCCGATATCAGAACCACAGATACCTGCGGCGGTCATTTTAATCAAGACATTGTTTTTGTTATCTATAACGGGTTTTTCGATTTCAATAATTTCTAATTGTTCCGGTTTTACAATCTGTACTGCTTTCATGATTTTTCTCCTTTACTAATATGAGACTAAGGTGGGCGAATTCAGATGGTATGTATATGTGAATTTGCCTTTAAAAAAGTTGGTTCCGATAGTGAAACAATGGAAACGAAATAACTTACATACAAGTATACTAGGATTAAAGAGGGGAAAAGTCAATATATAAAGAGAAAAAAACAGAAAAATGTTAAAAATGACACAAAAAAAGAAGGAGAATATCAGTATATATTACGACTTGAAAAAATAATCGAGATATACTACCATACAAGTAACGGAGCGATATGGAAATGAAATGATAGAACATACAAAAAAAGTAGGAGGAATGAATGATTATGAAATTTGCGAAACTTGCAAAGAAAGGGATATGTGCCTTTTTGGCAACTGCATGGTAGCTGGAACCATAAGTGGATGTTCTGGACAAGACGGAGAGGGAAAATTGGTTAAAATCTCTGTGTGTGTATCCAATCAGACACCGGCTGCAAAGGCTCTTGAAGAAGTTCTGAAGCCTATGATAGAGGAAAAAACCGATGGTAAGTATAATATCCAGATTTATAATTCGGGAGTTTTGGGCAGTGAAAAGGTTACTTACGATTATACAAGAAATGGGATTATTGAGATGTGCGTAATTGGAACACCTATGTGGTCTGAAACACCGAAAATGGCAATTCCGGATTTCCCGTTTGTATTTAGGGATGTGGAGCATGCCAGAAGATGCTATCAGGGAGAATTGGGAGATTACATTACAGAAGATATTGAATCCAGCCAGCCAGTACAGCTTCTTTCCTGGATGCCAAATGGCGCCAGAGTGTTTACTTCCAATAAAAAGCTGGAAGGTCTGGAAGATTTTAAGGGTCAGAAACTCAGGATGCCAAACAATCCGATTCACGTAAAACTGGCAGAGAGCCTGGGGGCTAATGTGGTTATTATGGATTTGGGTGAAGTATTTACTGCGTTGGAGCAGGGAGTTGCTGATGGACAGGATAACCCACTGGCTACTGTTAAAACAGAGGCTGGTATGAAGTGCAGGATTATGTGTATGATACCAATCATATCGTAGCGTCTCTGGAACTTTTTGCTGGGGAGCAGTTCTGGGAAACACTCAGTGAAGAAGAACAGCAGATTTTTGAAGAGGCAGCAAAGGCAGCTTCAGATTATGCCTGGGATTTATATATTGAACAGTTGGAAACGGACAAAGAGTTTATGAAAGAAAAAGGTCTGACTGTTACAGATCTTACAGAAGAAAGCAGAGAAGATATGCTGGAGAAAATTCAGCCGGTATATGATTATCTGGATTCTGAGTATGAATGGGCTCCGGATGTGCGCAAAATGATTGAAGAGATTGAGTAAGGAGAATGTTATGGGAAATAAGTTAATAGATAAACTGTTTAAGGGAATTGATTACTTGACGGGAATTCTTACAGGACTCATGGTATTGTTTGTGTTTTTGAACGTGGTACTCCGTACCTTCTTTAATTCAGGACTTACATGGTCTGAAGAACTGTCAAGATACTTGTTTGTATATGTAACCTATATTGGAGCTATCAGCGCAATGAGGGCGAATGCGCATCTGGGCGTAGATACATTGATTTCCAGAGTAAAACCAGGATTGCAAATGATAATGTATGTGGTTTCTCAGGGACTTATTGCTGCTCTGATGGGGATTCTGGTACATGGAAGTTTTAAGATGGTGGTTCAGAATACAGCTTCCAGAACGGCGGCGCTTGGGATTCCGTATTCAGTTCTCTATTTTGCAGGGATTATCACAGGTGTGTCTATTGCAATTATGGCGGTTGTAAATATTATCCATGCACTGACACATCCGTCAGAGATTTCTGAAATTGTAACCATGAGTACATCTGATGATGATGATATTGCAGCAGATGCAAAAGACGGTGCAGAAAATCTCTCTGATGAGGAATATGCAAAACGTTTAAGAGAGGGAGGAAATTGATATGACATTAGTGGTATTTTTGGCAGCTCTAATTGGCGGAATGCTCATTGGCTTGCCATATGTTTTTCTTTATTGTTCAGCGGCGTAAGTATGATGTTGTTCTTAGATGGTTTTAACTCACAAATTTTATCACAGAATCTGTTTTCTGGTGCAGATTCCTTCTCCATGATGGCGGTTCCGTTTTTTATCATGGCAGGCGAATTTATGAACCGGGGCGGTATTACAAAAAGAATCGTAAATGCAGCAAATGCACTGGTTGGACATGTGCGGGGCGGACTTGGATATGTATCTATTCTGGCAATTTTGGTGTTTGCCAGCATGGTAGGTTCCGCTGTGGCTTCCACTGCATTCCTGGGCGCAATCCTGATACCTATGATGGTAAGAGCTGGTTATAAGAGAGATACTTGTACAGGTTTGATTGCAGCGGGAAATATTTTATCTCCCATTATGCCTCCGTCTGTGCCAATGATTATTTTTGGAGTACAGGCAGGAGTTTCTGTAACAAAATTGTTCATGGGCGGTATTGCTCCGGCTGTTTACCTGTCAGCTTCTTTGTGTTGTTCTCTGGTTTTTTGTGGCTAAGAGAGACAATTTGCCAAAAGCAGAACGCCAGAGCATGAAACAGATTGGAAAAGCTCTGATTGACGGTCTTTGGGCATTGATTTTACCTCTGTTTATTTTGTTTGGTTTGAGAAGTGGGAAGTTTACTCCTACAGAAGCAGGTGTAATTGCAGCAGTATATGCGTTGTTTGTAGGTATGTTCGTATATAAAGAATTGAAGTTTAATATGTTGATGGATTGCCTGGTGTCAGCAGCAAAGTCATCTTCTGTTATTATGTTCCTGGCAGCAGCAGCAATGGTGTCTTCTTGGATGATGACGGTTGCCAATGTTCCGGCTATTGTAACAAAAATTCTGGCTCCGTTTATTGAGCATCCGACACTTCTTATGCTGGTTATCTGTCTGATTGTACTTTTGGTAGGAACTTCTATGGATGTTACGCCAACAATTATGATTCTTACTCCAGTGCTTCTTCCGGCAGTGAAGGAAGCAGGAATTGATGTGGCATACTTTGGAGTAGTATTTATTTTGATGACCGTTATGGGACTTCTGACACCTCCGGTAGGTACTGTGCTGAATGTGGCTTGCAGTGCTGGAAAGATAAATATGGAACGTATTGTAAAAGCAGTATGGCCATTCCTTCTGGCGGAAGTTGTTATTCTTCTGCTGATGGTGTTATTCCCACAGATTGTAACTGTTCCAATGCAGTTCTTCATGGGAAGCTGATATTGTTTGTCTGGTAACTTTTGGTGAATAAATGATAATTTAGGAGATGAATATTATGGAAATGACAATGCGCTGGTATGGAAAAGCTTATGATACCGTAACTTTAGAACAGATTAAACAGACCTGCTATGCAACAGGGGTTATTACAACGTTATATAATAAAATGCCGGGAGAGGTTTGGACTTACGAAGAGATTATGGCGCTGAAAAAGGATGTGGAGGATGCAGGACTTCATCTGGCTGGCATTGAAAGCGTGAATGTAAGTGATGCAATTAAAATAGGTTCCCCTGAAAGAGATAAAGATATTGCCGCTTATATTGAAACCTTGGAAAACCTTGGAAAAGCAGATATCCATATGGTGTGCTATAATTTCATGCCGGTATTTGACTGGACCAGAACAGAACTGGATCGGGTTCGGGCGGATGGAAGTACCGTTATGGCATATAATCAGGATGTGATTGATCATATGAATCCGGAAAAGATGTTTGACAGAATCAAGAATGATATGAATGGAACGGTTATGCCAGGCTGGGAACCGGAACGTATGGAAAAGGTAAAAGAATTATTTGAGCTTTACAAAGATATTGACGAAGAAAAATTATTTGAAAACCTGAAATACTTCCTGGAAGCAATTATGCCGGTTTGTGACAAATACGATATTAACATGGCAATCCATCCGGATGACCCGTCCTGGAGCGTATTCGGTCTGCCGCGTATCATTTCCGCCCAGGCAAAACTGAAACGTATGATGGAAATGGTTCCAAATAAACACAATGGCGTTACTTTCTGCATGGGCTCTTATGGAACAAACTTAAACAATGATTTAGTGGACACTATCCACATGTTGAAAGGAAGAATCCACTTTGCGCATATCAGAAATCTTCGTTTTAATGATGGCATGCGTGACTTTGAAGAAAGCGCTCATTTAAGCTCTGACGGTACTTTTGATATGTATGCTGTTATGAAAGCATTGTATGAGACAGGATTTGAAGGTCCAATTCGCCCGGATCATGGACGTATGATTTGGGGCGAAAAAGCAATGCCGGGTTATGGATTGTATGACCGCGCTTTAGGGGCTGCGTATCTGTGTGGTCTTTGGGAAGCTGTAAAAAAAGAAAGTAATAAATAGGGGGCGCTGTTATGAAATTAACATTAGAAGGTCTGAAAAATAAACAGGACTGGGAAGCAGCAGGAATCAAACTTCCCTCTTATGATATTGAAAAGGTTGCAGAAAATACAAAAAAAGCTCCGGTGTGGGTTCATTTTGGAGCGGGAAACATTTTCCGTATCTTCATCGGCGGACTGGCTGACGCCTTGCTGGAAAAAGGTGAAGCAGACAAAGGTATCACCTGTGTAGAAACCTTTGACTTTGATGTGGTAGATAAAATCTACGAACCTTACGACAATCTGGTGCTGGCTGTTACTTTAAAAGCAGATGGCTCCACAGACAAAAAAAGTCCTTGGTTCTCTTACCGAAGCAATCAAAGCTCAGTCCAATGTTGCAGAAGAATGGAACCGCTTAAAAGAAATTTTCGTAAACCCTGCACTGCAGATAATTTCCTTTACCATTACAGAAAAAGGTTATGCTTTAAAAGGAGCTGACGGAAACTTCTTCCCATTCATCCAGGCAGACATTGACAATGGTCCGGAAAAAGCAGGTTCCGCTATGGCTGTCGTTTGTGCTCTGTTAAATGAACGTTACAAAGCAGGAAAGGCTCCTCTTGCTGTGGTTTCCATGGACAACTGCTCTCACAATGGTGAAAAGCTCCAGACTTCCATCCTGACTATGGCAAAAGAATGGCTGGCAAAAGGCTTTGTGGAAGAAGGGTTTGTGGAATATCTGTCCGATGAAAAACAGGTTTCCTTCCCATGGTCCATGATTGATAAAATCACACCAAGACCAGCAGATTCTGTATGCGAAGACCTGGAAAAAGCAGGCGTAGAAGAAATTGCTCCTGTAATTACTTCCAAGAGAACTTACATTGCTCCTTTCGTAAACGCAGAAGGACCTCAGTACCTGGTAATTGAAGATAAATTCCCTAATGGAAGACCAGCTCTGGAAAAAGCAGGCGTTTACCTCACAGACAGAGATACCGTAAATAAAGTAGAACGTATGAAAGTTACTACCTGCCTGAATCCTCTTCATACAGCACTGGCTGTATATGGCTGCGTGCTGGGCTATACTTTAATTGCAGATGAAATGAAAGACGAACAGTTAAACAAGCTGGTTTACCAGATTGGACCTGTAGAAGGTATGCCAGTGGTGACAGACCCAGGTATCCTCTCTCCTGCTGATTTTGTAGATGAAGTTATTAATGTTCGTATTCCGAACCCATTTATGCCGGATACACCACAGCGTATTGCTACAGACACTTCACAGAAGGTAGCATCCGCTACGGTGAAACCATTAAATCCTATGTAGCACAGTACGGAGATGCAAAAAAATTAACAGCCATTCCTCTGGCAATTGCAGGATGGTGCAGATATCTCTTAGGTGTGGATGATGAAGGAAATACCTTTGAACGTTCCGCTGACCCAATGCTGGAAGAACTGAGCAAAGCTCTGGAAGGCGTCGAAGTTGGAAACTCAGCTTCTTACAACGGACAGTTAAAATCCATCCTTTCCAATGCAAACATCTTTGGCATTGACTTATATGAAGCTGGAATCGGTGAAAGAATCGAAGAAATGTTCTTAGAAGAAATTGCCGGAAAAGGCGCTGTAAGAGCTGCTTTGAAAAAATATGTATAGATAAAAATAGAATGTGTGAAATTTTCCTGCCAGTAGTTTGTGCTACTGGCAGGTTTTTTAATAAAAAGTCTTTCCAGAGGCATCTAAATCCTGTTCCAGTTCGTCTGGAATATATTCCGGAAAATGTAAATAAAAATATTGGATGTCAAATAACCGGTAAGCCCTATTCCGCAGCAGAGAAAAAGACCAATAAAAGGCGGAAAAGATATTCCAAGCAGTATAATGGTGAGGTAAATTACTAATAAAAGCAGAGAGCAGAAAAAATGTCGGATAGACATTAAAAGGGCATTTTTGACATTGTTAAATATATTGTTTTCAAACTTTGCCTGTACCGGAAAGATATACAGGGCTAATAGTACGAAAGGAATCAGGAATACGGAACAGCTGATAAGCATAACGCGTCCCATGGTGTTGTCAAGCGCTATACTGAACCTGATATCAATAGAAAATACCAATCCCACCAATACCAGAACAATCCAGAGGATGGTGGATTGCTTGAAGTTCTGCCGGAAGGATTTTCGGAAATTCTGGGTTACATAACCTTCGCCGGTGCGGATGCGCTTCATACAGCTATAATAAAGGGCTGTAGTGGAGGCGCCTATAGTGATTATGGGAAGGCTGTAAAGAATCCAGAGAAAATGCAGAGTTACAATATCTGCTACAAAATAAAGAAAACGGGAAAATGGACTGTCATATGAAAATAAGTTCATAATAAAACGCTCCTCCTGTGTAAGTTCATAGTGATAAACATATTATAGCTTTTTTGCTCCTGAATAGGAAGTGTAATATTGAACAAAAAACTTTAGATAAAACTGTAATATTTTAATAAAAACTAAATTAAATATTGCATAGTAGTTTGTATTGATGTAAACTAAAGAGAAGAAAAACAAATTTATCCTTTTGAAAAAGGGTAAAGGGAGGAAAAACATGAACCAGAATAATTACAAAAAAACAAGCTACAATCAACCTTTTATTGAACAGCGGGCAGATCCATATGTGTATAAACATACAGATGGGATGTATTATTTTACAGCATCGGTACCGGAATATGACAAAATTGTCATGAGAGGTGCGAAGACAATCAAGGAACTGAGAGAAGCCAAGGAACATACTCTTTGGAGGAAGCACAAGGAGGGGCCTCAGAGTATCCATATATGGGCGCCGGAGGTTCATTATCTTTATGGGGAATGGTATATTTATTATGCAGCCGGAGATGCTGCGGATGTGTGGGAAATCCGGCCTTATGTGCTGCATTGTAAAGGACAGAATCCCCTGGAGGACGAGTGGGAAGAACTGGGCATGATGAAGGCGGCAGATGGAGATGATTTTTCCTTTCATGCATTTTCCCTGGATGCGACTGTATTTGAGAATAAAGGGGAATATTACTGGATTTGGGCAGAAAAAACAGGTGTAGGAAAGCAGATTTCCAATCTTTACATTGCAAAAATGGAAGCGCCTGATAAGCTGGCTACTGTACAGGTGCTTCTTACCACACCGGATTATGACTGGGAACGGATAGATTTCTGGGTGAATGAAGGTCCTGCAGTTTTGAAACATAATGGAAAGATTTACCTTACCTTTTCTGCCAGCGCTACAGGCGCATGTTACTGTATGGGTATGATGTGTGCAGATGAGAATGCGGATTTATTGGATCCTCAGTCATGGAAAAAGTGGAATCATCCTGTTTTAGAGACGGATGAAACAAAGGGGCTTTATGGACCCGGGCACAATTCTTTTGTGAAAGCAGAGGATGGAACAACGGATTTATGCATCTATCATGCAAGGCCTTATGATGAAATTATAGGAGATCCTCTGTATGATCCCAATCGTCATGCAATGGTTATGGAAGTGAAATATAGAGAAGATGGAACTCCTGTTTTTGATTATGAAAACAATATACAATTTTAAATATTTTTGAATAATCTAAATTATATATAGTTTACTAGGGAAAAATGCACAAAAATAGAAATATAAAATTGTAAAATAAAGAGAAAATGAATGTTATATTTAGAAATAAATAAATAACTATTGAAAATGCTAAAAAATAGTGCTATTATTTTAGCAACAAATAAACAAGGTGATTAGAACATATCACTAAGGGAGGAGCATTTTTATGAAAGCAAAAAAATTTTTGGCAGTAGGACTTGCAGCGACTACTCTGGCAACAACAGCATTGGCTGGATGTGGAAAGTCTGATTCTTCTGAAACAGCAGATGGTAAAAAGAACTTATCTGTATTTATCTTTGCAAATGATCATGAATCAAAAGTTACAAAGATATGATTAAAAAATTTGAGGAAGATCATAAGGATACTATTGGCAAAGTGGATATTCAGATTACTACTCAGGAAGAGTATTCCAAGACCTTAACTGGTATGATGACAGCAGGAGATTTACCGGATGTATTCTATGTGGGACCGGAAGCAGTAGAACAGTATGTAGAAAACGGTTATATTGCGAATTTGCAGCCTATTCTGGAAGAAAAGGGTATCAGCACAGATGGATTAGTAGCGCAGGAAGCCCTGAACAGCTATCGCTATGATGGAGAAAAGACCGGTTCCGGTGATTTATATGCACTGCCAAAAGATGCCTCTGTATTTGCTTATGCATATAACAAAGATATTTTTGATGAAGCTGGTATTCCATATCCGGACCCGGAAAACCCATATACATATGAAGAGTTTGTGGATGTATGCCAGAAACTGACGAAAGATAAAGACGGTGATGGCGAGATCGACCAGTGGGGATGCGGTATGGCAAACGCTTTCATGCTGCAGCAGTATGTATGGTCTAACGGAGCTACCTATTTAACAGATGATTACAAGACCGTAAACATTGATACACCTGAATTTAAAGATGCAGTGCAGAAATATGTGGATTTGACTTTAAAATACAAGGTGACACCAACCGTTGAACAGGATGCTTCTCTTGGTGTATATCAGAGATGGCTGGCAGGACAGGAAGCATTTTACGCATGTGGTACCTGGGATGTAGCTGCATTCATGGATAAAGAAACGTTCCCATTTAACTGGGATTTATGTGCATATCCAACACTGTCTACCGGAAAATCCATGACATGGCTTGGAACTGTAGGTTTCTGTGTATCTGAAAAGAGCAAGAACAAAGAAGAGGCTACAGAACTGATTTCTTATCTGTGTACAGATGAAAACGGACAGAAAGAACTTTCCGGTATTACTGGCGGACAGTCCATTCAGCTTCCAAACATTAAAACACTTGCAGAGGGAGAATTTGTAGAAGCAATCAATGACGGAACACTTTCCTTCCCATCTAATGTGGATGTGTTCTTTAACTATCTGAACGGAACAGATAAATATGAAGGTAGATTCCAGGAAACAACTTATACACCAAATGCAGAATGGAATGATATCTTCCTGGAAGGATTGGACAATGTGAAAAATGGTTCTATGACAGTGGACGAGTATATTGAACAGGTGAAACCAAAGATGCAGGAAGCTCTTGATGAAGCTTGGGAAAGCGTAGAATAAGCTGCAAATTAGGAAGGGGATGCTGCTTTATGTCGCATCCTCTTTCCTGTTTATCTGGAGGGAAAGAAAGATGAGCAAAACAAAAGTAAAACAGACCAGAAAAAAGATGAGCAAGGCTGCTTTTAAAGAACATTGCTGGGGATTAGCCTTTGTGTCACCGCCATTTATCGGCTTCTGTGTTTTCATGGCATTTCCCATTGTGTTTGCCTTTGTGGCAAGTTTGACCAAGTGGAATGGTATGAACAATATGATGGATAATTTTGTGGGACTGGAAAACTATATTAAGCTGTTAGGTGATGAGAAGTTCTGGAAGGTTCTGCTGAATACTGTAATTTATATGATTGGTATTCCCATAGGTATGATTCTTGCTCTTATTATTGCAGTGGGTATGAACCGGAAAATTAAAGGTATCAAAGTGCTGCGTACTTTATACTATGTACCGGTAGTATCTTCATTAGTTGCAGTGGCAATCCTGTGGATGTGGGTGTTTAATTATGATTATGGTTTGCTGAATAGTATTATTGAGGCGATTACAGGAAATCATGGACCGAACTGGCTGGGGGATGAAGTGTGGGTCAAGGTTTCCATGATTATCTTTATGGTATGGAAGGGACTGGGTGGCTCTATCATTCTGTACCTTGCAGGGCTTCAGAGTATTCCCAGAGATTACTATGAGGCTGCGAAGATTGACGGAGCGAATGGCCTGAAACTGTTTCGTTATATTACCATGCCCCTGGTATCTCCGGTTACTTTCTATCTGTTAATCACAGGATTGATTGGAGGTTTCCAGGTATTTGTAGAAGTATTGGTTATGGTTCCTAATGGCGGATTGAACTACAGTGCAGCTACCGTTGTATTCTACTTATATGATAAGGCATTTGGAAATAATCAGATGGGATATGGCTCTGCCATGGCGTTTATTCTGGCAATCTTTATCTTCATTATTACAGCAATTAACTTTAAGGCTCAGGATAAATGGGTAAAAACCATTGAGTAGCAGGAGGGAAAGAAAAAATGGCGAAATTAGATGATAAAAGCTCTGAAGTAAAAACGAAAAAAGCGAAGATAGTAGATGCGATTGTCTTTACGCTTTTGCTGCTGGGCGCATTGCCATGGTGTTCCCTTTGATTTATATGCTGCTGAGTTCCTTTATGACAAAAAACCAGATTTTATCTGCAAACTTCAGTATTATTCCGGATCCCTGGAAGTTTGGCAAGTACACAGAGGTGCTTCAAAAGCCGGAGTTTTTAAGAGGTTTAAGAAATACTTTAACCGTAGCATTTCCGGTTCTGGTGGTAGGTGGATTTACCTCTTCCCTTGCGGCGTTTTCTTTCAGTAAATTGAAATTCAAGGGTAAGAATGGTATTTTCCTGGGACTTCTGGCAACTATGATGATTCCTTTTGCAGTTGTTATGATTCCACAGTACGTTATGTTTACTAAGATGGGATGGACTAACAGTCTGTTTCCTCTGATTATACCGGGGCTGTTCGGCAATGTAAGTATTGTGTTTTTCTTAAGACAAAATCTTACCAGTATTCCGGACACACTGGTGGAAGCGGCCAAAATTGATGGCTGTGGTTATTTCAAAATGTACTATAAGATTTTCCTTCCTTTGATGAAGGGAGCGTTAATGACACAGATTATTCTGTGGTTTATGGGAATCTGGAATGACTACCTGGCTCCTACTATTTTCATTCAGGACGAACAGTGGTTTACGTTACAGGTGGTTATCCGTTCCTTTAATGCCTATTATGCAGTGAATAGTGATTATCCTCTGATTATGGCTGCGTCTGTGCTGGCAATCCTGCCAACCCTGTTGTTATTCTTTTTCTTCCAGAGATATATCATTGAATCCATGGCAGTGACCGGTGTAAAAGGATGATGAATATGGAAACGTCAAAAGAAAATGCAGAAGGAATCCTGCGGCTAAATGATACAAATGTATATCGTAATCCCACAGTCTGGTCTCATGATCCATCCATGATGTGGGATCCGGTGACAAAAGCCTATTATTCTTATAGTACAGATGTGTACAGACCAGAATGCGGGCTTACAGAAAAGATTGGAATCCCGGTAAGGAAATCTCAGGATTTGGTGCATTTTACTTATGAAGGTATTGCGCTTTCTGAGAAAGCTATTTCACAGGGCAGAGATAATGGAGAATTTTCTCCTACTGCCGGTTTCTGGGCGCCCTATGTGGAATATGTAAATGGGGAATACAGAATGTACTATTCTGCTACCAAAGCTTTTGGGAGTTCGGAGTCCAGGATTTGGCTGGCGGTAGCAGAGAATCCTTTGGGCCCTTTTGAAAACAGGGGCATTGTGGCAGATACCTGGGGTACAGATGACACATATCCCAATGCTATTGACGCTCACGTTGTCTGGGATAAGGGGCAGTGTTACCTGGTGTATGGCTCCTTTTTCGGAGGGGTTTATATAAAAGAACTGGAGCCATCTACAGGGCTTGCTCTGGATAGAAATCCTAAAAGTCTGGGGCTGTGTATTGCCAGAAAAGGAAAGGATTTTTCAAAAGATGGACCGGAAGGAGCTTCGGTTATTTATGTTCCTGAAAATGGATGGTTTTATCTTTTTCTATCCTATGGATGGCTTGGAGATGATTACGACATCTGTGCAGGGAGAAGCCGGAAGGTCACAGGGCCTTATGTAGATATGGAAGGAAAAGACCTTGTGGAAGAAAGTGTAGGGGTACGCATTGCGGGAAGTTATGAATTTCAGGCAGAGCATCCCAGATTTCTGGACAATGGAAATGGCTGGAAATGGGGAGGTCTGCGGGGACCTGGGCATGGAGTTCCTTTCTATGATGAACTACAGGAGCGATACTTTTTTATCCATCATGTAAGGGATGGAGCATCTGTTTATCGGGTTCATGAAGAAGAGGATAACCGGGATAGCTATCAGGTTCATTATATGATGGTGCGCCCTATGTTTTTCCTGGAAGAATGGCCGGTGCTGGGACCGGAACCATATACAGGAGAGATAAGAAAAATGCCACTTTCTGAAGCGCCGGAGGGATATTGGGAAATTCTGGATTTCGGCGGAGATGGACATAAGCAGCAGAAAGCCAGAAAGGTTTATATAGAGGATTTTCGCAAGCACTTTGAAAATTCTATAGTTTATGAATGCAGAGATTTTGAGAATGAAAAAAACTCCATTGTCATGTCTGGGATTGACAAATCTGGTCTTGCATATTGGGGGAAATTCATGTATAGTATTGTTTAGATAAATCTAAAATGTTTAAGGTTATCTGGAAAGTGGGAAGAAGCAATGTTACATATTAAGAGCTTAGATGATGGTCTTGAGGTGTTTAAGGCTCTGGGGTCAGAGGTTAGAATCAATATTGTAAAACTACTGCTGGAAAACCGTGAGATGAACATGAACGAACTTGCATCCAGTCTTGGGATTACCAATGGAGCTCTTACCAGTCATATTAAGAAGCTGGAAGAGGCGGGAATTATTAAGGTGATTACCGAACATGGAGGACATGGAAATCAAAAATTATGCAGGGTCGATGTGGATAAAATCCTGGTTGAAGTCGAGAGTGAAGAAACAGAGGATGAAAATAATATCTATAATACCGAAGTGAGAGTGGGACATTATTCTGATTATGAGGTATATCCTACTTGCGGGCTGGCAACAGATGCAGCGTTGGTTGGAGAGGTTGATGACCCAAGATATTTTGCTCATCCAGACAGGATTAAAGCAAGGATTCTCTGGTTTACAAAAGGATATATTGAATATATTATCCCCAATCTTTTGCCAAGTGCTACGAAGATTGAGCAGATTACCCTCTCCCTGGAAATCAGTTCTGAGGCGCCGGGGGTAAACAGTGATTGGCCTTCTGATATATCATTTTACCTAAATGATGTGAAAATCGGAACCTGGACCAGCCTGGAGATTACGGGGACGTGCAGGGAATCTTTACACCAGACTGGTGGTTTCCAAACTGGAATCAGTATGGACTTCTGAAGATGATTGTGATTAATAAAAAGGGAACTTTTGTAGATGGACTAAAGATTTCAGATGTGGATATCAGAAGGTTTAATCTGGATTACAAAAGTACGATTCGTTTTAAATTCCAAATTGAGGAAGATGCTAAGAATATTGGCGGTCTTACCATTTTTGGCAGTGGGTTTGGAAATTATAATCAGGATATTAAGGTGCGCATTGCGTACAGTCAGATGCAATAAAAATAACAAAACAGCCCGGCATTCTGTGAGCTTTACAGAAGCGGGCTGTTTTTTCCTTCATGGGACATCATGAGAAAGGCGATAAGATGAAAAAAAGAATTTATTTTCTGCTTGGCACAATACTTCTGGCGGGACTTGCAGGTTGTGGACAGAAGGAAAAATTAAAAGCAGAGAAACCGGTGGAAAAGGAATTTCAGGAAGTGTCGGTTCATGACCCTTCTGTAGTACAGGGGGATGACGGAAGCTATTATATTTTTGGCTCCCATCTGGCAGTAGCTAAAACAGATGACTTTATGAACTGGGAAACTGTAAATCAGGGTGTGAAAGATGACAATGGAGTGATACCGGACGTGTATCTTAATATGAAGGAGGCTTTTGAGTGGTCTCATAGTAATACCTTCTGGGCTCCGGACGTAGCCAGACTGGAAGATGGTAAGTATCATTTATATTATTGTAACTGTCAGGGAGATGCTCCGGTCTCCTGTCTTGGAACAGCGGTATCCGATAAGGTAGACGGTCCTTATGTGAATGAAGGTCTGATGCTGAAATCTGGTATGCCTGCCAGTGAGAAAGACGAGGATGGGGACTTATATCAGGCCACCACAGACCCTAATGTGGTAGACCCCTGTACGTTTTATGATGCACAGGGGCGGCTGTGGATGGTATATGGTTCCTACTCCGGAGGTATTTTTATCAAAGAAATGGATGCCAAAACAGGTTTGCCGCTGGAAGAGGGATATGGTAAAAAACTTCTGGGAGGTAATCATCTGAGAATTGAAGCTCCTTATATTATGTACAATGAAGAGACAGGATACTACTATATGTTTTTATCCTTTGGCGGGTTGGATTCAGATGGTGGTTATAACATTCGCGTGTGCCGCTCCGAAAACCCGGATGGTCCTTATGTGGATTCTATGGGACAGGAGATGGAAGACTGTAAGGGCGCTGCGGGAACAGCCTTTAGCGATGCTACAGCAGCTTTATACGGGACAAAACTTATGGGAAGTTATAAGTTCCTGTGGAAAGAAGGAGAAGAGGGCGAAAATAGAGAAGGCTACCTGTCTCCGGGCCACAACTCCTGTATTTATCAGGAGGAAACGGGCAAGTATTTCATGATTTATCATACCAGATTTGAAAATCGGGGAGAAGAGCATGAAGTGCGGGTACACCAGATGTTTTTCAATGAAGAAGGATGGCCGGTGATTGCCCCATATCGGTATACAGAAGAGGAACTAAAAGAATATCCCGCAAAGGAACTGGCAGGAGGCTATAAGCTGATTAATCATGGAAGAGAAATTTCAGCAGAAATGAGTGAGTCCCAGGAAATCCAGCTTACGTCCAAGGGGGAAATCCAGGGATTGGAAGAAGAAGGAACCTGGAAAATCGGAGATAATTGCAGCATTGAACTGGAGATAGACGGAAAAACCTACAAAGGCATTTATCTGAAACAGTGGGATGAAGATGGTAAAAAGTACGTTATGACCTTTACAGCACTTAACAGTGAAACTGGTATGAGTGTATGGGGAAGCGGTCTTAATGCAATAGAAGAGTAAAAGAAAGGATGGACAGATATTATGGCAAAATTAGTAATCAATCCAAACAAGAAAGTGAGTAAAATCAACAAGGAAATCTACGGACATTTTTCTGAGCATCTGGGAAGATGCATCTATGAAGGAATCTACGTGGGAGAGGATTCCCCTATTGAAAATGTAAATGGCATGAGATGTGATGTAGTAGAAGCGCTGAAAGAAATTAAAGTTCCGGTTCTGCGCTGGCCAGGGGCTGCTTTGCAGATGAGTATCACTGGAAGGATGGAATCGGTCCAAAAGAAGGCAGAAAGAAAATGATTAATACCCACTGGGGCGGTGTAGTGGAAGACAACAGCTTTGGTACCCATGAATTTTTTGAACTGTGTGAACAGTTGGGATGTGAAACTTACATTAATGGAAACTTAGGAAGCGGTACCGTACAGGAAATGTCTGAGTGGGTGGAATATATGACCTTTGACGGAGTTTCTCCCATGGCAGAGCTTCGTGCGAAAAATGGTCATGAAAACCATGGAAGGTGGATTTCTTTGGTGTTGGAAATGAAAACTGGGGCTGCGGCGGAAATATGAATCCTGATTTCTATGCAAATGAATATCGTAGATACCAGACCTATGTGAGGGATTACAAGGCAGGGGAACATGTGGAAAAAATCTGCTGTGGCGCAAATGTGGATGATTATGAGTGGACAAAAGAGGTTCTGGCAACCTGTTTCAATCATTCCCAGCCATTCCAGCATGGCTTTATGGACGGTCTGTCCTTACACTATTATGTACATCCGGAAGGATGGGACATCAAGGGAAGCGCTACAGATTTTGATGAAAATGTGTGGTATAAAACCCTGAACAAAGCCCTGTATATGGAAGAACTGATTAAACGCCACGGTGTGATTATGGATGAGTATGACCCGGAAAAGAAAATCGGCATGATTGTAGATGAATGGGGAACCTGGTATACCTGTGAACCTGGAACAAATCCGGGATTTCTCTACCAGCAGAATACCATGAGAGATGCCCTGGTAGCAGGTATTACTTTAAATATCTTTAATAAACACAGCGACAGGGTGAAAATGGCGAACCTGGCACAGATGGTAAATGTGCTTCAGTCTGTACTTCTTACAGAAGGCGATAAGATGGTGAAAACACCTACATACCATGTGTTCAACATGTATAAATATCACCAGGATGCGACTTTGGTGGAAAGCTCCATTGAGACAGAAACCATTGGAACACAGGAGGAATATCAGGTGCCAAATCTCACAGAGTCCGTATCTGTGGATGAAAACGGTGTGCTGCATCTTACCATTACCAATCTTTCTGTTTCTGAGAGCTATGAGGTAGACGCTGCAATCTTAGACAGAGAAATCAAAGAAGTGAAGGGTGAGATTGTAACAGAAGAAATGCATGCGAAAAATACCTTTGAAGAGGCAGATAAGGTTTGCGTAAAAGAGTTCTCAGATGTTCAGATTACTGAAAAGGGACTGAAATTTACTATTCCAGCATGCAGCGTGCTTCATGTTACTGTGAAATAAGGTATGGAAAAGAATACAAGAGTTTGCAAAAAATGCCTCCTCCGGGACATGGGGGAGGCAGAGGCTTTTGAAAATATGTATCAGTATATTGCGAATCTGTCGCCGGAAGATAAGGTGTCAGATGAGGAATATGAGCAGCGCCTTCTGATATGCCGGCAGTGCAGCCACCTGCTGTCCGGCATGTGCGGCAAATGTGGCTGTTATGTGGAGATGCGGGCTGCTATGAAGGTAAGACATTGCCCAGATGTTCCGGGCAGGTGGTAAAGCAGCCAGTGCATGAATGCTATTAATTGTTCCAGTCGGGTACGGAGATTTTGCGGTTAGTTCCCGGCTGGACATATAATATAATAAGCTCTTTCTTTCTGAAATCATCTCTTTGATTTGTCTTAAAATAAAAATTCTCATATCCTCCCAATAGATGGAAAACTATATGCAAGATTTACCAAATAAATATTATCTTATCCTGATGTGAAAAATACTTTTGGAGATGAGATTGGGTAATTCGTATAAAAACGCTTATGTGGACACGTGTCCATATTTTCAGATATTGCATAATTTGATAATATGCTTTAGTATATTGACTATACAAATAGTGCATATTTTACAAGAGAGTATTAATATGAAAAAGAATGTAACAAGAAAATACATTGCAAAAGAAGCCGGGGTTTCTGTATCTGTGGTGTCCAGAGCTTTAAACAACAGCGGATATGTAGAAAAAGAAAAGAAGAAAAGAATTTTGGAGATTGCTAAGAAGGCAGAATATGTTCCCAATCCCATGGCAATGGCTTTACAACAGAAAAGAACCAGACAGTTGTTGTTCTTCTGCGGGGATCTTACAGGAACCTATTATAACCAGATGTATCATGGTATGGCCAGAGAGGCAGAAAAAGAGGATACCACGTTTTAACTATCATGAATGAAAAGGATTTTGAAATGGTAAAGACAATGCTGGTAGACGGATTGCTTTTTCCTACGGAAGAAGTGGCAAAGTCATATGCAGAAGCAGTAGGTAAAAATTATTATCTACCATCTGTGACAGCTTGTTTTGATCCTTCTGTGGTTTTTGCAAAACCTATGCCGACAGTGGTGATTGATAACAGGAAAGTTTTGAACCTGGCTATAGATTATTTAAAGAAGAAGGGGCATAGGAAAATAGGCATTGCAGTTCCCTTTAACGAAGGATATGCAAATTTGAGATATCGATACTGGAAAGAACGAATGATGCTGGAATTGGGAAGTGAGTGCAAGAAGTATATTTTGGATGTCAAGGGAGATTTAAAAAAATCAGAAAGTCCAAGAGGAAAAGATAACAGAGATTTAAGTTACCAGTCAGAGGGATTTGTTTATATGGATTTGTTCTTTTTGGGAAAACAGGCGGCAAAATTATATATTCAACAAAAGTTTAAAGCCACAGCAGTAATCTGTTTTAATGACGATATGGCTTTCGGAATGATGGAGGAATTAAAAAGAAATGGGATTTCTGTACCTGATGATGTTTCTATTATGGGAATAGACGGGATATATACAAGAGAAAGATATGAGCCTAAGCTGACAACTGTAGCAATATATCCTGAGAGACAGGGGGCAGCCTGTGTTGATGTTTTGATAGATATTTTAGAGGATAATAAATATAAATACATGAATTATTCACCATTTGAGGTGTTAGAAGGTGAAACGGTAAAAAGGATAGAAAGCATATAACATTTGATATAAAAGCATGCGCGCGGCTTTATATAGAAAAGATAAATATGAATGGAGGAAGAAAAATGAAGTTTAGAAGAGCAACGGCATTGTTACTGGCAGGAATTATGGCAACAGGATTGACTGCATGTGGAGAAACTAAGAAAGAAAGTGACCAGGGAGAAAAAGGGAAAAAAGAAAAACTGGTTATTTGGTCATGGGGAGCGGATGAAGAAAAGAAATCTAGAGAGAACATGGTAGAAGCTTTTCAAAAAGCACATCCGGAAATAGAAGTGGAACATTCTGTAATACCTACAGCAGATCATGTGTGGGATCAGAAAATGACAGCCGCATTATCGGCAGGAACAGGACCGGATGTAATCCAGATGTCTCCAGATTATTATGGATTATATACAGAATATTACGAAGATCTAACCCCGTATGTTGAGAAAGAAGGCGTTGATCTGGATTCGGTCATTACGGAGGGGATGCTAGATCCATACTACCGCCCAGATGGAAAGCTGGAAGCAATGCCATTATTGGAAAACGTGTTTGTTTTAGCATATAACAAGGATATGTTTGATGAGTTTAATGTGGAATATCCAACAGCAGACTGGACATGGGATGATTTGGCAGAGGCTGCCAAGAAGTTTGCAGGCGGAGAAGGTGCAGACGCTACCTATGGTCTGGTAAATCACTGGATTGATGCGCCATTGTCTATTTTAGTTAAAGGCGGAAATGCATATTCTGAGGATTTAAAAACCTGTGAGGTAAACAGTGAAGAGGTAAAAGCAGGACTGGATTTATTCGGAGATCTGGTACAGAGTAAGGCAATGCCGGATGACACTGCTGCAAAGGGGCTTCCTAAGGAACAGTTGTTTGTTTCCGGACATGCTGCAATGTATACACTGTGGATTTGAGACTAAGTTGATTGCAGAAGAAGTTGGAGAAAACTTTGAGTGGGATGCAGTGCCTATGCCAAAGGTGGAAAACGGTAAAAACAATCTTATGTATGCAACGGGATATGCAATGTTAAATACATCTGAACACAAGGATGCAGCATGGACTTTCTTGAAAGAAGCAGCTTATGCCAACGAAGATATGGCTAAGGAAACAGCAGCGATTGGTCTTCCGGCTTGTAAGAATATAGCAGAGACATATTATAAAGACTTGTCCTATGGACCTATTAAGAACAGCTATTTCCTTGAAGGTCTGGATGGAGCAAAGTTGAACATCTGGGGAGGTGCATTTGCAGCGGCAGGAGATGTTTATACACAAATTGGCAGTCCGTCACAATTGATGGAAAGAGCGCGGAGGAAGCAATGGAAGAATACTATCCTGCATTAGAAAAGGCATTTAACGAGGCAAATGGTAACTAACCGTAGTTAAACATCTAAGGTCAGATTTTACTTTTGCAAAATTTGACCTTAGAAAGTAATAAGTAATGAAATGGGGTAAGAAACGTGAACGGAAAAGGAAAGAAGAGGAAAGTTTCAGCAATGAAAAAGAGAGAGGCCAGAAATTTTTACTTATATACAGCGCCATGGCTGATAGGATTTCTGGTGCTTACACTATATCCCATCGTGTATTCATTTTATCTTATGTTTACAGATATGAATCTTACAGGAACAGGAGAATTTATAGGACTTGAGAACTGGAAATACGCATTTACAGATGATCCTCTTTTTAAAAAAGCATTTTTTAATACTTTAAAATATGTTGTTATGTTTGTTCCATGCAGTATTCTTCTGGCATTCTTCATTGCTCTGCTTTTGAGTAAAAAAATAAGAGGATTAGGATTTTTTAGAACCGCTTTTTACATTCCTTATATTACGTCTGGAGTTGCAGTAACTATTTTATGGGGATGGATTTTTCAGAAAGACTATGGAATTATAAACTATATTCTTTCACTGATAGGAATAAAAGGGCCCGACTGGTTGGGAGATAAAAATATAGCAATGATTTCTATTGTCATTTTGTCTTTATGGACGATTGGTAATAATATTATCATTATGCTTGCTGGTATACAGGATATTCCTGCATCTTATTACGAGAGTGCACAGATCGACGGAGCAGGATCCTTTAGACAAACCTTTTACATAACTCTTCCATTGTGTACACCTACTATTTATTTTAACTTAATTGTAACGATTATTGCGGCATTTCAGGTGTTCCAGCAGCCTCTGATCCTTACAAATGGAGGACCGTTAAACAGCACTTATACAGCGTCCATGCATTTATATAACAACGGATTCCTTTATGGAAAATGGGATATGCGTCTATGATGGCATGGAGTATGTTTGCTGTAATCATGTTGATTACAATTGTAGTGGTTTCGACATCTAAGCACTGGGTATTTTATGACGACTAGGAGGAGGAGCGTTATGTTAAAATCACAAAAAAAGAATAAATTACTATCCAGAACTTTAACGTATATTGTATTGATTCTTTGCGGCTGTCATTTGTTTATTTCCTTTTTTGTGGATGATTTCCACTTCCTTTAAACCAATGTCCGATATTTACAAAATGCCGCCGACTCTGATTCCAGAGCATGGTACAATAGAAAATTTTATAGAAGGCTGGAAAGGTGCAAATTTTCAGATGTATTTTAAGAATACAGCAGTGATTACACTTTTGGCTACCGTAGGGACAGTGTTTTCTTCCTCTATTGTTGCTTATGGATTTGCAAGATTTCAGTCCAGAATGTCAAAATTTTTGTTTATGGTACTGTTAGGAACTATGATGCTTCCAACACAGGTTACATTGATTCCTCAGTATTTATTATTTTATAAAATGGGAATGGTAGACACTATCTGGCCTTTAGTTATTCCGAGCTGGCTTGGTGGAGGGGCTTTTTAATATTTTCTTGTTTATACAGTTTTTTAGGACATTGCCAAAAGAACTGGATGAAGCAGCTAAAATTGATGGTGCTAATTCATTGCAGATTTTTACGAGAATATTGCTTCCAGCAGTAAAACCAGTTATGTTGGCAGTTTTGGTTATGGCGCTTGTGTTTAACTGGAATGATTTCTTTAACCCATTGATTTATTTAAATTCCAATGAAAAGTTTACAATTGCAATAGGTCTGCAATTTTTTAAAGGTTCCCAGGGAAATGTTCAGGTAGGACAAATGATGGCTATGGCGCTGTTTTCTCTTCTTCCTGTTTTGATAGTGTTTGGAACGTGTCAAAAGTATTTTATCCAGGGTATTAAAATGTCAGGCCTGAAGGGTTGATGTTAAAAATAGAAAATTTGGAGGAAATAGGATATGAAATATAGAAATCCAATCATCTCCGGGTATAACCCGGATCCATCTATCTGTAGAGTGGGGGATGATTATTACATAGTGAACTCTTCGTTTGAATATTTTCCGGGAGTTCCTGTTTATCACAGCAAGAATTTAGTAAATTGGGAATTAATAGGAAACTGTCTGGATAGAAAATCTCAGCTTTTGTTAGAAAAGTGTAAGCCTTCAGGAGGAATTTATGCTCCTACGTTGCGTTATCATGATGGAACATTTTTCATGACTACAACCAATGTTTCCCATAAAGGAAACTTTATTGTACACACAAAGGATATAAAAAAAGGTTGGTCAGAACCTGTATGGATAGATCAGGGAGGTATCGATCCGTCGCTTTTGTTTGATGACGATGGAACAGTATACTTTTTATCTACAGCTACAGATGAACAGGGTGAAGCGGGAATCTTTATGTGTGAGATTAATCCTTTTACAGGAGAGAAGCTGACTGAGAGTGTAGTGATAAGTCGTGGGTGCGGCGGAAGATATGCAGAAGGTCCGCATTTATATAAATGGTTTGGAAAATATTATCTTATGCTGGCAGAAGGTGGTACGGAATACGGACATATGGAAACGATGCTGAGATCGGATTTTCCGTATGGTCCATATGAAGCTTGTCCTCATAATCCTATTTTAACACATAGAGATGATATGAGAGAGGAAATTTACTGCACCGGACATGCTGATATGATGGAAGATCATAATGGAAACTGGTGGATGGTTTGCCTGGCAATCCGGCCATGTGAAGAGAAATCTAACAGGGTTTTGCTGCATAATCTTGGAAGAGAAACTTTTTTAGCACCTGTTGTGTGGGATGAGGAAGGATGGCCTGTTGTGGGGGACAAGGGTCTGATTTCACTTGAAATGGATGGACGCTTCCGGGACCAGAACCAGGGAAGGTAAATCGTGATTTTTCAGACGATTTTTCAGATGAGACGTTCAGCACTTCTTATAATTTTTTGAGAAATCCTAATATGGAACATTATAAAAGAGATACTGGAAATGCTGCATTAGTCTTACAAGGTACAGAAATAACATTAAATGATATGGATAGTCCTACATGGTTGGGAATTCGGCAAAAAGGCTTTGAGACGGTTTCGTCTGTAGAAGTTTGTTTACTGGAAGCAGAAAACAATGTCAGAGCAGGGTTGACCGCATTTTACACAGAATCCTATCATTATGAAATATACATAACAAGAGAAAATGGGGTATCCAAAGTCTGCCTGGCGAAACATATACATGATATTTATGTGGTTACAGCAGAAAAAGAAATTTCTGATGCGGAAAATATTATTCTGCGCGTAGAATCAGATAAAAAATATTACCGATTTGCTTTCAGTGTGGATGGAAAAGTATTCACAGAGTTAGGAACAGGTCTGGTTGTAGGATTGTGTACAGAAGGAACCAAATATATGACCTTTACAGGAACATATATTGGTATGTTCGCAGAAAATGGAATCGCCCGTTTTAAAAACTTTAAGATTAATGTGAAAGATTATTGATAAAAGCCCCTCCTGTTTTTGAACTGGAGGGGTTTTAGAAAATAATACTTTATGAAGAGGTATGGATTATGGAGAATAGCAAACTGCAAGAATTATTTAATGAGATGAGTATTGAAGAAAAAATTGGGCAGCTATTTCAGGCAACTGGAGCAGTATATGAAGAGGAGGCAGTAATTTCAGGTCCGGTAAAAGAGCTGGGAATAAATGAAAGAGACATTTATCTGGCCGGAAGTGTCCTGGGGACTATGGGGGCGAAAAAAACAAAACAGATACAGAAAAAATATATGGAAAAGCATCCCCATCATATACCGTTGCTTTTTATGCTGGATATTATTAATGGATATAAAACGGTTTATCAAATTCCCTTAGGTCAGGGTGCTGCCTTTGAACCGGAATTGGCAAGAAAATGTGCTTCTATGGCGGCAAGAGAGGCAGCGGCAGATGGCTCCATGTGACATTTTCACCGATGGCAGATTTGGTTCGTGATGCCAGATGGGGAAGAGTCATGGAAGCCACAGGGGAAGACGTTTATTTGAATAGTGTATATGCCAGGGCTATGGTAGAAGGATATCAGGGAGAAGATTTAAGCGGCAAGGAAACTTTGGCAGCATGTGTAAAACATTTTGCAGGATATGGGGCAGCCGAAGCAGGTAGAGACTACAATACAGTAGAACTGTCAGAGAGAACTTTAAGGGATTTTTATCTTCCGGCATATGAAAGTGGGATTCAGGCAGGAGCAGAGCTGGTTATGACATCTTTTAATACCATAGATGGAATTCCGGCTACTATTAATAAAAAGCTTATGAGAGACGTGTTGCGAAAAGAAATGGGGTTTGATGGGGTACTGATTTCAGATTTTGGAGCTATAGGAGAAACAATTATTCATGGCGTTTCTGAAGACAGAGCAGATGCAGCAAGACGGGCATTGGAGGCAGGGGTTGATATTGACATGATGTCAGGAGTCTATCCGCAAACACTCTGTCAATTATTAGACGAAAAGAAAATTGAACTGGAAAGGATAGAAGAATGTGCATGGCGAGTTCTAAAGCTGAAAAATAAACTGGGATTGTTTGAGAACCCGTATAAGGTGCTGATGAAGGGGTGGCTGAGGAACAAATACTGTGTCAGGAGCATAAAGAACTGGCAGAAACTATGGCAACAAAGTCTTTTGTTTTGTTGGAGAATAAAAATAATATACTGCCTTTAAGCAAAGGAAAGAAAGTTCTTTTTGCAGGGCCGTATGTAAATAGACAGGAAATGCTGGGTGCATGGTCATTTACAGGAGATATATCTGACACAATTACTATACAGCAGGCAGCAGAAAAGAAAATGGAAAATTATGAGGTTTGCTTCTGCCGGGGATGTCCAATTCTTCCAAAAGAAATGAAGCTGGACGGTTTTGTGAATTACAAAGAGGAGGAATTCACAGAAAAGGAAATTGAAGAGATGCTGACAGAGGCGGAAAGCAAAGCTGAACAAGCTGATGTTGTAGTCCTTGCTTTGGGAGAGCATTTTTTACAATCAGGAGAGGCTACAAGCAGAGCAATGATAGAGATTCCTGAGAATCAAATGAAATTATTGGAGAGAATAGAAAAAATCAATCCCAATATTGTGGTTGTTTTGTTTAATGGAAGACCTCTTGATATCAGAAAGATAAAGCAAAGAGCGAAAGCAATTTTAGAGGTTTGGATGCCGGGAACTATGGGAGGAAATGCAATTGTGGATATGCTGGTGGGAAACAATGCTCCTTCCGGGAAGTTGCCAATGAGCTTTCCTTACTGCGTAGGCAGATTCCGGTCCATTATGATGAACTAAATACAGGCCGTGTACATGTGCAGGAAGAGATAAAGACAGATATGTATCCAAATATTTAGATATAGAAAATAAACCTCTTTATGCATTTGGCTATGGATTGACTTATACGGATTTTCACATATCAGAACCTGTTTTAAATAAAAATACCATGAGAAAAGGAGAAAAAATTGTAGCTTCTGTAAAAGTAAAAAACTGTGGTGAAAGGTCAGGAGCAGAAACGATCCAGTTATATATACATGATGTTGCTGCGAGTGTAGCACGTCCTAAAAAACAATTAAAAGGATTTCAAAAGATTGAACTGCAGCCACAGGAAGAACAAGAGGTATCTTTTGCAATTTCGGAAGAAATGCTTCGATTCACCAGAGAAGATGGAGTATTTGCCAGTGAAGAAGGTGAGTTTGAAGTTTTTATAGGAAATAGTAGTGAGGAAGAAAGAAGAGCTAAATTTGTTTTGAAAAGTGAGTAACTTATGAGGATAGAATTTGGAAAGAGGAGAATATTGATAAAAAATTTCTTTTTTGTGATCGTTTTAATTATTTTATCTATTACGTTTGAAGTTATTATGTTACCATTATATAAACAAATTTTTCTTTAGATAGTATTATACCGATATTCATTTTGTTTATCTGTTTTCAGAGATATTTTATTGAAGGTATGACAGCAGGTGCAGTAAAAGAGTAAATAATAATATGATTTTTAATTTAGGAGGGTTTCTAAAATGGCAAGAAGAGCAAAAATGGTTCTGGACAAGGAGTTCCAGATTGCACCCATTGACAAACGTATCTACGGTTCTTTTATTGAACATCTGGGAAGAGCTGTGTATGAAGGAATTTATCAGCCGGGGCATCCGGCAGCAGATGAAAACGGATTCCGTCAGGATGTGGTACAGCTTGTAAAAGAGCTGGATGTTCCAATCATCCGTTATCCGGGTGGTAATTTTGTTTCTAATTTTTACTGGGAGGATTCTGTTGGACCTGTTTCTGAAAGACCCCACCGTCTGGAACTGGCGTGGAGAAGCCTGGAAAAGAATGAAGTTGGTTTAAATGAGTTTTCCAAGTGGGCGAAACAGGTAAATTCAGAGGTTATGATGGCAGTCAATCTGGGAACCAGAGGTATTCAGGATGCATGTAATCTTCTGGAATACTGCAATCATCCTTCTGGAACAAAGTACAGTGACCTTCGTATCAGGCATGGTGTAAAGGATCCGCATAATATTAAAGTCTGGTGTCTGGGAAATGAAATGGATGGTCCATGGCAGATTGGCCATAAAACTATGGAAGAATATGGACGTTTGGCAGAGGAAACAGCCAAAGCCATGCGCCTTATTGATCCAGGTATTGAATTAGTTTCCTGTGGCAGCTCCAACCGTGACATGCCAACCTTCCCGGATTGGGAGGCAGTGACATTGTCCCATACCTATGATTATGTGGACTATGTTTCCATGCATCAGTATTACGGAAATCGTGATAATGACAGCAATGATTATCTGGCGCAGTCCGATGATATGGATGATTTTATCCGTACCGTGATTTCTACCTGTGACTATGTGAAGGCGAAAAAACGCAGTAAAAAGACCATGAATTTAAGCTTTGATGAGTGGAATGTATGGTTCCATTCCAATGCAGCGGATGATGATATTACAGAAAATCATCCATGGCAGGTAGCGCCGCCTATGCTGGAGGATATCTATAATTTTGAGGATGCCCTCTTAGTAGGTTTGATGTTGATTACCTTAATGAAACATGCAGACCGTGTGAAAATGGCGTGTTTGGCACAGTTGGTGAATGTCATTGCGCCGATCATGACAGATGCAGCAGGGGGAGCATGGAAACAGACCATCTTCTATCCATTTATGCATGCATCTAAATATGGTCGCGGTATTGCATTGCAGCCGGTAATTTCCGGAACAAAACATGCAACAGCCAAACATGATGAAATTACGGATATTGAATCCATTGCTGTTTATAATGAAGAAAAAGAGGAAGTTACCATCTTTGCTGTAAACCGTAATCTGGAGGAAGATGTGGAGCTTACTACAGATGTAAGAAGCTTTGCGGGATACCGTTTGTTAGAGCATATTGTTATGGAAAACGAAGATTTGAAAGCAGGAAATAGCTTGCTGGAAGAAAAAGTTTATCCAGTAAATGCGGATGATAGAAGCAAACTGGATGGCGGTGTTGTGACAAGTGTGCTTAAGAGGGCTTCCTGGAATGTGATACGGTTGGGAAAATAAGATAATGGAATCTTCCTGTGAATTTAAGAATCTTTTTATTTGCTATGGTCTTAGAACATCTGGCACAATTACAATAAAACAGGGATTTAACAGAAGAGTACGTCCGCAAGGTACAGGAGGAATCCCAGGAAGATAAAGAGTAGATATTCTCATAGTTAGAAGCTGGGGCTGTCGGGAAATAGATAGTTCCAAACAGCCCCATTTAATTTATTCTTTGGGATATATGAACTTGTACTTGCCTTTTCCAAAACCGCTGACAGGCTCAATCAAATCCGCATTTTTCAGCTTTGTAATGAGATTACCAGCTGCAGTAACAGAATTGTTTGTAATAACAGCTATGTCAGAACGACCAAAGACACCATCAATATCCATGTTTGCAAATACCGCTTTCGCCTTTGCAATCGTAGCTTGGCTTGCGTTTAGTTTATTAATCGCAACCTCAATCGCAAGGTGATCGGGGGCAATCGCAACATTTTCGTCCCCAATCGCAGCCTTAGTTGCGTTTACCGTTGCTTCATAATTCAAGTTATACAGCGTGACTTGGAACGAGCTGGCATCGGAATAGAATTTCGGCTCCAATTCGTCACGGTAATTGTGGGCGGCACGGTAAGTTTCTGTGATCTTCTTAAATCCGCTGCTTGGCGCTCCATATAGCCCAATCTGCCAAAAATATCAGCAAGGGCAGGATTGCGGCGAGTGGAGGAAACATTGGAAATATCTCTTTCCTGTATTCGTGTACCGTCAGCCATACCGCCGGGAGAAGTAATGGTAAGATGATCGTCATAAATGTCGATATGGACTTCGCTGCCCAAAATCAGATAGTCACGGTGGATTAGCGCATTGACGAGTGCTTCAAAAATGCTTCGCTCGCAGTAATCGGGCATTTCAATACGGGAGTTGGCGGTTTTCTTCCAACGTGTTTTCATGTTCCGCTTCACAAAGCCTACCCCCTCGTTGAGCAGAATAATCAAGCTTCCAGAATATTCTGCACTGTCGAGAGCATCTACCATGCCGCCGCTTTTATCCAAACCATTCCAGCGTGTGCAGAACAGCCGGGAATGTCTGATTGGAGAATCATCTGCCAGCAAAGCACCTGCATTTGTCAGTTTTCCATATTCATTTCTTATATCGAAGGAATCAAACAGTTTATCTTCCATGCTATTACCGGTCCAGACCTTATATCTCTCTCGTAGCTTGGAAAAAGCGTAGTCCTTGAAAGCATATTCAGAGTTTAGTGTGTCATAGGTTCGGTTCATGCCTTTCAATATAAGCTGATTCAGGGCGAAACTTGGAGCAATCACACTCTCGTTTCCAATGCGGATATATGTCTCCATAACACCATCTGCTTTGTAATAATAGGGCGTAGAGTATCCGGAGGAGACTGTCAGTATCAGAATATTTTTACCATCCTTTCGTTCTGGTACAAGAATGAAGTTGGGATATGGCGAGATACGCTCTTTAATCAGGCGGCTGATTGCTTCCGCATCTGCCTGTGCGTCCGTCAGACCAACCACATTTCGGTTATCATCAATGCCAAAAATCAGAGTACCACCGATACCATTTGCAAAAGCACTGACACTTTTTAGCCAACTTTTCGGCTTCTTTATTTCCAGAGCAACCTTGAAATCACATTCTGTTGCTTCAGCAATCCATTTATCAATCATTGTCTTGTGCCTCCCTATAGGAACTGTTTTTTCTCGCTCTGCTCTTATACACATTATGCTTGTTCTTACACTGCGGGCTGCAAAATACAGTGCTTGGTCTGCTTGCCACAAAGGTCTTCATATACCCCTCCACCATGTATTGTAACCCAAATAACGCTGTTTTATATTACCCCTCCACCCGATATTGCCTAAAAATACTGCGCAGAACCTTATAAAGAGGTTCTTTTATTTTTTCAAGGGGAAGTGGCTGTTCGTAGAGAATAGTGTTATAGCTGACGCCGCTGACCAGTTCTAATATCATGTACATCATGAGCTCAGGGTCACGATAAGTATGGGAAGATTTTGTTAGAAGTTCCTGATAAATCGTATAAACAGCCGGAACATCTTTGTCAGGGGTTTCAATCAGAGAGTTAGTGAAGAATCCCCAGCTTAAATGCTTGGAAATCAGCATGACCAGGCTGTGGTTTTCTGAGAACTGATTCAGGATATTATCAATAATAAACAGAACCTGATCTTCGAAATCAACGATATCCTCATGTTTTTGCAGCTCTGTATATGCAGCCAGGAAAACCTGACTGGCTTTGTGGCTGATGAGGTGATTTCTTATGTCATATTTATCCTTGAAATATAGGTAAAAGGTACCCTTCGCAACACCAGCCGCATTTACAATATCAGAAATAGAGGTCTTGCTAAAACCATTACGAATAAACAGAGAAAAGGCAGAATCCAACAGGGAATTGCGCTTTTGCTGTTTATTATGATCTACTTTGCTCATTTCATATAACCTTCTTTCTTTTCTTCGTACCTTCGTATACTTTGTACATTATAGGGAGGGAAACAGGGAAAAGTCAAACGAAAAATCTAAGGTTCTTCTTTTTCTCTGAATTGCATAAATTTTAAAAGTGACTTTTGGTCATAAATTATATTGACCGATGGTCATTTATATGGTAAAACAATATATGACTAATGGTCAGTTTGATTAAGGCGAAAGGAAGGAGAGTCTATGCAAAAGCTGGGAAGAAAAATTGTAAAGTTCCGGATTCCTATTTTTATTTTAAGCCTGCTTCTTTTGATACCGGCGGGAATCGGATACATAAATACCAGGGTGAATTATGATGTACTTTATTATCTGCCGGATGAAATTGAAACTATGAAGGGACAGGATATTCTGGTGGATGAGTTTGGAACGGGAGCGTACTCCATGTTTATTTGTGAGGGAATGCCGAATAAAGATGTGGCGGCACTGAAGAAAAAGATTGAAGATGTGGAGCATGTTTCCAAGGTTGTGTGGTACGATACGTTTTCTGATACTTCCGTACCTGTAGAAATGCTTCCGGAGAAAATCCGCAGCGCTTTGTTTTCAGAAGATTCTACTATGATGTTTATTATTTTTGATACCACCACTTCGGCGGATGAGACCATGGACGCCATTGGAGATATTCGGAAACTGGCTGGGAAGCAGTGTTTTGTCAGCGGTATGTCAGCTATTGTTACAGATACCAGAAATCTGGCGGAATCTGAGGTGGCTGTTTATGTACTCATTGCAGTAGTGTTGTCCTGTATTGTGCTGGCGCTTACCATGGAATCTTATTTTATACCATTTTTGTTCCTTCTTAGTATTGGAATGGCTATTATTTATAATATGGGAACCAATGTGATTCAGGGAGAAATTTCCTATATTACAAAAGCATTAAGTGCAGTACTGCAGCTTGGTGTTACTATGGATTATTCCATTTTCCTCTGGCACAGTTACCAGGAGCAAAGGAGCAGATTTGAAGACGATCATAAGGAAGCTATGGCTCAGGCAATCGCGGCTACTATTAAATCTGTAGTGGGAAGCTCCATTACCACCATTGCAGGGTTTGTGGCTCTGTGCTTTATGAGTTTTACTCTTGGGCTGGATTTGGGAATCTGCATGGCAAAAGGCGTTGTTTTTGGTGTCATCAGCTGTGTTACCATTCTTCCTTCCATGATTATGATTTTTGATAAAGTATTGGAAAAGACAAAACACAGACAGCTCATACCGGATTTTCCAAAGGTTTCAGAATTTTTAGTAAAACACCATAAAACCTTTGCCTGCTTATGCGTGCTGTTGTTTGTTCCCTTTGCATATTTTCAGGCAAATACCAAGGTTTATTATAATCTGGATGCCAGTCTGCCAAAAGAACTGGAGTCCATTCAGGCAAATACCAAACTTCAGGAAGATTACCACATGGGAGCAGCTCACATGATTTTGATGGATAAGAATCTTCCCAATAAAGAGAAGCACAAAATGATTGCTGAGATGGAAAAAGTGGATGGGGTCAAAGAAATCCTGGGGCTTGAGACTATTATCGGTCCTGCATTTCCACAGAGCATGGTGCCAAAGGACGTGAAGGAAATTCTGGAAAGTGAAAATTATGAATTAATGCTCATTACCAATGAGTATTTGACTGCATCGGATGAAGTGAATGAGCAGCTTGGTGAACTGAACCAGATTCTGAAGAAGTATGACAAGACTGGAATGCTGGTAGGAGAAGCGCCCTGTACCAAGGATTTGATCGAGATTACAGACCATGATTTTAAGGTGGTAAGCGCAGTCTCTATTTTAGCTGTATTTTTCATTATTTTGTTTGTATTCAAGTCTATTTCCTTGCCGGTGATTCTGGTGCTGGTTATTGAAGGGGCAATTTTTATTAACATGGGTATTCCGTACCTTACAGGAACAGAGCTTCCCTTTATTGCTTCTATTGTAATTGGAACCATACAGCTTGGCGCTACTGTGGATTATGCGATTTTAATGACCAGCAGATATGAGCAGGAGCGGGGAAGTGGAAAAGGAAAGAAAGAATCTATCAGTATTGCTCTGGAGAGCAGCATCCGCCCGGTTATGGTGTCTGCCTTTAGTTTTTTTGCAGCCACCTTTGGGGTTGGAATGTATTCTAAGATTGATATGATTAGTTCTCTTTGCCTGCTTATGGCAAGAGGCGCGTTGATTAGTATGTGTGCAGTTCTTTTGTTCCTTCCGGCTATGTTTTGGCTGCTGGATGGATTGATTTGCAGAACAAGTAAAAACTTTAAACCGGGTATTCGGAGAAAATAGGAGGTCTTTTAGATGAAGAAAAAACAGGTTCAGGCACTTTTGGCAGGAATGGCAGCTATGATGGCAGTGATTTTGCTACGTCTTCTGTCTGGGCAGCAGTTCCGGCAAAGGAACAGACAGTTTACGTAAATGCAGATGAAAAAGGAAATTCCCAGGAGGTCATTGTAAGTAACTGGCTGAAAAACCAGGGGAATGAGCAGGAATTAACAGATAAGAGCAATCTGTCTGAGATTACCAATGTAAAGGGAGATGAAACCTTTCAGCAGAAGGGGGATGGAACTCTTGTGTGGAATGCCGGCGGTGAGGATATTTATTATCAGGGAAAGTCAAAGGAAGAACTTCCGGTTTCTGTGAAGCTGACCTATTATCTGGACGGAAAAGAAATCAGCCTAATGACTGGCGGGAAAAAGCGGAAAACTGAAAATCAGAATTGATTATGAAAATAAGACAAAAGAGACAGTGGATGTTCAGGGGAAACAGGAAGAGGTGTGTACGCCTTTTATGATGATGACTGCTATGATTCTTCCGGCAGATACGTTTACCAATGTGGAAATTACCAACGGACAGATTGTTTCAGATGGAAACAATGAGATTGCAGTCGGCCTGGGATTTCCGGGATTGGCGGACAGTTTACATTTACAGGAAGTGGAGGAATTGCAGGATCTTGAGATTCCGGATTATGCAGAACTTACCGCAGATGTAAAAGATTTTTCACTGGCTATGACTGCTACAGTGGCTACCACGGGTATCCTGGAGGATTTGGATTTGGCAGATGTTGACAGTACAGAGGATTTAAAGGAAAAAATGGAGACACTGACAGATTCTTCCAAAGCATTGGTAGAGGGAAGCCAGGCTCTCAGGGACGGTATTGAAACCATGGACAGTTCGGCAGACACTTTTGTCAGTGGTCTGGAGCAGGCTGACAATGGAACAAAAGCTCTAAAAGATGGTATTGATACCATGAACAGCAAGAAAGGAGAACTTTTAGGTGGTGTGTCACAACTGACAGAAGGCATGAAGGCCTTACAGTTAGGTTCTGTGAGCCTTCAAAATGGAGTTTCTTCTTATACGGATGGGGCTGCTCAGTTACATGAGGGTATTGCACAGACAGCAGAGGGCGCTTCTGCATTAAATGAAGGAATACAGGAGTTAAACAGCAAAAAAGATACTTTGACAGAAGGTGTAGGAAAACTGGAACAGGGCGCAGCCCAGCTTCAGGAGGGAGCAAAAGGACTGCAAGATGGAATCAGCGCTTATACAGCCGGAGTGCAACAGTTAGATACAGGGCTTGGACAATTAAATGAAAAAGTATCTGAGGGTGCAGGACAGCTTGGAGCAGTAAAAGACGCTATGAATTCTATTACAGCCGGTTCTAAGGAACTGATTCAGGGTGCAGCCGCTTTAAAAGCCGGGGTGTCCGGGGCTCAGGCTCTGCCCAGGCCATAGCTGCCCAGGTAGGTTCTTATGGAGCTGCCGCAGCGGCAGAGGCTTCCTATACAGATCAGGCAGTTGCCGTGATTCAAAATTTCTTAAATAGCCAGGGACAGCCACAGATATCAGTAGAAGATTTGAATAACCAGGCAAATGCAGCAATCGCCAGTGAAAATGCTGCAGTGAATGCTCAGGCAAATGCACAGCAGCAGAGCAATGTAGCGGCCGCTTTAAGCGCAGCAGGGATTTCAGCAGAAGACCAGGCAAAGGTTATGAGCGCTCTGGGAGGAATTTCTGTAGGGGTACAGACTTCGGCATCTCTTTCTGTACCACAAACACAGCCTGATACCAGTGTTTTAGGTGAATTAAATGGAATCAAGGCAAACATGGAAGCAGAGAAGGCAAAGTTTGATACCTCCACACTCCAGGCGCTCCAGGGACAGTTTGGAACCATGAACAGTCAGTGTGATGCGGCTGTACAGGGAGCCGACAGTTTAAGCGCAGGCGTACAGGAATTTTCAAAGGCGGCAGAGTCCATGAAAGACTTGTCCGGCATGGTAGAGGAACTGGCAAAGGCAACAGGACAGTTAAGACAGGGAAGCAGCGCTTTGTGTGCAAAAAATGAAGAACTGAATCAGGGAGCTGCAAGTCTGGCAGCAGGAACCAGCTCATTGACAGAAGGTATGGCTTCGCTGTCAGGTGGAACCCAGCAGGTAAGCGCGGGAATCAGTAAACTGGCAGAAGGTTCTGGTCAGCTTGCAGTAGGAACTGCACAGTTAAAGACTGGTTCTGAAGCTCTGAATGCCAATAATGGAGCTTTGAACCAGGGAGCTTCTCAGTTATCTTCTGGCACAGAACAGCTTTTACAGGGCGGTACTGCACTGTCCGCAGGAGCCAGGCTTTAGGCAGCGGTATTACCCAGCTGGCAAATGGCGCAGTATCCTTAAAAGATGGACCGCGGCGCTTGATGTCAGGTGGAAAGCAG
>ENA-OQAA01000043-OQAA01000043.1-human-gut-metagenome-genome-assembly--contig:-NODE-43-length-80974-cov-2.912551_pt1 | contig 80974 bp, 116 predicted proteins | sample MGYA00242489_ERZ504515 | MGnify/ENA primary metagenome ERZ504515 (study PRJEB26092, sample SAMD00036237) | human gut metagenome | host: Homo sapiens | study: EMG produced TPA metagenomics assembly of... | reverse complement strand
TGGACGTCGATGAGTGGAGGTCCTGGGTGAAATGCTAATGTATAGTTTGTAATAGAAAATAAAAGACAACACCATAAAATGCCTCGCTTGTTACGGCGAGGGTGTGTGTTGTACACAGTGGTTGTTTATTCCTCGGTTTCTTTCTTTTTCTTCGGTGCGATCATCTTATGACCGGAGTAGATTGCCATACCCATACAGCCCAATGCTCCGTAAGCAAAATACTTGTGGACTTTCATCAGCTTCTTGCAGCATGTGTAGAAACAGCCTGCCATGCAAGCAAGTGCTCCGAGTGACCAATATTTATGTGCTTTCATTGTGTGTGTTCTCCTTTCAGTCGTTATCTTCTGCCCGAATTCTGAGCAGTTCTTTTACTTCAGCATCTGTTGCCTGCCTTACTGCTGCGTGACCGTTATATTCTATTGCACCGCAATCAGGGCAACGGTCAGGGAATTTCTCGGCAGAGAAACAGTAGTGGCAGGTATCGCAGTAATAGTAGTTCACCTCATTTCACCTCGCTATTCTTCATGGAGTCTTTCAGAAAATCATTGTGGAGTTCAGGAAGAACTGGCAGCTGATATCCTTTTGCCGCGAGGATGTTCAGCTTAAAATCTACGAAGTGTTTTTCAATTTCGATTTCTGGCAATCTCAGCCGGGGTGAGGATATCACTGTGTGTATACAGGAATTCCTGTAGAAGTTCCTGATATTTCATTGCCCGGTAAGCTGCAGATGCGTGGGATGGCATGTTTGTCTCCAGATGAATCCGGTCGCATTGAATTCATAGTAGCCAATCGGTTTAAGGACATCATCGTCCGACAGAAGCAACTCTGCGGCGAAGATGTTTGCCCGCCGTTCAGCCTTGGAGTTGTCCAAGCTGTAAAAATAGGTATCCTGAAATGCCTGACCGGAACTGGCGTGCTTCCGGTCGAAAAGTGCGTGCCCCAGCTCATGAGCCAGAGCAGATACACGCTGGGCATCTGTACAATTTGGGTTGATGCCGATATATTCGCAGTTCAGCATGACGGTGTAGTAGCCAGAAGATCTCGGCAACAGCGGATATCTTTCAATTTGATTGCCCGCTGCGAGATGATTTCTTCTGGGTTCCGGGTCTTATAGCGGCGAACCACAGCATCGGCAGTATCGATTATGCGTGTGTTCAAGGTTTGACTCCTTTCCTCCGGAGTAAATATGCTTCCTTACCGCAGATATTTTTTGGAAGTAAATTTCTTCGCATCAGCTTTTGCATCGAGGAAAAGTGCTTCCATTTCTTTAATAAAGGCCGCCTGATCTTCTTCGGACAGCTCACCGCCAGCAAACAGGGCAGTGGTCTGTTCTTTTATTTTCTTTGCCTGTGCAACGCCACGGGAGCCGTACTTCTTCCGCACATCTGCATAGAAGAGGTCATCATTGAGTTCCTGCTGGAAGGTGGCCTCATCCATAAAATAATCCGTAGTGACACCGAGAGCGGCAGCAATCTTCTGGATTGCATCGACGCTCGGTTCGCGCTGGTTGGATTCGATATAGCGGATCGCACGGTCCGACATGGAAGCCCGACGCGCCAGTTCAGCCATACTCATGTGCTGGGCGGTGCGAAGGCTTTTATTTTATCTCCGTTGGTCGCATCCGGGGTCAGGGCAGCAGCGGCTTCTGCTTTGACCTCCTGCGTGTTGAGTGGACTTGTTTCAAAGTTCGTTTCTTTTTTCATGTCATTATTGCCTCCATGTGGGATATTCTGCTGTTTGCTGGAGGGAAAGTAACCAGCACTTACAACATAATTTTGTAAAGCCACTTGACAAGGAACAACTGTTCCTATATACTAAGAACAAAAGTTCGGGAACTCCTGTTCCTATAATACAATAGAAGGTTGTAGAAGTCAAGAGGTGATAGCAGAAGAATTCCTATTATCTGGTTGATGTAAGTTTCTAAAATAGAAACCGATAAAATAAATAAAAAGAAACTATTGAAATAATTACAAAGAAACACTATAATGTATCTATAAAGATTGGAGGGATATTGATGAGTTTAATTTATAATCCACCAGAAATAAGCATAGGACAGGTTATAAGGCAACTGAGAGAAAAAAAAGGGTACTCTGCTACATCATTTGCTGAAGAACTGGAATGGAGTAAATCGCTTCTTAGCAAAGTTGAGAACGGAAATAGATCTGTTAGTGTGGAAGAACTTTATAAGATTGCCTGTGTTTTAGGGGAGCCTATAGAAAAATTCTTTCCTGAGATTACGTCTGTAGAATCAGATGATGATCGGGAACTGATTAGTGTTTACGTTGATGACATTCGTAACTTATATTACGAAATCAGCAAATTAGGAGAAAATAGTATTCCCGTTGATATGGAGCAGGAGGCATCTCGCTTATTACAAAGAGATATTCCAGCAGCTATTTATCGATTTTTAAAGGTGAATCCAAATCGAGTTTCCATAAAAGGAACACTGAAACGAGGTCCCCATTTTATTCCTAGAATAGAAATCCATTTTCTTGATCGAAATAGAAACAAAATTGACTGGTTCTATATTGTAATTTCTTTTAAAGATAAACTTAAGCATATCTATGTCTCTCTCGTGCAGTCTACAGACATAAGATATCGTGTTGATTGCGAACCGGTAGAACAGGCTATTCAGCTTGATGCAGTTAAAGATTTTGTGAACGATTTTTGGATGCACAATACGGAGTAGAGTGGAAAGGCGAAACGTCATACAATGTGTTCTTAGATGAAAATGGTTGTGCCTCTGAAAATGGAAGCATTGTTTCAAGAGGATACATACCAGTCTCTCCTCCCGACGAATATGATGTGTGGATGGGACATATTGAGGATAGCATGAAGGGTTTTATAATAGAAAACGTGATGGATTTAAAATGGCTAGTGGAGCGATTCCTAAATATGTGGTCAATTTTGCAAGAGATAATGGATTGGATGACACAGAATATAGTTCGTTTGATTGCATAGATGAAGACTTAGAATCGATGTTTGAAATGCTGCAAATTTTGACTGAAGCTGTTGAAAATAGGAGTTTCATAAATTGGAAAAAGGAACTCCTGACAAGTGGGATGGTCGATTTTCTGGCAAAACAGATTGCTCTGGCTTGGGGTGGATTCACCGGCTTGTCGAAGAATATGCATTATCTGAGAACATTGAAGATGAGGAAAAGGCAAAATATGAAGCTGTCCTTATGATTTGCTATTTACTGGATATTTCTGAAGATCCGAAAACTGTTATTGAGGAATTAAACAGCAAATTAGACTGGGATGACACGAAGTTGATGAAGAACTTTATAAATCAGCAAGGGAACGTTGGCATGGAAGCTGGTATGGTAACGCAAAAATATATGTCCAGCAATCCACAGCGAAAATTGAAAGTTATGGCTGAGCAGGGTTATAAGTGTGAAGTAGATCCTACACATAAGACTTTTCAGGATAAAAATGGGTATCCATATATGGAAATCCATCATTTGATTCCTCTTAGCGCACAGGATAAGTTTAAGAAAGATTTAAATGTGGAAGCTAACATGGTATGTGTGTGTCCAATGTGCAACAGAAAACTTGCTCATGCATCAGAAGATGAGGTAGAAGATATAGTAGTTCCGCTGTATTATTCACATAAGGAAAAATTGAAAGAAGCGGGATTTGATATTAGTTTGCGTCAGTTACTGGAGTTTTACTAAAGAATGAAATGATTGGTTATAGTGGAAGGAGATGGTAGGAGTGATTTCTAAGTGTGGAATTTACACATCTAAAGGGAAGCGTGTCCTGCTTGCGACCCGTGCAGTCGTTAATGGTCGAAAGGCTGTGGCTTATGTGAAGAACGGGCAACTGCAGGGATATGAGTTTCTGGATGATTTTAACGAACAGTGTTATTCTGGTCCATACATGACCTTTGAAGACAAAAAGGAACAGTTCAGGATATGACTGTTCCAGTAATAGCTTGACTCACCGCAGGACGTGTGAGCCAGCATGATTATATTTACACCTGCCTGTAGGTGCTGCTCGAATACGCTGGAAAGTGTAATGTGCGTAGTAAGCCGAGGTAGACTTGGGATGATCTTAGTATAAGGTGCCCTGGTCTGCCTCGGCTTTTTGTGTTATCCGGATTTACAAAAATAAGACCCGGAACATCTTTACAGTACGCAGGTGTCTAAAAAATATGGCATGGTTGGTTATTACTAATTAACAAAATCTAAGTCGGCAGAAGTTCAATTAGATTTTGAGGATATTATGGTAGATGCTGTATGGCATAATGCATAAAATAACGACTTGTTTCTGCTTTATCTTACAAAATTTGTCAAACTCTATTTACTCATTGTGCTTTTTATGATATAGTAAAAATTACCACAAATCGTGGTGAAATGATAAATAGAGAATAAGCAATAGGAGGTGTACCAGAAAATAGTTAGTTGACCGTTCTATCCAACAAGAGTTTGGATGATGAACAACGTACTTATTACATATTTAGTAAAGTTTATTTTTATTTGGATCAATCGCGACTAGAATTTGAAACGGACAGTCGCAATATAGATGAGGTTTACTAGTATGTAGGGTCGAAGTGCGCTTGTTCGTAGGTTGGGATTAACTATCAATCTGGTACACGCCGGTACATATAGGCAATAGAATCTATAAGACCGGAGTAAATAAAGAGACAAGTTTCGCAGAGTTCGACACGCTTGTAACTTTATTTGCTCCGGTCTTTTTGTCGTTTTAGGGCCAAAGAGAGTACGAGTACCTATTTTCGGCAGAAAGTAGTAGCGAAACTGTAGATTTCAAGGCGAAATACACAGTGAGCTCCATGTCGAAAATGACATAAAAAGGATATTATAAAGTAAGACCACAAAAGAGGAAGGAGGTGTCTGGCGTGATCGATGTACATAGCGAGGAGTATATCCTTGGGCAGAACATAAAAAAGTATAGAATGCTGAAAAGATGGACGCAGAGCAAACTAAGCGAAGTCACCGACATTGATCGCGCGAGATTTCCAAATATGAGAGCGGTCAAAACGGAGAGATGGGATTTAAGATGGCTGAAACGGTTTGCGAAGGCGTTAGATGTTTCAACGGAACAGTTACTCAATGATGAGGACGAGCATCCTGAGAAAAATGAGCAGCATATAGAAAGATATGAAAGGCTAAATTCCAAGAATCAAGAGATGATAGACAAAATGATGGATGCCTTATTCCTACAACAATCAATGGCATCGTGATCCGTGCAGTGAGATGGCTGTGCGGATTTTTTTGCCATTTTCCAGACTGTGATAAAATGTGGGGAATTTCCCACAGAAGTGTGGGAAGCGTACCATCTGCAAGCCCCGGTCATTTTGTTATCATATAATCAGTCCAAGGGACAAGCCCACAGAGTCAAATGAAAGCATCTGTCGGCAAGCCCCGGACAAATAAAAAATATCGTAAGCCCGATTCTAGAGCAGGCGAAGGATACCATAGCAGAACCTCACAGAACAGCGATTTATTTGCTGATGCTGGAGGTATGCGAATGGGATCACTCTACCTATCTCTGGAATCGGGCTTTTTGTGTTTCACAGCCTTGCCAGACGGTTTGGTGCCTCATCAGCATCCTGCTTCGGTATCTTTCCCTTTCAGAGTCCGGGGGAAAGGACAAAACAATGATGATGAACATGATGACTGGAGCAGTTGCAATCAATGGTGGCGTTGGTGTGATGGAGGTTCGCCAGCCGCAGATGGTGGAGAAAGCGGTACAGGATGCAGGACATATCGCCGCAGATATCGCAGAGAACGCGCATATCACCTTACATGAGTTAAAGGAAAAGATCGATGCGGTGTTGGAAAAGAAGCTGCCGAGTTTCAAGGCACTGATGGAGATGAAACCGATGGCTGTTGCACAGACAACTGTGGATGATGCTTCCCTGACCGTTTACCAGAACGGCTATGCAGTCTACGAGATGGATGACGCACACACGGTCATTGCAGTGGACCGCTGTGGTGATTACCGCTATGACTTCACAGATGGTACATATCAGGTAGTGCCGGCTGAGATTTTTGAGGAGACCGAGTGGAGCGTCCGTCTGCTCATGGAAGGGGAACGCCGGATTGAGCACAATCGGAATAATCGTACTGCTGAGACTGAAAATGTTTCCCTGGAATGTGACGGCTCCGACTGGTCTGCTGCTGTTATGGTGGATTTTTTGGATGAGGACAATGCGAGATGTTGGCAGACCGGGAACTTCGCCGTTTGTATGCAGCCATGAGTAAGCTGACTGAGCGCCAGTCGGAGATCCTTCAGCTTTATTTTTATAAAGGTATGAACCAATACGAGATTGCAGAGGAACTTGGCATCTGCCAGCAGTCGGTTAACCGGATCATGAATCAGGCAGTAAAAAGGCTGAGAAAAAATTTCTAAAAAAAAGTTTTTAGAAAAGTGTCTGTTAAAAGGCTCAAAAAGATGTTCATAGTGAGAGGGTTACTTCTCAAGTACATGAACAGGAGGTCAGAACTTATGAGTGCAGTAAGCATGAATGAAGCTGCAAAGAAAACTGCCCAGTTAGAAAATGCGAAGGAGGCCCGTCCACCCGGCGGTGCACCGCAGGAAGAACACCTGCCAAGAAAAATCTTCGTCTGCTCACCGTATCGTCCTACTTCACAGGACGAGAAGTGCAGAAAAGATGAACTGGAAGCAAACATCCGCAGAGCAAAGATGGCATGTCGGATTCTTTCCACACTGGGCTTTCTGCCACTGGCACCGCACCTGTATTTTACCCAGTTCTTAAAGGATGAGGAGAAGCAGGAACGAAATACCGGCATTCAGCTTGGAATGCAATGGCTGGAGGAGGCAGATGAACTCTGGGTGTTTGGGAGTACCGTGTCGGAGGGTATGGCTGCCGAGATCAAGAGAGCCCATGAGTTGCAGAAAAAGGTCCGGAATCTCCCGGAACCGGGGCGTGTGGTTGAACTGCTTTTGAAAAACATTTCAGAACAGTACCATGTGCCGTTGAATGATAAGAAAACAGAGGAGCAGCAGGAAGCTGCAGAAAGTGAGGAAGACAATGGAGAATAAGAACGAGAAGAGCATGACTCTGGAGGAGATGATCAGCGAGATGCTGAAGGAGGCCAAGGTGGTAAAGGTTCCGCTTCCTGCCAAGGCAGAGGAAAAAACGGAAGCGCGGAAGCAGGACAAGCCGATGCCGGCGCACCCGTCTGGTGTTCCATTCCTTTTGCTCAACATTGGGAGCCTGCATCTCCACATGGATGAGCGCATGACCTCTTACAATTACGGTTTCGGTCAGGAGCCGGATGCTGAAGCAGATGACCCGGCAGAGGATATCGACTTCGATGAGATGCTGGATCGCATCCATAAGGAAACCGGTCTGTGCGAGAAGGTTATTCTGGCAGTTCTGAAGGCACAGGCCGATTATCTGGATGACCTGTGGGGGGATGAGGAAGAAACCGGAGAGGAGGAAAACGCATGATGAACGAGCTGAATGCCTTGAATGCTCCGAAGAAGGTCGTGGATGGTCTGGTTGAGGTCTTTGATGGCCTGGCGCAGATGTTTGCCGGGGTATCCGAGCAGCTGGATATGCTGGCAGAAGACGCAAAGACGGAGGAAGCACCGGAGCTTCCGGTGGCAGAACAGCCGGTACTGCCCGTAACAGAAAAGAAAGGTCCATCGGTTTTGCATCCCCGTAAGAAGCCGGTCAAGAAAACCCAAAAGGTGGAAGATACAGCTCCTTCGGTCATCGAGGAAGCCGCAGAGGTGCCTGTGGTAGAAAATCCTGACGAGGCAGAGGAAGCTGTGAACTCCGAGAGTTCAGAAACCGCAGAGAGCGAGCATCCGGTGGATGATGCGGATGCGCTGCCATGGGCAGAAGATACCGGTCAGAAAGAGGCACCGTCCGATAAAACCGCTGGCAAGGACACACCTGCTGACAAAGCAGAAACGCAGTCTGCGGTAACGATTACCAAGGATGATATCACGGCGGTCATTGTGGCGAAGATCAAGAAGAAGCGTGATAACAACGAGAAGATCGGTCAGATTCTGAAGACCTACGGTGTGGCCCAGCTGTCTGACCTGCCTGCAGAGAAGTACGAAGCATTTCTGGCAGATGTCTCCCAGATTTAAGGGAGGTCATCATGCCGGAAGTACATGCAATTCTTTCTGCTTCCAGCTCGAAGAGGTGGCTGAATTGCACGCCATCTGCAAGGCTGGAGCAGAACTTTCCAAATGAATCCTCGGTGTATGCCGAGGAGGGAACTGCCGCCCATGCATTGGGCGAGTACAAGCTGCGGAAATATCTGCATGAACGGGTGAAGCGCCCAACCTCTGAATATGAGGATGAGGAGATGGAAGCGAACACCGATATCTATGCGGAGTTCATCATTTCCACAGTGGAGCGCATCAAGGAGACCTGCCCGCATCCACTGGTCATGGTGGAGGAGCGGCTGGATTACAGCTACCTCGTTCCGCAGGGATTTGGTACAGGTGACTGTGTGATCATCGCAGACGGTACGCTTTATGTCATGGACTATAAGAACGGCAAGGGCGTGTTCGTAAACTGTGACCACAATCCGCAGATGATGCTGTATGCTCTGGGTGCTTACCACGCCTACGGATATCTGTACAGTATCAAAAAGGTGTCCATGACCATTATCCAGCCGAGACTGGAAAATATCTCAACGTTTGAATGCAGTGTGGAGGAACTGCTGGACTGGGCGGAAACCTATGTCAGACCGAGGGCAAAGCTGGCCTTTGAAGGAAAAGGCGAGCAGGTTCCCGGCGACTGGTGCCGGTTCTGCCGTGCCAGAACTTCCTGCAAAGCCTGTGCCGATGAAGCGATGGCTCTGGTGAAGGAAGAGTTTCTGGATCTGGATGCCGGTGTGCTGGAGGATGAAACCGAGGAAACAGATGCAACAGCATCCTTTGACCCGGATACCTCCGTGCCGACCTTTAAATCCCCGGCACTGCTTTCCAAGACAGACATTGAGAAGATGCTGCCGACCCTGAACCGTATCGAGTCCTGGATCGAAGCTATCTTTGCCTATGTCAGTTCAGAGGCCATCAATCATGGCATCAGCTGGGATGGGTATAAGGTGGTCGAGGGCAGGAGCAAGAGACAGTTCCTTGATACGAAATCGGTGGTAGCCGCTGCAGAGAAGGCTGGATACACCGATATTTATAAGACGGAGCTGATCTCCCTGACAGCCTTTGAAAAGCTCATGGGGAAGAAAAAGTTCCAGGAGATTCTGGGAGAGTATGTGGTCAAGCCGCCCGGTAAGCTGGCACTTGTCCCGGATTCGGACCCCAGAGAAGCAGTCAATCTGCAGACTGCGGAAGATGAATTTGCTGTCCTCGACTGAGGCAGCAGCAATACACAAAAACAAATTGATGGAGGATTTTTATTATGTCTAACAAGATTTCCAGTGCAACTAAGGTCGTGATTCCGTGCCGTATCTCTTTCGCAAACATTTTTGAAGGCAAAGAGCATCAACGGCGGTGAGGCTAAGTATTCCGTTTCCTGCCTGATCCCGAAGGAGGACAAGAAGACCCTGCTGGCGATCCACAAGGCAGTGGAGGCCGCCAAGGAGGACGGTAAGACCCGTAAGTGGGAGGTAAGATCCCGCCGAACCTGAAACTGCCTCTGCGTGACGGCGACATCGACCGTCCGGACGATGAGAATTACCAGGAGCATTTCTTTGTGAATGCCTCCAGCAAGGATGCGCCGCAGGTCGTGGATCGTCATGTCCAGCCTGTGACGGACCCGATGATGGTCTACTCCGGCTGTTACTGCAACGTCAGCGTGAACTTCTACGCTTTTAACGCCAACGGCAACCGCGGTGTGGCTGCTGGTTTGGGAAACGTACAGTTCGTCAAGGATGGTGACCGTCTGTCCGGCAAGGCTTCGGCAGAGTCTGATTTTGATGCGCTGGATGATGAGGATGTTCTAGGCGGCGATGCCGGTGAGGAACTGCCGGATTACCTTCGCTAAGAGAAACACAGATAAGTAACCGTGCCGGGGGATGCCAGGATGTCCTCCGGCTTTTTACATCGAATAGAGGTGAGATATTTGAAAGAAACACTGATCGATATTGAGACCTATAGCGAGGTGGATATCGGAAAATGCGGCCTGTATCGCTATGCCACAGATCCCAGCTTTGAGATCCTGCTGGTAGCCTGGGCGACCGATGAAGGGGAAGGTTTTGGAGAAACCAGATGTGCAGACCTTGCATCAGGAGAACCGCTCCCCAAAGAACTGCTGGAGGATTTCCAGTCTGGAAATGTGCGCCTGATCGCCCACAATGCTTCCTTTGAGCGGGTCTGTTTTTCTGTGTATCTGCAAAGACATCTGCCGGGACAGTACCTGAAACCCGGAGAGTTCCTTTCGCCGGACAGCTGGATCTGCACGATGGTCATGGCTGCGTCACTGACATTGCCGCTGGCACTGAAAGATGTAGGTGCTGTGCTGAAGACCAGCCAGCAGAAAGATAAAGAGGGTGAGCGGCTCATCAAGCAGTTTTCCGTGCCCTGCAAGCCGACCAAGTCAAACGGGATGCGTACCCGTAACCTCCCAGAGCATTACCCGGCAGACTGGGAAAAATTCAAGTATTACTGCATTCAGGATGTTAATACCGAGGTGGACATCTATAAACGGCTGAAGAAGTTCCCGATGCCGGAACTGGAATGGCAGCACTACCGCACCAATGAGCGCATCAATGACCGTGGCGTGAGGATCGACACGGAACTGGTGCAGGAAGCGATCACCTGTGACTGATGCTCTCGGATGCCATGAGTAAGAAAGCCTACGAACTGACTGGTCTGGAAAATCCGAATTCCGTATCTCAGCTGAAATCATGGCTGGAGGAGCGTGGTATTCCGATGGACACGCTGGGAAAAAAGGATGTCGCCCAGATGATCACGGAGCTGGACAAGAACGGGGCCGATGCAGAAGCACTGGATATGCTGAAGCTCCGGCTCCAGATGGCCAAAAGCTCTGTCAAGAAGTATCAGGCGGCGGAACGCTGCGTTTGTCCGGATGGCAGAGCAAGAGGACTGTTCCAGTTCTATGGTGCCTCACGCACTGGCAGGTATAGTGGCCGGAATATTCAGTTGCAAAATTTGCCACAAAATCACATCTCCACGCTGGATGAAGCCCGGACGCTTGTGAGGATGGGATGCTTCGATATGGTTGAGAGCATCTACGGCAACACCCCGGATGTGCTTTCCCAGCTGATCCGAACCATGCTGATCCCAAAAGAAGGCTAGTGAGTTTATCGTGGCCGACTTCTCCGCCATTGAAGCCCGTGTACTTGCATGGGAAGCAGAGGAACAGTGGGTACTGGATGCGTTCCAGAACGGCGAAGACCTCTACTGTGCCACAGCTTCTCAGATGTTCCATGTGCCGGTCGTCAAGCACGGCATCAACGGTGATCTGCGCCAGAAAGGGAAGATCGCAACACTGGCTTGTGGCTACGGCGGCTCCTCCGGCGCACTCATCAGTATGGGTGCATTGCAGATGGGACTGCATGAGGAAGAACTGCCGGAAATCATTGATTCCTGGCGGGAAGCCAATCCGAAGATCGTGCAGTACTGGTGGGACACAGAAAAGGCAGCAATGACCGCCTACAAGACCGGGGAGCGCCAGGAGGTCGGCAAGATCGCCTTCGAGTTCTACTCCGGCACTCTCTGGATGGTGCTTCCATCTGGCAGAAGGCTGGCGTATCTAAAACCGCGACAGCAGCCAAACCGCTTCGGTCGCATGAGCCTGACCTATGAGGGTGTGGGGCAGAACCACAAGTGGAGCCGACAGGAAACCTATTCCGGACGGCTGGTCGAGAACGCAACGCAGGCGATTGCCCGTGACATTCTGGCTGAAGCGATGGATCGTATTTCGGCAAAGGGACTGAACATTGTGGCTCATGTCCATGACGAGGTCATCATCGAAGCACCAAAGGACCAGTACACAGTGGATGAGGTCTGCAAGCTGATGTCGGTCAATCCGGCATGGTGTAAGGGCTTACCCCTAGCCGCAGCAGGATATAAGGGCGACTACTATTTCAAAGACTGAGGGGAGAGCAATATGCCGCATGTACTCAAAATGAAAGACGGAAAACTCCTGACACCCTTTGGCATCCGGGATCTGCTGGATGCGGTGCAGGACTATGCCGGCGAGGAACTCCGCAGGGAGATCGAGGAGTTCATCGAAATCAATGTGCAGGATATCGATGATTACGAAAAAGAGTACGACCGCATGGAACAGGAGAAGGAACGCCTTGCTGACCATCAGCGGTCCGTGCTCTGTGACATCCGGGAAGAGTTGGACGCTCTGGACACGCTCTTGCAGGATACCCGGCTGAACCGCAGACGTATGCAGGGAGCCGTCCGGATCATCCGGCAGATAATCAACCGGGAATTATAAGCACTTGCAGTTATAAAAACACGGCGTTTTTGTCGGAAGGACACAGACGCATAAACAGGCGTATAAATATGCGCCGCAGAGATAGAGAGGAAATTTGCTATGAAAACAGGAAGAAATTTGCAGGAAGTCCTTGTCGAACTGAACCGTCAGAATCAGGCGAAACAGGACTTTATCAGTCCGGCGCAGGGAATGCGTCTCCAGGAGGATGGACAGACTTTTGAGATCAACCATCTTACGACCAGCCAGCAGGAGGTGTTTGGTACGACCTCGCTGTTCCATCGTCAAGTGGCATCAGCACTGGGTATCCCGGCCAAGTACTACGATCTCATGCAGCACAGAAACCAGAACTGTTGGCCGAGAATGTGAACAGCTGGTTTGCCGACAAGCCCAGCTCTTACATGGTCCGTTCAATGGATTACGGTGCCGGGCAGGTGGCCCGTGCGCTGCTGTCAGAGCGTTACCGCCGCATCGATAACATGGAGATCGCAACAGCTGTCCTGCCGCTGTTTGCAGGCAGTGATCAGTACGAGGTCATGTCCTGTGAGGTGACGGAAAACCGTCTGTACCTCAAGGTGGTCAATCACCGTCTGGAGATGGAAGTCCGTAGGGGAGATATCGTGCAGGCTGGCGTGATGATTTCAAACTCTGAGGTCGGGCTGGGGGCTGTGTCGATTCAGCGCTGGTATACCGCCTTGTTTGCACGAATGGCATGGTGGTCAATGACATGGGCGAACGCCGCCATCATGTGGGCCGGCAGGCAAAAGCAGTGGAGGACAGCTTTGCACTGTATTCGGATGAGACGATGGAAGCAGAGGACAAGGCATTTCTTTTGAAACTGCGTGATACCACGATGGCTGCCATTGATAAGGCCCGTTTTTCTCAGGTGGTCGGCCGTTTGCAGGAATCTATGGCGGTACCGATCACTGGCAGGGTGCAGGATGTGGTGCAGTTGACTGCCCAGAACTATGGCATCAATGCAGAGGAACAGGAAGGCATTCTCAAGTACCTTATTGAAGGCGGCGACCTTTCTCTGTACGGCCTGTCCAATGCGGTGACCCGTGCATCGCAGGATGTTGTTTCCTATGACCGTGCTACCACACTGGAGGGTATCGGCTGGCAGGTCGCCACGATGGAGCCGCAGCAGTGGAAGCAGATCAATCAGTGAGGTGGCGGCATGGAAGATGTCATTCACTGGATCACAGAACACAAAGAGGAAAGCGCTTTAAACAGGAAAGTCAGCCACAGCCACCCGGACCCGACCGCCAATGAAGCCATCGGCAATGTGGTTCGGGAAGAGCGCAGGAAGAAGCACCAGAAAAGGAAACACCCGAAAAGGGAATACCAGGAAAAGAAACACCCACGCATCGGTGTCTGACGGGCAGAGGAGGCGAGGCCGGATGAGAGAGAATGAAGTCGAAAAGCAGTTTGTGGAAGCAGTCAGGACCGCCGGTGGGCAGGCTCTTAAATTCACCAGTCAGAGCATGAACGGTGTGCCGGATCGTTTGGTCCTGCTTCTCGGTGGCAAGTGTGCATTCGTGGAACTGAAAGCTCCCGGAAAGCAGATGCGTATCCTTCAGAGAAAACGCAGACTGCAGCTGGAGAAACTGGGCTTCCCGGTATTCTGCGTAGACCGTCCGGAACAGATCCGGCCTGCTATCCATGCGTTGCTTCACTGGAAACCGGGCGAGCCGATTCCACAAGGGATCGGAGCGAAGATCCCGGAGATGCCGGATGTTACGCTGCCACAGGGAAATACACAAGGCGAGGAGCTGGAAACACGGGCACAGGATGCCGGGGAGGAGGTGATGCCCAAATGAAGTTCATTCCACATGATTATCAGAGTTATTGCACGGAGTATATCAAAACGCACCCGGTCGCAGCTCTTTTCCTGGATATGGGCTTGGGTTGAGGAAAGACGGTTATTACACTGTCGGCAATCAAAGACCTCATGTTGAACACATTCGAGGTCAACAAAGTCCTCATCATTGCACCGTTGCGTGTTGCTCGTGACACATGGCCGGCAGAGATTGAGAAATGGGATCACTTAAAAGGGCTTGACATTTCCGTCATCGTTGGAGATGTCAGACCCGAATCGCAGCAGTCCACCACCCAGCGATGATCTACATCGTCAACCGGGAAAATATCAAGTGGCTGGTGGAATATTACGAGAAAAATGGAATGCGCTGGGACTTCAGCATGGTTGTGATCGATGAGCTGTCATCGTTCAAGAATTATCAGTCACAGCGTTTTAAGTTCCTGCGAAAAGTACGGCCATTCGTGAAGCGGTGGGTTGGGCTGACCGGTACCCCTTCTTCCAATGGTCTCATGGATCTTTGGGCGGAGATTGGGATTCTGGATGGCGGTGAGAGACTCGGCAAATTCATCGGTCGGTATCGGGAGGCTTATTTCAAAGCCTCTTCCATGAACCCATCCACCGGTGTTGTGTTCCAATACAAGCCCAGAGAAGGAGCAGAGGAGTTGATCTACCAGAGGATCTCGGATATTACGATTTCCATGAAAGCACTGGATTACCTCCATATGCCGGACTGTATTCCAAGTCGGTATGAGGTGGAGATGAGCGCACCGGAGCGGGAACTTTACGATATGCTCCGAAAGGATCTGCTGATTCCGCTGAAAGATGGTGACATAGATGCTGCCAATGCCGCATCACTGACAGGGAAGCTGTTGCAGATGAGCAATGGCGCTGTCTACGATGAGAACGGAAAAGCCCGCATCATCCACGATCACAAGCTGGAGGCATTGGAAGACCTGATCGAATCCGCCAATGGACAGCCGGTTCTGGTGGCGTACTGGTTTAAGCATGACCGCCAGCGCATCATGGAGCATCTGGCTAAGCAGAAGATTCCGGTACGGGATATCAAGAGCAGTACCGACATCAGGGACTGGAATGCCGGGAATATCCCGGTGGCCCTGATCCATCCTGCATCGGCCGGACACGGTCTGAACATCCAGCAGGGCGGACACATCCTGATCTGGTTCGGACTGACATGGAGCTTGGAACTGTACCAGCAGACCAACGCTCGTCTGTGGCGGCAGGGGCAGACGGATGTAGTCACCATCCACCATATCATCACCAAGGACACCGTGGACGAGGATGTCATGGCCGCTTTGGAGCAGAAAGACATGACACAGGAAAAACTGATCTCAGCAGTCAAGGCGCAGCTGGGGAGATAGGAGAAGATTATGGAAAAGAATACGACCAATTACAAGTTTCTGAATGCAAAGGATCGTGCCTCTGAGAGAAAGAACTCTCACGGCATTCTGGATACCGACCGATATCACTACATGACTGCACCGCATGTGCAGACCAGCAAGCGGAAGCGCGACAGAGATGGATTTTTCACACCGTATGCGATGTTCCGTCCGTACAGTGGCACTGGGCTGCTGTGTGCGATCTTCGGGGAAACACCTGCCGTAAGACCTCTGACCTGCGAGTCACACAGGATATGCTGGCGAAGGAAGCCTATGAGCATGAGATCGAACTGCTCATGTGTCAGGCAAAATCCTACGAGCTTCAGTTCCACAAGCGTTTCTGTGCGGAAGACCGTGCGGAGGAATGCTATGCGAAAGCAGTGGCAGCAGGCAAACACCCGGATGCACCGAAGCTGACAGCGGAGGATACCAGACAGACGATTTTGGATGCGGTTACTTGGCGTTTCGATTGGATTCAGCAGAACAAGAGAAAATGCTATCGCTTTGCTGAGATCCTGATTGACGCGAAGGAACACCGTCTGGTGACAGACAGGGAAGAAAAAGAAAACTTTGTAGATCTGTTTGTGCGGAACGCAGTTATGATGCCGGAGCCGAACCGCAAACTGATCGACTGCATGTACGAGGCAGCATGGTATTCCATCTATATGTTCAAGTATGGATTGGATAGACAGAAGGTGCCGGCACCATGGTACGACACGAAAGAGCATGATTCAGGAAAGGGCAGGGTGAACGACTGATGGGAATGGCAGCAGACAATTTGGAATGCTACGAGAATCTGGCGAATGCAATCATCCTGCAGGCTGTCAAGGATTACAAAACCGTACTGTTCCGTCTGGAGGACCATCCGAACAACCGAGATGCGCAGTTTGAGAAAAAGAGGCTGGAAGGTTTCTTTCACTCCAACTGGTACAACACGCTGACGGATCTGGATGTCGGCACACTTATTTCTGGTGTGCAGGCAAGAGTGAAGGTTGAAGCCGTGGAGCGTAGAAAGAGGAGGGCAGAAAACCTGCGCCGGAAAGCGGAGCGCGAGATGAAAAAGCTCGTGAAGCTGCTCACGGAAGCCGGTGCCGCTCTGACTCCGGAGAACATCCGGGCGTAGGTGACATTGCGTGATAAAAATAAACAGACCAGAACAGGAGGTGCAGTATGGCAGACGAGATGGATTATATGGAACAGGCAAAGGAACTGGCTGATTCCTACAGGCTGCTGGTACGCAGGCGGGATATGCTCCGGCAGCAGTATGAGGATTCCAGGTCTTGGTTTTATACTAAGGATGAGATCATCTATAAGCTGTCGCAGGGCGCACATGAGGAAGCCGAGCGCGTGCAGACCAGCGGTACATCAAATCCGGTGGAGCGTACCGTCCTCAACTGTGATAAGGTGCTGGCATCTATGAACCGTGAGGTACAGACCCAGCGCACGGAACAGTTTCTGGAACCTTACTATGAAGTCTGTGAACAGATTGAACTCTTTGAGATTGGACTTCGCAGTCTGCGCGGACAGACCCGGCTTGTGGCAGAGCAGCTGTTTGTGGATGGAAAGAAGCAGACGGAGATCACAGGGGTAGATGGAAACAATCTGACCCGGCGAAACGTAGTCCGGGAAAAAGAAAATGCTTTGCAGGGAATTGCGGCTGTGATTCGCTGGAGAAAGGAGGGAGCATAGTATGCAGGCAGAGGAAATTATGGAAAAGAAAATTGCTTCAGCAATGGAGGTCTGTAAAAAGTACAATCGCATTAAGATCGATGGAAAAAAGGCAGAGGCGGTATGGAAGTATAATCTGGATATGGCTGCGGATGCCAAATATCCAAAAGAAACCGAAATGTATGAGGAATATGCAGACAAAGCTCTGACTGGATTCAAGGCTTCGATTAAATGGCTGAAAATAGTAGACAGAGCTATGAGAATGGTTTTGCCTTACGAAGCCGAGCAGGTTTTGATACAGCATTTTGTTGAGGGAAAACCGCTCAAATCTATTCGTGGAGGACGAAACCAGTATATGTCCAGAACCACAGCAACAAAGTATAAGAAAATCGGAATCCAAAAACTGGCTGACAATATTTCTTCTATTGAGGCCGACTTGAAGAAGCTGGAGGAGACTCTGGAAAATTCTTTGTGATTTGGACATGATGCGGTCTTAAATGAACGCAGATGAACATTTTCCAGTTTACCGTACATTGGCTTTTTGCTATACTTTAAACTAGGAAAATAGGAGAAACGAAGGCATGGAAAGTCCGGGAGCAGAAGATGCTGTCCGGTATTTTTTATGCCTTTTTACATTTTGTGCCGCCTAAAAGTGTGAACTTGGGAGGCCTTTTTGCTATCAACATGGAGGTGATATCCTGATGGGACGAAAGAAAAGTAATGCCCGGCCGGTAGAGCGCGGCCGCAAGATCCATGTCAATAAATACATCAACCAGCGTGGAAAAACGAAGCCGTACCGCAGATCAGAGGCATCCTGTAAGCTGACATCGAAAGAACCTCAGTTTCACGAGATGATAGCTGATCAGTGGCCGATACAAAAGATACCGAAGCAGTATGAGATCTGGTTTGCAGAACTGGGGAATCATTATGGTACTTCGGTGCAGAGCGGAAACCGCCCGGTGCTGGTCATCAGCAACGATATGGCAAACCGCAATTCTCCGATCATCACGGTGATCCCGATGAGTTCCAAGCTGAAGAAGCTGGAGCTGCCGGTACACATTCCGGTCACCGGGAGAGATTGCGAAATGCTCCGGGATGAAGAACTGGAAGAATCCATTCTGCTGGTGGAGCAGATCACGACCATTGACAAGATGGTACTGTGCAACCGGCTTTGCCGTGTGACCTCGGCTAAGAAAAAGCAGGAGATCGAAGCTGCGGTTAAGAAGCAGTTTGCGATGCAGGCTTGTATGGGAAGGGAGGCGCAGGCATGATGGATATCAAGAACATCCCGGTCGAACTGAAAACGACCTGCCAGTTCTGCGTCTGGAAATTCGAGAAGCGAAACGGCCAGAAGACCAAGATGCCGTACAATCCGGCAACAGGGGAGCGCGCCAAAATCAATGACCTGCGTACCTTTTCGGACTTCAAGAATACACTTGTTACTTATGCGATGGGTGGCTATGATGGTATCGGCATTGCAGTCGGAAACGGCATCGGTGCTTTCGATATCGACCACTGTATCCGTGAGGACGGTACGCTGAATGATACAGCGGATACCGTCCTTTCCTTTTTTTCCTACGGCATACGTTGAGAAATCACCGTCAGGCAAAGGACTGCGTGGATTTTTCCATGTGCCGGAGGATTATGTTTACGATAAGACAGTCTACTACATCAATAATCGCAGCAAAGGTCTGGAAGTGTACATGCCCGGTGCGACAAACCGCTTCGTCACCGTGACGGGAGATGTTTACCGCACAGGTGAGATCCCAAACGATGAAACGGCAATGACAACACTGCTGGACACGCTGATGAAGCGAAACAAGCAGGTGCAGCAGACCCATTTTCAGCACCATTCGTATCTGGATGATGAGGCAGTTATCGCACACGCCAATGAAGCCAGCAACAGTGATAAATTCAAAAAACTCTTTGCCGGTGACTGGGAAGATCTCTATGGCAGCCAGTCGGATGCAGATATGGCGTTACTGTCCATTTTGGCATTCTGGTGTGGCTGTGATGAGGAGCAGATGGATCGCATCTTCCGTACATCGGGCTTGATGCGTGATAAGTGGGATCGCAAGCAGGCTGGTTCGACCTACGGTGCGATTTCCATCCGCAATACCGTCAATACCTGTTCGGCTGTCTATATGCCGGTCAATGCGCAGGACATTGTGGATGAGGAATTTTCCAAGCTGGATGAGGATGATTATATCGAGTTTCAGCCGGATCTCACCAAGATCACAGTTACTCTGGAAGAAATGGCTCCGCACACAAATGCCCGGTATGGAAGAAATGAGATCGGCATGGGCAATATGTTTGCGGATTATTTCAAGCAGATTGCCCGGTACAACAGTGAGCGCAAAGGCTGGTATGTCTATGACGGCTCTGTCTGGCGGCCGGACAAAGGCAATCTCAAGGTGTCGGAACTGGCAAAGCTGCTGGCTGACAAGCTGTATGTGTTTGCCCTGACGATCACCGAAGAAGATGCCAGGAAGCGGTTCATCGACCGTGTCCGAAAGCTGCAACTGCGTAAGAACCGGGAAACGATGCTGAAAGATGCCATGTCCGTGTATCCAATCTCCATGCAGGCGTTCGACAGGAACAAGTATTTCTTTAATTGCAAAAATGGAACGCTGGATATGCGGACACTGGAATTCAGGGAGCATCGACCGGAGGATTATCTCACAATGGAATCCGGTATTACCTATGACCCGGATGCAGACTGCCCACGCTGGCACTCGTTTATCAAGGAAGTCATGTGCGGGGACGCAGATCTGGCAGATTTCCTTCAGCGTTCTTTGGGATACGCCCTGACAGGAGACACCTCGCAGGAGTGTATGTTTATCCTTTACGGTGCCACTTCCCGAAACGGAAAAGGTACTGCAATGGAAACATTCCTGAAGATCATGGGCGACTACGGAAAGACATCAAATCCGGATATGCTGGCAGCTAAATTCCGTGGTGGGAACACAGGCGGACCTTCGGAAGAAGTGGCTCGTCTGGTCGGTTCCAGATTTGTAAATATCTCTGAGCCGGAGAAGAAGATCACATTCAATGCAGCTCTCGTAAAAAGAATGACCGGCAACGATACCATCAACGCCCGATTCCTAAATGAGAACAGCTTTGATTTTGTGCCAGTGTTCAAGATTTTTATCAATACGAACTACCTGCCCAATGTCAATGATATGACCTTGTTCCAATCCGGCCGACTGAAAATCATACCGTTCAACCGTCACTTTGAAGAGGGAGAACAGGACCAGGGGCTGAAGGGGCAGTTTGCGAAGCCGGAGAACCTGTCAGGTATTTTTAACTGGTGCTTGGAAGGGTACAAGAAATATTGTAAGCAGGGGCTTGAAGTTCCAGATGCAGTTAAGAGAGCCACAGAGGATTATAAGGATGACTCTGACCGAATTGGGCAGTTCATCGAGGCGTGGATTGAAAAAGACGAGACTTCGGAACTCAGGACATCTGCTGCGTACCAGTTGTACGCCAAGTGGTGCGAGGAAAACGGATACTCGTCCGAAAACCAGAAAACTTCAAAAATGCCATCGGTGTGCATTTCAAAATAACGAGAAAACGTCCAAAAGACGGCGGTGGTCAAACAACGATGATTCTTGGTTGTCGATTCCGTGATGTTCAAGAAGGAGCAGAAGATTCAACCGTTCAGGATGCTTATAAACCAAAGGATGTGCTCCTTTGAAGTGAAAAACTGTAGCAGGTAGCAATTTGTAGCCTGATTTTCATATCCCTTTTTATTATTACTTTCTTTTATAGACTTCTATATGAAAAAGTATCTACAACCTGCTACTTGCTACAAAAAACAAATAAGAGAATCCGAGGTCTGCTTTTTATCTTGGCGGCCCAATTTTTGAGAAATCCATTTTGTGAGATATAAATTTTGAGTTTCACCTGAAACAGAGCAGGCAACCTTTGTGGGAGCTATTTGTGGGCATGGGCAAAGGCGGCCTGCTTTGTGATACAAGAAAGAGAGGACAGAACATGAGTAAGATTATCACCTGTGAACAGGTCAGCAACGGCCATCCTGATAAGATCTGTGACCAGATCGCAGATGCCATTGTGACCGACATTCTTCAGCATGACAAGCACGCCCGCGTGGCGATTGAGTGTCTGCTGAAAAAGAGCCAGCTCTTTATTGCTGGCGAAGTCACTACCGATTACCGCCCAAACTACAACCAGATCGTACACGATGTGTTCAATCGTATCGGTGCCGAAAAGCTGGGCTGGAACCTGACCGAGCTTCTTCGCATCGGCATTCTGGTGGACAAGCAGTCCCCGGACATTGCACTGGGTGTGGATAAGGCGGTGCCGGTGACCAGGGAATCATGTATGCTACGCCACCAACGAGACGGCAGAGCAGATGCCGATTCCCTACATGGTCGCCACCAAGTTCCTGCAGCTTCTCAAGGCACATCCGTCTAAGATGTTCCGTGCAGATGCCAAGGCGCAGGTCAGCTACGATTACGACACCGGACGCATCACCACATTCCTCTGCTCTGTGCAGCACAGCCCAGATGTGGAGGTCAGCGACTTCCGGCACATCATCGAATCCATGATGGTGCTTGCCGCCTGCGAGTATGGTCTGGACGGTGACTTCACGAAGCTGGTCAATCCGACCGGCCGTTTCGTTCTGGGCGGCAGCTACGCCGACTGTGGTGTGACTGGTCGGAAGCTGGCGTGCGATACCTACGGCGGCATTGGTCGCATGGGTGGCGGTGCTCTGAGCGGTAAAGACCCCACCAAGGTGGATCGCTCCGCAGCATACATGGCGAGGAAGATTGCCAAGGACATCGTGCAGGCGGGCTACGCTGACAAGTGCGAAGTCCAGCTGGCCTACGCCATCGGTGTGGTACAGCCGGTAGGTGTGGCTGTGGAGTGCTTCGGTACTGAGCACCAGTCCCTTGACTTCATCGAAGCCTATGTCCATGACAGCTATGACCTGACCCCACAGGGTATCATCAAGCGGCTGGACTGCTGGACATGTAGATTACAACAAAGTCAGTGCTTACGGTCATTTCGGTAAGCTGGTCTTCCGTGGGAGGACTGACCTATGCCGTACAGACCAAAGACACCGTGCCATCACCCCGGCTGCCCGGAGCTGGTGGAAGCCGGCCAGCTCTACTGTGAGAAGCACCTGCCTCTCCATCCAGAGGTGACCCGCCCGGCAGCGAAGCGTGGATACAACAGGCGGTGGCAGAAAGCCAGAAGTCGTATCTGGAAGCTCATCCACTCTGTGTGCAGTGTGCCAAGCAGGGCAAGTACGTCCGGGCAACGGTTGTGGACCATATCATTCCACACCGTGGTGACCAGAAACTTTTCTGGGACCAGAATAACTGGCAGTCGCTCTGCAAAAGCTGCCACGATAAAAAGACGCTGACCGAAGACATCAACCCGCCCTACTCCTACTGACACCCCCACCGGGGGCCGGGGTCACTTCTCTACGGTGAAGTCACACGGAGACCGGTGCGCCCTTTTCCGTGAAAAACCGCAAAATTCATAGGCCGGGGGTCAGAGGAATAACGGCGCAAAATGAAACAGGAAAATGTACAGGCATCGGAGCTTCGGTTCCGGTGCCATTCTTTTTCCCCGAAATGAACCAAAGTGTGTGAAACCTCTCGTAAACAGGGAGCTTTCGCACATTTTAGCTTGTTCCGGGAGGAGCAGGGGCGAGCGAGAATCGGCCGCCGCAACAACAATCCAACCTGGCGGGGCGGTGCCGATTTCCACTTCGCCGCTTTTCGTATGAATTATGAGATTTTTCTAAGAAACCGCCGAAGAAACGGCGAAAAATGAGAGTGAGGTGAGGGCAGATGGAAGACTACACGGCTGAGATGATCAAGGACATGGCGTTTTCGTTCTGTCCTCAGTGCGGCACGGCAATCATACCAAACCACAAAGGCAGACCACGGAAGTTCTGCTCTCCGGAATGCCGGTCACGGTGGAACAACACCCATCCGAAGCCGGAGAACTGGAAGACCGTGCGGTCGAAGATCTGCGTGTGCGGCAGGGAGTTTGCCGTTACTCGTCGATCAGTACGGGTTGGAACGGAAATATTGCAGCCGGGCTTGTGCCAACCGGGGCAGAGGAAAGGAGGCAAAAGATGCAGCCGTTGAGTATTGAACGGGATGTCAGAAGAAATGGCATCCGTATGGATTGTGTTTTTGAAGGAACGGCGTTTGATACTGCCAGGGAGCAGGTGAGGACGCTGCGGCTTTCTGGAACGAAACTTTCTCAGATCGCAGAGCAGACGGGAATGCCTGTGGAACAGGTGATGGATTACTGCCGGGAACTGGGATTGCCGGAAATAGGAAGCTGCCATCTGGTGCCGCCGGTCGAGTGAAAGAACGCAGATGTCCAGTCTGTGGAAGAATCATCGGGCAGAGTGGAAGAGGTGCGCCGAGAAAATATTGTTCGGATGAGTGCTATGCCGAATATGAACGAAGGAATTATAAACGGGAAAAGGCTGGCAGGGTAGCATTCTGTCAGAACTGTGGCCGTCCGTTTACGGCAATCTGCGAAAGCAGGAGTCAGCGGATGTTCTGCAGCAGAAATTGTTATTTTGAATTTCGATATGGAATGAAGGAGGCGAAGGAGCATGAGTGAAAAGGTGATCGGTGTGTACCCATTGTTCAACACCGGGGGTATTTGTGTACATGCAATCGACTATGCGGAAGATAAGGTCCTGGCATCTGTGAACGGGGAAAACCCGGAATGGTGCGAGATGGCAGAGAAACCGCAGCCAGAAGAAGATGGCAGTGAAATGGAGTCGGGCTTTTTGTTCGGCTCCTTTTTCGTGCCGTTCTCCGGGGTCATACGCATGTGAATCTAAAACGGGAGGGCTTACATGAAAGCGACTGCTGAACTAAAGATGCTGCCGGTGTCCGTACTCAAGCCGGCTGCATACAATCCCCGGAAAAAGTTGAAGCCGGGGGATAAAGAGTACGAGAAAATCAAGAACTCCATCACGGAGTTCGGCTTCGCAGATCCTTTGGTGGTCAATGCAGACATGACGATCATCGGCGGCCATCAGAGACTGACTGTTGCAATGGAACTGGGATACACAGAAGTGCCTTGTGCGGTGGTGGACATCGACAAGACCAGAGAAAAAGCTCTGAACATTGCACTCAACAAGATTACGGGTGCATGGGATGATTCTCTGCTGGCGGATCTTTTGAAGGACATCGAGGATTCCGATTTCGATCTCGGAAAGACGGGTTTTGACCCGCCTGAGATTGAGACTCTGTTCAACAAGGTCCACAGCAAAGAGGTCAAGGAAGATGACTTCGATGTGGAATCCGAGTTGAAGCAGCCATGCTTCTCCAAAGAGGGTGACCTCTGGCATCTGGGAAAGCATATCGTTCTGTGCGGTGATTCTACCAAAGCAGAATGCTACAACACCCTGATGGACGGAACCAAGGCAAATCTGGTCCTTTCCGATCCCCCTTATAACGTGGATGTGGAAGAGACTGCCGGTAAGATCATGAATGACAACATGGGCGATTCGGAATTCTACCAGTTCCTTCTGGCAGCGTTCCAGCAGATGCACGACCATCTTGCAGACGACGGTTCCATCTACATCTTCCATGCAGATACGGAAGGGCTGAACTTTAGAAAGGCATTCAAGGATGCCGGGTTCTACCTGTCCGGGTGCTGTATCTGGAAGAAGAATGCGCTGGTGCTGGGCCGTAGTCCTTACCAGTGGCAGCACGAACCGTGTCTCTACGGCTGGAAGCAGAAGGGGAAGCACCAGTGGTATTCCGACCGGAAGCAGACGACCATATGGGAGTATGACCGGCCGAAGTCCAACAAGGATCATCCGACCATGAAGCCCATCGGCCTGATGAGCTATCCAATCCGCAATTCCACTATGACCAACGGCATCGTCCTCGATCCGTTCCTCGGCAGCGGCTCGACCCTGATCGCCTGTGAGGAGACCGACCGTGTGTGCCGGGGCATCGAGCTGGACCCGAAGTTCGTGGATGTGATCGTGAAGCGGTACATCGAACACAGCGAAGGTCATTACGATGATGTGTATGTCATCCGGGATGGGCAGAAGCTGAAGTTCGAGGAGGTGGCGACCTTCGAGCCGGAAAGCGAGGATGCCGATGCCTGATGTGAAATGTGTTCTCATTCACGACAACTTCCAGAACTTCAAGTCTTATAACATCCCCAAGCACAGCTGGTGATCGCAGATATTCCGTACAACATCGGTACAGATTTCTACGCCAGCCGGCCGGACTGGTATGTGGATGGCGATAACAAAAACGGGGAGAGCAGCAAGGCGAGGAAGGCGGCGTTCAATACCGACTTCACCTTCAACATTGCAGAGTATTTCCACTTCTGCAACCGCCTACTGAAGAAAGAACCCGGCACGGGCGAGAAGGATGCGCCGTGCATGATCGTGTTCTGTGCGTTCCAGCAGATCCCGAAGGTGATCACCGAAGCAGAGAAATACGGCTTCAAGAATTATATCCCTCTGGTGTTCTGCAAGAACTACAGTCCGCAGGTGCTCAAAGCCAACATGAAGATTATGGGTGCAACAGAGTATGCGCTGGTGCTGTATCGGGGAAAGCTCCCGAAGTTCCGTAATCTCGGTGAGGACGGAAAGCCCCACATGATCTTCAACTGGTTTGACTGGAAGAGGGATGGCAAGGAATATCCGAAGATCCATCCTTCCCAGAAACCGATCTCTGTGCTGAAACGACTGATCGAGACCTTTACAGATGAGGGCGATGTGGTCATTGACCCCTGCGCCGGCAGCGGTTCCACGCTGAGAGCAGCAAGAGAACTGGGGCGCAACAGCTACGGATTTGAAGTGTCCAGAGATTTTTACCGGAAAGCAAATGAGCAGATGCTCGGAGAGGAGGCTTCCGCATGAGCACAGAACAGAATAAGACTTTGACCCTCGGCAGCCTCTTTGATGGCTCCGGGGGGTTTCCGTTAGGCGGTCTTCTGACTGGCAGATCACTCCGCTGTGGAGCAGCGAGATCGAGCCCTTTGCCATCCGGGTCACGACCAAACGTCTACCACAGGTGAAGCACTACGGAGATGTATCCGTCATCAGCGGCGCAGACCTGCCGCCTGTGGACATCATCACCTTTGGCAGTCCCTGTCAGGATATGTCCATGCGGGTAAGCGGGACGGTCTGGATGGTTCACGGTCCAGTCTGTTTTACGAAGCAATCCGAATCGTGAAGGAAATGAGGTGTAAGACCAATGGAGAAAAACCAAGATTTATCGTGTGGGAGAATGTGCCAGGGGCCTTCTCCTCAAACAAAGGACAGGACTTCAAAGCAGTCCTCGAAGCCGTCATCGGTGTTAAAGAACCGGTCGCCTCGGTGCCTGCGCCTGAGAAGAAAGGATGGCCCGACGCTGACTACTACGTGGGAGACGGATGGAGCGTCGCATATCGAGTTCTTGATGCACAATGGTGGGGCGTTCCCCAAAGACGAAAACGTATCTACCTTGTCGCAGATTTTGCAGGTCAGAGTGCCCCAGAAATATTATTTAACTCCGAGGGCTTGTCTCGGTATTCTGCGGAGGGCTTCCGTGCGTGGCAAAGAGCTGCCGCCGGTGTTGAAAGCGGCACTGGAGAGGCAGGCTGCAACGGAGCAGGAGGACGGATCTGTCTGAACGACCAGGGCGGAGAGCGGATGGATGTGACAGAGGAAGTGACAGCCACCCTCCGTGCGGAGGCACATCATCCCCCGTGTGTTATGGAAGCAGCTGGTTTCTGTACCGAGCATTCCGCAAATGCCAGAAGCATCGGATATGAAGAGGAGCGGTCACCGACTCTCCGAGCTGGTGTCGTACCGGCCGCCATCGCACTGGAAAATCATCCTGCTGACAGCCGGGTGAAGATTTCCGAGGATGGTAAGGTGCAGACACTGACAAGCCGGTGTGGTACGGGTGGCGGTAATGTCCCGATGGTTATGGATGCTGTTGAAAATTCAGTGGAAAGCCAGGTGAAAGATGTTGAAAACTCCCCGGCGGTCACGTTAAAGATCCGTTCCGGATGTGAAGGTGGCGGAAAGGGAGCCATCTGGCAGGAAGAAAAGTCTGCCACTCTTGGCTGCAACAACGACCAGACACTGTTCGTTCCGAAATGCTATGGTGTCTGCTCAAAAGCCAGCCACTCCATGATGTCCGACAATCCGCACAGCGGTTTTTATGAAGCGGAGACCTCCCGGACACTGGATCGCAGCGGTGGAGACCCGACTTGCAATCCAGGGCGGCATCTGTGTGGTAGAGCCGGTCGCCTTTACTCAGAATCAGAGGGATGAAGTCCGGGATCTGGGAGATAAGTCGGCGGCACTGGCAGCAGAGCCGGGGATGAAGCAGCAGACATTCGTGGCACAGCCGGAAGATGTGACAGCTTTCCATGTGAACCAGCGCAATGAGCTGATTGACCTGCATGGCAAGTCCGGGGCTTTGATGGCGACCCGGAGTGATCAGATGCAGACCTTTGTCCTGCAGGGCAACATGATCGGTCGCAAAGATGAGAATGGCCCACAGGGGGATGGTGTCAATGAGGATGTCTGCTTTACACTGGATGCCACTGACCGCCATGCAGTCTGCGCACCGGAGGATGTGTATGCCATGACCACCGGCTCCTATATGCAGGTGGCAAAAGAAGTCGCACCGACTCTGATGGCACGGGATTACAAAGACCCGACCACCATCGCACCGGCACCACATCTGAACGAGGGTGTGGCTGGTACTGTGGCGACCGGGGCACATCCCAGCGGCTTCAATGGGCAGGATGCTTTCAATGACCGTCTGGTCATCGACAACCCGGAGGCACAGTCCACCCCTGTGACCTACACCGTCCGCCGCCTTACACCGACCGAGTGTGCCAGACTACAGGGCTTCCCGGACTGGTGGTGCAGAGACCTTGGAACGGAGAATCCGACCGAGGAAGAGCTGGCGTTCTGGACAGATGTGTTTGAAACGCACCGCAAGATCGTGACCCATGCCAAGAAGCCGAAGACGGAGAAGCAGATCCGGAAATGGCTGGCTGACCCGTATACGGATTCGGCAGAGTACCGTATCTGGGGTAACGGCATTTGTTTGGCCAACGCATTTTTTGTTCTGGCCGGCATCGCATGGTGTGCAGGTCTGGAAGAATAAAATGGCCCGCTATATTACTAGGTAGAAAGTGCCCCGGTGATATGGTGGGCTTACATATCGGGACTATTTACACAAATGAGTTAGCATCTCATTGTGTAAAGGGTCGAACATAAAGATTATTCGGAAATGGACTTGCTATTTGCCCGGTTCAGAGTGATATATGTGCTACCGAAAAAACATCGGGATGCACAAAAACAAAATAACGAAAAAGGAGCGATGAATTATGTTGAAGTTTGAACTAAATGTAGAGGAGCGCAAAACACTGGCAAAGCGGATGGAGGAGCTGACAGGCATCCATCCTTACTATACCAAGGCGCCTCGGTATGCGTATGACATCGGAAATTACACCATTGACCGGGATGGCAACCTGCTGGTGGAGGCGGAAAATGCAGATCTGGAATTGCTGACCACGCTGATGAACGAAGGTCTGATCCGCGGCGGCGAGGATGTGGATGTAGAGACTTTGCAGGGAACTGCAGACGAACAGCCTGCGGTAGACCTTGCCGAGGGTGTCCAGATGATTCCTGCAGTACATCCAAATGAGCAGGAGACCTGTGAAGGGGATTCAGAAGAAGCCGAGGAAGATGGGGAATCCGAAATGGAGAGTGCAGAGCAAATCCCATCGGAAGAAGGTGGGGAGCAGCCTGTGGCAGAGGAAGCAATCCCTCTGGATGCGGATTTTTCTTTCCCGATTAGTCAGCATAACGGCGTATCGCTTCGCAACCTGGTCAATCTGATCTACAGCAGAGGGGAACTCATCAGCAAGGCAACGGACGGCATTTTCCTTGCCGATAAGGGGTTGGTGGATGCCTTGAAGGATGACAGCTGCACTTATGCGGTAGCAAATTTCATTCATGCGCTCAAAGAGTATGAAGAACAGCATGGTGCTTCCTTGGAAGGCTTGACGATCACAGATGAGAAAGTTACCTTTACAGGTTTCCCGACGGCACCGGATTATGACCACCTGACTGCATTCGGACACCTTGCGATTCTGATGAACCAGCAGGCTATCAGCCAGAAGCGGATTCAGGCAAAAGAGGTGAACGATTCCAATGAGAAATACGCTTTGCGAACTTGGCTTCTGCGCTTGGCATGAATGGCCCGGACTTCAAGCAGACCAGAAAGATCTTGATGGAGAACCTTTCCGGCCATGCGGCTTTCCGCACGGATGAGGAAGCACAGAAGTTCCTTGCAAGGGAAAAGGCAAAACGGGATGCCCTGAAAGCCGCGAAACAGGTGGCACAGGAGGGCAGTGCCTCCGCTGGGGAAACGATTGCATCAGCAGATGCCGAGCCGACACAGCTCGGCTGTGGGGCAGACACGGCGCAGATGCTGGAGGCGGGAGCGTAAGCTCTCAAGCCCCAGTGGGGCCGGAAAATATGCGAGACCCTCTTCCATTGTACTGATATTAGCTCTGAAAATGTACATTATCAAGCGGATAAACTGCAGAAATGTACACGATCATTCCTCTCAATATTTGTCGAATATATGTTCTTTTATATCCTTGCTATTATCCGCACCTGACGGTAATATGCACATACCGAAAGGGAAAACAAGGAAAAAACAAAGGAGAACATACCATGAACGATAAAACAAGAGAGCAGATTGAAGCCATGAAGAACCAGACCATCGGAGTTGAGATCGAGATGAACAACATCACCAGAGAAAAGGCGGCAAGAAAGGTCGCTGAGTACTTCGGAACCAGAGCATGGAACGCAGCCGGCGAGTACGGATATTACAGCTGGGCTTGCAAAGACCAGCAGGGCAGGGTTTGGAAATTCCAGAGGGATGTGAGTATCTACGGACCGGACGCAGAAAAATGCGAACTGGTCACCCCGATTCTCACCTACGACGACATCGAACCCCTGCAGGATATCATTCGGTTGCTCCGCAAGGCGGGAGCAAAGAGTGGTCCAAGCCGCGGATGCGGAGTACACATTCACATTGGCAAAGGCGACCACACTGCAAAGACTATCCGAAACTTGGTCAATATCATGGCGGCGCATGAACAACAGATTGGCAGAGCCATCCGCATCGATGCAGCTCGAACCGGACAGTATTGCCAGCTGATCAACCACCGATTTCTTGAACGACTGAACCGTGAGAAGCCGACTACCATGCGCCAGCTGGAAGACCATCGTGGTACGAAGGCAATGGCTCCAGCTGGGAAAACCGGAATGCCCACTACAATTCAAGCCGTTACCATATGCTGAACCTCCATGCCACCTTTACAAAAGGGACCATTGAATTCCGCCTTTTCCAATTCGCAGACCCAGCGGACGGAAAGCGCAACGGACTGCATGCCGGTGAGATGAAAGCCTACATCCAGCTTTGCCTCGCAATGAGCCAGCTTGCCAAGATGGTCAGAACAGCAAGCCCGAAGCCCCAGCAGACCGACAACGAAAAGTACGCGATGCGGTGCTGGATGCTGAGCTGGGATTCATCGGGGATGAATTTGCAACGGCAAGGGAGATTCTTCTGCGGAACATGGAGGGCAACGCATCCTGCGGAACAAATAAGCCAGGATGCACGGGCACCTTTTGGGCGGGAAACCGCCCTTGAGGTGGTAGAAGGAGGTGCAGGTTTATGAAAAGCACGTTAAAAAATGAAAACACACCGGGTGGCAGAGCCTTTAAGGTGACCATCACCGAGACCTACCAGAGGACGGTGACCATTTATGAATCTGAGATGAAAGAGCCGACCGTGGAGGAAGCCCAGCGTGTGGCAGAGGACTGGTGGCAGGACAGCCAGATCGAGCTTGGGACAGAGGATTTCCAGGGCGTGGAATTCACTGGCAGGGAGGACGGTGAGGCAGATGTTTGAACTGATCAGCCGAGTCCCATCCAAATATTACCTTGCCTATGGAAGCAACCTCGACATGGAACGGATGGGGCGGAGATGCCCCTACGCAGTGCCAGTCGGTGTGACCGAGATTTACGGCTATCGGCTTTTGTTCAAGAAGAGCAAGACCGGAAGCTACGCAACCATCGAGCAGGATGCCAACGAAAGTGTACCGGCCGTGGTTTGGAAACTCTCAGAATATGATGAACTTTTGCTGGACCGGTACGAGGGCTTCCCACGGTACTACTACAAAAGCAGTTCCAGCTTCCCATCTGGAACATGAACGGCAACCGCATGAAGAAGCCGAAGACCTGCATGGCCTATGTGATGCACGAGGACAGACAGCTTGGCTGCCCGGACATCGAGTATTTCGACCTGCTGCGTGGCGGTTACAGCGATTGGGAGTTTCCGCTGGACACACTGAAGCGTGGCCTGGCGGCCAGCATTGGAAGAACAGACGCAATTCGGTATCTGAAAAAACTACGTATAGTGTAAAAGTACACGATCACAGGCAGAAAACATTGTGCAGTATATGATGCTCATCGGCCTTGATAAATCAGGGCAAAAGAGTGATATATACCATACCGCCAGACAAGAGCGGAGAAAACCGAAGGGAGAGATTCAAATGAAGAACAAGAAATATTACATCGCCTACGGCAGCAACCTGTCGGTGGAGCAGATGGCATACCGGTGTCCGGATGCAAAAATAGCAGGACAGGCGGTGCTGGCAGGCTGGGAGCTTTTGTTCCGAGGCTGCGCTACCATCGCACCGAACCCGAAGAAGAACACGCCGGTTCTGGTGTGGGAGATCTCGGAAAGGGACGAAGAGAACCTCGACCTCTATGAGGGCTACCCGAACTACTACCGCAAGGAAGACCTGAACATCGAACTGCTCCGGGAAGGGGCAGAGCCGGAGATGGTGACCGCAATGGTCTACATCATGGAGAACGACTTCGGACATCGCGCACCGAGCCGGTATTACTACAAAGTTTTGCATGACGGCTACAAGGCATTCCACTTCCCGATGCACATCCTCGAAGGTGCACTGAAGGAGTGCATGGATAAGGATGCCGCCCAGAAGATGATCGAGGAGGTGCAGGCATGAATTTCGCAGATCAGAAAACAGTCGAACGCCTTCGGGCAGAATTCCCGGTCGGATGCCGGATCGTCCTCGATGAGATGGATGACAGGCAGGCAACGCCCATCGGAACGCAGGAACCTGCAACGGGGTCGATGATGCCGGAAACATCTTAGTGAGCTGGGATACCGGAAGCCATCTGAACGTTGCCTACGGTGCGGACAGTTGCCACCGTGTGGCTTCGGAAACCGAGGTCAAGGTGTCGCTCGACCGCCTTGGTAAAACGCGACAGACCGGCCCACGTTGCCCCAGGTGCGGAGCAAAGCCCGACTGCTACGACCATCAGCAGCAGGCACTCAGCCGAAGGGCGGACATCCAGATCTGCAACCGCTGCGGAACGGAGGAAGCGTTAGAGGACATTGCATGGGGTGGACAGCAGAAGATGCAGCTTGCAGACTGGGCAATCGTGAAAGGGGCTGGGTCGAATGAAAGTCCTTCTGATCAAACCGATGGAGCATCCGCATGTGGTGGACATTGAAAACTCCCTGAAAGAGTTCTACCGCATCCTCGACTGCGACTGCATCACAGCCACGTACCCGTGGGAAGCGGATGCCGTGGCACTGGTAACGGACGACAATGGGATGTTCACTGAGAAGCCGTTCAGCCGGTACATTCCGGAGCTGGAGCAGCCCATCAAGGGAAACTTCTTCATCTGCGGATTGGGAGAGGAAGATTTTGCAGAGCTGTCGGAAGACCTCATCCGCAAGTACACGGAACGCTTCTGGGTGCCGGAGGCATTTGTCAGCATGTTCGGACAGATGGCGGTCATCCAGATGGATGACGGAACGAAGCCGGAATAAGATACAACAATCAGAAAAATACCCTCTCGGCCAGAAAAGACCGGGAGGGCTTGGTTTAACAGGAGGAGCCTATGGGACACAGAAAGATGCCTGCGTATGGCGAGAGGGAACACGGCGGCAGATACATTCTGGATGAATACGAATGGTCGAGAAATCACTGCAAGGCGGTGACCATCCGCAGATGGAAAAGGATCTGAAAAGAAAGACCAGAGCGCATAACCGCAGGGTGATGCATCAGGCAATGCAGGGCGAAGCCGATTAGACGGAAAATGGGGGCCTCAAAAGAATGAGAACCCCCTTTCAGTTTACTGTATTTTACCTCTATAAAGCAACGATAGCAAGGAGAACCGCCGCCATAATGTACACAAACATCTGGCAGCGGTTTTGTGTATCATACCAAACCAAAACGGGGGATACGAGGCAGAACCCCAGCCTCTGCTGGGGAGCCTCTGGGGATTCCTTAGAAGAAATCCCTCATGCTCATGCCGACCTCGTTCAGCCGTTCCTCCATGCTGTGGTAGTGCCAATCCTCTTCCTCTTCTTCGGCTTCTTCCTCAAGCTCCTCTGGGAAAGGGTCGTGCCGCCATCCGGCTTTCTGGTATTCTTCTTCTCGGATGTCGTTGCGGTCGTAAATGTCCAGCTCGTATTCTTCTTCAAGCTCTGCGATGCGGTTTTCGATTGCGGTTTCAACTTCTGTAATGGTCTTTTTCATGGTTTTTGTCCTCCGTTTTTTGTTTGGTTTTCTTTGCTTTCGTTGTGTGTATAATGCCGCAGAAACACATATATAGCAAGTCAATCAGGGGTCATATATGTACCAAACATGAAGGGGGAAGATCGTTGATAATATGACGTTTTATGGACTTGCTATCACAGGGCAGTGACGGTAATATACAGCTACAAAAAGCAAAGGAGGACAGCAGAATGGCTGATTGGAGAACATGGAAAAAAGGGAGAAAGACAACATGGCACTGGAACGAATTTGATGGAAGCGGAAGCCGGGAAGGAATCATCACCGAGGTTCATGAAGACCATGCGATCATGGAAGCAGACGGCATACACCTTTGGATCGATGACGACACAGCAGAGATGTTCAGCTAAGAAAACGGGGAGGGAAACCTCCCCGGATAAACACATAAATCCACCAGATCAGGGTGCAGATGATCGTGTACTTTAGCCGCTTGATAGTATCCGGCAGTGACGGTAATATACAGTTACCAAAACGAAAGGGGAACAAAAAACATGACCTACACAAAAATCAACCTTTACCTTGCGAACGGAATCCCGGAGCACTCAGCAACCTTTGGTACGGAAGCGACAGCACGGTGGTCGAGATCAGGGATGCCGTTGAGGATGCGAAGAACGGCAAGGACCTTCTGAACCGCATTCAGAAGATGAAGCTCCTGCGGAAATTTACCATCGACAGGGAGAACGAAAAGCGCATCCGCTTCAAGGGAACGGACTGCTGGGGCAACGTAAGCTACCTTGAAATCATCCGCTAAAGGCAAGACCGACAGGCGCAAGGGGCTGGAAATGACCAGCCTTTTGCTCGTGTCGGTCTTCCGAAAGCTGATATGAAAAGCACATAAATATGACAATTACAGGGTTAAAAGATCGTGTGGTTTAGCCGCTTGATAGTGTTCCAAGGTGACGGTAATATACAGTCACCGAAAGGGGAACAGCCCCAAGGGAAACAACAAAAACGGAGGATACGACAATGACGAAGAACGAAGACCGCATCAATAAACTTTTCAAGGAACTGGTACCGGAGACGGGCAAGGCAGACAGCCTCGCAGGGGAGCTGGTAAGGGCGATGAGCCGCATCGCCTACCGCTTTTACAACGATGGTGACATGGTGAACATTGCCTACGGCAAGGAGACCTGCAACCCGGCAGCCCGATTCCTGATTGCAAAGGGAAACGCAGAGGTCAGCAGCCTGACCGCAGGGCTTTGGGAGATCTTCAGCGAGGACGCCTACGAAAAGGTCATGGACATCCTTTGCGGAGCGGTAGCCGACTATGTCGAGCAGAATCCAGACCTTAGAAACCAGCCGACTGAAGATATGTGGGACTTCAAAGATGAGGAAGAAGACCAGGATGACAGCTGGGATGAGGAGGAAGATGACTGGGACGAAGAGGACTACGACGAGGAAGAAGACTACTAAGCCAGAAACACACACGGGGCTTGCCGGAAACGGCAGCCCTTTTCTTCTGCCGTAATACGCACAGTTCCAAGGGAACATATTTGTGTAGTATAGCCGCTTGATAGTGTGTGACATAGACGGTAATATGCACATACCGAAACGGAAAACCAAGAAAAACGGAGGAAAGCACCATGAAGAAGAACATCACCAAGGAAGAGGAAAAAGCCCTGCTGGAGATCGCCAAGCGCCTGATGGCAGCGGTAGACAGCCGGGGTGACCTCGAAGCCCGCGACAATGACAGCGAGGACTTCATTGAGGTTCCGGTCTGGGGCATCCAGAAAGCAATGGAAGAAGCCTACCTGCTGGGACGGATGACCAGATAAATCGACAGCCCCCGACACAGCCCCACACAGGGGCATGTGCCACGGGTGGCAAAACGATCCGAAGGAACCGACAACGCCCCACACAGGGGCAGATGTGGCGGCGTGGATGCGCCAGGAGGAGAAGCACATGGAAGAGCGGATGATGGATACCATCGTGGAAATCTACAACCACATGGATGACAGCGATAAGGATGCCTTCACGCTGGAGGATGCCGAGGATATGGTGGAAGACCAGATCAGGATGGATAAGGAAGCCGGACGGGAACCGCTGGCATATGACCCGCAGTTCTTCTACGATACCATTGTGGAACTCATGGAGCAGGATGCAGAGTGATGTACATTCTGCCCGGTATTCCAGACGGAAGATCGTGTACTTTAGCCGCTTGCTATCCTCTGCACCTGACGGTAATATGCACATACCGAAAGGGGAAAGCCCCAAGGGAAAAAAGAAAACACGGAGGAATTCACCATGAAAAAGCATTTGATTAACTTCCCAGAGGACAACATCAGCATCGAGAGCTTCTACGACCGACTCAGACCTTGCTACGACAGCATCATGCAGTTCGGTGACCGGGTTCTGGTTGCCCAGATGAACTGGAACGGCATGCTGGAAGGAGCGGTATACGGCTTTGTGGAAGACCCAGAGGAAGGCTGGTCACCGATTGAGTGCCGACTGGAACTTCTGAAGATTTCCGATGAGACCTACACGGATGCTGGTCACGCAATCGAGTGGTGTATCAAGAACGCACACTGAAAAAGGCAGAGCTCCTTTGGGGGCTTTTGCTCGTAGTGGCGGATTTCTCCGGCGTGTAAATACACATAAATCCGACGAAAAGAGGTGTGTATGATCGTGTAGCATAGCCGCTTGCTATATCCAGGCGGTGACGGTAATATACAGTCACAACGAAGGGGAAAGCCCTACGGAAAACAAAACACACGGAGGATACAGACCATGACGAACAAAGCAAAAACCTATCTTAAGAACATTCAGGAAGCCGACACCGAGAAGAAGCTGATCGGCATCGAGATCGCCTTCAAGCAGGACATGAGCCTCAGCTGCAGTGACCTCGGAAGCTTTGCAGGGCAGCAGAGGACAGGCGGTACAGCCTGCGGAACAACGAGGAGACGCTGAAGCTGAAGCAGATCCTTTTCTTCCAGACGAAAGCGGAGATGGATGCCTACCACGACATGAGCCGCAAGCCGGAAGACTGGACAGCAGCGGAGATCGAGCAGCAAAGAAGCCGCTTCTGCAGCGTCTGGCAGGTCATCGAGGAAGCGGAGCTGGTCGATGAGTATGAGGCTTGGAAGGAAGCCAACCCCAACGCATAACAGCACCCAAAAGGTACACACCCCGAAAAGGGGCTGTGCCTCGTATCCGATGTGTTTTATATAGATTACAAGGACTTCTTCGGAGGTTCTTTTTCTTTACCCATTTTTGCAGAAGGGAGGAGATGCCAATGGCTACCAGAGGCAGAAAACCAAAGCCGACCGCCATGAAGGAACTGGAAGGAAATCCGGGCAAGCATCCGCTGAACACCAGCGAACCGAAGCCCAATAAGAAAGCACCGGCCTGTCCAAAGTGGCTGGAGCCGGAAGCGAAGAAAGAGTGGCGCAGACTTGCCAAACAGATGGAAGCCATCGGCATACTGACCGAGGTGGATATGGCGGCCTTTGCCGGTTATTGTCAGGCCTATGCCCGATGGAAAGAGGCAGAGGAGTTCATCACCCAGCACGGCACCATTGTCAAGACCCCGTCCGGTACTGGCAGCAGGTGCCGCAGGTGTCCATTGCCCAGACTTATCTGAAGATCATGAACAAGTTTGCAGAGCAGTTCGGTCTGACCCCGTCCTCCCGAAGCCGGATCATTGCTTCGGACGGTGGTCCTGCGGATGCAGCTGATGAGATGGAAAATCTGCTGGGAGGAGGTGGAAGCTGATGGCAGAGTGCCGACCAAAAAACTATCCGAAACTGAAGAACTATAAGCCCAGCCGGTTCATGCTTCCGACCTGCCACTACGATGCCGCAAAAGCAGACCGGGCAGTGACTTTTATCGAAAACCTGCGCCATACCAAAGGCAAGTGGGCGGGCAAGCGGTTCTGGCTGCTTCCTTGGCAGGAGCAGATCATCCGGGATGTGTTTGGTATCGTGGACGAGAGAGGGAACCGTCAGTTCCGCACGGCTTATGTCGAAATCGGTAAGAAGAACGGCAAATCCGAGCTTGCCGCTGCGGTGGCTCTGTATCTGCTGTTTGCCGATAATGAGCCGTCTGCCGAAGTCTATGGCGCTGCAGCTGACCGCCAGCAGGCATCCATCGTTTTTGATGTTGCCCATCAGATGGTGCAGATGACTCCGGCACTTTTGAAACGGTGCAAGATCATGGCGGCCACCAAGCGCATCGTGAACTACGGGAACGCAGGATTCTACCAAGTCCTGTCTGCCGAAGTTGGTACGAAGCACGGCCTGAACGTGTCAGGTCTTGTTCTGGATGAGGTTCATGCCCAGCCAAACCGAAAACTCTACGATGTCCTTACCAAAGGTTCCGGTGATGCCCGTGAGCAGCCGTTGTTCTTCCTGATCACCACGGCCGGCACGGACAAGGAGAGCATCTGTTACGAGCTCCACATGAAGGCACTTGACCTGTTGGCCGGACGTAAGATCGATCACACATTTTACCCCGTGGTCTATGGTTTGACCGATGAGGATGACTGGCACGATGAAGCCAACTGGTATAAAGCCAATCCCTCTCTCGGCCAGACCATCCAGATCCAGCGTGTCCGGGATGCGTACCAGGAAGCACTTGATAACCCGGCAGAGGAGAATGTGTTCAAGCAGCTCCGTCTGAACATGTGGGTGTCCTCGCTGACCCGGTTTATCCCGGAACACATCTACAACCTCGGCAACCAGCCAATCGATCTGGAAGCCTCAAAGGCCGTGACTGTTATGGCGGACTGGACTTGTCCAGCACCGGAGACATCACGGCTTTTGTGCTGATGTTCCCGCCCAGAACCCCGGAAGAAAAATACATCATGCTTCCGTTTTTCTGGATTCCGGAGGATACGATCCCCCAGCGTGTGCGCAGCATCCGTTCCGTATGATGTCTGGTACCAGCAGGGCTACCTGATGCGACCGAGGGAAATGTCATCCACTACGGCTTTATCGAAAAGGTCATCGAGGAGCTGGGCAAGACTTATCACATTCTGGAGATTGCCTTTGACCGATGGGGAGCCGTGCAGATGACCCAGAACCTTGAGGGGATGGGATTCACAGTCGTTCCTTTCGGTCAGGGCTTTAAAGATATGAGCCCGCCTACCAAGGAGTTCTACAAGCTCCTGATGGAAGGCAGGATTATCCACGGCGGCAATCCGGTCATGGCATGGATGGCGGGGAATGTGGTCGTGGATACGACCCGGCTGGCAACATCAAGCCGACCAAGGCGAAGTCGCCGGAGAAGATCGATGGTATCGTCGCTGCGATCATGGCACTGGACCGCTGCATCCGAAATGAAGGACAGCAGCAGGGAAGCGTCTACGACGAACGTGACATGATCGTTTTTTGATATGAAGATTTGGAGGAAAAAGCTATGAAGTATCTGATGAGTGCAGAATGGTGGAAGGCAGCCGGCATCCGTGCTGCAAAGACGATGTTCCAGACCGGTGCGGCTCTGGTCGTGACACAGATGCCCGGCGGCACGGTTGACTGGATGGCGGTCGGCAGTGCAGTAATCGTGGCTGGTGTTGCTTCCCTTGGTACAAGCCTTGCCGGTCTGCCGGAGCTGGAGAAAGGAGATAAGGTCTAATGGGATTCTGGGAATGGATGGGGTTTGAGAACCCAAGGGATTCTCCCAAAACAGAACAGCCAAAAGAAGGTCTGCCGCAGGTCACGGATAACGTCCGCGATTCCGGGCAGACCTTTGTATTTGGCCGTTCCAATGCCGGGGAGCAGGTGGATGAAAAAGCTGCCATGCAGATCCCGACTGTGTATGCCTGTGTCCGTCTGCTGGCAGAGTCCATTGCGGCACTGCCGCTGCATCTCTACCGGATGACAGACGATAATGGAAACAAGGAAAAGGCGCGGATCATCCGCTGTATAAGATTCTGTATCGCCAGCCTAACCCGGAGATGACATCCTTTGTCTTTTGGGAAACGCTGATGACCCATCTGCTTCTCTGGGGCAACGCTACGCACAGATCGTCCGGGATGGCAAGAACACGGTGCTGGGTCTGTATCCGCTTTTGCCGGAAAATGTCGAAGTTGACCGAGATGAAAGTGGCGAGCTCTACTATATCTACCACGCATACACGGATGAAGTTCCGGGAGAGCAGAACAAGGACATCTACTTCCGCCGGGACGAGATCTTTCATGTGCCGGGGCTTGGCTTTAATGGTCTGATCGGTTTCTCGCCAATCGCCATGATGAAGAACAGCCTCGGCACTTCCATTGCGGTAGATAAATACGGTTCCTCTTTCTTCAAGAACGGCGCACAGCCCAGCGGTGTGCTGGAGCATCCCGGCGTTGTGAAAGACCCGAACCGTATCCGGGATAGCTGGGAAGCGGCTTATGGTGGCGCAGCGAACGCCCATCGTGTGGCAGTGCTGGAAGAGGGCATGGCCTACAAACCGATCTCCCTGCCGCCGGAAGACAGCCAGTTTTTGGAAACGAAGCAGTTTTCCGTGACGGAGATCTGCCGCATCTTCCGTGTGCCTCCGCATCTGGTAGCCGATCTGTCCAGAGCCACATTCTCCAACATTGAATACCAGTCGCTGAACTTCGTGATGCACTCCCTGACTCCGTGGCTTGTCCGCATCGAGCAGGGCATCATCAAGGATCTGCTGCTGGAAGAGGAGCAGGATACCTACTTCCCGAAATTCAATGTAGACGGTCTGCTCCGTGGCGATTACCAGAGCCGGATGAACGGTTATGCGACCGGAATCAGCAACGGTTTTCTCTCTCCGAATGATGTGCATCGTCTGGAGAACATGGACCTCATCCCGGCAGAGGAGGGCGGTGACGACTACTACCTGAACGGCGGCTATGTGAAGCTGAAAGATGCAGGGGTGGCACAGCAGAATAAAGCTGCCGCGGCCCAGCAGAATCAGCCGAAACAGACACAGCCCGACCCGGAAGAAGAACCTGACAGCGATAACCGGCTGAGTGAGAGTAAGCCACGGAAAAATGAAAGAAGGAGAACCCGATGAAGAAATTCTGGAACTGGATCAAAAACAGTGACGATACCAGAATCCTCCGGCTGGAAGGTCCCATCGATGAGGAATCATTCTGGGGTGATGAGATCACGCCGCAGATGTTTCGGGATGAGCTGGAATCCGGCGAGGGGGATGTGACCGTCTGGATCAACTCTCCGGGCGGCAATGTGTTCGCCGCTGCCGAGATCTATACCATGCTTAAGGACTACAAGGGCAGCATCACGGTCAAGATCGATGCGATTGCGGCATCCGCTGCATCTGTTGTGGCGATGGCCGGTGACACTGTCCAGATGAGTCCCGTTGCCATGCTGATGATCCATGACCCCAGCACCGTTGCAATGGGCAATACCAAGGATATGGAAAAGGCTATCGAGGTGCTGACCGAGGTCAAGGAAAGCATCATCAATGCCTACGCAGCGAAGAGCGGACTCAGCCATGCCCGCATCGCTAACCTCATGAGCAATGAGACCTGGATGAATGCGAAGAAGGCGGTGGAGCTGGGCTTTGCAGACGAGATCCTCTTTGCAAAGAAAGAGGAGGAGCCGGACAGTGACCCGGCAGACCCGGAGAATCCGGAAGAAGACCCCGACAGTGAACCGGGCGAGGGCGAAGAAAAGAAGCCGTTCCAGAAGGATACGGCAGGGCACCTTTTCTCCAGCCGTCAGATGGATCTAATCGTCCTGAACCGTCTGGGGGTGAAGCCGGAAAATGTGGGACAGAAACACACAGAGCCGAAACCACCCGCAGAGCCGACCCCTCCGGCAGAACCGCCTGCCAATTCGGGACCAGTCCTTGATATGGACGGTAAGACCGAGGATGGCAGCATCCCCTACAATATCCTGATGAAGCAGCTTGAGTGCATGAAGTGATGTGCATTCGGGCTGTTTTTCATATCACCACAAATCAATCTATGGAGGACAAACACTATGAGTAAGATTCTGGAACTGCGCACCAAGCGCAACACTCTCTGGGAGCAGACCAAGGACTTTCTGGAGAAGAACCGCGGCGAGAACGGTCTGGTAAAGGCTGAAGCCGTGGAGCAGTACAACAAGATGGCACAGGAGGTCAAGGACCTGGGTGCTGAGATCGAGCGTCTGGAGCAGCAGGCACAGATCGAGGCACAGCTGTCCGCACCGACTTCCAGCCTGTCCATGCAGATCCGAAGAACGGTGCTAAGAAGAATGTCAAGCCGACCGCCACTGCCGAGTATGCCGAGAACTTCTGGAACATGATCCGCAACCGCGGCCATTACGGCGAGGTTCGCAATGCCCTGTCTGTGGGTGAGGACACCGAGGGCGGCTTTACCGTTCCCGATGAGTTCGAGAAGAAGCTGGTGGAGGCACTGGAGGAGAACAACATCTTCCGTGGTCTGGCGACCGTCATCCGCACCAGCTCCGGCACCCGTAAGATCCCTATCGCGGAGGATACCGGTGAGGCAAGCTGGATCGATGAGGGTGAGGAGATCCCGGAGAGCGATACCACCTTCGGTCAGACCATGCTGTCTGCGTACAAGCTGGGCACTATGATCAAGATCTCCAACGAGCTGCTGAACGACTCCGCATTCGACCTCGCCACCTATATTGCCCGCCGTTTCGGTGTGCGTATGGGCAACGCAGAGGAGCGCGCCTTTATCACCGGTGACGGTGTGGGCAAGCCTCTGGGTCTGCTGGCTGAGACTGGCGGTGCCAAGGTCGGTGTGACCGCTGCTCAGAAGGATGCGGTGTCTTTTGATGAGATCTTTAAGCTCTACTACGCACTGAAGGCTCCGTACCGCAAGAAGACAGTCTCTGCAACGAAGCCCTGGTGCTGCAGCTGATGACCATCAAGGACAACAACGGCAACTATATCTGGAAGCCGGGTCTGGAGATTGGCAAGCCTGATACCCTGCTGAACCGTCCTCTGAAGACTTCTGCCTTCATGCCGGAGATCAAGGGCGGCAGCAAGGTCATGGCTTTTGGCGATTACAGCTACTACTGGGTGGCTGACCGCCAGAACCGTACCTTCCGCCGTCTGAACGAGCTGTATGCCCGTACTGATCAGGTCGGTTTCCTGACCACCCAGCGTGTGGATGGCAAGCTGATCCTGCCCGAAGCCGTACAGCTTCTGCAGATGGCACCGCAGGGCTAAGAAAGCCAGGAAAGGAGGAGCCGGTTATGGCACTGATCCCGCTTTACGAAGCAAAGACCTATCTCCGCGTGGACAGCAGTGATGAGGATGCCCTGATCGGCATCCTTTTATCTTCTGCGGAGCAGATGTGCAAGGACGTGGGCCGTCTATCGGAAGACCAGTGGGAGGCAGTCAATGCCGCTGACCGGGATGCCGAGAACGGAGTACAGCCCACAAGGGAACTGGAAGCCTTGCGCAGCACCTGCCGTGTGGCGATTCTGTATGCACTGGGGTATCTCTATGAGCACCGGGACGAAGCTGACCATAAGCAGCTGATGCTGACGCTTCGTTCCATTCTGTTTGCTGTGAGGGAGGGGGTATTCTGATGATCGAAAAGCTGAATGAGCGGATCACGATCGAGAAAAGCACGGTCGTGACCGATAAGGTCGGAAACCATCGGAACACATGGGAGGATTATTTCACCTGCTTTGCCTACGCTTCGACCTATCAGGCGCAGGAAGAAGAGGGTGAGGTCACAGCCGAACAGAAGAGCGTGGTGTTTACGGTTCGCTGGTGCAGTGAGACCAGAGGTCTGACTTCCACCGGTTTCCGTATCCGCTTCCGGGAACAGCTCTACAATATTGAATCCGTTGACCCGATGAACTACCAGAAGAAGATCCTGAAAATTCATTGCAGACTGGAGAGGAGGCAGCCGGATGAGCAGAACCGTCAGCATCGATGAGATGGCAGATGCCATCAATGAGGGCTTAAAAGAATATGCGACCCTTGCTTCCACGCAGGTGAAGAGTGCCGTTCGTAAGTCTGCCAAAACGGTCAAAGACCAGATCTCGGCCAATGCACCGTCCCGGACAGGCGCGTACAAGGGAAGCTGGGTGGCGACCAAGCAGTCCGAATCCAGTCAGAGCCTTCAGATGGTGGTGCATTCCAAGAACCGCTACCAGCTGGCACATCTGCTGGAAAAAGGTCATGCCAAACGCGGCGGCGGTCGTGTGGCAGGAAGACCCCATATTGCTCCGGCTGAACAGGCCGGCATCGAGCAGCTCCAGTCCCTCATCGAAAAGGCACTAAAGTAAGGAGGAACCAATGACCCACGAAGAAGTAAAAGCTCTGGTGGAAGAGATGGGACTTCCTTATGCGTATGACCATTTCGCAGAAGGGGAGAGCCCTGATCCACCGTTTATCTGCTTCCTGTATCCGAAAGCCGAGAATTTCGGTGCGGATAACCTTGTGTACCACCATTTCAACCGGCTGGACATCGAAGTGTACACCGATTACAAAGACCCGGATATGGAAGCAAATATTGAAGAAGTCCTGACCGCACACGAACTCTACTATGAGAAAAGCGAGGTCTGGATTGAAACCGAAAAGATGTATGAAGTCCTGTATGAGCTGACCGTGTGATGCTAATGCAGGATATTTTTATGGGAGGAACACTATGTCGAAGAAAAGCAATAAGGTCAAATTTGGCCTGAAAAACTGCCACTATGCAAAGGCAACCTTTGACGAAGATGGCAGTGTCACCTATGCAAAGCCGGTTCGCATCCCCGGTGCAGTCAGTCTTTCTATGGATCCAATGGCGAGATCGAGCCGTTCTATGCGGACAATATTGCCTACTATGTCGTGAATAACAACTCCGGCTATGAGGGTGATCTGGAGATCGCGCTGATCCCGGAGAGTTTCCTCACGGACATCATGCACGAGGAGCTGGATGGCAACGGCGTGCTTGCTGAGAACGCCAATGTGGAACTGGAGCATTTCGCCTTCCTGTTCGAGTTCGATGGTGACCAGCGCCACATCCGTCATGTGCTGTACAACTGTGTGGCAAGTCGTCCGTCCATCGAGGGTGAGACCAACGAGGACAGCAAGGAAGTCAAGACAGACACCCTGAACCTGCAGGCAACCCCTCTGGCAAACGGTTATGTCAAGGCAAAGACCGGTACCAACACCACCGATGATGTCTATAACAAGTGGTACGATGCGGTCTACGAGCCGCAGGCAGAAGCTGTGGACACCGAAGACACCAGCCACACCGAGGAGCCGCAGGGCTAAGTGACCGACACACACTGCAGGGCTTCGGCTCTGCTTACATTATTATAAAGAGGTATATGATTATGAAGAAGATTTTTCCTTTGTTCGCAGTGATTATCGTTCTGGTGCTGGCTGTCTGCTCGTTCCACATTATTCCCACCGGCTACACGGGCGTGAAGACCAGCTTCGGCCAGATCCAGGAGACCACCATCCAGAGCGGTAAGCTCAACTTCTGCATTCCCTTTGTGCAGAGCATCCACAAGGTCAACAACAAGCAGCAGGATAAGCACATCGAAGCGCAGGTCTGGGGTGAAGCCTCCGACAAGACCCCTGTGTATGCCGCTGATGTCATCGTGACCTATCAGGTGCTTCCTGAAAAGAGTGCATGGCTGTATGCGAATGTGTCCGACATCAAGAATCTGGTCGGTGACGAGCTAGTAGCATCGGCAATCAAGTCTGCAATGGCTGAACTTGGCCCTAATGAGGTGACCAACCGCACCAAGATCGAACCTCTGCACAGCAGAAGCTGGCAGAGTCCCTTGTGCAGAAATACGGCGATGATGTTGTGTTTGTGAACAAGGTCGTCATCAACGACATGAATTTCGAGGATGCTTATAACGAAGCCATCCAGCAGAAGTCCATTGCACAGCAGAATGCAGATAAGCAGAAGATCGAGAATGAAGCCGCCATTGCCAAGGCAGAAGCGGATAAGCAGGTGGCGATCACCAATGCAGAGGCGGAGGCCCAGAAGACTTCCATTGCCGCAGATGCACAGGCAGAGGCAAACCGCAAACTGGCGGAAAGCCTGTCCGATACGCTGATCGATTACCAGAAGATCCAGAAGTGGGATGGTAAGCTGCCCACTGTGAGCGGCGGTAATGCACTGGTGAGCATTGACCCGGCAGAGTAACAGAAGAACAGACACATGGCAGGGCTTCGGCTCTGCCAATTTTACATGAAATTTATGGAGGATTACGATTATGGCAGTTACAAAGAAAATCGAGATCGATGGCAAGGAAGTCACCTTTAAGGCAAGTGCCGCGGTGCCTCGCCTGTACCGTATCAAGTTCGGCCGTGACATCTACAAAGACCTGCGTCAGCTGGAAAAGAGCGTAGGAGAGAACGATGAGGACAATTCCAACCTTGATCTGTTCAGTCTGGAGATGTTCGAGGACCTGGCATGGCTGATGGCCCGCCATGCGGACCCCGCGAATGTGCCGGACAGCCCAGAGGAGTTCCTGGACCAGTTCAACACCTTCTCCATCTACCAGATTCTGCCCCAGCTGATCGAACTGTGGGGTCTGAATGTGCAGACCGAGGTGGAATCCAGAAAAAACCTCGCAAAAGTGAGCGGGAAATGACCACCCCGCTCTTTCTGCTGCGCTGTGTACAGCTCGGTATCAGCATCGCCGACCTCGACCTGCTGACCATCGGGTTGGTCAATGATATGTTCACAGAACGGCAGAATGACGACTATCCCTACAAAGAGCTGGCCTCGCAGGAGGATTTCGACCGGTTCTAAAGCAAAAACCAGACGACCGTGCTTATATTGTGAACGAAATAAGCACAATCGTCTGGTGATAGGTATAAAAAATCCCACTCAGCCATGTGACTGGGTGGGATATATGCTGTCACTATTCGATTTCCACGTCCTCAAAACCGACAAGGTCAGCTTCAGTGATGCCAAGCGACGAAGCATTTCCTCTTCAGAGATTAAGTAAGATTCAGGCTGTTTTAGAGAGGTGTTTGTTTTCATGGTATCTTCAAAGATGTTGCGGAGATAATCGGGTCCTTCCATCCAGAGTCCGGTGGAATAGTCAAATAGCATTTTGTATGCGGGAGAGGTTACAAAGCGAAAAAATACGTCGTTGAAGGAAACACCGGTATCATTACAGTAGTCTGTGAGCATAGTGCGCATAACGAGTACGGCGCACATTTCGCGTTGTGAATCGTCGATGACAACCTCGTTCATAAAACCACCTCCTAGTAATTATCTTTTATGCAGTCTTTTTGGAAGTGCAGTAGTCATAAAGACTCAGCAGATAATCAGAGCCTTCTTTCCAAATCTCTGTGTCAAAATCAAAGAGGGCTTCATACGCACGAGAACTTGTGAAACGAAGAAGAGCTTCCTCGTAAGAAATCTTTTCTCGTGCTGCAAGGGTTTCTACAGCTTCGCGCATCGCAATTACTGCGCAGCATTCCTTTTGAGAATCTGTAGATTTATAGTTTATAGCATTATCACAATTTGATGTCACCATAGCGGTCACTCCTTATAAATTCAAGATGCTCGACGGCATCCTGAGTTCTGAAACAAAACTGATCCTTGAGACGGTTCGGTAAAAGTTTTTCAATCGTTTCTTTGTCTGCTTTTGGAGTCCCAGGCTCACCAGCACCTTCACCGCTGATATAAATCTGAAGGGTACGGGCTGTTTGATCGTCGGCAATCTTTCCACCGATGATATCAATTACGCTGTATTTTTTCAGAAGCTGAGGAAAGAGGTCTTTCTTTCGATTGGCCGCTACAAAATGCAGCCATTCGATACTGGGTTCTTGAAAAAAGTAAGCGAGAATGTTTGGGTCATAGTGAAATTTGTAGACGGATATTTGTCCGTCAGCTGGATCAAAGTCTTTTGGAACAGCACCGATGTGTTTTGCTTTGCGAACAGAAAGCTGAACATAGCTATATGCTTGTTCATAAGATGAGGTTAAGTAGAAACCACGACCAAAATCGAGACCACCCATACAGCGGCTTAAGTCGATGTCAGGAATACTGACATAACTTCCGTGGTAGAGCAGCATTCCATCTTCAAGTCCTATCATACGGTAACACCTCGATTCTTGAGCAGGGTTTCAACATCATGCAAAGCACATTCGTAGCTATTCAAATGAAGAATGTCATAGCAGTCAGCGATAAATCCGAGAATGTCGTATTTCTTAAACAGTTCTGCGCAGTCGCTGGGAGACATTTTCCATTTGGATTGAGCCATCCGAAAGACCCAGCACTGCATATCGGCAATGTCAATATTATATCCACTCATAGAGCATACCTCCTTTGAGTACAATTTCTCAATTTAAGTATAGCTCTTTTTCTGTCGCTTAGCAACGACAGAATTGTAAATTTCAGATTATTTTCTGCCTGTCTGCTCTGTGCAGATGGGCTTTTTTCATGCCTGCAAGGAGGTGGTTACGCAAATGGCATCCAGAATCCAGGGCATCACCGTTGAGATCGGCGGCGATACCACAAAGCTCTCCAAAGCACTGGAAAGTGTAAACAAATCAATCAAGGGGACGCAGTCCGGACTGAAGGATGTCAACAAACTCCTGAAACTGGACCCCTCCAATACAGAACTGGTTGTCCAGAAGCAGAAGATGCTCAAGGATGCCATTGAAGCAACTAAGGAAAAGCTGGCAACTTTGAAAACTGCCGCACAGCAGGCCAATGAGCAGCTTGCCAACGGTGAGATCACCCAGCAGCAGTACGATGCCCTCCAGCGTGAGATCGTGGAGACCGAACAGAATCTGCGATCTTTACAGGACCAGGCGGCTACTACCAATGCGACACTTGCTAAGATCGATGAAGCCGGAGAAAAGCTCCAGAACATTGGATCTTCTGTGGAGAATGTCGGTAAGAAGTTCCTGCCGGTGACTGCCGCTGTAACGGGTCTTGGCACTGCCGCAGTGAAGACCGCAGCCGACTTCGATTCCGAGATGAGCAAGGTTTCTGCCATTTCCGGTGCGACCGGGGATGACTTCGACCAGCTTCGTGCAAAAGCCCGTGAGATGGGTGCGAAGACCAAGTTCTCCGCATCCGAGGCAGCTTCGGCGATGGAATACATGGCCATGGCCGGATGGAAGACCGGGGATATGCTGGGCGGTATCGAGGGCATCATGAACCTCGCGGCGGCTTCGGGTGAAGACCTCGCCACGACTTCGGATATCGTCACCGATGCCCTTACCGCGTTCGGCTTATCCGCTGCGGATTCCGGGCATTTTGCAGATATCCTTGCAGCCGCTTCCTCTAATGCGAACACAAATGTCTCCATGATGGGCGAGACGTTCAAGTACTGTGCGCCTATCGCCGGTGCGCTGGGATTCTCGGCAGAGGATACCGCAGAAGCCATCGGTCTGATGGCAAACAGTGGTATCAAGGCTTCACAGCTGGTACTTCCCTTCGTACCATCATGAACAACCTTTCCGGTGAAGTGACCTTTGTGGGCAAGAACATCGGTGAGGTCACGATTGCGACCAGCAACGCGGATGGCAGCATGAGAAGCCTGAACGACATCCTTGCGGATTGCCGTGTGGCATTTTCTGGGCTGTCGGAATCTGAGAAGGCCGCCAACGCAGAGGCACTGGTCGGCAAGAATGCCATGTCCGGCTTCCTTGCCTGATGAATTCCAGCGAGACGGACATCAACAAACTGCGTGGTGCCATTGAAAACTGCGATGGCGCATCCGAGAGCATGGCAGAGACCATGCAGGACAATTTAAATGGTCAGCTCACCATCCTGAAATCTCAGCTGGAGGAGCTGGCTATTTCTTTTGGCGATATCCTGATGCCACCATCCGCAAGATCGTATCTGCCGTGCAACAGTTCGTGGACAAGCTCAACAGTATGGATGAAAGTACCAGGGAAACGATCATCAAGATCGGGCTTCTGGCGGCATCCATTGGTCCGCTGCTTATTGTACTGGGTAAGACCATATCGACCGTTGGCACAGCGATGCGGGGATTCAGTTCTCTTGCAAAGGGTGTCCGGCTTCTCATCACCCATGTGGCAGTGCCAGCGGTGTGTTCAGCAAGCTGGGTGTGGTTCTGGGTGGTCTGTCCGGCCCGGTCGTAGCAGTAGTGGCGGTCATCGGTACGCTGGTGGCGGCTTTTATGAACCTCTGGAACACCAACGAGGAGTTCCGTACTGCCATTACCGGCATCTGGAACGACATTGTTCCAAGGTAAAAGGCTTCTGTGACCAGCTGACACAGCGGATCAACGGGCTGGGCTTTGATTTTAAGGATGTCACTGAGGTACTGAAAACAGTCTGGGATGGCTTCTGTCAGGTGCTTGCACCGCTGTTTGAGGGCGCATTCCAGAATATTTCTACCATCTCGGTGTCGTTCTGGATACCTTACTGGGTCTGTTTGATGTCTTTTCCAATGTGTTCTCCGGCAACTGGAGCGGTGCATGGGAAGCGGTGAAAGGTATCTTCTCCAGCATCTGGGAAGGTGTGAAGTCTGTATTTTCCACAACGCTCACCGCATTAAAGAGCGCACTGGATGTGTTCCTTGGTCTGTTCGGTACGGACTGGCAGACGGTCTGGGGCAGTATCAAGAGCTTCTTCGAGACCGTGTGGAGTGGAATCAGCAGCTTCTTTTCAAACACAGTTTCTGCTATCCAGAGTGTGGCAACGACTGTGTTCACTGCAGTTTCGAGCTTCTTTACGACTGTCCTTACGAGTATCCAGACGACTTTCAGCACCATCTGGACTGCCATTTCTACAGCAGTTTCTTCCGTGCTGAATACGATCCATACCACAGTGATAACTGTGTGGACGCAATCTCGACCGCGATCTCTACGGTCATGAACACCATCAGCACCACCATCACTTCGGTGTGGAATGGCATCTACAGCACCATGAAACCTCTGCTGGATGCGTTCAAATATCTGTTTGAGACCATCTGGCAGGCGATCCAGATCCTGATCGGCGCAGTACTGACCGCGATCCAGACGAAGATCACTTCCATCTGGAACGCCATCGTCGCTTTTGTGACTCAGATGTTGACTAGATTGCAGACAACTTTCTCTACAGTTTGGTCAGCGATTCAGACAGCTATCTCTACGGTGCTGACAGCAATCCAGACTGCAGTGACGACGGTATGGAATGCCATTGTATCGTTCCTGTCTCCGCTGCTGACTGGCATTCAGACCCGGATGAGCACGGCATGGAATGCGATCAAGACGGTCATTTCGACTGTCCTTTCTGCGATTCGGTCCACGGTTTCTTCTATCTGGACTGCCATCAGCAGCAAGATCTCCGGTGTGGTAAATGGCATCAAATCGGTGGTTTCTTCCGGCTGGAATGCCATGAAATCCACAGTATCGTCCCTCAGTAACAGCATCAAAAGTGCGGCGACCACAGCTTTTAACTCCATGAAATCCGGGATTTCCTCTACGATCTCCGGTATCAAGACCACCATCATGAACGGCTTTAACAGTGCAGTTTCCTTTATCAAGGGTCTGGCTGGACAGGCATTCTCGTGGGGCTCTGACATGATCGGCAACATTGTGTCGGGTATCCAGTCGAGGATTCAGGATGTGGCAAGTGCCGTATCGGGAGTGGCAGACCGTATCCGTTCCTTCCTGCACTTTTCTGTGCCGGACGAAGGGCCGTTGGCAGATATGGAAAGCTGGATGCCGGACTTCATGCAGGGTCTGGCAAACGGCATCACGACCAACACCGGTCTTGTAACTGCGGCGGCAGAAAACCTGTCCACCACGCTGTCTACCTCCATCACCAACTCCATGAGGGGAGTGGAGCAGGCATACAGTAAGAGCTGGGCAACCATCAGCCAGACGGTGAAAACCGGAACGGCAGGTGTAAGTGCCGCGATGAGATCCGCATGGAGTTCCATTACGACCAGTACCGCCAGCACATGGAATACCATCAAGTCCAGTATCCAGAACAGCTTCTCGGCGGTGAAATCCAATGTGACCTCTGCGACAGCAGCAGTGAAAACGTCCATGACCAGTGCATGGAATGCCGTGAAGTCACTGACAACGACTAGCTGGAACGGTATTAAAACGGTCATTACCACAGCGTGGAACGGGATTAAATCCCTTACCACCTCGGCGACCGCTTCTGTAAAATCCTCCATGACCAGCGCATGGAACGCAGTGAAAACTCTGACGAACACCAGCTGGAATGGTACCAAGACGGTCATTACGACGGCGTGGAACAGTATCAAGTCTCTTACGACTTCTTCTGTCACGGCTGTCCGCAGTACGGTCACAAGCGGCTGGAACACACTGAAATCCACCACGACCTCTGCCTTCAACAGCATCAAGTCCACGGTGTCTTCGGCAATGTCCAGCCTGCGCAGCACGGTTTCCTCCGGTGTTGCAAATATCAGGAGCAGTTTTAACTCGCTTGGTTCGATTGCTTCTTCGGCATACCGCTGGGGCGCAGATATCTGTTCCCAGATGGCGGCAGGTGTCCGGGCAGCAGCCAGTTCCGTGATCGCGGCGGCAGAAAATGTCGCAAGCAGGGTCAGAAGTCTGCTGCATTTCTCTGTACCAGATGAAGGACCTCTGTCCGATGCAGATACCTATATGCCCGACTTCATGAAGCTGTTGGCAACTGGTATTAAGAAAAATGTCAAGTCGGTGGTGAAAGCCGTACAGGGGCTTGCCGGGTCTATGAGCAGCAACCTCACGACCCCGGTAGATTCTCTGGGCGACTGGATGGATTCCGTGGTCGGCAGTTTTGCTACCACGATCAAGAAAAGCCAGAGCGGTATCGGCAGTGCTGCAAGGGATGTGGGCAGCGGTATCCAGACCCAGCTGATGTCCGGACTTTCCGGTGTGAAGACACAGTTCCAGCAGCTCTGGACTGACCTGCAGGGCATCACCAAAACCGCAGTCGGCAGTATGAGCGATGAGGTGAAGCAGGGCTTTGCGGATATGAAGGATTCCATTGGAGAACTGAGTTCTCAGACCAGTTCCCTTGGGAATGCGATCCGCAGCCTTGGCGATACCTTCAACTCGGATTTCCTAAAGAGCCTGGGCAACGGCATCAGCAGAGTCGGTGACACGGTCAATACAGTCACCGGTCTTGTGGACAAGCTCGGCGCCATGAAGAACACCATCGGAAACCTCGGAAGTACGTTGCAGAACCTCGGCAATGTTCTTGGCTCCGAAAACGGAGGCGGTCTGCTGTCCAACATCGGCAGTTTCCTGTCGAAGATCGGCAGCGCAGATGGCGGTCAGATCGTGTCGAACTTTGGCAACCTGATCTCCGGGCTGACCTCCAAAATGGGTGGTCTGGGAGAGGGAATCTCCGGCATCATCTCGAAGCTGGGAAGCCTTGGTTCCAGCGGTGGGGGAATCCTGTCGAATCTGGGCGGGCTGCTTTCCGGTGTAGTGTCGAAGATCGGCGGCTTAGGCGGCAGTCTTTCCGGCATCGTATCGTCTATCGGTTCTTCGCTGGGCGGTATTGCCGGTACAGTCGGCACAACGCTTTCCGGTCTGCTCGGTTCTGTGGGTACGACCGTATCTGGTTTGGCGGCAGGTGCGGGTACGGCTCTTGCAGGCGTAGCAAGCTCCGCAGGTGGTTTCCTCGCATCCGCAGGCACAGCACTTGCTGGCCTGGCGGGTCCTGCAGGTATCGCAGTGGCAGCCGTTGGCGGCATCGGTCTTGGACTGACCGCTCTCTGGAAAAACTGCGATGGCTTCCGGGAGGGAGTCACAAATATCTGGAACAAGGTTACTTCGGTGTTTTCCAAGGGCGTGTCGGCCATCAAGAACGGTATCTCCAATGCAGCATCTGCTATTGGCAATGTGGCATCGTCCATCTGGGGCGGTATCAAGAATGTGGCTTCCTCGGCAGTCAGCTGGGGCAAGGACATCGTTGGCGGTATCGCAGGAGGTATCAAGAAGGGCATGGCTGGGTCGGCAGTGCAGTCAAGAGTGTGGCAAAGGCATCCGCTCGTTCCTGCATTTCTCGGTGCCGGACGAGGGTCCGTTGTCTGATGCCGACACCTATATGCCGGATTTTATGAAGCTGCTGACTGGCGGCATCAAGAAAGGCGAGGGCGGACTGATCAGCCAGATTAAGTCGATGGCAGCAAAGGTACAGCAGGGAATTGAGGGCATCAGTTCCTTCAGCCTGCCGGAACTGACCCTGCCGCACTTCGATGGCTCTGGCTGGAACTTCCCGCAGGCAGCTCTGGCCGGAGGCGGTACCACCCGGACGACCAACCTTGGCGGCGTATATATCACGGTCAATGCTATAACGCCCGGAACGATGATGAACTGGCACAGACCGTTGCCGATAAGATCAACGGCATGATCCACGAGGATGATTCGGTCTTCAAATAAAGGAGGTAGATGTGTATGGGCTATAACACCCCAAAGCAGACAGTATCACAGTTTCAGTTAAAAGGAAGATACGCCAGACAGTATCTGTCCTTTGCAGGGAAGTCTAGCAAGGACTTCCTTTTATATTTGTCTGGCCCGGGTGTATATGATTCCCCGGCAGCGGATGTGGAGAGTACTTCTGTGCCTGGCAGAAACGGGGACATTATCACAGAGAATGCAAGGACAGGCAGACGCAGATATCAGAACGTGGATATCAAATACAAGGCTTTCTTCTTCAATGGTTTGCCTGCCAAGACTGCTGCAGTCAAGGCGTGGCTGCTTTCGCCAGTGGGATATCAGAAGCTGCAGGATACCTACGACCCGGATTTCTTCCGGATGGCAGTCTGCAAGGATGCCCTGGAATTCGATGTGACAGCCCAGAAAGCCGCTGAGATGGAACTGACCTTCAATTGTAAGCCCCAGCGTTGGAGCGTGGACGGGCAGAGGAGTATTCGATTGGAAAGCAGGTCAACCCTAAAGAATCCCTTTGCTTTCCCGGCACAGCCCATTTTCAAGGTCTACGGAGATTCGGGTGGTGAGCTGTATGTGGGTGAGGAGAAGATCACCATCCATAGCATCAAGGACTACGTGCTGCTCAACTGTGAGACGCACAACGCTTACAACGCTTCCGGCTTCTGCAATGAGACCATCCTTTCGGATGACTTTCCGGAACTGCCGGAGGGAAAGACACAGATCACATGGACAGGCGGTATCACAGCGGTGGAGGTGACTCCTCGCTGGTGGACGCTGTAAGAGGGAGGTGCAGCCAGTGATCCCATGTTTATATGATTCCAGAGAAATGAAATTTGACCATAACGGCATCGGAAAGCTGGCAGATGCACAGTCCTGTACCGTAACGGAAAAGAGAAACGGAAGCTACGAGCTGAAGCTCATCTGTCCGGCAGATGGCATTCATGCAGAAATGTTGGAGGAAGGGAATATCATCCTTGCCAAGCCATCCGATACCATGCAGTCTCAGCCGTTCCGCATTTACAAGATCACGACCCCGATCGATGGAAAACTGGAAGTGCAGGCACGGCATATTTCCTACCAGCTCAACTTTATCACGGTATCACCATTTACAGTGACTGGGTGTGGCGGGGCAATGCAGGGCTGAAAAGCCATGCGGCTTCAGATTGTCCCTTTAATGTCTGGACGGATGTGGAATCCAGTGCAACCTTTACGCTGGGAGTTCCATCCTCCTTCCGAAATTGCCTTGGAGGTATGGCCGGGTCTGTTCTGGATGTTTTTGGCGGTGAATTCGAGTGGGACCGGTACACGGTCAAGTTCCATAAGACAAGAGGTGTCGACCATAACGTCCACATCATCTACGGTAAGAACCTGACGGATTTCAAGATGGAAAAATCCATCGAGAACACGATCACTGGTGTGCATCCGTACTGGATAGACAACGAAACGCAGGCGGTCATGGAGCTGCCGGAGAAGGTGGTGCTGCAAAGCAAACGGTCGATCCCCTACCAGAAGATCACCGTGCTGGACTGTACCAGCAATTTTCAGGAAAAGCCGAGCGAAGCGGCACTTCGGGAATACGCACAGAACTATATTGATACCACGGATTTAACGGAGCCGGAGATTGACATCAAGATCGACTTTTTACAGCTCTGGAATACGCCGGGGTATGAGGAGATCGTGGAAGCGGAGCGTGTTTCACTCTGTGATACGGTTCATGTATTTATCTCAAAGCTGGGAATCGAAGTCAGTTCTAAAGTCACTGAGACCGAGTATGATGCGCTGCTGGAACGTTATAACAGCATCACATTGTCGAACTCTACGGTTAGCAGCCGGAACTCTTCACTGACAGGTTCTCTTAACAGTATCCGAAATACAGCTGTTATTGCCTACGACACTGCCGTCCGTGCGGAGACTGCAGTTGGGGAGCAGGTCGGTGGAATCACAGCGTCTATCATTTATGATGGTGCGCTTTTTGCTGCACTATTTGGTCTTCATTATAAGAATGAGACGGACAGCAAAGGCAATACAATCCGGTATGCTTTTAATGCTGTATCCCTGAAACAGTCAACATTTGCGTGGAAGAACAGCCCTGCTGGATTATTTGTATCCACAGATGGTGGTAAAACTTGGGGCTACGGATGGGAATCCGATGACACAGCAGTAAAAACAGCAATCCTGTTGGAACAGACCCTCAAGGAATTAGATGACCGCTATAAGAAAGCTACGGAGCTTTCCGAGGAACTGATGAAAGAACTGGATGATCGGTATAAGACGGCAACAGCACTTTCTTCCGAACTACAAGAGCAGCTAGATCAGCGGTATGAAGCTGCAAAGAAGCTATCCAAGGAACTGTCTGAGGAATTGGACAGACGGTATGGAAATGTCACGACACTCTCAGAAGCACTGCAAAAGGAATTGGATGAGAGATACAGCGTGGCAAAGAAGCTGTCGGAAGATGTCGAAAAAGAACTGGATAAAAAGTATCAGGCAAGTATTCCAGTATCGGAAAAAGCGCCGGAGGCCCCGGCAGCAGATGCGCTCTGGGTCGATAAGAAGAATCTGCGGCTGAAGCTGTGGGATGGAGAAAACTGGCGGACTGTTGGATATGAGCCAGAAGATCCAAAAGAACCAGAGAAACCAGTAGATCCAGAAGGACCGGACAACACCGGGCAGGGAGGAGGCGAAAGCGATGGCAGTAAGGAGGAAACGAATAGTGGAAACACAGACACAGGAATCACAGGAGACGGCAGTGACAACAGTGAAACCAGTCCGGATCTTTCAGGAGGTTGAACTGTCTTTCACGGAGAATCTGATCCCTGTCCAGATCCCAGTCAAACAGTTTGACAATCAGGCACGAAAAGTCAGATGCCGACTATATCAAAATTCGGTGGAATATGTTGTGCAGGAAGGTACCATCGTCAGCTATTCAGGTACAAGGCCAGATGGAGCGGTGTTCCAGTATTCCAGTGAGTCCAGACCGGAGCTTGTGTTTGTGGATTCCGGTACGATCATCCTGACCGTCACTTCTTTTATGACGGAAGTATATGGTCGTTTCCCCATCGACATTTACCTTCTTTCCGATGAAGGAGATGTGCTGGGAATGTTCAACCTGACGTTGAATGTGGCACGGGCGGCGATCACGAACCGGAAGATTGCAACGCTGACTTATAAGCAGTGCGTGGATGCAACGATGTCTGGCATTCAGGGCTTCTATATTTCCGAGGATGGATATCTCGTCATGGAGTCGGACGATGAACTGGGGCTGATGAAAGGATCTTATTCCAGTACGATGGAAAAAGTGGCAGCAGATGTGTATGACAAGATGGTTAACAGTTCTATTGACGGAAACGGCTATCTGAATTTTCAGTCCTGGGATGATCTGGGTCTGGTGTTTTCTTTGGATGAAGAATCACAGCTGGTCATCCAGTATGGAGAAGAAAAGGAACAATGATGCCGGAAATCCGGCAGGAAGGAGATACAATGGGAGAATTTCTTGGAAAGAGAGTCATTCCCCGTCATGAGGGAGACTGGGATAAGGCGAGAAGTTATGAACCGCTGATGATCGTCCTTGACCCGGAAACAGGGGATGGCTATATCAGCCGGTATGATGTTCCCGCCGGTACGCTGCTCACAAACGAGCACTACTGGGCAAGGTGCAGTCATTTCAATGCCCAGATGCACCGTCTGGAAACGGATGTGGCAGAAGATGTGGAAGGAATGCACACAGACCTTGCCAATACGAAGTCAGCAATGAGTGAGGAACTTTCGCAGACCCATCAGAAAATGGCAGAGGAACTCTCAGAAACAGAGAACCGGATGGGTGAAAAGGTAACTGCTGCAACGTCTGCCATGAAAGACACACAGAACAGCATGGATGCGGCAGTTGCCCAGATGAATAAACGTCTGGATGCAAATGTGACGGCATCCACGGACAGCAAGGCGGACTATGCCGCAGAACTGGTGGATACCAGAGTGGACAGCGAAGGAACTACCTATCCGAGTGCCGGGGAAGCCATCCGCAGCATTACGGCAGGTTTGGCAAGAAAAATTGTTCCGGCAGAAATGGGAACTGCATACCGGAATGAGAATACTGTTCAGAATAGTATGGAAGGTGCAGCTGTTCACTGTCTGGTTCATCATGTTTCTGGCTACACGGGAACCTTTCTTGGCTTCTTCGGTTCCTATGAAGAGTGCAAAGAAAAGTCGTTCCGGGTCGTTATTCTAAGCAACAAGGTGCCGTATGAAGGACAGGCTATCATTACAAATTCTCCGAATGCATGGGGCAGTGATAATGGAAAAGTTGGCTGTATGCCCCTCAGTGCAGTAAAGCTGAATGAGGAAAACGGCTATCTGGCAGCGTTTGATCTGGATTTTTCCGAAAGCCGCTGGGAAGAGTTTGTGACGAAGTACACGGCATCCAGAAAACTCTATTTCTGTATCCGCAGGGAAAAAGCTGCTGCACAGGACAGTGAGTTTTATGTGTATGCGTATGAAACAACAGCTGTCAAGGATCTTGGCTGGAAATATGTTTCTGAGCATGACTGTCTGCGGATTCTGGAGCAGGAAATCATCAATGCCAGAGCCGGAGAGGCATCCTTACCACAGCTTTTGCGGGCGCACGAGGCAATCCTGAAAGAGGTGACGGACTGTCATACAGATTCTGCAGGTGTGGAATACGACAGCCTGGCTGAGCGTTTGAAACTGATCGATGCAATGGCAGCACCAAGGCTGCCGGTATCCTATTATTTTGGACCGAGGACAATACGAATGGCGCATTGTCAAAAGGTGTGACAGGAGCAGAGGTGGATGGTCAGAGTGTGGTATTCAAGTTTGACCATGCTGCTTATGTGACACAGTATGAAAAGCTCCAATGGTCATCTCTGCATTTTGCTTACTGCATTTCCTATGAGCAGATGATGAAGCTGAAACGGCTGGACCGGCTGTATTTGGAACTGATTCTGGAGGGCATCGGGTCAGAAGAAAACAAGAAGCTTGATGGGGCAGAAGTGAAAGTTCGCTTTTATGTCAACAGTATTGGAAGCTGGGCATCCACGGTTAATCCGATCATTACCACATCTGTTACGGTCGGCTCTAGGATATTCTACCCTCTGGAACAGGAGATGGTAGAAAAAGTCATTGCGCTGGGGAAACCGCTGTATATCGTTTTTGCAGGCAGTTTTCTGAATAACAAAATCGTGGAAAATCTGGGACAGATCCGGCTGACAACATCTATTGTGAACCAGCAGTCCTTCATTGAGCGGTCACGGTTTATAAGCCGTGCAGACCATGCAGAAACAGCGACATTTGCAAATGAAGCCAGAAGTGCTGTTCATGCAGAAGATGCGGTGAATGCAGAAAACGCTGACTATGCAGGCAGCGCAGGGAGTGCCGTCATTGCAGATAACTTCTTCCTCGTCCCGGCGGAGGAATTGCTGAATCATCCGGGAGTGCGTTATTCGTCTGGGCTGGATACGCTGGCGTACCCGGAGAAGTATCCATATGCCTACCGTTTTGGATTCCAGAGTACTGGCAACCGGGCAAGTGCAAAGATCAGCGGTACAGGTTTTGACCAGGTGGTCGAGTTCAGCATCGGTCTGAGCAAAGAATCCGATCAGCCGCATAACCAGGGATATGCCAAGCAGCTGAGCGGCATGATGTCCTTTGAGAGATGCTCCGAAAGTTTGAAGAAGGCTACCAGTATTGTTATCTCTGTGAGATCGAGGAATTCGAGAACTGTCCGGAAGGTGTTCAGGGTGGTGCGTATGATAACCGGCTGTTGATTGCCTATTATCTGGATGGCAAGTTCACGAATCCAATCAATGTTTCACCAGTGCTGAAGCGCACCATTTACGGAAAACGAAAGATGTATGTCTGGCGGTTTGCTTTTACGCAGGAAATACTGGAAGTAATCCGAGTACAGAAAGAAGCAGGAACATTCAGTGCCAGCTGGTTTGGCATCTGGAACACCCGGAAGTATTCCGGAGAGGAGCCTGTTGTATGGACTCCGAAATGGTATTGGCAGGATTATGCTTTTGCGGATGACAGTTTTTCCAATGAAGATATGGCAACCTTCTTCCAGAGTAAATACACCTACTGGTGTTCCTATGTGAACCACGGAAAGCTGAAAGAACGCTTTGCAGAGGTGGATGCTTCGTTGGAACAGCTGAAATCCGGTGCGGAGAAGGCAGAAGAAAGACTGAATGGGCAGGAAGCACGAATAAAAAATCTGGAGAAACCGACGGTGCTGACGGGTATTGTCTGTTGGGGCGATTCTCTTACCGCAGGAGGTGGATGGACGTCCACTCTTCAGAAACTGTCCGGGATTCCGGTCTACAACGGCGGTACCGGTGGTGAGAATGCCAGAACGATTGCTGCCCGTCAGGGAGCTGATGTGATGCTGGTCAATAATATCACGATCCCGGCCACCTGTGAGCCGGTAACTATCGCCGTGCGGAAAACGGATTCTGGTATCTTGACAGAGGAAGGCTATAAGGTGACGCCACTTTTGCAGGGCGGAGCCCATGTCAATCCAGTCAAGATCGGCGAGGTGGAAGGTACGCTCCGTTGGACTGGCACGAACTATGCGGATACCAACGGCATCTGGACGTTTACACGTTCTGTCGCTGGTGAAGCAGTCACAATTAAGCGTCCGACTGCGGTCCGTACTGCATTTGACCGGCTGCACAATCAGCCTTCTGAAGTGATGATTCTTTTTATTGGTCAGAATGGTGGCTATGCAGACCTTACAGATCTGATTCGGATGCACCAGCAGATGATCAGCCACTTCAAAGGAAAAGAATATCTGGTGCTGGGCCTTTCGTCTGGCACGGAAAGCCAGCGTGCAGAATATGAAAAGCAGATGAAGCAGGCGTTTGGCAGACGTTTCGTCAGTCTCAGAGAGTATCTGGCGCATCCGGTGTATGACACGGATGGCAAGACGGTCATCAGCTGCTATGGTCTGGACGATGCAGGCCTTGATCCCACGGATGCGGACATCGAGCGTATCAAACAGGGACAGGTTCCGCAGACACTGCTGGTGGATTCCGTTCATTACACAGCTGCAACCAAGACGGTCATCGGAACTATGCTGTATAAGAAGATGATCGAACTTGGAATTTTGGAACAGTAAGAGAAAGGACACTAAAATGAAGAAAAAGCGGTATATCGAAAAAATGTTCGGGGGGGGTAAAACCTGACCGCCATAAGAAAAGAACTCCTCCCTGACCGGGTGACTATCCGAAACTGTTATGAGGACAGCCGGATAAACACCGGCAGGAAGGAGATTTTTTATGGGAACTTTTAAGGGTAAGCGGATCATTCCGAAACACGATGGCGTATGGAATCAGAAAAAGGAATATGAGGAACTGACAATCGTTCTGGATGCGGAAAGTGGGGATGGTTATATCTCCAGAAAGCCAGTCCCAGCAGGTACAGTGCTGACCGATACGGATTATTGGAGCCTGTGCAGTCATTTCAATGCCCAGATGCACCGTCTGGAAACAGATGTGGCAGAAGATGTGGAAGGAATGCACAGGAATCTTTCAGAAACAGAATCTGTCATGCGCAAAGAACTGTCTGAAGCAGAGAGCAGGGTAAACACCAAAGTATCCGATGCACAGAATGCCATGCAGAAAACAGAAGATGCCATGAACACAGCTGTGGAACAGATGAATAAGCGTCTGGATGCAAATGTGACGGCATCCACGGACAGCAAGGCAGATTATGCGGCAGAACTGGTCGATGTCCGGGTTGGACAGGATGGAACGGTGTATCCTTCCGCTGGTGAAGCAATCCGTGGGCAGTACAGTCTGGCTGTGGAGAATGGAATCACCGGAGCAAAGCTGGCACTTGCCGGCTCCAATGGTAATCTTGGTGAGGTGTTCCCAAAGGCTGCGATGCCGGCTCTGCTGGGAGCTAAATGTGAAGCGGGGGAATTTCTGGATTACCGGATCACGGGGACTACGGATTACGGTCAGTTCTACCATCGCTTTACCAATATGCTGATGGGCAAATTCCGAAAATATCTGTTCATCTCCAAGATCCGGGAGATTTCCGGCTCCTGTGCCGGTGTGAGCTGCTACCAGTACGATTCCAAAGGTGCAAATCTGAATACTCATGTGACGAAGGCGGTAAGAGTTGCCCACGGAAGTGAAATCTATGTAGTATTCTTCGGAGAGATTCTGGAGAATGCATACCGGCTGGACATTTCGCCGTGCGTTGCAAGGAAGGAGGCCGTGGTAGAGTGCGACAGCCGATGCGTTCTGCTGGATGTGACCGGGCAGAGCGATGATGAATTGCAGAAAGTTCTGTCTCTGATCAGCAGCAGTCCGGTTGAAGACAGCATCCTTCAGTATTATGACACATGGGGCATTGCTGGAAAAGTCATGAGCGTTCCGTATGCAGACAGAACCGGTATTTCAGACCAGACACGGGAAATGCTGGGCAATGTAGCATATGGATGCCCTGTCTTTTCTGAAATGATTCCTTTTTCTAGTAAGTTTCAGAAAAAGGACACAACGTATGCGTGGGCAAAGGCTGCTGTGACCCGCAGCGAAGACTGGGGCGTGTTTGGCGGAGCACGGCTGAGTGGTCTGGCTGCTGGGAAGTATCTTGTCTTTGGCAGGGTGGAATCCGTAGAAACGGATGACGCACAGTTGGGAGAGGTCTCTATTGGCATCATCGAACCGGGCATTCCAAACTGGGCAAAGCGTGTACCGTGTGGAACACTGAATAAAGCAACGCTTCCGTTTCAAATGAATCTGGTTTACGAATATGCCGGTGGAAAGGATAATCTGAATTTTGCGGTGCAGCTGACGGGTTCCAATTACACTTCCTTTGTTGTGACCATGTGGGTGCTGAACGTGACCGGGCTTTCCAATGAAGAGATTGAGGCGCTCAGTCACAGCAGCATAACGGAACGTGCCTCCGCTGTGAAGAATGCGACACACGCCATTCTTACAGAAAAAGCGGAAGTGGCAGTAAAAGCGGATCATGCTGAAAATGCAGAGACGGCGAAAAAGGCAGATCATGCTGGGGCATCTGATACCGCAGAGAAAGCTGTTACTGCCGGATATGCGGAACTGTCCGGTAGCTGGAAAGGAAAGAAGGCTCTGGTCATTGGTGACAGCATTACGGCGGCTGGAAAATGGCAGAAGAAGCTGGAAGAATTGCTCGGTATGAATGTTGCTACCCATGCAAAGGGCGGTATCGGAATCCTTCGGATGACAGACGGTGACAACGGCCTGGATGGAACGTACAATGCAGAAACGGATAAGAATGGTGTCCTGCGGCCGCTGATGGCCGCTGACGTGGAAGGTGTCAGCCTGATCATTGTCCTGCCGGCCTACAACGAAAGAGCAACGGTGCTCGGTTCGGTAGGAGACTGCTACCCGGAAAAGGAGACCATCTGTGGCCGAATCCAGTATCTTTTGAATCGCATCTATGAAGAACTGGAAGATGCCGGAAACCTGACCTGTCATGTGCTGGTGGCGACGCCGCATTGTGCGGGCAAATATCCGTATGTGGATGCAGATGGATATGAGGAGTATCCGGTCGGGACAGGTCAGACAATGGAAAAACTGTCGGATACGATCAAGGCTGTGGCGCAGGCAAATAATGTGGCAGTCTGTGATCTCTGGCATGAGAGTGGGATCAACCGCAGGACATGGAGCGTCTTTGGCGCGCAGAAGAATGCTGTGAATGAGCAGTATGCCAAGTACCAGCTGGATGCATCCGGTAAGGTAGTAGGAAGCACGCCGCAGCGGTATGTGAACGGACAGTCCTATTATCAGAAGCGGAACGGCAGTATCGTATTGGAAAAATACACAGGTTCTTCGCCATATCCGTTTAATGGCGACCAGCTCCATTGCAGTACAGAAGGGCTACGCCAGAATCGGAGAATGTGTGGTAGGAACTGTGATCCGGACATTCGGAAAATAAATTTCCACTGATTTTCACGCAAAGTGTCTGTTATTTGCTGTGAAACGGTGTTCATTATAGAAGGAGTATTTTTTTTTCGTAAGGGCGGCAGAGAAACCGCCTGTTTTTTATGCCCCAAAGGGGCTGGAAAGGACAAGATTATGCAGAATGTGATCGATAAGATTGAGTGGATGTTCGCAGGTCTGGGTGGTTTCCTGGGCTGGTTCTTCGGTGGATTTGATGGCTTCCTCTATGCACTGGTGGTGTTTGTGGTCTGCGACTACTTCACCGGAGTGCTGGCAGCAGCCATCAAGCATGAACTTTCTTCTGAAGTTGGCTTTAAGGGTATTGCCAAGAAGGTGTGCATCTTCGTACTGGTTGGCATTGCTAACATCATTGATACGCAGATTCTTCAGAACGGTGCAGCTATCAGAACCGCTGTTGTGTTTTTCTATTTGGCAAATGAGGGTCTGAGCTGCCTCGAAAATGCAGCTGTCATTGGCCTTCCGGTGCCGGACAAACTCAAGGAAATGTTGGCACAGCTGAAGGAAGAAAAGAGCGACAAGCAGAACAAAGAGTAAGGAAAACGGGGAGAGGTGATGAGCCTCTCCTTCATTAGTAGGAGGAAAGCAATATGAGTAAGAAAGAGTATCCCGCAAAGCTGGCAAACGGCTATTATCGTGTGCGTGAAGTCTGGGAAGATGAGCATCCCAGTTGGGAGCGTACCGTCTGCTGGCGAATGCAAAAGCCAAGTGTGATGAAACCCCGGCAGCCGTGTGTTCGACAATGACGGCAATGTGATCTATCCGGAAGAGACTGTACCAGATACTGGTGCAGATGAGAGTGAAGAGAAAGCAGTCGTGGACGATATCCCGGAAGAAAAGCCGGAAACCACAGCCCCTGTGGAAGATACCCCAGCGGAGAAAGAAGCAGAGGCTGAAGTGGATAAGAATGAGTTCCCGACTGCAGAGGAGCTTCCGGCAACCATTGCCTACGGCAAACTCAAGACCCTCATGAATATCCGGGAGATGCCGGACACTGGCGCAGAAGTCGTGACCGTTTACAAAAGGAACACACTGATTGAAATCGTGGAATTCTGTGCGGGCTGGCTGAAAATAAAGTGTCCGGAAGCAGTGAGTGGTCTGGCCTATGTTCTTAACAGTGCGGATACCTATGCCTTCACAGCCAGCAAAATCTATACTGTGGTTCCCGGTGATAATCTTTGGAAGATGCGCGGAAAGGGAACTGGGGAGCGGCGGCCGCTGTGCGGATATCCGTGTGCTGAATGGGCTGACTTCCAACGCCATCCGGTCGGCATGAAACTGCTGATCCCGTAACAATCAAATAACCACAGCACGAGGTTCAGAGTGATCTGGGCCTCAATTTTTTTAGAAGGAGGAAATCATTATGGGATATACCAATAGTCCACTCGTTGTTTACACCAAGCTCTCTCCGAATCATTCCGGTCAGAGGACACACAGCATCGACCGCATCACGCCGCATTGTGTGGTCGGTCAGCTTTCTGCGGAAAGCATCTGCGGCTGTTTTACCAGTACGAGCCGTCAGGCAAGTTGCAACTACGGTATCGGTACAGATGGCCGTGTGTCGCTTTGTGTCGAGGAAAAGAACCGCAGCTGGTGTTCGTCCAGCAATGCCAATGACCAGAGGGCGGTCACCATCGAATGTGCCAGCGATATGAATGAGCCGTATGCCATGAACAGTGCGGTGTACAGTTCACTCATTAAGCTCTGTACCGATATCTGCAGACGAAACGGCAAGAAAAAACTTCTGTGGCTGGGAGATAAGAATAAAACTCTCAATTATGTACCTGCCGCAGACGAGATGGTTCTGACAGTTCACCGCTGGTTTGCAAACAAAAGCTGCCCTGGAAACTGGCTGTATGCCCGTCTTGGTGATCTGGCCGCAAAGGTGACTGCAGCACTGGACGGTTCATTCTCATCTGGCATGCAGGCTTCTTCGCTGAAAAATCTTTCTGAAGCAGAAGCAGTTGCAAAGATCGGTCCGCTGTTTACTGCGAACCAGAAAACTACTGGCATTCTTGCTTGCGTGTCAATGGCTCAGTTCATTCTTGAGTCCGGTTACGGTAAATCTGAGCTGGCACAGAATGCTAATAACTGCTTTGGCATGAAGACTTCGCTTTCCGGGAACAGCTGGAGCGGCAGCAGTTGGGATGGCAAGTCTGTCTATACCAAGAAAACACAGGAGCAGAATGACGATGGCTCGATGGTCACGATCACAGCCGACTTCCGAAAGTACAGTTGTGTGGAGGATTCCATTGCCGACCATGCCGCATATCTGCTCGGTGCGATGAATGGCAGTAAGAAACGCTATGAAGGTCTGGCTGGCTGCACGGATTACAAGAAAACGGTACAGCTGATTAAAGATGGTGGTTATGCGACCAGTCACACCTATGTACAGAACCTTTGCAGTATCATCGAGCGTTGGAATCTCACGCAGTATGATGTGGCAAAGGCTTCTGAGGGTACGGTTATCTCCGGCTGGTACCGTGTCCGCAAAAGCTGGCAGAATGCGGCTTCTCAGAAGGGTGCTTTCCATGACCTGGCTTACGCAAAGCAGTGTGCGGATGTCAATCCGGGATATTTCGTGTATGATCCGGCGGGTAAGGCAGTCTACCCGGAAGTTAAGGTAAACTGCCCGTATGCGGTACGGGTTTCAATCAGTGACCTTAATATCCGTAAGGGACCTGGTACGAACTATGCTAAGACCGGGCAGTACACTGGAAAAGGCGTATTTACAATTGTAGAGGAAGCAGACGGTGAGGGAGCAACCCGTTGGGGTCTGCTGAAGGCCTATGCCGGTAAGCGTAATGGCTGGATCAGCCTTGATTTTGCCAAGAAACTGTAAAAGATGCGGCTCTGTCTTTTCAGGCAGGGCCTTTACATATTGGATGGTGCAGATAGGACAATAATCGGGTGGATTATTCTCCGTCTTTCTGCACCGAATTTACTTGATAATATCACGCAGTAGAGGGAATATGTGACTGCCCGAAGAGAAAAGCAGATGGGCGGAAAGGAGAGAACAAGATGAGTACAGCAAATGATTTTTTGCAGAAACTGCAGAGCGCAACGGTCAAAAGTACCGTACAGCAGAAACAGAAAAGCCGCCCGAATGCTTCAGCAGCCGAGCTTTCAAAGATGTTGATGGCAGCGATCGGACAGGGCGAATCTGTTCTGCCGGAAACCACATCTGTGACTCAGATGCCTGTGCAGGAAAAGAAATCCCATGAAGCGGTGAAGGAAAAAAGTGGTGCAGCTGACCTATCTGATAAGAAGGCGGCTGCATCTTCTTTTTTGCAGGAAAGCGTTGTGCGCCAAGAGATGTCTACCCAACAAAAAGAGAAAAAGACAAAGTTGCCGTTATCCGAATCCAAGGAAAACGGAGATGCCGGAATTGCTTCCCTGATCCAGAAGGCGCTGGCTGCAAAGGAGAAAATGCAGCAGGCAGTTCCTGTTATGGAACGGGTCGGTGGGTTGAGAAGCGAGTTCGAGGCGGTCTTCCAGCCACAGGCAGAAGCAGTGAAAGAAGAAAATGGATTTATTTCCACAGCTTCTTTTCGCAGGACAAAGGAAAAGGAAGGGCATCTGAATGTAGCCGCTTACATTCGAGTTTCCACTGATTCCAGTGACCAAGAAACTCCTACGAAACGCAGGAACGGTATTTCCATCAGCTGATCGAAAACAATCCAGACTGGAATCCAATCGGGGTTTACTCCGATTATGGGATTTCAGGAACGGTCAAGGATAAGCGTGTTGGATTCAAAAGACTTCTGCGGCACTGCAGGGAAGGGAAAATAGACCGTATTGTATGCAAGTCGATTTCCCGTTTCTCCAGAAATACGGCAGATTTTATGACCGCCCTTAATATTTTGCATGACAACAATGTGACGATCCTTTTTGAGAAAGAAAATCTGGACACAGCTGATCCGACCAGCGATTTCATTCTTACGACACTTGCGGCGATTGCCCAGGAAGAAAGCCGGAGTATTTCCAGAAACATCAATCTTGGAAATAAGATGCGCTATCCGAGAGGTGAGGTAAAGAACATGGTCATATATGGGTATCGCTACAATGGAAAGATGGTTACGACAGAAAGTGGATATCAGTATAGGGATATCGAAATTGTGGAAGAAGAAGCAAAAATCGTGCGCCGGATTTTTCAGGAGGTGGCAGAGGGTACTGCCTATACAGATGTTGCCAGAGGTTTGAATTATGACCGGATTCCAGCTCCTGAGACCGTGGCGGTCAAAGCCAGAAAAAAGAACTCAAAGAAAGGACAGCTGAACAGTGATCTGGAAGAAGGATGGACTGGAAGGATTATTTCTCAGATGATACAAAGGGAACGATATACAGGAGCTGTCCTGATCCAGAAAAAATACACAGTGGACTTTCTGAACCATAACATCCAGCGGAATAATGGAGAACTTCCGCAGTATTTGGTGAAGAACCACCATCCGGCGATCATTGACGAAGAACTGTTTGAAACTGTTCAGAAAATCCGCAGAGCCAATGCCGCCAAAAAAGAGAAGGGAGTAAAGAAAGGATCAAAGCCATTCTCAGGAAGGATTTTGTGTGGGGAATGCGGCAGGTTTTTCCGTGTGAGAAATTCCAAGCACTATCCGGTCTGGTTTTGTCCAACAGCGGAAATCTACAATGGAAAGAGAATCTGCCACACCGAGAGAGTTTATGAAGAGCAGATTGTGAGGGCTTTCCGCAAGGCGATCATTGAGCGGTTCCGGCTGAGCACACAGCCCATCCACGATAATGTGGAAGTGGCGGACATCATGAGCGGCCGTTACGGAGAGCAGTTTGAAGGTTTTACAAAGGAAGCGGATGACTTTGTTCCACAGATGATCAAAAGGCTGGAAAACATCCAGCATACCGACTTTATGGAACGGGACCGTGCTTTTTACAAACGGCAGATTGCCGCCCTTCAGATTGGAATGGAAAGCAGCGGAAAAAAACTGCGCCTTCTGGAAAGCCAGAACGATGTGATGCAGACCAGACGGGAGCTGCTGGGAGATGAGAGCATCGACGAGGCAGTCATCCGGAGCAATGCTGAGAAAATCAGACGCCTGAAAGAAAAACTCGACCGGGATATGGATGAGAAAAAGCATCTGGAAGAACGGCTGGAGTATCTGGAAGGATACTGGGAGGATTTGGAGAATGACCACGAGAGAAGAGAACGGGCAATTGAATGGATGAAGGAACTTCCAAAAGGAAGGGATGGCGTGGTGCAGTTTTTGAATGGGGTGACCTCAGATTACTGCAAGGCATTCGTCCTTTCTATTACGGTTCATTCCCCGTTGAACTATACGGTTCACTGGTATGATGATACAAGGACAGAGGTTGTCATGTACAGTAATATAGAAGATTACCGATATACGGCATCTTATTTTGACGGACAGGCCATGCGGGATAACTGCTACCGGAAAAAATATGTAAAGAAAGGGTGAGGAAAAATGTCAGAAGTTTTACGATTGATAAAGGAAGCGGCGTCTCAAAAGGCTGCCCAGGAAAAGCCAAAGGAATTAAGGGTGGCAGCTTACTGCAGAGTGTCCACAGATTCAGATGAACAGAAAACGTCCTACCGGACCCAGAAGGCGTTCTATACGGACATGATACAGCGGCATCCGGGCTGGACATTTGCAGGAATTTATGCGGACGAGGGAATCACCGGAACAAGCCGTCTGCACAGGGATGAGTTCAACCAGATGCTGGAGGATGCGAGACAGGGGAAAATCAATTTAATAGTCACAAAATCCATATCGAGATTCGCAAGGAATACCGTGGACACCCTCGACTGCGCAAGACAACTGAAACAGCTGACGCCTCCTGTGGGCATCTTTTTTGAAAAGGAAAACATCAATACGCTGGATTCCACCAGTGAGGTGATCCTGACCATTTACTCCGCACTTGCCCAGGAAGAAAGCCATTCCATTTCGGATAACATCCACTGGTCTTATCAGAAGCGGTTCCAGGAAGGGAAGCCGATGGTCCATCTAAGCCGGATGATCGGATATGACAAAGGGGAAAACGGAGAATGGATCATCAATGAAGAGCAGGCGGAACCGGTGCGTTACCTTTTTCGGAGATATGCCTGCGGAGCCGGCCGTGCAACTATCATTAAAGAGATGAACGAGCGAGGCTGGAAAACGGTATCTGGCACGGACTGGAACCCCAGCAGCTTCTCGAATGTGATCCTAAATGAGAAGTATGTGGGCGATTTGGAAATGCAGAAATATGTGACCAGCAATTTTCTTTCCCATAAGGCAGTTCCGAATAGAGGGCAGCTTCCAAAGTACTACATCAGGGACCACCACGCACCGATCATCGACCGGGCAACATGGTTGATTGTGCAAAGTGAAATGAAACGGAGGCCGCCGCTACTAAGCCGTGATCCTCTCAATATCTGCTATGTAAACCTTTCGTGTCCAGCGTGTGGAAAGACACTGATCCACAAGAGGAGAAAGATTGCTGCATACTGGTGGATGCAGAGTCCATTGAAGATGCCAAGGAACGACAGGGACTTGCGATTTATGGCGTTGGGAAGATGCGTTGTTCGGATAAAGACTGCACAGAGGAACTTTATGAGGTTGCTATTGAACAAGGTTTTATGGAAATGCTCTATCGCCTGAAACGGGATTATGAGAAAAACAAAGAGCACTCAGAGCTTGCGGTCAAATACCGTGAATGCCAGAGGGAGCCGGAAGACCATTCGGGACGGATTTTGGAACTCAGGGAACTGCTTCAGAAACTGGAGCAGGAATGTAAACGCCTTATGAAAAAGCAGATGGAAGCACAGAAGCAGATGGCCGAGAGAGAAAGGGTTTACCTGCAGGAGAGCTTACAGGAATCCATTCGGGATGGGAGCATCCAGATGGATAATATCATGGAAGAGATGGATCAACAGCGTGTGGATAGTGTTTACACACCTGTGGCCGGAAGTGCCGAGGCAATGTACAATGAACTGCTGAAGGATATTCTGAAGCGGAAAGAAGAACTGGAAACCGAACTACACATTTTGAAAGAAAGCAGTGAAGGCGGCATCATCCTGAAAAAGAGGTACGAATATTTTCTGGAGGAACTGCTGGCCCTGCCGGAGCAAAACCGCTATGGACAGAAGCTGGTGGTGCATGGTCTGGATGATAAAGAACCGCAGTGGACGGAATCGGGTGTGTTCTTGAGTACACCGGATATGCTAACCTTCAGTCGGGAAATGTATGCCGTAAATATTGAATCTGGCAGAGTGGATGGAGATGTGATCCATTACCGGACATTTACGGAATGGAATTTACCGCTTTCGGAGCCAGAAGGACTATAAAGGACTTCAAGGATTATCGGGTATACGGCAAAGATGGAAAACCAAAGTTTGCGGAAAATGAAGCAGAGATCCTTGGAGAACCGGTTCAGGTAGAGTATAGAAAGCGTCGGAACGGAAAAAAGATATGAAGGAAACGGAGGAGAGCATATGACACAGAAAAAAGTAGAAGTGATACCGGCTACAAAGCGGTCGGTGCATAATGGTGGTCAGCTGAAGGTGCAGAGCAATGTCCGTGTGGCGGCATACTGCCGAGTCTCCACAGGGATGAAAGCCAGCAGACTTCCTATACCACGCAGAAAGCATTCTACACAAATCTGATCACGAACAAACCCGGATGGAGATTTGCAGGCATTTATGCAGATGAGGCAAAATCAGGAACCAGCAGGGAACACCGTGAGGATTTCAACCGCATGATGGCAGACGCCTGGATGGAAAGCTGGATTATATCGTGACCAAGTCGATTTCACGATTTGCCAGAAACACGGTGGACACCCTGAATTGTGTCCGCCAGCTTCGGCAGCAGAATCCGCCGGTTGGTGTTTACTTTGAAAAAGAGAATATCGACACGCTGGATGCGACCGGTGAATTGATCTTGACTATTCTTTCCGCACTGGCGCAGGATGAGAGCCGGTCCATTTCGGACAATATCCGCTGGTCGATCCAGAAAAATTCCAGGCTGGAAAGCCCAAGGTGGATCTGAACCGGATGCTGGGATATGACAAAGGCGCCAACGGCGAGTGGGTGATCAATCCGGAGCAGGCAAAAACGGTTCGTTATATTTTTGAACGGTATGTATGTGGACAGACGGCAAACCGTATTGCAAAGGAGCTGAATGAACTTGGCAGAAAGACGGTGAACAAAAAGAACTGGTCGGCAAGTTCTGTGCTCACAGTTCTTCGGAATGAAAAATATGTGGGTGATATTGAGATGCAGAAGACCATCACAAAGGATTTCCTGACCCATCGGTCCACAATCAACAAAGGTGAGGCACCTCGCTATTATGTAGAAAACCATCATGTTGGCATCATTGACCGCAGTACATGGGACAAGGCTCAGACGATGCTTTATGAAAAGCCCAGCAAGGTTGGAGATTCGGTACCGGCTCAAAAGAAGAAGAGAGGATACACCGGCTCGCCATTTGGAAATCTGGTCTGCGGTGCGGTTCTTGAACATGGAGAAAGAGCCGGAAAAGAATGCGGTGAGGGATTCTTCCGTGTGACCTATACAGGTGTGGCAACCGGGTACACGGATGACCGAAGCCTTGCAGCAACTGGTGGCGATACGGATATCTACCTTGAAAAATACGCATATGCTTATCCCGTGTGGCGGTGCAAACAGAAGATGGGAAAGCGTGAGGGCGAAAAGCCAGACAGAATGGCACACTGGACCAGAAGCTGTACTGCAGGGAAAAACACGGGAGATTGTCGGATGCCGAGAGAAAAGCAGCCAATGAAAGATGCCCTTCGGAAAGCATCCATGAATGTGCCTTGGAACAGAGCTTTATGGAAATGCTGTACCGTCTGAAACGGGATTATGAGAAAAATCATGAAGCTTCGGAAATCAGCACACTTTTTCATAAAGCCTGTGAACAGATGTATCAGCAGCTGAAAGGAAACAGCGTATCGGTGGAAAGACTGGAAACGCTGGATGCCCAGATCAAGGAACTGGAAGAAAAACTGCAGGAGACGATCGGCCGTCAGGTTACGGCCATGCGGGATGCGGTGCTGGAGCAGAATTTGGAACTGAATGAATCACTGGCGGAGGGCAACATCACATTGGACGAGATTGACAGTGATATCCGAAATGGGCTGACGGGAAATGATATTGGTACGAGCTTCTACCATGCTGACTATGAAGAAGGGTCTGAAATCGAAGCCTATGCAAGTCTGGCAAAGGATATCCGGCAGCGAATTGAGAGTTTCCGAAAGGAAAAAGAAACGCTGAGCCAGGAACAGGGAGCCCTTACGGTTATGAAGAAAAATTTTGACCTTTTCATTGCCTGCCTGAAAGAACTGCCGGAACAGAATGCCACCGGTATGCCGCTGAAGGTGAACGGGCTGGATGTGCAGGGCAGCCTGTTTCGGGATGTGGATGGAAAGCCGGTTGATGGTGCGGTCGCCAGTTTGAACAGAGGACGATTGAAGATGACGCCGGAGCGGATCGCAGAAGCACCGGATATGCTCCATTTTGAAAAAGGTATCTACTGCGCTTTTATGAAAAAGGGAACGGTGAAAGGCGACATCGTACTTTATGAAACGAATTTTGGTGTAACGCTGCCCACCTGTGGAAATCAGAGGACACTGACCAGTTTTCTGGGATTTAAGAAATGCAGTCTTGACGGGCTGGTGACTCTGGTTGATGCCCCGTACCGGGTATATGACAACACAGTTCAGTATCGAAGATATCTGAGAAGTAAAGCAAAACGAGAGCAGGCTGTATAAAGGAAAGAATGCCCTGTCGGATGTGTGGAAATGCATACCGGCAGGGCCCTTTTTGTTTTGTACGGATTTTTTATCGTACATATTGCTATGTGCAGAGTTTTGATATATGGTGAGGATACAGAAATACACATAGCAGGAGAGAGTGACATGAAAAAGTTAGCTTGGCTGTCCGTTGAGGATTATGGAACAACAGTGATGGAGATCATTGTGGCAAGTGCAATGAAAGGGTATCTGAGGCGGATGTCAGAGAAAGAAGCATTGAAAAAGGTGGAGAGCATCATTGAACCAAAGATAATCCAGCTGTTCAGTGACGGCGGCGCACCGATGCCGGTGCAAAGTCATGTTGATGGGGCAAAGTTCGCTACGTTCATCGATGAGGCTGTGGCGGATTCGATACGAGAACTGGGAGTGAGGGAAGATGATATGTCCGGAGTCAGTATTGCGGTTTTGCAGAATGTAGAGGGAAAGAGTATGGTTGAGACAATGAGTCCGGAATTCGTGAATTTTATTGGAGATGCATATCGAAGCCTGAAATATACAAATCATTTAGAAAAGCCTTGAAATAAAACTGGAATCGAGTATCCTTAAAATTAGAAAAAATGATATTTAGGGCTTGACGGGGACAAAGTCCCTATGTGCTATACTCGGTTTCAGAAAGGAGGTCGAATGTTATGAGACCAAAAGAAATACAAGAAAAATTAGGCATTGATGCAGAGCGCATAAAACTCTTTAAGCGTGAGAGCATCTTCAAACCAGAACATCCGCCGGTGGGAAACAAGGCAACGGATTATACAGAAGCAGATTTCAAAAATCTGCAGAGGATTGTTATCCTTACAAAATCTGGCTTAACCTGTGGAGATATAAAAAAACTTCAAGCAGGAGAAATTGATCTTGAACAGGCAATCCGTGAACGGAAGCAGTATATCAATGATGAACTTGAACGAAAGAGGAATGCCTTAGAAATGCTGGATAACCTTCTGGATGACAGCGCAGAATTTGAAACTTTCCAGACGCAGCATTATTGGGACATCATCAGCGAAAAAGAAGCGGCAGGCGAGGAATTTATCGATATCGAGGATATGTATGGGTATCGACCGGTTTCTCTGGAAAGAGCAGTCAAATGTCCTCATTGCGGTCATGAAGAAAATGTTGACCTTGAGGACTTCATGTATGATGAAAGCTCTTACGAAAAAGAAAATGGTATGGGACCGGATCTTGTGTACAGCTTTAATTCTGAAGATTGCTATGAATGTCCAGAATGTGGCCACACATTAAAAATCGAAGGTTGGATTCGGGAATACCCAATGGGAGCGTATGATTCGGAAGATATAAAAGTAGAGGATTGTGGGGGTGATGAAGATGACGAGTGAGGAAAGAGAACTGCTGAAAAGAATGGATGCCGGAGAACTGGACGGCATGGTTGGGGACATGTTTCAGACAGATGGTGGTTCAACTGTCTGGACGATAATTAAAAATGGGATTCCTGTCAGATTTAAGCAGGGACCCGGAGGTAAGTTTTTTAACGGAAAAGAAAATGAACGATACGAGGGAGTTCTTCATACACTTGCAAAATGGATGACTGATGAAGAGCGATTGGACTTTTTGAAAAAATTTGGATGGCTTATCCACGATGCAGCAGTAAATGCTTATAGCGCAAAGTTTAAGCCGAAAAAGTAAGTAAATGACTGCCCGCTGGCGCACTGTGTAGAATCCTACATGGAACGCTGGCGGGCTTCTTTTTTTGCCCTGACCCGCATGAACCACAGACAGCACCCCGGTTTGAGCCGAAGTGCAGCTGTGGCTTATGCGGGCCTTTTTGTTATGTGGTCAACGGGTTACAAAATCAGACTCCCAAGCCGTAGAGGATTGCTTTCATCTCCTTTACCATCCGGGTGAGGATCTCCTGCTCGATTTCATTACAGTCCAAGAGTAGACGGTGGATCTCTGAGTCTGCGGTGGAAGCAGAGTGCGTCAAGCTGTCTACTAGAAGGTCGTCTGCGGATACATCAAGAATATTTGCAATTTGGATGAGAGATTCCAGACTCGGTTTACTCTTTCCAAGTTCAATATTGCTAATATGCTTGTTTCCAACGCCACTGCGGAAAGCAAGCTCCTCCTGCGAAAAATTATGTTTGTTTCTAAAATCGCTAATGCGCTGTCCAAGCGCAATATAATCAATAGCCATGTGTTTTCTCCTTATGATACCCGCATAAGGCAGTACGATTATCCCGCAGGAAGATATACATAGCAACTGAATACAGTGGATTCTAAGACCGCAATAGTCCCTCCCTCCATCAGTAATGTGGTCTTAGGCGATTTTTGCATCTGACAAGTGGAATTTTTGAAGTTATTCCACCTGACAGGTGGAAGTCAAATCGTCATATGCATCTTATAATATAAATGTAGAAAAAGACTGCAAATGGAAAGGAAAGACGATGGCAAGCAAGGGTGAAACAGGAATTCTTACATTATATAGCGATGTACAGGCGACTTCTGTTCGCTGGCTGTGGTATCCGTTCATTGCAGTGGGAAGATTACATTGCTGGCAAGGAGATCCCGGAGACGGTAAGTCTACAATGATGATGAATCTGATCGCAGAACTCTCCAAAGGCGGGAACACCCCCGATGGGAATCCCATCGGGATGCCGAAGAAGGTCATCTACCAGTGTTCGGAGGACGGTGTGTCAGATACTATCAAGCCCAGACTGGAAAAGTGCGGTGCGGATTGCAGGAATGTGGCCTTTATAAATGAAGATACATACAGTGGTCTGACGCTGGATGATGAACGCATCCGGCAGGCTATTATAGAATTTCGTCCGCGTTTGGTAGTCATCGATCCGATTCAGGCATATCTTGGAAGTGATTCTGACCTTCAGATTGCAGGAAGAGCCAGAAAGCTGATGCACCGGCTTGGCATGTGGGCATCGGTATATGACTGTGCCATTGTGCTAATCGGTCATCTCAACAAAAAGGAAGGAACCAAAGGTCTGTATCGGAGCCTTGGCAGTATTGATGTCGTGGCTGCGGCCCGGAGTGTCCTGCAAGTAGAGCGCGACCCGGAAAACACAGATATCCGTATTGTTCGTCAGATAAAAAACAGTCTGGCTCCATCGGACGGTGAGATTCGGTTCTCCATAACAGCAGAAGCAGGATTTGAGTGGCTGGAGTGTGAGGTTACACCAGATCCATACGCAGAACCGGGAATGCCGGATTTTGAATCAAAGTCAGAGAAGGCGGCATACTTGATTAAAAAGTTGCTTTCTGAGGGTGACATGAGATCAAGGGAAATCTATATGCGGATGAGCGATGAGGGGATCAGCCGCAGGACCGCAGAAAATACAAAAAAGGAACTCGGCATCCGAGCTATCGGAAGATGCGCCAGTGGTATTGGAGCATAAAGCCGGAAGAATGAGAGGAAGTACATGATAAGCAGTGAAGTGGAAGCGGTAGACCGCAAGCAAAAAATCAGAGATCGGTATAAGGGCGTGGATGCCTCCGAACTGGAAGTCATCCCGGCAAAAACTGTGGAGGGGCTTGAAGAAAGCACCTCTATTCGGCGTGTCGCAGCCTATGTCCGTGTTTCCACTGACAATGATGAACAGACTTCCTCGTATGAGCTTCAGAAGAATTATTATACCGAGTACATCAAGCACAGCCGGGATGGGAATTTGTCGGTATCTACGATGACGAGGGCATCAGCGGCACATCCCTGGAACATCGAAAGGGAATGCAGCAGTTGATCGAGGATTGCAAGGCCGGAAAAATAGACCTTGTCCTTACGAAGTCCATTGCCCGTTTTGCACGAAATATTGTAGACTGCTTATCTGTAATTGAAACACTGAAAAATCTCACCCCACCTGTAGGCGTTAAATTTGAAGCTGACAATATTTATACCTTGGATAGCAATGGCCGCATGATTCTTACCATCCTGGCATCAGTGGCAGAGGAAGAATCCCACTCCAAGTCTATCATTATGAACTGGTCCATTGATCGTCGTTTTAGTCGCGGTCTGTTCCTGACTCCGGCTCTGCTGGGATATGATCAGGACGAGGAAGGCAACCTTGTGGTCAACACGGAGGAAGCCCAGACGGTAAAGGTAATCTATTACCTGTACTTGAACGGGTTTTCTCTTAAAGAAATTGCAGAGCTGCTGACGGACTATGGGCGGAAGACAAAGCTGGGGAACGCAGAATGGAATTCGAGTACATTGGCTGGCGTTATCGCAAATGAGCGTCATTGCGGTGATGTGCTGGCTCGAAAGACTTACACGCCAAATTTTTTTTTTGACGCATAAATCCAAAAAGAACAATAATGACCGGACGCAGTATCGGCAGCGAGACCATCATGAGGCAATCGTGTCCAGAGATGTCTTCAATGCTGTCAACCACCTGAGAGCATCCAGAAGTTACACGAGGAAAAATCGGCTCTGCCGGTTTTGAGTGTGGTGGATGATGGTATTCTTCGAGGATATGTGCCTTTTGATAAGGACTGGACTGGTTTCTCGGCAGAGGAATACCGGGAGGCTTCTGAAAGTGTAATGCAGGAAGAGCAAGAGAATACCGCAGAGGTCATGAACCGACTGAATCTATCGGGATATGAGGTAGTACGGCTCAGTATTTTTCTACACTACAGAACCCGGCGATGACAATCTCCAATGGTAAGTTGCGGTTCAATACTTCCTGTCTGAAAAAGTTTGAAGATGTGGAGTATGTGGAACTGCTTCTGAACTCGGTTGACCGCTGTGTTGCAATTCGGCCATGCGAAAAGGGCAATCCGAATGCTATTCACTGGGGAAGGCTGAAAGAGGGCCGCTGGTGTGCAAGCACACTTGGCTGCCGTGGCCTGTCTAAGACACTTTTCGACATTATGGAATGGGAAGAGGATTTGAAGTATCGTTTCCGGGGGCAGTTTGTGGAACAAGGGGACAATAAGCTGATGCTTTTTGAACTGGATGAGCCGGAGATGATCAAAATAGAGGAAATCGTTCTGCCACCGAAAGAAGAGGAAGCCGAGGAAAAAACGGTCAAACAGACGATTTACATTTTCCCACCAGAATGGGCGGGAACTTTTGGACAGCCAATCACAAGTATTGCACAGGTTGGCATTTTGCAGCAGGAGCATTATGCAGGAAACTGGGATGTACTCCGGCCGGCAGCAGAAATTAAAGAAATGAATACATTTACCGCAGATGGTCTGAATGCATTGCTCCATGAGGCGGAAGAAATAATGGAAGGATGGATCGACACGAATGAATGAGGAACACACAAGCATTGCCCCATCAGCGGAGCAGGCAGAAAATGAGAGAGATGCACGAGCGGAGGAGTTACAGAGTACCTTTTCGTATGACGGATATCAAGTTGTGCGAAAGGAACTGTTTGCACATCTTCGTGACCCTGCAATCGTGATTCGTAAAGACAGTATCACATTCAACACAGCCTGCATTACAGGTCTGGAGGATGTGGTCTATGTACACGTCATGTTCAACAACGATTTGAAGCGTATTGTTGTGCGTGGCTGCGATGAAAATGACAAGGATGCTCTACGCTGGTGCATTGCAAAGCCGGATAAGCGCAAGAGCCGGAAGATGACCTGCAAGCCGTTTGCAGAACTGGTCTATAAAGAAATGGACTGGGACAGCGAATGTAGATATAAGGTGCTGGGGTACAGGATTACCTTTGAAGGGGAAACTCTGTACGTTTTTGACCTGCTTGTGCCAGAAATTTTCCATGAGGGGCAGAAGCGGAAGAAAGGACCAACTTGCGAACAGCCAGCAGACCAGGAAGCTAAGCCTGTGGATACTCGGAAGGGATTTTACCCGGATGATATTGCAGGTACCTTTGGCGTACCTGTAGAAGAACATCTAAAAGAATCCGAGGTCAAACAGATGGATGGCTATGTATCAATGGGCATTTTAACAGGAAGGACTGTCCCCGATACCGGACTTGATTAAAAATGATTTTATAATACCAAGGGGGAAGCGCGCCCTTTTTGGGAGGTGAGAAGATTGCAGGAAAAAGAACAAAAATGGTATTTCGGGATGCTGGGAGTGACATTCAATTCGGATGAAGGACGAATCACTATCTTCCGTAGCACGCTGGAGGCACTTGGCTGGCCGACGCATTACCGATTTTTGTACAACCGGAAGATGGGGCAGATCGCAGTACAGGCTTGCAAGGCAGAGGATGCCGGGGCGCATCGAGTGACAAGGCTGAATGAAACCAACAGCTGTGAGATTAAGTGTGTGGCCTTTTCCAGAATGATCTATCAGGATGCGCATTGGAATATGAAGAGATCATACCGTTTGGCAGGAAAATCATTCCCGGAACAGAGCCTTGTGAGCTTTTCTATTGCGGGTGCGATTCCGATAGAAAACGGGAAAATACTGGACGCAGCTGTAAGCCCCACAGTTGCCCCACGCTGGCAGAAGCCAGTCATCGCAAAACAATCCCAGTTCGGCAGTAAAAGCGACAGTGGGGCTGTCTGAGGGGCGTGTGGGCAAGGCGGGCGAAGCGCCAGAAATTAAGCTGCCAACCGGGTTAGAATCTAGCTTGCTACGGAAATGCAGCCAGCAGGAAGGTAAACGCCGGGGCAGGGAAATAAGTGATTTTATTCACTTATCTCAATAAAAAAGTGATTATAATCACTTATACGGAAAGGGCAAATAAGTGAGCTTTTTTGTCACCCAATGATAATTACATAAAACGGAATAAGTGAACATAATCACTTATGAAACCAGAAAAGTAAATAAAATCACTTATAAGCAAAAAAGTGAGTTTTTTGAAAATTGAATAGAAAAATGAATCTCTTGGAGCTACTGATCTGATGGTCGGTAGCTCTTTTCTTTTTGCCTAAAAATGAACGAGAAAATCAAAAATGTACCTACATAGGGCGGAAAATGGACATTATACTCCACCCTGTTGCTATTTTTCCGGCGAATTAGAGGTGGTGGAATGTCTACCTCAAACTTTCAGTGGCGGCATGATGGTCTACGGTGGCGTATAAAACTCATGCGAAATACCCCTACTGCGAGCCTGTTTTATTGCAGAGCAAAGTATGTGACATGATACCTTCATTTTTCCGAAG
>ENA-OQAA01000042-OQAA01000042.1-human-gut-metagenome-genome-assembly--contig:-NODE-42-length-81171-cov-3.312485_pt1 | contig 81171 bp, 93 predicted proteins | sample MGYA00242489_ERZ504515 | MGnify/ENA primary metagenome ERZ504515 (study PRJEB26092, sample SAMD00036237) | human gut metagenome | host: Homo sapiens | study: EMG produced TPA metagenomics assembly of... | reverse complement strand
CAGAGTGGGAATTGTCGGGGACAGGCTATTATGGAAAATGGAAGGTAAAGAACCTGAAATACATTTCCTCGGTAAATATCCGTGTGCACATGAGATGATCGGATGTGCCGATGCGGTATTTCCTTATATTGTATGTAACCGGTTGTTATGTCATACATTGATCGTGTCGCCGCCGGGATGTGGTAAGACGACACTGTTAAGAGATCTGATCCGTCAGATATCGGAAGGAAATTCCTGGCTTCCGGGACTTGCGGTAGGTGTGGTGGATGAACGTTCGGAGATTGGCGGCTGCTATATGGGTGTGGCGCAGAATCATCTTGGAATCGTACGGATATTCTGGATGGGTGCCCGAAAGCAGAAGGGATGATCATGCTGATCCGTTCAATGGGACCGCAGGTGATCGCTGTGGATGAGATTGGGACACCGGAAGATGTACATGCCATAGAATATGCCATGCACTGTGGATGTAAGATGCTGGCGACCGTACATGCAGAGTCAATGGAAGAACTTAGGAAAAAACCACTGTTCAACCGGATGATCGGAGAAGGAAGGTTCGAACGGTATATTTTACTTGGAAATGACGCACACGTGGGACAGATTGAAGGAATCTTTGATAACAGGGGAAGCCTTCTATACAAAGAAATGATGGAAATGGCGAAATGATAAAAGGAATCGGGGCAGTCATGGTCATTCTTGCAGGCGGGGGCTGGGGAATGTTGCAGGCTGCAAAAATAGAAGAGTGTTACAGACAGATGCGATATCTGAGAAAACTGATTTTTCGGATCAGAAGTGAGATCCGTTATTCCAGACAGGTGCTTCCGGAAGCGTTTCTGCATGTAGGGAGCGAAGCACAGGAACCGTATAAGATGTGGCTGCTTTCTTTGTGCGAGAGGCTGACGAAAAGACAGGGTACAAGTCTGGCGGGAATATGGGAAGAAGAGACGAGAAAATATCTTGCGGAAACCGGAATCCCACAGGATATGATGGAGAGTCTGATACGCCTGGGCAGTGAATTGGGAACGATCGATATCGAGATGCAGGTGAAGACATTGGATCTGTACCTGGAACAAATGGAACAGAAAATGGAGGACATGAGAACGGAGCAGAAGGAGAGAATCCGTCTGTACCAGTGTGTCGGAGTAACCGGAGGCATATTTCTGGCAATTATCCTCCTGTAAAAAATAGGAGGCAGTATATGAGTGTGAATCTGATATTTAAAATTGCGGCGGTAGGGATTCTTGTATCCATACTTTGTCAGGTGTTAAAGCACAGCGGAAGAGAAGAACAGGCATTCTTGACCAGTCTGGCAGGACTTTTACTGGTTTTATTCTGGATTGTGCCATATATCTATGATCTGTTTGAATCCATCCAGGATCTGTTCTCGTTATAAAATGTGTGATGTCTGAGAAGTATGTGCTATATGGGATGGGAGGCGGAACATATGAGTATGCTGCAGATCGGAATACTGGGAGTGGCAGGAGTTCTTCTGGCTTTGCAGTTCAAAAGTGGTAAATCCGAATATGGCATCTATATCAGTATTGTCCTTGGTCTTTTGATCTTTGCCACTTTGCTTGGGAAGATCAGCCTGATCAAAGATGTACTGAATGAGATCAACGGCGTTGCCGGGTCTGGCAATGATTATTGGAAAACATTGTGGAAGATTCTTGGGATCACATATGCGGCCGAATTTTCTTCGGCAATATGTAAAGATGCGGGGTATCAGACGATTGCATTACAGATCGAAGTGTTCGCCAAGATTACGATCCTGGTGTTAAGTCTTCCGGTGTTAAGTGCGCTTTTGCAGACGATACGGGGATTTCTGGTATGAGATGTAGTGCGGGATATAAAAAAATAACGGGCGTTTATATCGGGTGTGTTTTGATATTTTTGCTATTGTTTCCGGTAGTGGGGCATATCGGAGTTACATATTGTTATGCGGCGGATCCAGAACAGGAACAACAGAAAATAAAAGAAAGCATCCTCTCAGAATTTGAATACGGCAAAATTGACGATTCCTTACAGTCTCTGTTCCCTGAAAAACGGATCATATTTAAAGAAGTAATATCGGAAATCTTAACCGGAAATCTGAAGGCATCTGCAAAGCTTCTTTCAGAATTCGTCAGGGAGCAGATGTTTTATCTGCTTCAGACGGGAAAAAAGAATTTGATACATATTTTGCTGATTGCAATGATTGCAGCATTCATGAATCAGTTTGCAGGTACCCTTCAGAACCGACAGGTGGCAAGTGTCGGATTCTATATGATTTACATGTTATTGGCGGCACTGACGGTCGCTGCTTTTGATGTGGTTCTTAAGTGGGTGGAATCCGGGATACGGAATATCACTGCTTTTATGGGAGTATTCTATCCGGTTTATTTTCTGGCGGTTGCGGTGGCGAAGGGAAGTGTGACCGGGGTGGCATTTTACAATCTTGTTCTGTTTTTAATCTATGCGGTTGAGATCATAATCGGAAATGTACTGCTGCCGATGGTGAGAGTATATATGATCATCCGTATCCTGAATTTTCTGGGACCGGAAGATATGTTGGAGAAATTATCGGAATTCCTGGAAATTGTCATTCGCTGGACGCTTAAGACAGCACTTGCGTGTGTCATCGGTGCGAACCTGATCCAGGGAATGATCAGTCCTGCGATCGATACGGTGAAAAGAAGCACCGTACTGAAAGGTGCAGAGGCAATCCCGGGAATAGGCAATCTCCTGGGCGGAATGACGGAGGTAGCGCTTGGAACGGCAGTACTGGTAAAGAATGGAATCGGGATGGCAGGAGCGGTGATCTGTATTGCCCTGTGTGTCATACCGTTAGTCCAGACTGCGGGAACAGCTCTTCTTTATAAGCTTGCGGCTGCCATGATCCAGCCGGTGTCGGATGAACGTGTCACGGGCTGCGTAGAAGCGGTAGGAGAAGGATGTCAGATACTGATGCAGATTGTATTTACTGTGGGAGTGTTATTTCTGCTGACGATCGCAATCGTGGCGGCGGTGACGAATGCATGACCAAAAAGGAGCGGGACAGATGGAGTTTATCTATAACTGGATCTTAAAGTTATCATTTTTTGCAGTGCTTGGAAGCATGATCTTACAGATGCTGCCGGATCATGGGTTCCAAAAATATGTCCGTTTCGTTCTGGGACTGATTCTGACAGCAATGTTGGTTGTTCCGGTATTGGAATTATTGGATAAGAGAACCGCATTTGAAGAAATTTATCATAACAGTGTATATAAGATTCAGGTCAGTGAACTGGAAGAAAAAAGTCAGAAGTTCAGGAAGAGATCCTCAGGATAGACGGACAGAATGATGAAAATACAAGCCAGAACAGAAGAATCGAGGTGGAGCAGATTGAAATCGGCAAAGAATCTGAGTGAATTGTTTCCGAACAAACTTACAAACTGGAAAAAGTTTTCGTTTAAAAATCTAAAAAAAGATCAGCTCCTGATTCTGCTTCTTGCAGGAATTCTTCTGATGGTGATCGCAGTTCCGGCAGGAAAGACGAAAGAACATGCTTCGTCCGCATCAGACGGCAATACAGGAAAAACTGTAAGGGGGACATCTGATGGGACAGACGAAGAAGCGTATACTACCTATCTGGAAGACCGCCTGAGCCGGATCTTATCGCAGATTGAAGGAGCCGGAGAAGTAAAGGTGATGATCACACTGAAATCTTCAGCAGAAAAGGTGCTGGATAAGGATACAGAATCGGATCAGGAAACGGTGACGGAAGAAGACAGTCAGGGAGGAACCAGACAGTCGTCAAAGGCATCCAAAAAAGAAAATACGGTATATGCAAGTGACAGTGACAGCGCTACTCAGGGTAGCGGATCTCCATATGTAAGCAAAGAATTAAGTCCCGAAATCGAAGGTGTGGTCGTGATCGCAGATGGCGGCGGGAATGCAGTGGTGAAAGAAAATATCAGCAGTGCGGTCCAGGCATTATTTGATATCGAACCGCATAAGATTAGAATAATGAAAAAGCAGATGAATTAAAGCAGTGTAAAACGGACAGGAGGGCATAACATTGAAAAAGATTGCAAAGAAGAATCAGATTGTGATCGCAACACTGGCAGTGATGATCGCAGCCGCAGGGTATATGAATTACTCGGGCAAATTATTTCCGAACAAGACGAAGACACAGGAGACCAATTCTGAACTTGCGAACAAGGAATTGCTGGATATTTCCGATGAAGATGCATCGGTGTCATCCGGAGATATGAAAAGTCAGGAGGGGGATTCCGGCAGCGGCGCAGACAGCAATGCCGGAAGCACAGATGACGGAAGTGTAGACGGAACACCCGGAGAAGCAGTCCTTACAAATGGATCGGTAAGTTCGGTTGTGTCGCAGGCAAAGGTGAGCAGGGAACAGGTGCGCTCTAAGAATAAAGAAACATTACAGAATATTATCGATAATAAGAATCTCAGCGCCGAAGAAAAAGAAAAAGCCGTGAACCAGATGGTACAGATGACGGAGACCGCAGAAAAAGAATCGGCTGCAGAGTCACTCCTGGCAGCCAAAGGATTTCATAATTCCGTTGTGAGCATCACGGATGATCAGGCAGATGTGATCGTAGGAGCTTCCGAGTTAAGTGATGCAAACCGTGCGCAGATCGAAGATATTGTGACCAGAAAGACGGGGGTGGCAGCACAGAATATTGTGATCAATCCGGTGAATGCGGATTCGAAGTAAGCTGCAGAAAACAAGGGAAAACCTTGAAAATACAGGAAAAATATGTTTGAGCATTTTAAAGACATATGTTATACTGATTAATAGTGCCTATAAACGGATATACTATAAATTAGGAGTGTATAATATATGTCACAGATTACGAATGAAGTAAAGAATCAGATAAAGAAAAGAAGAACATTTGCAATTATCTCACATCCCGATGCAGGTAAGACGACACTGACAGAGAAGTTCCTTCTCTACGGAGGAGCGATCAATCAGGCGGGAAGTGTAAAAGGAAAGGCAACTGCAAAACATGCGGTTTCTGACTGGATGGAGATTGAGAAAGAAAGAGGTATCTCGGTTACTTCTTCCGTATTGCAGTTTAATTATGACGGATACTGTATCAATATCCTGGACACACCGGGACATCAGGACTTTTCGGAGGATACCTACCGTACCCTGATGGCAGCAGATTCTGCGGTGATGGTTATCGATGCATCCAAGGGTGTCGAGGCACAGACGAGAAAGCTGTTTAAAGTATGTACGATGCGCCATATCCCGATCTTTACATTCATCAATAAGATGGACCGTGAAGCAATGGATACATTTGAACTTCTGGATGATATTGAAAATGAACTTGGAATCGCAACATGCCCGATCAACTGGCCGATCGGTTCAGGTAAAGAGTTCAGAGGTGTATATGACAGAGCAAGTAAAAAGGTGGAAATCTTCTCGGATACAAAAAAGGGAACGACGCAGGGAGAAGTAAAGAAGGTAGATATCAATGATCCGGAGATCTCGTGGCTGATCACAGATGATCAGAGAGTGCAGCTGGAAGAAGAAATTGAACTTCAGGATGGTGCCGGAGCAGAATTCGACCAGGAACTGGTAAGCAAGGGAGAACTTTCACCGGTCTTCTTTGGATCCGCGCTTACCAACTTTGGAGTGGAGACATTCCTCCAGCATTTCCTTCAGATGACGACATCACCGCTTCCGAGAACATCTGACAGAGGTCCGATCGATCCGATGGAAGAAGGAGATTTCTCGGCATTTGTATTTAAGATCCAGGCGAATATGAATAAAGCGCACCGGGACAGGATTGCATTTATGCGTATCTGCTCCGGAGAATTCGAAGCCGGTATGGATGTATATCATATGCAGGCGGAAAGAAGTACGTCTTTCCCAGCCGCAGCAGATGATGGCAAGCGAGCGTAAGATGATCAGTAAAGCTTACGGCGGAGATATCATCGGTGTATTTGATCCGGGAATCTTTTCAATCGGAGATACACTGACGACCGCACAGGATAAATTCACATATGAAGGGATCCCGACATTTGCGCCGGAGCATTTTGCACGTGTGCGCCAGGTTGATACTATGAAGAGAAAGCAGTTCATTAAGGGAATCAACCAGATTGCCCAGGAGGGTGCAATACAGATATTCCAGGAATACAATACCGGTATGGAAGAGATCATTGTCGGTGTTGTCGGAGTGCTTCAGTTTGATGTGTTAAAATACCGTCTGGAGAACGAATATAACGTGGAGATCCGTCTGGAAAATCTGCCATATGAGTACATCCGCTGGATTGAAAATGAAGAAATTGATCTGGATAAACTGACCGGAACTTCGGATATGAAAAAGGTAAAAGATCTGAAGGGACGTCCGCTTCTGTTATTTGTCAATGAATGGAGCATCCGTATGACGGTAGACAGAAATGAAGGACTGAAACTGACCGAGTTCGGCAGATCATAAAAATATCAGCAGAAATAAAACTCCCGGGATGACTGGGGGTTTTCAAATGTATATAAGTTTGTTATAATAAAAGACAGTGAAAAACCAGACGGGAGGTCGCTTAGAATATGAGTAAAGAAGAAAAAAATACGTATACAATAAAAACAGATGAAAATCTTGGAGAGATCAAGATTGCAGATGAAGTTGTAGCGATCATCGCAGGTCTTGCTGCAATGGAAGTAGAAGGTGTTGCTTCTATGGCGGGAAATGCGACAAGAGAACTGATCAGCAAGCTTGGAATGAAGTCTCTATCCAAAGGTGTAAAAGTAGATGTGCTGGACGGGATCGTAACGGTATCCCTGGCATTGAACCTGAATTATGGTTACAGCATCAAAGACATCACTTCTAAAGTGCAGGAAAAGGTAAAAACTGCAATTGAGAATATGACAGGACTTGAGGTGGCAGATGTGAACATCCGCGTTGCCGGAGTCGAGATACCGGAGGAAGCATAAGTGAAGAGAACAGAGCAGAGAGAACATATCTTTAAGTTGATATTTGGTGCTGATTTTAACGAAGAAGCAGAACAGGGAACACAGGCAGAACTGTATTTTGAACAGATCGAAGGCGCCACAGAAAAAGATATGCAGTATATCAGTGAAAAAGCGCAGAAAAGTTGTAGAGAAGATTGATGAAATCGATGCAATGATCAATGAGCATACGACCGGATGGAAGACAGGACGTATGAACAAGGTAGATCTTACAATCCTGAGACTTGCGGTTTATGAGATGAAGTGGGACGAGGATGTCCCGACAGGTGTTGCAATCAACGAAGCTGTCAATCTTGCGAAGAAATACAGCAGTGAAGACGGTGCATCATTTGTAAATGGAGTACTGGCAAAGCTTGCAGATTAATCAGAGGTAGGAAATGGCTCGAAATGTATATACAGTAAAACAGGTGAATGCATATATCAAGAATATGTTCACCCAGGACTTTATGCTGAACCGTATCTATGTAAAGGGAGAAGTTTCTAACTGTAAGTATCACACATCGGGACATATATATTTTTCATTAAAGGATGAGTCCGGAACGATTGCCTGTGTCATGTTTGCGGGGCAGCGAGGCGGGCTCTCTTTTCATATGAGAGAAGGACAGCAGATCATTGTGTTTGGTTCCGTAAATGTCTATGAAAGAACCGGCGCTTACCAGTTTTATGCGAATGAGATCCGGCTGGATGGAGAAGGAGCACTTTATGAGAAGTACCAGATGCTGAAGCAGAAACTCGAAGAGATGGGAATGTTCGCACCCGAATATAAGCAACAGATTCCGGCATATGCAAAGCGGATCGGTGTTGTGACTGCGCCGACGGGAGCTGCAGTCCGGGATATCATGAATATATCTGCGAGACGCAATCCGTATGTACAGCTGATTCTTTATCCGGCTCAGGTGCAGGGAGAAGGCGCCAAAGAGTCCATTGTGCGGGGAATCCGTATGCTGGAGATGAAAGAAGTAGATGTGATTATCATTGGAAGAGGCGGCGGCTCGATCGAAGATCTGTGGGCTTCAATGAAGAAGAAGTGGCAAGGGCAATCTTCGACTGTACGGTTCCGGTGATATCGGCGGTAGGTCATGAGACAGACGTGACAATCGCAGATTACGTGGCAGACTTACGTGCTCCGACACCTTCGGCGGCTGCGGAGCTTGCAGTGTGGGATTACAGACAGGTGGAGAATTATTTGGCAGAATGCCGTCTGCGCATGAATCGGAGTGTAGCAGGAGCCGTCCGTATGAACCGGCTGCGGCTGAAAGAGATGGAGACCAGACTTTCTTATCTGCATCCGCGTCATAAGTTACAGGAACAGCAGCAGAGGCTGGCTGAGCTGGAAGATGAACTCCGTCAGATGATGAATGACCGTGTGAAGGAAGCAAGATACCGTCTGGCGATCCAGATCGAGAAGATGAATGGATTGTCTCCGATCCGGAAGCTGAATCAGGGATTTTCTTATGTAGAAGAAGCGGATGGCAGTGTGATAAAGAGTATCCGGCAAGTAAAAAAAGGTGATGAACTGACGGTGTATGTGACAGACGGACTGATTCAGACATCCGTAGAAGCTGTGCGGAATAAGACGTATGAGATATAAATGATGCCGGTGCAAAGCACGGAACAAATAGAACAGACAGATACCAGGAGAAACAAATGGCGGAAAAAAAAGGACAATCTTTGGAAGAACAGAGCCTTGAGGAGATATTCTCAGATCTGGAACAGACGATAAAAAAGATGGAAGAAGGAGAGATTTCACTGGAGGAATCTTTTCAGCTGTATCATCAGGGCATGGATATGCTGAAAGCCTGTAACAGCAAGATCGATAAAGTAGAAAAGAAGATGCTGTTATTAGATGAAGAGGGTGAGGAACATGAATTCTAAAGAAGAATTTACAATACAGATGAAAATGAAAGTGGCAGAGATCGAAGAAATCCTGAAACGATATCTTCCGGAGGCAGAAGGATATCAGAAGGTGATCATGGAGGCAATGGAGTACAGTCTGATGGCAGGCGGGAAAAGACTCCGACCGATGCTGATGCAGGAGACCTGCAGACTTTTTGGAGAAGAACCGGAGACATTAAAGCCTTTTATGGCAGCACTTGAGATGATCCATACATATTCACTGGTGCATGATGATCTTCCGGCAATGGATAATGATGAGTACCGCAGAGGCAGAAAGACGACACACATTGTATACGGGGAAGATATGGGAATCCTGGCAGGAGATGCACTTTTGAATTACGCATTTGAGACAGCATTCCGGGCATTTGAGCAGTCTCCGGAAGACAGTCTTAAGATCGGGCGTGCACTTACTGTCCTTGGGAGAAAAGCAGGTATCTATGGAATGATCGGCGGGCAGGTGATCGATGTAAAAGAGACCGGACATGCGGTTTCAAAAGATGTGCTGGATACCATATATGAACTGAAGACGGGCGCTCTGATCGAATGTGCAATGATGATCGGCGCAATCCTTGGTGGTGCTTCGGATGCAGAAATACAGAGCGTAGAAAAGATTGCACATTATGTAGGTGTTGCATTCCAGATCCAGGATGACATTCTGGATGTGACGAGTACAGAAGAGGTACTTGGAAAGCCGATCCACAGTGATGAGAAGAATCAGAAGACCACTTATGTAACACTTCTGGGAATTGAACAGGCACAGAAGAAAGTGGAAGAATTATCGAATGAAGCAATTGCACTGCTTCATCAGTTTACAGGGGAGAATGCGTATCTGGAACAGTTACTGATACAGCTGATTCACAGAGACAGATAAAGGGGATACCTTGTTATGTTAGAAAGAATTCAAAAAGCAAATGATATAAAAGATCTGAAGCCGGAAGAACTTCCGGAACTGGCACAGGAGATCCGAAAGTTCCTGGTCGGGAAGATCAGTAAAACCGGAGGACATCTGGCATCGAATCTCGGCGTAGTAGAACTTACAATGGCAATGCATCTGGTCTTTGATCTGCCGAAGGATAAAATCATATGGGATGTAGGACATCAGTCCTATACACATAAGATCCTGACCGGAAGAAAAGACGGATTTGATGATCTGAGAAAATATGGCGGGATGAGCGGATTCCCGAAGAGAAAAGAAAGTGCATGCGATGCATTTGACACCGGACACAGCTCTACTTCTATCTCGGCGGGGCTTGGGTATGTGTGCGCAAGAGATCTGCAGAGGGAAGATTACAGTGTAATCTCGGTAATCGGAGATGGGTCGCTGACAGGTGGGATGGCATATGAAGCACTGAATAATGCATCCACGCTTAAAAAGAATTTTATCATTGTATTGAATGATAATCATATGTCTATTTCGGAAAACGTTGGAGGAATGTCGGATTATCTGGCAAAGCTGCGTACGGCGGACTTCTATACAGATCTGAAAAAAGGTGTAACAACTGTACTGCATAACGTTCCGGTCGTGGGAGATCCTGTGATCGAGCGTATCCGCAAGACCAAGAGCAGTCTCAAACAGCTGATCGTTCCGGGGATGTTCTTTGAAGACATGGGAATCACCTATCTAGGGCCGATCCAGGGGCATAATATCCCGACGATGGTACGTGCATTTAAAGAGGCAAGAAAGATTGAAGGACCGGTATTGCTTCATGTAATTACCAAAAAAGGAAAAGGATACGGGCCGGCAGAAGAAAAGCCGGAAAAATTCCATGGAATCGGACCGTTCCGGGTAGAGACGGGAGAACCGGAAAACCCGAAAAAGAAAGATACGTATACAGATGTTTTTTGTAAAGTAATGTGCGATGAGGCGGCAAGAAATGATAAGCTGGCAGCGATCACAGCAGCAATGGAAGACGGCACGGGACTTGCAGGATTCCGGAAAAAATATCCGGACCGCTTTTTTGATGTGGGAATTGCAGAAGAACATGCAGTGACATTTGCGGCGGGACTCGCAGCAGGTGGAATAAAGCCGGTATTCGCCGTGTATTCGTCATTTTTACAGAGGGCATATGACCAGATGATTCATGACGTGGCACTTCAGAATCTTCCGGTAATGTTTGCAGTAGACCGTGCAGGTCTGGTGGGAAACGACGGGGAAACCCATCAGGGAATCTTTGATCTGTCCTACTTAAGCACTATCCCTAATATGGTTGTACTGTCGCCAAAGCATAAATGGGAACTGGCTGATATGATAAGATTCGGTATCGCATATGATGGTCCGGTAGCCATCAGGTATCCTAGAGGCAGTGCATGCGATGCCTGTCCGGAATTCAGAAGTCCGGTAGTATACGGAAAGAGTGAAATGCTATACGAAGAACGGGAGATTGCAGTGATCTTTGTCGGACATATGTTTGGCGAGGCGCTGGAGGTCAGAAAACAGTTAAAAGAAGCCGGATATCACTGCACACTGGTCAATGCAAGATTTGTAAAACCACTGGATACAGAGATGCTGGATCACCTGACAGAGCAGCACAAGCTGATCGTTACGATCGAAGAAAATGTAAGATCCGGCGGATTCGGTGAACATGTAACAGAGTATCTGATGAGGACGGGTTCGGATGCGAGAGTGCAGATCCTGGCACTTCCGGATGAATATATAGAGCATGGCAATGTGGAGGTTCTGCGCAAAGAGACTGGTCTGGATGTAGAGACCATGACAGCGAAGATCCGTAAGTTATATGAGACATTATAGATATGTGACACGATAGATAACAGGAGAGATTATGAAAGAACGATTAGACGTATTACTGGTAAAGAGAAATCTGGCAGCTTCCAGAGAAAAGGCAAAAGCCATCATTATGTCCGGAATCGTATATGTAGATGGGCAAAAAGAAGACAAGGCCGGGACTACTTTTCCGGAAGAAGCTATGATCGAAGTACGCGGACATACGCTTCCGTATGTCAGCCGCGGAGGACTGAAACTGGAAAAAGCAATTAAGAACTTTGATGTGAACGTAGAAGGAAAAGTATGTACGGATGTAGGTTCTTCTACGGGTGGATTCACAGACTGCATGCTGCAGAATGGCGCGGTAAAGGTATTTGCGATTGATGTGGGACGCGGACAGCTTGACTGGAAATTAAGACAGGATCCACGCGTAGTGTGTATGGAAAAGACGAATATCCGTTATGTGACACCGGAAGATATAGGGGAACCGGTGCAGTTTTCATCCATTGACGTATCCTTCATCTCACTTACGAAAGTACTGCTTCCCATCCGTAATTATCTGACGGATGAAGGACAGATCGTAGCATTGATCAAGCCGCAGTTCGAAGCAGGCAGGGAAAAGGTTGGAAAGAAAGGCGTTGTACGTGAGAAGAGTACACATATAGAAGTGATTCATAAAGTGATCGATTATGCAATGTCTATTGGATTTGAAGTGCTGAATCTGGAATTTTCTCCGATCAAAGGACCGGAAGGCAATATCGAATATCTGGTCCACTTACAGAAATGTGAAGCGACTGACAGAATCTCGCCGCAGATCGATGTCGAAAAGACGGTAGATCTGTCGTTTGCTACACTTGCGAAAGGTTAGAGGCAGATGTTAAAAAAGTTTTGGATCGTTACCAATGACGGGAAAGATACGAATCATGCGGTGACAGGAAAAGTAAAAGAATTGCTGGAGATAGCAGGAAGAAACTGTGCATTGTGTGAAAAGGATGCAGAAAAGAATATTATCAGGGAACGGATTCCGGACATGATAGACTGTGCGATCGTGATCGGCGGTGACGGAAGTCTGATTGAAGTGGCAAGAACACTTTGGAAAAGAGATGTTCCGATTTTGGGTATCAATATGGGAACGCTTGGGTATCTTACAGAAGTAGAAGTGAATAATCTGGAAGAAGATATCACGCAGATGCTGCAGGGTGATTATCTGTATGAAGAACGCATGATGTTAGAAGGAACATTTCAGGATGGGAAAAAGGATGTCGCGCTAAATGATATTGTTGTGTCGCGAAGGGGCGATGACCTGCGCATTATTTATTTCAAATTGTTTGTAAACGGGGAACTTTTGAATTCTTACGAAGCGGATGGAATTATCATATCCACACCGACCGGATCTACGGCATACAATCTGTCGGCCGGAGGTCCGGTCGTGGAACCGACAGCGTCACTTACCGTGATCACACCAATCTGCTCTCATGCGTTGAATACAAGAAGTATTGTTCTGTCTTCAGACGATGAGATCGTAATTGAGATCGGGGAAGGACGAAGAGGAAATATCGAAAAAGTACTGGTCACGTTTGACGGTGCGACCAGTGTGCCGATCCAGACCGGGGATAAGCTGACAATCTGTAAGGCGGAAAAGACGACAAAGATAATGAAGATCAATAAAATCAGTTTTTTGGAAATATTACGGAGAAAGATGAAGGGAAATTGATGAGATGAAAGTAAACAGACATGCGAAGATCATAGAACTGATCAACAAATATCATATTGAAACGCAGGAAGAACTGGCAGAATATCTGAACCAGGAAGGGTTTAAAGTAACACAGGCAACGGTATCCAGAGATATCCGGGACCTGAAGCTTACAAAGATACCGTCTGAGAACGGCAAGCAGAGATATGCATTGCATCAGCATCATGAGAGTGCAATGAGTGAAAAATATATCCGTGTCTTAAGAGAAGGATATCTGTCTATGGATATGGCGCAGAATATCCTGGTGATCAAGACAGTAGCGGGAATGGCAAGTGCGGTATGTGCGGCACTGGATGCAATGAAATGGAATGAGATTGTCGGAAGTATTGCAGGGGATGATACGATCATGTGTGCGATCCGAAGTGTGGATGACACGGTAAAAGTAATGGACAAGATCAGCAAGATTATCTTATAGGAGGATGCATGTTACAGTATTTACATGTGAAAAACCTGGCTTTGATCGATGAGATCGAAGTAGAGTTCGGCAGAGGACTGAACATATTAACTGGAGAGACCGGTGCCGGGAAGTCGATCATTCTTGGCTCGGTCAATCTTGCTCTTGGCGGGAGATACACGAAAGATATCCTCCGACAGGGAACGAGATACGGACTGGTAGAACTGACATTTTCGGTAGAAAGTGAACGACAGATCCGCAGATTAAAAGAACTGGATGTTTACCCGGAGGACGGGTTTGTTACGCTTCAGAGAAGGCTGATGGAAGGAAGAAGTGTCAGCAAGATCAATGGAGAGACGGTGCAGATGGCGACGCTTAAAGCAGTATCCGCCATCCTGATCGATATTCACGGACAGCACGAACATCAGTCATTGCTTTATAAAAAGAATCATCTGGCAATAGTGGATGCATTTGCCGGAGAAGAAACGAAAAAGCAGAAAGAAAAAGTGGCGGAAACATGGCAGCAGTATAAAGGAAAAATAAGAGAACTGTCGGAAGCAGGAACAAATGGATCCGAGAGGGCAAAGGAACTGGCTTTTCTTAAGTTTGAAGTGGATGAGATCGTCCGGGCAGAATTAAAAGAGCACGAAGATGAAGAACTGGAATCATGTTACCGGCGCATGTGTAACGGAAAGAAGATTGCCCAAAGTGTTGCGGAATGCTACCAGTATACGGGCGAAGATGGGGAAAGTGCGAGCAGAAAGCTGGAAGGGCACTCCGAACACTGTCGGAAGCTGTGGATGCCGATGAACAGCTGTCACAGTTATATACCCAGTTGGCGGATGTAGACAATCTGCTGAATGATTTTAATCATGAATTGGCAGAATATCAGAAAAACTGTGAATTCTCGGATGAAGAATTCTATGAGACAGAAAAGCGGCTGAACGAGATCAATCATCTGAAGACAAAGTATGGGAATTCTTATGAAGAGATCATGTCATACTGTAAGAAGCAGGAAGAACGAATCGGGATTCTGGAAAATTATGATACTTATATGCAGGAACTGGAGAAATCCTGTGAGCAGTTGTCGCAGAAGTATCTGGAACTGGCAGGAAAGCTTTCGGCACTGCGGCAGAAGAAGGCTAAAATGCTTGAAAAAAAGATTCAGAAAGGTCTTGAAGATCTGAATTTTGAACAGGTACAGTTTGAGATACATTTTGCGGAAAAGAAAGAATATGCCAAAGATGGCATTGATGATGTGGAATTCAGGATCTCGCTTAACCAGGGACAGCCGGTGAAGCCGCTGACAGAAGTGGCATCCGGCGGGGAACTTTCCAGAATTATGCTGGCGATCAAAGCGGTAATGGCAGACAAAGATGAGATCGAGACGTTGATCTTTGATGAGATCGATGTCGGGATCAGTGGACGTACTGCTCAGAAGGTTTCGGAAAAAATGGCACTGATCGGAAAAGAACACCAGGTGATCTGTATTACGCATCTGGCGCAGATCGCAGCTATGGCAGACCGGCATTTTTTTGATTGAAAAAAAGACAGAAGATGCCGTGACACGAACGCAGATCTATCCATTGAATGAAGAAAATTCCGTGGAAGAACTTGCAAGGATCCTTGGCGGAGCCAGGATCACAGATACGGTGATGCAAAGTGCCAGAGAGATGAAAAATATGGCATCACAGATGAAATAAAAAACGTAAAGATCCAGAGTATTTTTTCTGAAATACCATATACTAAGACAGACATTTGTAACAGAGTGTCTGTTTTTTTATTGCTGTGCAGACAAAAGACAGGATGGAGTGTGGGATATGAGAAAATACTGGTATCGTAGATTCCTGCTTGTGCTGCTTGTGTTATCTGTCCTTGGTTATGCAGGATATGAAATTACAAAGCGGCAGGAACAGGGGAGAAAAAAAGAAGTAAGTGCAGATACGGTTTCTTCGGACACTGTGATCCCGGGAGGAATGCCGGTTGGGATCTATCTGGAGACGGAAGGGGTCATGGTCTTAGGTACAGAGAAGATTACCGGAGCGGATGGGAAAATAACAGAACCGGCCAGGCATCTTGTGAAAGCCGGGGATTATATAGTGGAATGTAACGGAAAGAAGATTGCCGATAAAAAGAGGCTGCAGGACACATTAAAAAAGCTGGATGCGGAAGAGGTGGTCCTAAAGCTCAGGAGAGATTCCGGATATCTGGATGTGAAGATAAAACCGGTGCGGAATAAAAAGAATCAGTACATGCTGGGAATATGGGTAAGGGACAATGCACAGGGGCTTGGAACTGTGACATTTCTGAACACGGACAGTCGTTTTGGAGCATTGGGGCATGGAATCCATGACACAGATACGAACACTCTGATGGAGATTAAAGACGGAAGGGTCTACGAGACCAGCATTCGCAGTATCCAGAAAGGAGCAGGAGGGGAACCGGGCGGGATAGAAGGAATCATCGTCTATAACCGGTATAATGTTCTGGGAACTATTGATAAAAATACAGATTGTGGGATATTCGGAACTCTTGAACGTACAGACAACCTGTTCCGGAATACAGAGCCGGTCGGCATTATGGCAACGGATGAGATCAAAAAAGGGGATGCGGTTATACGATGCTGTGTAGAAGGAAAAGTAAAAGAATACAAAATTCGTATAACAAAAACCGACAAACATACAAAAGAAGAAAATAAAGGTCTGGAGATCAAGGTGACAGATCCGGAACTTCTTGAGATTACAGGCGGAATCATACAGGGAATGTCCGGGGCACCAATCCTTCAGAACGGGAAAATCGCTGGTGCAGTCACCCATGTATTCGTCAATGATCCTGCAAGGGGATATGGGATTTTTATCGAAAATATGCTGAAACATGTAGAATAATCAGAATATTGTCGATGCAGGTCAGGTTTTTACGACAACATTTTTCTTGTTCGGAAATTGCAGGAATTATATAATAAAACTCGACATGATTATTAAGGGACAAGGAGGCATAACGTAAAATGAGAGAAGTTAATGTAGCAATCGCTGACGACAATGAGAGAATTTTGGATATGCTGGGGGAAATCATAGAGCAGGATCATGACCTGAATCTGATAGCAAAGCCAATAATGGAGAAGATATGTATCATCTGATTAAAGAAAAAGAACCGGATGTAGTACTACTGGATCTGATCATGCCTAAGCTCGATGGTTTAAGTGTGATGGAAAAAATAAATGCAGATGACCAGATCACCAAGCGTCCGGAATTTATCATAGTAACGGCTGTTGGACAGGAACGGATCACAGAAGATGCTTTCCGAAAAGGAGCAAGTTATTATGTGATGAAACCATTTCACAATGATATGATCTTAAGCCGGATCAAAGATGCAGGAAAAGGAGAGAGGCGGAATAGTTCTGAAGCAATACCCGGAAGCACAGTGCAGAAGAAGCCGGAGTATAATCTGGAGACGAGGGTGACAGATATGATCCATGAGATCGGAATACCGGCACACATCAAAGGATATCATTACCTGAGAGATGCGATTATCATGGCAGTGGATGATATGGATGTATTAAATGCAATCACAAAGTTCTGTATCCGACGATCGCTAAGATGCACCAGACGACGGCAAGCAGAGTAGAAAGAGCAATCCGCCATGCAATCGAAGTTGCATGGAGCAGAGGAAAACTAGATACACTGGATGAACTCTTTGGATATACAGTAAGCAACGGAAAAGGTAAGCCGACAAACTCGGAATTTATTGCACTGATCGCAGATACGATCCGTCTGGAAAATAAAAACCGGTAAACAACCCTTTTATTCTGAATAAAAATACGTTATAATGATAAAGTATTCTAAGGTTGGGAGGAAAATGCAATGAAGAAAATATTATTTGCGGCATCTGAGTCAGTCCCATTTATCAAGACAGGAGGACTTGCTGATGTTGTCGGCTCATTACCAAAATATTTTGATAAAGAAAAATTCGATGTGCGTGTAATGCTTCCGAAGTATATGTGCATGAAAGATGAATGGAAAGAAAAACTTCAGTATCACACACATTTTTATATGGATCTGAACTGGAGAAAGCAGTATGTAGGTGTTCTTGAAATGGAATACGACGGAATCAGGTTTTATTTTATAGATAACGAGTATTACTTTAACGGATATGCACCGTACGGTGATATATATGCGGATATTGAAAAATTTGCATTCTTCTCAAAAGCTGTATTAAGCGCACTTCCATTGATTGATTTCAGACCAGATATCATTCACTGTCACGACTGGCAGACAGGGCTGGTTCCAATCTATCTGGATAATTTCAGATATGGCAATGAATTTTACCGTGGAATCAAGACGGTCATGACCATACATAATCTGAAATTCCAGGGAACATGGGATCCGAAGCGTGTCAGAGATATTACCGGATTACCTCAGTATTATTTCGCACCGGATAAACTGGAGGCATATAAGGATGCAAACTACCTGAAGGGTGGAATTGTATATGCAGACAGAGTGACGACGGTAAGTATTCCTAGTAGACAGAAGAGATCAGACACTAGTCTGTGTGAAAAGCTGGATGGTCTTATGAATGCAAGGGCAAATTGTCTGTCAGGAATTGTAAATGGAATTGACTACGAAGATTATAATCCGCTGACAGATAATAAGATTGAGAGAAATTATGATGTCAGCAATTTCCGTAAAGAAAAAATCAAGAATAAGATCGCACTTCAGAAAGAACTTGGTCTGGAGGAAAACCAGAAGACCATGATGATCGGTGTGGTTTCCAGACTGACAGACCAGAAAGGCTTTGATCTTGTTGCCTATGTAATGGATGAACTGTGTCAGGATGCAGTACAGATCGTAGTTCTTGGTACAGGGGAAGAGCAGTATGAGAATATGTTCCGTCATTTTGCCTGGAAATATCCGGGAAAAGTATCTGCAAACATTTATTATTCAGAAGCAATGTCCCATAAGATCTATGCATCCTGTGATGCATTTCTTATGCCATCCCTGTTTGAACCATGCGGACTCAGCCAGTTGATGAGTCTGCGTTACGGAACAGTCCCGATTGTACGCGAGACAGGTGGATTAAAAGATACGGTAGAGCCATACAATGAGTATGAAAAGACCGGTACAGGATTCAGCTTCATGAACTACAATGCACATGAGATGCTGGCAACTGTACGTTATGCAGAACAGATCTATTACGATAAGAAGCGTGACTGGAACAAGATTGTTGAACGTGCCATGAATAAAGACTTCTCATGGAAGAATTCTGCAAAACAGTACGAAGAATTATACGAAGGAATGTAAAAACAGACTAAAGGAGAACGACAGAAAAAATATGAAAATCAGTGATATATTAGTAGAAAAGACACCGCATCTTTCTTTTGAGGTATTTCCTCCGAAGACAGATGCAGCATATGAAGGAGTATTAAAGGCGACAGAAGCAATTGCAGAATTGAAACCGTCATATATGAGTGTTACATATGGTGCAGGCGGCGGTACCAGTAAGAATACTGTAAAGATTGCATCACATATCAAAGATAAATATAATGTACCAAGCCTTGCACATCTTACTTGTGTATCATCAACAAAAGAAGAAGTACATCAGGTAATCGATCAGTTAAAGGCATCAGGAATTGAGAATATCCTTGCTCTCAGAGGAGATATTCCACAAGAGAGTGAATTTCCACTTCCGAATCATTATCAGTATGCATATGAGCTGATCGAGGATATCAAGAGTCAGGGAGATTTCTGCATCGGGGCTGCATGTTATCCGGAAGGACATGTAGAGTCCGAACATAAGAAGGATGATATTGCACATCTGAAACAGAAAGTAGACTGTGGTGTAGATTTCCTGACTACACAGATGTTTTTTGATAACAATATTCTTTATAATTTCCTCTATAGAGCGAGAGAAAAGGGTGTTACCGTTCCGGTTATTCCGGGAATCATGCCGGTAACAAATGCAAATCAGGTAAAGAGAATCCTGTCTATGTCCGGAACCAACCTTCCGGAGAGATTCAAAGCAATCGTAGATCGCTTTGGAGATAATCCGAAAGCAATGCAGCAGGCAGGTATTGCATATGCGACAGACCAGATCATCGATCTGTTTGCAAATGGCATTAACCATGTTCACGTATATTCTATGAATAAACCGGAGGTTGCTGCGGCAATCCAGGCAATCTTTCAGAGATTCTGAATAAATAGAGGAAGCAAAATGGACGCAAGAAGAAAGAAGCAATTCGTTACTTGGGATATGGCAGACATGCGGTAGATGATCATACGCTGAAGCTTGTGGAAAGCTGTTTTGAAGAACTTTCCCAGGAGGCGTGCGGCAGGATCGTCTACCGCATTTTTGAATTAGAATTCCCGGAGAGTGGAAGAATCCTTCTGGGAAATCTGGATATCCACAGTAAAAATCTTTATAAAAATCTGACGGGATGTAAAAAAGCAGTGCTGCTAGGTGCAACGCTTGGACCGAAAGTTGATCTGCTATTGCGGAAATATTCCATCGGAGATATGGCAAGAGTGGTAACACTTCAGGCGTGTGCGGCTGCTATGCTGGAAGAATATTTGGATGAATGGCAGACTGCTCTGGAAGCAGATATGAAGAAAGAGGGTTATTATATCAGACCGAGATTCAGTCCTGGATATGGAGACTTTGATATTGCACATCAGGATATAATCCTCCGTATGCTGGATACGGCAAAGAAGATCGGGCTGACACTTACCGGCGGCAATATGCTGACACCGTCAAAATCGGTGACGGCAGTGATCGGTCTCAGTGAAACAGAGACTTCCTGCCATATCAAAGGTTGTGAAGTGTGTCAGAAGAAGGACTGCGCATATCGCAGGTCATAAGATACAGGAAAAGGATAGGAGCAGACAGATGTTATTAGAACGACTGGGAAAAGAATTATTATACTTTGATGGCGGCATGGGAACGCTTCTGCAGTCAAAAGGATTGCAGCCAGGAGAACTTCCGGAAGTCTGGAATCTGGAGCATGCAGAAGAGATCGTTGATATTCATAAGTCATATTTCGAAGCCGGCAGTGATATCGTGCTTAGCAATACATTTGGTGCCAATGCGATCAAATTTCATGATTCCAAGTATGGACTGAAAGAAATCGTGACGGCCGGGATCCAAAATGCGAAAAAGGCCGCAGAGCTCGGCGTGCATGATGGAAGAACGACTTATGTAGCGTTAGATGTGGGCCCGACGGGTAAATTATTAAAACCAATGGGTGATCTTTCTTTTAAAGATGCATATGAGGCATTTAAAGAGACCATGATCTATGGAGAAGAAGCAGGAGCAGATCTGATCCATATCGAGACCATGAGTGACAGTTACGAAGTGAAAGCAGCAGTACTTGCAGCAAAAGAGAATACGTCACTTCCGGTATTTGCAACCATGATCTTTGATGAAAAGGGAAAACTTCTGACAGGTGGAGATGTCCCGGCAGTGATTGCCATGCTGGAGGGACTCCGCGTGGATGCACTTGGAATCAACTGTGGTATGGGACCGGAACAGATGCTTCCGATCCTGGAGGATATTCTGAAATACGCATCGGTTCCGATCGTCGTAAAACCGAATGCAGGACTTCCGAAGCAGCGTGACGGGGAAGTCTATTATGATGTAGAACCGGAACAGTTTGCCGGATATATGGCAAAAATCGTAGAGATGGGAGCGCATGTGATCGGCGGATGTTGTGGAACAACACCTGCACATATCCAGAAGATGGTTGAGACGACCAGAGAGATGAGCGTAAAGCCGGCAACAAAGAAAGATATCACAATGGTATCTTCTTACGGACATGCGGTCATCCTTGGCGGCAAGCCGATGATCATCGGAGAGAGAATTAATCCGACCGGTAAGAAGAAATTCAAACAGGCATTAAAAGACCACGACATGGATTATATCCTGAAAGAGGGGATTACGCAGCAGGATAAGGGAGCACATATTCTGGATGTCAACGTAGGACTTCCGGATATTGACGAACCGGCGATGATGAAAGAAGTCATCATGGAGCTTCAGAGCGTATCAAGCCTGCCGCTTCAGATCGATACCGTTGATATCACAGCAATGGAAGCGGCGATGCGTATCTATAACGGTAAGCCGATGGTGAACTCTGTAAATGGAAAACAGGAAAATATGGATGCTGTCTTCCCGCTTATTAAGCGTTACGGAGGTGTTGTAATCGGTCTTACGATCGATGAGGACGGAATCCCGGCAACCGCAGACGGAAGAGTCCGTGTGGCAGGAAAAATCATCGAAGAAGCGAAGAAATACGGCATTGACAAAAAAGACATCGTGATCGATGTGCTGGCAATGACGATCAGTTCTGAACCGGAAGGTGCGAAGGTCACGCTGGAAGCACTCAAAAAAGTCAGGGAGATTTATGGTGTCTGTACGGTTCTTGGTGTATCGAACATTTCGTTCGGTCTTCCGTACCGTCCGGCAGTTAATTCAAATTTCTATACGATGGCCATGCAGAATGGATTAAGTGCGGGGATCATTAATCCTTCTTCTGAGGATATGATGCGCTCGTATTATTCATTCTGTGCGCTGATGAATTACGATAAGAACTGCGAGGAGTATATCCGTGTATATGGCAGTCAGAAAGCAGGAACACCTGCACCGGCAGCAAGGCAGAACTGACTTTAAAAGAGGCCATCGAAAAAGGTCTGAAAGAAGAAGCACATCATGCAACAGGAGAACTGTTAAAGGAACAGGCACCGCTGGAGATCATCAATGAACATCTGATCCCAGCACTGGATACGGTAGGAAAAGGATTTGAAAAGGGAACTGTCTTCCTGCCGCAGCTTCTGATGAGTGCCGATGCGGCAAAGATCGCATTTGCAGTGATCAAGGATGTACTCGCACAGGAAGGCGGGGAAGTCCAGGCGAAGAATAAGGTCATTCTCGCAACGGTAAAAGGAGATATTCACGATATTGGTAAGAACATTGTAAAAGTCCTTCTGGAGAATTACAGTTTTGATGTGATCGATCTGGGGAAAGATGTACCACCGGAAGTGATCGTAGATACTGCAGTGGAGCAGGATATCCGGCTGGTAGGTCTAAGCGCGCTTATGACGACAACGGTTGTAAGCATGGAAGAGACCATCAAGTTATTGAGAGAACGTAAACCTGAATGTAAGTCATGTAGGGGGAGCTGTGCTGAATCAGGATTATGCAGATATGATCGGGGCAGATTTTTACGGCAAAGATGCAATGCAGTCCGTATATTATGCACAGAGAGTATTTGAAGAAGAGTAATCAGTGAGCAAAGAATTTCATAAAAATATACAGCAGACAAAAAGGAGACAGAAAAAATGGGATTAATATTACCAGAACATTATGACCCTCGCTTAAGCGTAAGAGAGACACAGGAAGCAATCAAGTACATTCGTGACACGTTCCAGAAGGAATTCGGAAAAGAGATGAATCTGGAGAGAATCTCTGCACCGTTATTCGTAGAAAAAAGCAGTGGTCTGAACGATGACCTGAACGGTGTGGAAAGACCGGTACAGTTCGATATCGCAGGCGTTCCGGGAGAGACAATAGAAGTTGTACATTCCCTTGCAAAATGGAAACGTATGGCATTATACAAATATGGATTCCAGCCGGGTGAGGGACTTTATACAAATATGAACGCGATCCGCAGAGATGAAGAACTTGACAACTTACATTCCTGCTACGTGGATCAGTGGGACTGGGAAAAAGTGATCAAAAAAGAAGAACGTACCGTTGAGACACTGGAAGCTACCGTACGCAATATCTTCAAGATCATCAAACATATGGAACATGAAGTATGGTACAAATATCCACAGGCAGTAAAGAAACTTCCGGAGGACATCTATTTCATCACTTCCCAGGAACTGGAAGATATGTATCCGGATAAGACTCCGAAGGAAAGAGAAAACCTGATTACAAAAGAACACGGCTGTGTATTCCTGATGAAGATCGGTGACAAACTCGCAAGCGGCGAACCGCACGACGGACGTGCACCGGACTACGATGACTGGCAGTTAAACGGAGATATCCTGTTCTGGTTCGAGACACTGAACTGTGCACTTGAGATCTCCAGCATGGGTATCCGTGTAGATGAAAAAGCGCTGGAAGAGCAGCTTGTAAAAGCCGGCTGCGAAGAGAGAAAGAATCTTCCATATCACAAAATGCTGTTAAACGGCGAACTTCCGTACACCATCGGAGGTGGTATCGGACAGTCCAGACTGTGCATGCTGCTTCTCGACCGTGCACATGTCGGTGAAGTACAGGCAAGTTTGTGGCCGGAGCAGATGCGGAAAACCTGCAAAGAACACAATATGATTCTGCTTTAAATTGATTTTCAAAATTAGTTGATAACATTTTCTCAAGTGTCTATAATAGAACTATAGACTGTTATAAAAATGACAAAGGAAAAACAGGAGGAACTCCAACTATGATGAGAGGCATTAACACAACCGTAAGACGGTTGAGAAGAAAAGTTTTTGAAGAAGTTGCAGCACTTGGCTTCAAAGCAGATGCAGATACTCTGTGCGATGATATGGAAGCAATCCCATATGCACTGGTGAATGATGAGACAGAGCAGTACCGTGACAGTGTTTACCGCGCAAGAGCAGTTGTACGAGAACAGGTAAGACTTGCAATGGGACTTTCACTCCGGCCGGAAGACAAACCGGTACATCTGACAGCGGGGGTGGAAGCAAGTAACATATCAGATAAGTATTATGAACCGCCGCTTATGCAGGTGATTCCATCCGCATGCATGAGATGCGAAGCGAAAGGATATGAGGTCAGCAACATGTGCAAAGGATGTCTGGCACATCCTTGTATGGAAGTCTGTCCGAAGGGTGCGATTTCCATGGTAAACGGCAAATCCCATATTGATCAGGAAAAATGTATCAAATGTGGAAAGTGCAAGAGTGTCTGCCCATATGATGCAATTTCCAAAAAAGAGCGTCCGTGTGCAAAAGCATGCGGCGTAAATGCAATTGAATCGGATAAAATGGGACGCGCCTATGTCAATCCGGACAAATGCGTATCCTGTGGTATGTGTATGGTAAGCTGTCCGTTTGGAGCAATTTCAGACAAATCCCAGATCTTCCAGCTTGCAAGAGCATTGTCGGAAGGCGAGCAGATTATTGCTGAGATCGCACCGGCATTTACCGGACAGTTCGGAGATAATATCAATGCGAGAAACTTAAAAGCAGCACTGGAAGAACTTGGATTTTCACAGGTGTATGAAGTGGCGCTTGGTGCAGATATCGGAGCTGTTGCGGAGGCACATCATTATGTAGAGAAGGTTGTGACAGGAGAATTACCGTTCCTTTTGACATCCTGCTGTCCGTCATGGGCAATGCTGGCAAAGAAATATTTCCCAGATATGATCGATGAAGTGTCTCAGGAACTGACTCCTATGGTTGCTACTGCACGTACGATCAAGAAAGAACATCCGAATGCTAAAGTAGTATTCATCGGACCATGTGCGGCTAAGAAACTGGAAGCGATGCGCAGAACCGTAAGAAGTGATGTTGATTTTGTAGTGACATTTGAAGAACTGCAGGGAATGTTTGATGCGAAAGGAATCGACCTTTCCGAATATGAGGCAGAGTCCTCCTTCCACAATGCAACAGGTGCGGGACGCGGCTATGCGGTTGCAGGCGGCGTGGCATCTGCAATTGAAAAATGTGTAAATGAGTACTATCCGGGTGTGGAAGTAAAGATTGAGCATGCAGAAGGTCTTGCGGATTGTAAGAAGATTCTTTCTATGGCGAAGATCGGAAGAATGAACGGATGTCTGATCGAAGGAATGGGCTGTCCGGGCGGATGTGTAGCCGGTGCGGGAACGAACATCCCGGTGCCAAAAGCACAGAAGAAAGTGAAAGAATTTGTAAAAGCATCCAGCAAGCAGCTTCCGCCAAAAGAACTCGGTGAAATCGAGCTGAAATAAGTAAAAAAGAGACCAAAAAAGAGACAGGCGTAAAGATTGACAAAACGCCTGTCTCTCTTTATAATTAAAAGTTAGTATTGATAAAAATATTTATACTGATTAGATACATGAATGTAGAGCAGGAGGAAATTATGCAGAAGTATGGCGTAAACGAATTAAGAAGAATGTTTCTTGAGTTTTTTGAAAGTAAGGGACATCTGGCAATGAAGAGTTTCTCGTTAGTGCCTCATAACGATAAGAGTCTGTTACTGATCAACTCTGGTATGGCACCATTGAAACCATATTTTACAGGACAGGAGATACCACCGAGAAGACGAGTTACCACCTGTCAGAAATGTATCCGTACAGGAGATATCGAGAACGTAGGAAAGACAGCCAGACATGGTACATTTTTCGAAATGCTTGGTAACTTCTCATTTGGAGACTATTTTAAAAACGAAGCAATTCACTGGACATGGGAGTTCCTTACAGAAGTAGTGGGACTGGATCCAGATAGATTATATCCATCCATTTACCAGGATGACGATGAGGCCTCGAGATCTGGAATAAAGAGATTGGAATTCCGGAGGAGAGAATCTTCCGTTTCGGAAAGGAAGATAACTTCTGGGAGCATGGAGCAGGACCTTGCGGACCGTGTTCAGAAGTATATTATGACCGTGGAGAAAAATATGGATGCGGAGAGCCAGGATGTACAGTCGGATGTGAATGTGACCGTTACATGGAGATCTGGAACAACGTATTTACACAGTTTGACAACGACGGACATAACAACTATACAGAATTAGAGCAGAAGAACATCGATACAGGTATGGGACTGGAACGTCTGGCATGTATCGTGCAGGATGTTGATTCCATGTTCGATATCGATACATTAAAGGCTTTAAGAGACCATGTATGTAACATGGCAGGAGTAGAGTATCAGAAGGATGATAATACAGATACATCGATCCGAGTACTGACAGACCATATCCGTTCTGTAACATTTATGATCTCTGATGGTATCCTTCCATCAAACAGCGGACGTGGATATGTATTAAGACGTCTTCTCCGCCGCGCATGTCGTCACGGAAGACTTCTTGGAATCAAGGGAGCATTCCTTGTAGAACTGGCACAGACAGTTATTGACGGATCGAAAGACGGATATCCGGAACTGGAAGAAAAGAAAGACTTTATCTTTAATGTAATCGCAAAAGAAGAAGCACAGTTTAATAAGACGATCGACCAGGGACTTTCTATTCTTGCAGACATGGAAGAAGAGATGAAGAAGAACGGAGAGACGGTTCTTTCCGGAAAGAATGCATTTAAGCTGTATGATACTTATGGATTCCCAATCGACCTGACAAGTGAGATCCTGGAAGAGAAGGGTCTGACTTATGATGAGAAAGGATTTGAAGAAGCACAGAAAGAACAACGTGCAAAATCCGAAGGAACATTTGGTACACATAACTACAGCGGTAAAGATGCAAGTGTATACGACCAACTAGAGGCAGAATTATCTTCTGAATTTGTTGGATATGACCAGCTGGAAGTGGAATCTGAAGTAACAGCTATGACAAGTGAGACAGAAGTGGTAGATGCACTGACAGACGGAGATAAAGGAACGATTATTACTGCTAAGACTCCGTTCTATGCGACGATGGGTGGACAGGAAGCTGATAAAGGCGTGATCTGTACAGAAGACGGCGAATTTGTAGTGGAAGATGTTGTGAAGCTTGCAGGTGATAAATTCGGCCATATCGGACAGGTTACAAAAGGTATGGTCAAAGTCGGTGACAAGGTAATGCTGAAAGTTGACAAAGAGAATCGTGCACTTGCTGAGAACAATCACAGTGCAACGCATTTGCTTCAGAAAGCTCTTCGCATGGTACTTGGAAATCATGTAGAACAGGCAGGGTCTCTGAACAATGCACAGAGACTGCGTTTCGACTTTACACACTTCTCTGCCATGACAGCAGAAGAACTGCAGAAAGTGGAAGATATCGTGAATGAGAAGATTCGGGAGAATCTTCCGGTTGTGATCAAAAATATGCCGATCGAAGAAGCGAAGAAGACAGGAGCTGCTGCCCTGTTCGGAGAAAAATACGGTGACATTGTACGTGTTGTAAGTATGGGTGATTTTTCTGTCGAATTCTGTGGTGGTACACATGTAAGCAATACAGGCAATATCATGGCATTCAAGATTCTGTCTGAGACAGGTGTTGCTGCCGGAGTGCGCCGTATTGAAGCCCTGACATCCAAGGGACTTCTGGAATATTACAGCGCTCAGGAGAAGAGGCTTCACGAGACAGCAAAATTACTGAAAGCGACACCGGAAAACATCGAAGAGAAAGTATCTCATCTGATGAATGAAAACAAGGCATTAAAGAGTGAGGTAGAAAGCTTGAAGAGCAAACTTGCAAAAGATGCCATGGGTGATGTAATGAACCAGGTAGAAGAAGTAAAAGGTGTGAAATTCCTTGCTACAAGCCTGGAAGGTGTAGATATGAACGGCCTTCGTGATCTTGGAGACCAGTTAAAAGAGAAGTTGGGCGAAGGTGTGATTCTGCTTGCTTCTGTTAATGATGGTAAAGTAAGCCTGATGGCTACAGCTACAGACGGAGCTATGAAACAGGGAGCTCATGCAGGTAACCTGATCAAAGCAGTTGCCAAATTAGTTGGCGGCGGTGGTGGCGGACGTCCGAATATGGCGCAGGCCGGCGGTAAGAATCCAGCAGGTGTAGAGGATGCTCTGAAGGCTGCAAAAGAAGCATTAGAAGGACAGCTTGCATAAAATTTTACTGTCAATTCGCGAAATTTTGCAATTTTTTCCAAAGTGGAAGAAAGTTGTTGACGTGAGAAAAAAATATGTTATAATCATATGTAGTGCAATAAAAATACCCGAACAGTCGTATGATGCACAATATAGGACTGGAGGGAGGTTAGGTGTGAGACTATGTCAAATGTAATCGTTAAAGAAAACGAATCGTTAGATAGCGCTTTACGCAGATTCAAAAGAAACTGTGCAAAGGCTGGTATTCAGCAGGAAATTCGTAAAAGAGAACATTACGAAAAACCAAGCGTAAGACGCAAAAAGAAATCTGAAGCTGCTAGAAAACGTAAGTATAACTAATATGTGCAGAAATAGAGTGTCGTATGACACTCTATTTTTATACCTGTGTATGTCGGAAAAGTTCAATGATAAAAAATATTTAAAAAAAATTTACTAAAAAAACATATTTGACGTTTCAAAAACACAGGTATATACTGTGAATCGTTGAAAGGCAAAGGCGCCATACCCGTTTGGGTGTGGTGCCTTTTTTCGTTCTAATGACAGAGTGATAAAAGGATAGGAAAACGAACGAGATCATAATTCAACAAATTCGAAAATGAATGAAAGTGAGGAGTTTTATTATGAGATTAAAGGATACGGGACTTACAGCACAAGAGTTGAAGGACATGGTCAATAAGTATATGGTGGAGACTTATGAAAGATATGATTTCATTGCAGAGAGAGCAGAGGGCATGTATCTGTATGATGAAGAGGAAAATGCATATCTTGATTTCTACGGTGGAGTTGCCGTTAACAGCTGTGGTAACAGAAATCCAAAAGTCATTGCAGCAATCAAGGATCAGTTAGATGATATCATGCATACATTTAACTACCCATACACAATTCCACAGGCATTACTGGCTAAGAAGATCTGTGATACGATTGGAATGGATAAGATCTTTTATCAAAACTCCGGAACAGAAGCCAATGAGTGCATGATCAAGATGGCAAGAAAATACGGTGTGGATAACTTTGGACCGGAAAGATATCACATCATTACAGCAAAACATGGTTTCCACGGAAGAACATACGGAGCAATGTCTGCAACAGGACAGCCGGACAATGCCATCCAGATGGGATTCAAACCAATGCTTCCGGGATTCGATTATGCAGAATATAATAACCTTGAAGATTTCAAATCTAAGGTAACAGAGAATACGATCGCAATCATGATTGAGCCTGTACAGGGTGAAGGTGGTGTGCATCCTGCAACACAGGAATTCATTGAAGGACTTCGTAAATTATGTGATGAAAAAGATATGTTACTCCTGTTTGATGAGGTTCAGACAGGATGGGGACGTACCGGAGCACCGATGGCATACATGGATATGCGTGAAACCAGATGCAGTGTCCATGGCAAAAGCAGTCGGAGGCGGAATGCCATTAGCAGCATGCTGTGCAACAGAGAAGTAGCAAAAGAATTTACAGCAGGAACACATGGTTCTACATATGGCGGACACTGTGTAACATGTGCAGCAGGTCTTGCATCTGTAACAGAAATTCTTGATAATAACTTAAGTGAAAATGCAAAAGAAATGGGAGAATACCTGAAACAGGAACTTGCAAAACTCCCGCATGTGAAAGAAGCAAGAGGACGTGGATTGCTGGTCGGATGCGAATATGATATTCCGATCGCTGTAGAGGTAAAACACGGATGCCTTGACAGAATGGCACTGATCACAGCAATCGGAGACAGTGTAAACCGTATGATCCCGCCACTTATCGTAACAAAGAAACAGATTGATGAGTTGATGTTGATCATGAGAGCGTCTATCGAAGATGCAGCTGCAAAATACTAATTCAGACAATACCACAATTTTGATTCATAAAACTACCTTTAAAAAGAGGCTGCCGGCAATTATGCTGGCAGCCTCTTACGTATTATGCTTCTTCTTCATCGGGAACGGGTTCGGGAACCTCTGTATCCCCGTTGTATTCAATGTCCGGAAGCAGTTCAAAATAAAAATCCTGATATTCTTTTGAAAGCGCCTGGATAATCTCTTTCTGCACAGATTTGAATTTGGAAATAGAAATCATATCACGGTTCATGGTGATATACACGCTGATCCATAATTTTCGTCCGGTACGCAGGATATCATAATATAATTTTGTGTCCCCGTATGTGGCAAGGATCGGAGATACGATATCTTTGATTTCCTGAACCGTTTCTTCTTCCGGTGGGAGTAAGAACAGATCCCTAAGTCCCGTAATCACGGTTTTTACCGGAACCGGAAGCATGAAAAGTGACAGAATGATTGCCAGTGCCGGGTCAAGATAAGGAATCAACGGCTGAAACCATTCTCCGGTTATGATCTGCGGCAGAAAGAATGCGATGCACATACCAAATGATGCAACAGAGTCGATCTGCCATTCCTGGATCTCCATGATCACGATCGGTGAAGTCAGTTTACTGTTCATCCTGCGAAGCAGGAAGATTACAGCAATACTGACTAAGGTGGCACTCATTTCAAAATACGCAACCATGGAAAAGTTGACATGCTGGCCGCCGTGGAAGATGATCTGGATGTTGTTAATGATCAGTCCGACGGTAACAGCAATCATGATCGCACCTTTTACAACAACAAATAAGGATTCAATCTGCTGGTAACCAAATGGGTGGCTTTCGCTGGACGGCTTGTACATCAGCGGAACCAGTGAAAGTGACACGAATACCATCAGAATCTCGACGCCGTCATAGACACTGTCCAGAAGGACGGCCTGCGACCTTGTGATGACCGCCATAACGATCTCCAGGATTACGAAAATCGTACTTCCTGTGATGGAGATACGGAGTGCGGATTTTTCGTATTTCTGTTTATTCCGGCTAGAATGCATAATGTATCTTCTCCTTTGGCAAAATGGAATCAAGTTCATGGTAGAGTCGTGCGATCGGAAGGCCGACTACATTATTATAATCACCTTCGATCCCTTTTACGTGGATGGCAAATGCGCCTGGATGCCGTAAGCGCCGGCTTTGTCAAGAGAATCACCGCTGTCAACATAAGTATGAAGATCCTCTTTTGTGACTGGATAAAATGTAACATCCGTTTTTTCGTAAAATGTATGTAGGATCTGCTTCCCGCTGATATGTCCTGCGAATGTGACTCCGGTATAGACTTGATGTGTGCGGTCCGCGAGCATGGAAAGCATATCAAAGGCTTCCTCGTTATCAGCCGGTTTTCCGAGAATCTCACCGCGATAAGATACAATGGTGTCAGCACCGATCACGATACAGTCTTCTGTCTGATATGCAGGATTATCTTTTATCCGTGATTCGTATACATCAAGAGCTTTTTGATGTGCCAGTTCCATCACGACATCGGATGGAATATCTTTTGTAATCTTTTCTTTAACTGCAGACGGGATAACATCAAAAGAAAATCCTGCCTGGGTAAGCAGCTCCTGCCGTCTGGGAGAAGCTGAGGCTAATACGTATTTCATGACTTTTTCTCCTTGTGACTTTTTAGATATAAAGGTGTCAGAGACAGAGATCCCCCGACAACATCAATTATAGTATAGCATAAAATGAAAAAAACAGAAATTTATAAGAAATAAATTTGTAATGTAAAAATTGCAATCGCTGTGCAGATTCGATATAATGTTAACAAGTATAAGTATCAGAAACGGAGGTTTAGTATTATGTATATCAGTGAAATAAGGACAAAAGCACCGGCAGACGAGAGAATGCCGTTAGAGCGTAAATTCTACGATACATTGGAAAAATTAAAAATCCCATATGAACAGGTAGACAATGATCCGGCATCTTCTATGGAAGAATGTGCGGAAGTAGACAAGGCGATTGGAACGGAGATACGGAAGAATGTGTTCCTATGTAATCAGAAGAAGACGACATTCTTCTTGCTGGTGATGCCGGCCGATAAAGCGTTTGACACGTCTTCTTTCAGTAAGAAGCTGGGCGTATCCCATATGTCATTCGCACCACCGGAGAAGATGCTGGAACATCTTGGTACAACACCGGGATCTGCAAGTGTTGCGGGACTTCTGACGGATGAAGATGATTATGTGCAGGTGATCATAGATAAGGAAGTTGCAGAGGCAGAATGGTTCGGATGCAATCCGGGGATCAATACCAGCCATTTGAAATTCAAGACAAAAGATCTGCTTCAGAAATATCTTCCGGCGATTCATCACAGAGCAAGGATTGTGGATCTGTAGAGTGCAGAAAAAACGCAAAAGCAGACTTCTAAAAGAAAGAGAAGAAAATAAAAAGGAATAGTAGCAGTTACAAAAATATGAAGACATCAGAAGATTTAAAACAGATATTGGAACGCATTGATCACAGGGGATATCCGGCATATAAGGATACAAGAGGCGTATACCAGTTTGGAACATATATACTGGGAATTGATCATGTACAGGGAGATCCGTTTGCAGCACCGTCCAGGTTACATATACAGGTGGCCGGAAGAGCAGTACGGATTCCGAAAGAACTATATGACAGCAAACATAAAAAGACGGCGGTGGCAGATTATCTGCTGCGAAATTTTGCAAAGCAGCTGGAACGGCATTCGTTTCAGGCACATGGTTCCGGAAAAAGCGGAATTATTCAGGTGACGAGATGTGGTCAGGAAGTGCTGGAACGTACGGCGTGTGAGATAGATGAAAAGACAGGGGATGTGATTGTCCGCTTTGAAGTCGGATTTCCGGCAAGAGGACGTACGATACAGGCAGGAGAGCTGGTTAAAATTCTTTATCAATATCTCCCGGCATGTGTGGAAAAAGCATTATATTATAAAAATATGGACCGCAATGCAGTAAAGCAAGCAGCAGAACTTTCCGTGGATCAGGAATATATCCGTGAACAGTTGAAAAAAGAAGGACTGGTCGCATTTGTTGCTGACGGATCTATACTTCCGAGAGAATCGGGGGTTTCCCAGAGACCGATGAAGGATGCGGTACCGTTTGCTTCACCGGATTCTATGAGAATTACTATGAAGCTTCCATATAAAGGTATGCTTACCGGAATGGGGATCCGAAAGGGGGTTACCTTGATCGTAGGTGGCGGCTACCATGGCAAATCTACACTTTTGAAAGCATTAGAAAGTGGTGTATATCCACATGTTGCGGGAGACGGAAGAGAATATGTGGTCACGGATGATACGGCAATGAAGATCCGTGCGGAAGACGGAAGAAGTATCCGGCATACAGATATTTCCATGTTTATCAATGATCTGCCAAATGGAAAAGATACTTATGCGTTCGATACAGAAGATGCGAGCGGAAGTACATCACAGGCGGCAAATGTCATAGAAAGCATGGAAGCGGGAACACAGGTGTTCCTGATTGATGAAGATACAAGCGCAACGAACTTTATGGTCAGGGATGAACTAATGCAGCAGGTGATCCACCGTGATATGGAGCCGATCACACCATTTATTGAGCGAGTGAGGGAGCTTTATCGGGAATATGGAATATCGACCGTGCTGGTAGCGGGAAGTTCCGGATCCTATTTCCAGATTGCGGATCAGATCGTTCAGATGGATAAGTATGTTCCGAAAGAAATTACGGAATTTGCAAAGAAAGCAGCTGCAGACTATCCGGCATTGAAGTTCCCGGAAGAAAAGCCAAAAGAGCCATCCTATGACCGGAAAGTACGCAGAAATCCGGGTATTCGACAGAAAGGCAGAGTAAAATTGAAAACAATGGGGCGTGATGCAATCATGATCGGTCATGAGACGATCGATCTGCGGTATGTGGAACAGCTCGTGGACAGTGAACAGTTGAATATGCTGGGGCAGATTGTGCGCTTTCTGGAAGAGGAGATATTTGATGGAAAGAAGACGCTTGGACAGGCTGTGGAACAGGCGGAGAAGCTGTTGGATAAAAGGGGACCTGCCGGAATGTGTGAAGGAAACATTGTACCGGGCAATCTTGCAAGACCGCGTATACAGGAGATTTATGCCTGTATGAACCGTTACAGAAAGCTTGGAACAGACAGGAAAGAGAGGGGATAGAATATGAGAGTCATTGCCGGAAGTGCAAGAAGAACACAGTTAAAGACGTTAGAAGGCATGGATACCAGACCGACGACAGACAGGATCAAGGAGACATTGTTTAACATGATCGCTCCATATTTATATGACAGCATCTTTCTGGATCTGTTTGCCGGAAGCGGCGGAATCGGGATTGAAGCTCTGAGCAGGGGAGCAATGGAATCTGTATTTGTAGAGAAAAATCCAAAAGCTATGGCATGTGTCAAAGAGAACCTTCAGAAGACACATTTTGAAAGAAAAGGGATGACCATGCAGATGGATGTGATGACAGCTCTCTATAAATTAGAGGGAGAAAAGCAGTTCGATTATATATTTATGGATCCACCGTATAATCATGAATTAGAAAAAAGCGTGCTGACTTATCTTGCGGAATCATCGCTTTTGTCAGAGGAAGGAATCATCATTGTAGAAGCTTCCAAAGAGACAGAATTTGATTACGCGGAAGATCTCGGATATCACATCATCAAAGAAAAAGAATATAAAACAAACAAGCATGTATTTTTGGAACCTGCGGGAAGGAAAGAAATATGTTAACTGGAATCTATCCGGGAAGCTTTGACCCGGTTACATACGGACATCTGGATATCATCAGAAGATCTGCCGGAATGGTGGATGAACTGATAGTCGGAGTGTTGAATAATAAAGCAAAAACCCCGTTGTTTTCCGTAGAAGAACGTGTTAAAATGTTAGAGGAAGTAACGAAAGACATAGCAAATGTTAAGATTATTCCATTTGAAGGACTGCTGGTGGATTTTGCCCATAAGCTGGATGCGAAGATTGTAATAAGGGGACTGCGGGCAATCACCGATTTTGAATATGAGTTACAGATGGCGCAGACAAATCATAAGCTTGCGTCGGATGTTGAGACAGTTTTTCTGACAACGAATCTGCAGTATTCATATTTAAGCTCTACTACAGTGAAAGAAGTAGCGGCCTCGGAGGAGATATATCCAATTTGTGCCGGAATACATAGAGCAGAAAGTCTGGGAGAAAATGAAACATAGAAGGAGAGTGTAAATATTATGAGCAGCCGTATTGAGCAGATCATAGAGGAAATTGAAGAGTATATCGACAGCTGTAAATTCCAGCCGTTGTCGACAACAAAAATAATTGTAAATAAAGATCAGATGGACGAACTGTTAAGAGAGCTTCGTATGAAAACACCGGATGAGATCAAGCGTTACCAGAAGATCATTGCGAACAAGGATGCGATTCTGGCTGATGCACAGGCAAAAGCAGACGGCATGATTCAGGAAGCACAGATTCAGACAAATGAGCTGGTAAGTGAGCATGAGATTATGCAGCAGGCATATGCACAGGCAAACGAGATCGTAACCGCAGCAACTGCACAGGCACAGCAGATACTGGACAATGCAACGAACGATGCAAACCAGATCCGTGTCGGAGCCATTCATTATACAGATGATCTCCTTTCTCAGGCGGAGAGTGCGATCGGACGCACACTGGATACATATACATCGAAGTATGACAGTCTTGTAAATTCTCTTCAGGAATGTTACGACATGGTACGTAACAACAGAGCAGAGCTTGATGTTCCGCCGGAGACAGAACAGAATGTACAGCAGGAGTATCCGCAGGATCAATATCCGGCAGAAGAATATCCGCAGGATACTTATGAGCAGGATACGTACGGACAGGATGATTATCTGGATGATGGAAATTCATATCCGGATGATATGCCGATTTCTGATTATGATATTCAGGAAGACGATACATTGGATTAAGATACAATCAAATAGCATATATGTAAGCGGAGATAAGAAGACTGGTTACCAATGCGGTGACCAGTTTTGCTGTTATATAGGGAAGAATCGGTAATTGGCTGCTGGAGATCATAGAATATGTTTGGGCGATGCAACACCATCCGCCGAAAGAGGTCAGGAAAGCGCAGAGGATAATCTTCTCAGTTGTATATAACGCAGATGAAAAGAGCAGTCTGATTCCGGTGCTGATCTCCAGACTGGAATACAGAAGAAGTGAAAAGATAGTGTTTGGAAGAACCGAAGCAAGCAGTTGTATCAGGACAGAGAACATCATCATATATCCTCCGACTTTTGTGACAGATTCGAATGCATTCAAGATACAACGGTCAAGAAAGCTGTCAGAGATACTTTCAGATGGATTGGAGAAAGAACCGGGTGTTACCTGTGGAAAGGAACAAGAGGATTCTGGCAGGCGGTAGAAGAGGCGGAAGATAAAACTCAACATAAGCGGTGTAAATGTAAGAATCAGGAAAAAAGGAATGCAAAGATTACGTTCCTTCATATTTTGGGCCACTACATAGCTTAAGATAAAAGCAGGGCTTGTATTGTTGCAGAAAGATAAAAGGTAAGAGGCTTCCGAACGCGAGATTTTATTGACATTCAGAAGATCAGAGGTGGTCTTCGCACCCATCGGATATCCACATAAGAATCCGGTGAGTACTGCGAATGTGCCATAATAAGAGGTGCCGAGAAGCGGACATAAAAAAGTGGATGTGATACGGCAGATCCAGTGAAGTGCAGGTGTGCAGATCAGAACATTGATCAATATCATATAAGGAAGCAATGTGGGAAGGACATGCCGGAACCACAGAACAAGTCCGTAACTGGCACCGGTAAAGACTGTCTGCGGAAATGACAGCATGCTAAAAAACAGAATCAATATCGGAATGGTAAGGGCAGGATGTCTGGACATGTGATCACCCGGAGAACCTTGTTAATTCATTGTATGGATAAGGTTGATTTTTTATGAAGACTGTTAGATAATAGATATCAGTGTAATTCAGTGTATCATAGGAGGAATGTAGGAAAATGGCAGTATTAAATGAATTAGAACCGAAAGAAGTCTTTCGCTTTTTTGAAGAAATAAGTGCAATCCCGAGAGGAAGCCGCGATACAAAGCGCATCAGTGATTATCTGGTCGCATTTGCAAAAGAAAGAGACTTGAAAGTGATCCAGGACGAAGTGAATAATGTAATCATATTTCAGCCAGGAACACCCGGATATGAGGAAAGCGAACCTGTAATCTTGCAGGGGCATATGGATATGGTATGTGAAAAGACATCGGAGTCCACACATGATTTTAAAAATGATGGATTGGAATTGTATGTGGAAGATGGATTTTTAAAGGCAAAAGATACCACTCTTGGGGGAGATGACGGAGTTGCTGTCGCAATGGCACTTGCACTGCTGGATAGCAGAGAGATTCCACATCCGCCAATTGAGGCAGTATTTACCGTGGACGAAGAACTTGGAATGGAAGGTGCGGAAGCTATCGACCTGACTGTACTAAAAGGGAAAAAACTCATCAATCTGGATTCGGAAGAAGAGAAGACCCTGACGGTTGGATGTGCGGGCGGAGTCCGCTATCAGGGACTGATCCCGGTAGAAAAAGAGACGGCATCCGGTGATGAGATCAAGATTACCATCCAGGGACTTCTTGGAGGACATTCCGGAGAAGAAATCCACAGACAGCGTGGCAATGCAAATAAGATGATGGCACGTCTGTTGTATCACATTGCAGAAGAAAAGAGTTACCGCTTAAGTGAGATTTATGGCGGCTCTAAAGACAACGTGATCGCAATGGAAGCACATGCATCTCTCGTAGCAGCACCGGAAGATACCGAACAGATACTGGCCATGATCCGGAATATGGAGGATGTATGGAATGCGGAATTCATGGGAGAAGAACCTGGTCTGACAGTAAAAACAGAAACAGAAAAAAATGCAGATACAGTAGTGTTCTCAAAAGATACTACGCAAAAAGTAGTAGGATATCTGAAGGCAAGCCCAAATGGATTAAAAGAATACAGCCGTAAGGTTGCCGGCGCGACAGAAACTTCCTTAAATCTTGGTGTTGTATCTATGAAAGAAAACGGTGTGGAAGCTGCTTTCCTGATCAGAAGCGCCGTGGACAGCAGAAAGCAGCAGGTATTGGAAGAAGTCGATGCTGTGACAAAAGCGTTCGGAGGAACAGGAACAATTTCCAGTGCATATCAGGCATGGCAATACAAACCAAAGTCAGAGCTCCGTCCGGTCATGATAGAAGCATATAAAGAAATCTACGGAAAAGAACCGGAGATATGCATTATCCATGGCGGACTGGAGTGCGGAATCTTCCTTGGAAAACGGCCGGATCTGGATTGTGTATCTTGCGGACCGGATGTTCTGGATATTCATTCATATAATGAACGTCTGGATATTGCATCTACGCAGAGAAGCTGGGAATTCCTGAAACTGGTACTTAAGAACTGCAAATAACAGGAAATAATAACAACATTCATAATGACGACAGTAAGACAGTCAGAACAAGAAAAAGATGACGGAGGATAAATATATGGAACTGCCAGCAGCATTTGAGGAGAAGATGCGGGCACTTCTGCAAGAAGAGTTCGATGACTATATTGCCTGCTATAAAGAACCAAGATACTATGGCATGCGTGTAAATACAGGTAAGATATCTGTGGAAGAATTTGAAAAGATATGTCCGTTTGAGATTAAAAAAATTCCATGGATCGAAAATGGTTTCTATTATGACGGGGACAAAGTGTCTCCTGCAAAGCATCCGTACTATTTTGCCGGTCTTTATTATCTTCAGGAGCCAAGTGCCATGACACCTGCGAACCGCCTTCCGGTAGAACCGGGAGACAAGGTTCTGGATGTATGTGCAGCTCCGGGAGGAAAAGCGACGGAATTAGGAGCAAAATTACAGGGAGAGGGAGTGCTGATCGCTAACGATATCAGCAGCTCAAGGGCAAAGGGCCTGCTTAAGAATATAGAGGTGTTCGGAATCGGGAACGTCCTTGTATTGAGTGAGGAACCGGGACGTCTGGAGAATTATTTTACGGAATATTTTGACAAGATCCTGATCGATGCACCGTGTTCCGGAGAGGGAATGTTCCGGAAAGATAAAAAGATGGTAAAAGCATGGGAGGAACATGGTCCGGAATTCTTCAGCAATCTGCAGCGGAATATCATTCTGCAGGCAGCAAGAATGTTAAAGCCGGGTGGCCTTATGCTATATTCGACGTGTACATTTGATCCGGGTGAAAATGAGCGTATCATTGAACATCTGAAGAAAGAATATCCTGAATTCCATGTGCTTCCGATGGAAAGTTATGAGGGATTCTGTCCGGGAATACCGGAAGTGACAGAGGAAAAAGACGAAGAACTGAAAAAGACAGTCCGCATTTTCCCACATAAGATGAAAGGAGAAGGCCATTATGTAGCCCTTCTGCAAAAGGGTGAACCACTGCCTGCAAAAGAACTGAAAACAAAAAAGAAGGCGGGAAAGATTCCGGCCGACCTGGAAGAGTTTATGAAGCAGGTAACCTGGAAACTGGACGGTTCCAGACTTGATATCCATGGTGAGCGCATTTACTATATGCCGGAGGGACTTCCGGATGTGAGAGGAATCCGTTTCTTAAGAACTGGACTGCTGCTTGGAGAACTGAAGAAGAACCGTTTTGAACCAAGCCAGGCATTTGCTATGTGTCTGAAGAAAGACGAATATGCACAGATCATTGATCTCCCGTGTGAAGATGAACGAGTCAGACGATACCTGAAAGGGGAGACACTGGATGTGGACGATCTGACGGAGAGAAAAGCAAAAGGCTGGTATCTTGTATGTGGTGGATGGGTTCCGCTTGGGATGGGGGAAGGTATCCAATGGTACATTGAAGAACAAATATCTGACCGGGATGGAGGCTGTGTTAAGATGATGCGTCTGGATAAATATCTGGCGAGATGGGTGTGGGAACCCGCCAGGAGGTAAAAAAGCAGATCCGTCAGGGGAAAGTTACCGTTAACGGGACGGTGGTAAAAGCAGCAGATACGAAGATTGATGAGACATGCGATGAAGTTACAATAGGCGGCCGTAACATTTCCTATGTGTCGTATGAATATTATATGCTGAACAAGCCGGGCGGCGTGGTATCGGCGACCGAGGACCGGAGAGATACTACGGTGATCGATCTGATCAAAGACAAGAAACGAAAGGATCTTTTCCCGGTCGGACGACTGGATAAAGATACGGAAGGATTACTTCTGATCACGAATGACGGAGATCTGGCACACCGTCTGCTGGCACCGAAAAAGCATGTGGATAAAGTCTATTATGCAAAAATAGATGGAATGGTTACAGAAGAGGATGTAAAGCGGTTCGCAGAAGGAATCGATATCGGCGCAGAGGAAGAAGAGATGACAAGACCTGCAAAACTTGACATTATGAAGAGCGCGGAAGAATCTGAGATCCGCCTTACGATCCATGAAGGAAAGTTCCATCAGGTGAAGAGGATGTTCCTTGCAGTGGGTAAAGAAGTTACTTATCTGAAGCGAGAACGCATGGGAACCTGTGCCTGGATGAAAATTTGAAGCCCGGAGAATACCGGCTGCTGACAGAAGAGGAGATAGAGAATGTCAGAAAATAAATTTTTACCGATTTGCAAAAAGGATATGGAAGAACGGGGATGGGAACAGCTGGATTTTGTCTATATTTCCGGAGATGCTTATGTAGACCATCCGTCTTTCGGACATGCGATCATTACGAGACTTTTGGAAGCGCATGGATTAAAGTCGGTATCATTGCGCAGCCGGACTGGAAAGATAAGAACAGCATTACGATCCTTGGAGAACCGAGACTGGGATTCCTTGTTTCTGCGGGAAATATGGATTCGATGGTGAATCATTATTCCGTGTCGAAAAAGCACCGCAGAACGGATGCTTATACGCCGGGAGGCGTGATGGGAAAGCGTCCGGATTACGCAGCGGTTGTATACAGTAACCTGATCCGTCAGGTATATAAGAAGACACCGATCATCCTCGGAGGAATCGAGCAAGTCTCAGACGATTGGCACATTATGATTACTGGTCAGACAAATTAAAACGTTCGATCCTGCTGGATTCCGGTGCAGATCTGATATCTTATGGAATGGGAGAACATTCGATCATTGAGATCGCAGAAGCTCTGGACAGCGGTATTGCGGTCAGTGATATCACATTTATCGCTGGAACGGTTTATAAGACGAAGAGTCTGGACAGTGTCTATAATGCGGAGATTCTTCCGAGATACGAAGATATGAAGCAGGATAAGCTGGAGTATGCAAGAAGCTTTTATACACAGTACTGCAATACCGATCCATTTGCCGGGAAAAGGCTGGTAGAGCCATATAATGCTCATCTGTATGTAGTACAGAATCCACCGGCACTTCCGCTTTCGGAAGGAGAAATGGACGATGTCTACGGACTGCCTTATATGCGTACCTACCATCCTTCTTATGAGAAGGACGGCGGCGTACCGGCAATCTCTGAGGTAAAGTTCAGCCTGATCAGCAACCGTGGCTGCTTTGGCGGCTGCAGCTTCTGTGCACTTACCTTCCATCAGGGAAGGATCATGCAGGTGAGAAGCCATGAGTCGCTGTTAGATGAGGCGAAGATGATTACGCAGGAAAAGGACTTCAAAGGCTATATCCACGACGTAGGAGGTCCGACGGCGAACTTCCGCCAGCCATCCTGCGAAAAACAGCTTACACGTGGCGTGTGTAAGAACCGCCAGTGCCTGTTCCCGAAGCCGTGTCCGAATCTGAAAGTAGATCACAGAGACTATATCAAACTTCTGAAAAAAACTGCGTGACATTCCAAAAGTGAAGAAGGTATTCATCCGTTCGGGAATCCGGTTCGATTATGTTGTTGCGGATAAAAGTGATGCATTTCTGGAGGAACTCTGCCGTTATCATGTAAGCGGACAGTTAAAGGTTGCACCGGAGCATGTATCGGATGATGTTCTTACACTGATGGGAAAACCAGAGAACAGTGTATATCAGGAATTTGTGAAAAAGTACAATAAGATGAATCAGAAGATCCACAAAGATCAGTATCTTGTGCCGTATCTGATGTCTTCGCATCCGGGATCCAGAATGAAAGATGCGGTAGAACTTGCAGAGCATATCCGGGATCTTGGATATATGCCGGAACAGGTACAGGATTTCTATCCGACACCGTCAACGATCTCGACGTGTATGTATTATACAGGCGTGGATCCAAGAACGATGCAGCCGGTCTATGTGCCGAAGAATCCGCATGAAAAGGCAATGCAGAGAGCTCTGATCCAGTACCGGGATCCGAAGAATTATGATCTGGTCATGGAGGCACTGAAGAAGGCACACCGCATGGATCTGGTAGGATTTGATAAACACTGTCTGATACGCCCGAGAAAATTCGAAGGCAGATCACAGCAGAAAGTACCGGGACAGAAAACGCAGAATCAGAAGTCTTCCGGAAAACCGGGACAGAATGACCGTAGGAAAAACAAAAACGAGCATTCCAGAAGAAATACTGTGCAAAGTGACAGACAGAACAGCAGACAGAATACAGGAACGGATAGAAGCAGACAGAAAAAGAAATCGATCCGGAATGTGCATAAGAAGAAATAACAGCAAGAGAAATAGCATAAAGGGGAAATGATGAAAAACCGGCAGCCGGATGGATGTAGAGAGGTGTTAAAGTTGAAAATAGCGATCGTTACAGGAGCATCGTCGGGAATGGGCAGGGAATTTGCGCTTCAGATCCCGCAGCTGTATAAGAACCTGGATGAATTATGGGTAGTGGCAAGACGGACAGACCGTCTGAAAAGTCTGAAGGAACAGGTAAAGATCCCGGTCAGGATCTTCGACGGGGATATGCAGAGAGACTATATTTTCGAAAAACTGCAAAGAGAACTGGATCGCCGGCAGGCAGATGTAAGGATGCTTGTAAATGCGGCAGGATATGGAAAGATCGGTAACGTCAGTGACATTGATCTGAAAGAACAGTGCGGCATGGTTGATCTGAATTGTACAGCACTCACCAGAATGACAGGAATCTGCCTGCCATATCTGTCGAAAGGCAGCCGGATTGTCAATCTGGCTTCGGCAGCTTCGTTCTGTGCACAGCCGGGATTCTGTGTATATGCGGCTTCCAAAGCATATGTACTGCGTTTTTCACAGGGACTGGCAGCAGAATTGAAGAAACGGGGAATCCTGGTAACGGCAGTGTGTCCGGGACCGGTACGTACAGAATTCTTTGATCGGGCCGGTGCGCTCGCGGCAAGTGAAAAAGAAGCACTCTGTGCCGAACCGGAAGCGGTGGTGACACAGGCACTTACAGACAGCGTGCGTGGAAGAAGCGTTTCGGTATATGGAGCAGCAATGAAAGGTTCCAGAATCCTTTCCAAGATCCTTCCGGATCACCTACTTGTATGGGGGATGATGAAGATCAACCATGCGGATATATAAAGGCATATACGGAATATCTATGAGCTTGAGAAAATGTTTTTCATGATAGAAAAAGACGATTACAGAAAAATTATAAATAGAAAACAAAAAGGATAGACAATATGAGAACAGAAAAAGGACAGCCGGGATATGTAAAGGCAAGAAAACAGAAATATCTTCTGGGAGCGGTCGTAGAATTTGCAATTGTGATTGCAATCTTTGTAACCGGATATATTCAGACCGGATCCAGACTGAATCTGCTTATCGTTGTAGCGGTAGTCGGATGCCTTCCGGCAGCAAAGATGCTGGTTGAATTTATCACAATGGCACCGTACAAGAGTATTGAAGAAGCAAAATATCAGGAACTGGAGGAAAAAGCACCTCTGATACTGAAGGCATATGATATGATCATTACCAGTTCACAGAAGATCATGCCGCTGGATGCTGTGGTAGTATCCGGACACATTGTCTGCGGATATGCCAGCAATCCGAAGACCGATGAGACAGCACTTGCCCGTCATATCAAAGACATTTTGAAAGACAATCATTATGATAAGATGACGGTGAAGATTTTCCATGATTATACTGCATTTTTAGCGCGTGCGGAGGGCATGAATAATATGGCAGAAGTAGAACAGAAAGAATCTTTACGGAGAGAAAAAAAGATCCGGAAGATTATCTTAAACATTTCCATGTAGAAGATTAGCGGGAGTTAGGAAAGTATATGAAAGAACTGATCATTCATGACAATGAGGCAGGACAGCGCCTGGATAAGCTGTTGCGCAAATATTTGAGTGAAGCGCCTGGAAGCTTTATTTATAAAATGCTGCGTAAAAAGAATATTGTGCTGAACGGAAAGAAAGCGACCGGAAATGAACATCTGAGAAAGGGAGATAGTGTGAAACTGTTCCTGGCGGATGATACAATTGCCAAATTCCAGGCGGCGGGAAAGACAGTAGAAGAAAACATAAAGAATACGGTAAAGCTGGATGTGATCTATGAAGATCAGAATGTAATATTTATTAACAAGCCGTCGGGGATGTTGTCGCAGAAAGCGAAGGAGACAGATGTATCAGTGGTAGAGAATGTGACAGCATATCTTTTGGAATCCGGACAGCTGACAAAGGAGAATCTTCAGACTTTCCGCCCGTCCATCTGCAACCGTCTTGACCGGAATACCAGCGGGTTGATCGTTGCGGGAAAGAGTCTTGCAGGCCTGCAGCAAATGGGAGAATTATTCAAAGAACGTACGCTGAAAAAGTATTATCTCTGTATCGTAAAAGGCAGGATCACGGAACCGGCACATATCAGTGGATATCTTGTAAAAGATGAGAAGACGAACCGCGTCAGTTTTTCAAATGGAACTTCTTCAAAAGAGGCGAATGGCCTGCCGATCGAGACGGAATATCTTCCAATCGCATGGAATCAGGAGATGACGCTTCTGAAAGTACATCTGATCACTGGACGTACCCATCAGATTCGTGCACATCTGGCAGGCACCGGACATCCGCTTCTCGGAGATTATAAATACGGTTCTAAGAAATGGAATGACCGTTATAAAAAAGAATGGAAGATTAAAGACCAGGTATTGCATGCCTATCAGCTTACAATGCCCGGTATGAAAAAAGAACTGGAGAATCTTTCTGAAAAGACATTTTACGCAAAAGTTCCGGAGACATTCTGGAAACTGATAAAGGAGACGGCATGGGAACATGGAACTCAAGAGGCCTTAGAGGTTCTACATTAGAAGATATGGTGAATCGTACCAATGAGTGGTATCTGGAAAAGAATCTGGCACTGATGCAGAAGATCCCGACCCCGATCACGCCGGTACGTATGGATAAAGAACACAGACAGATCACGCTGGCTTATTTTGATCAGCGCAGTACGATCGATTATATCGGTGCAGTGCAGGGGATTCCGGTGTGTTTTGATGCGAAGGAATGTGTGGCAGAGACATTTCCGCTTCAGAATATTCATGAACATCAGGTGGAATTTATGAAGAATTTTGAAAAGCAGCAGGGGGTTGCATTTGTCCTGATTTATTATTCATCTAGAAATATCTTATATTATATGCGTTTTGAGGAACTGTACAGGTTCTGGATGCGTGCACAGAACGGAGGAAGAAAAAGCTTCCGTTTTGATGAACTGGACGAACGGTTTTTTATGAAATTCTTCCATGGATGTTATGTTCCATACCTGGATGCCTTGAATCTAGATCTGGAACTTCGTGATGAACTTGACAAAACGGATGAAACTGCGTATAATGCAAAGTGATTTTTTAACATGGTAGCACACTAAAGTGCTGGAAGAAAAATATTACTACCTGGAGGACATATGAAGAAAAAATTACACACTCCGGAAGGAGTACGGGATATATACAACGTAGAATGCGGAAAAAAACTTGCGTTGGAAAGCAGATTGAAAAAAGTATTTCATTTATATGGATATCATGATATCCAGACTCCAACGATTGAATATTTTGATGTGTTCCGCGAGGAGATTGGAACGACACCGGCCAACGATCTGTATAAATTTTTTGACAAAGATGGCAATACACTTGTCTTAAGACCCGATATTACCCCGTCTATTGCAAGAGCATCGGCAACTTTATTTAAAGATGAAATCTTCCGATCCGTCTGTGTTATACAGGCAATACATTTGTGAACCATTCCAGTTATCAGGGACGCTTAAGAGAGACGACGCAGATGGGAGCAGAATTTGTCGGGGATGATTCGGTAGAGGCAGATGCAGAGATGCTTGCCTGGTGATTGAATCTATGTTGACGATCGGGCTGAAAGAATTCCAGCTCTGTGTTGGTAATGTTGATTTCTTCCAGAGTCTGATCGAAGACGCAAGTTTGGATGAAGAGGCGGAAGAAAGGGTAAGAGAACTGATCGGTAACCGCAATTACTTCGGTGTAGAAGAATTTCTGGACAGTATTCAGGCAAAGAGAAGCTCCAAAGAAGCATTTTCAGCATTGAATGAACTGATCGGAGGAATTGATATCCTGGAAAAAGCGGAAAACCTTGCGCCGAACTCCAAAGGTGTGATGGCAATCAGACGTCTGGAGAAGATATACCACATCCTGCGCTATTACGGAGTGGAAAAATTTGTCACTTTTGACCTGAGCATGACAGGAACCTATGGATACTATACAGGAATCGTGTTCCGTGGTTATACTTACGGAACCGGGGATGCAGTTGTAAAGGGTGGACGTTATGACCATCTGATTGAAAAGTTCGGTAAGAAATCACCATCTATCGGTTTTGCGATTGTAATTGATGAACTGGTGAGTGCACTGACCCGTCAGAAGATCCGCATCGTATATCCAAGAAAGAATACGATCATCATATATGCGGAAGGAAGACAGCTTGAAGCAATCCGCCTTGCGAAGGATTTCCGTAGAAAAGCCAAGAATGCAGAACTTCTGAAGAAGGATGAAAACAGTGGATTGGAAGATTATATCCGTTACGGAAATGATTATTATGCCGGAAGTCTGGTATATATCGAGGAGACCGGAGAAGTAACGATGGTCAATCTCGTTACCGGAGAGCAGAAGATCGTGAATAGTACAGATAGGAGTTAGACATTATGAGATACCTGACATTTGCCCTGGGAAAAGGACGTCTGGCAAAACAGACATTAGAATTATTTGAGAAAATCGGGATTACCTGTGAAGAGATGAAAGATAAAGATTCCAGGAAGCTGATTTTCACCAATGAAGAATTGAAACTCCGTTTCTTTCTTGCAAAAGGACCGGATGTTCCGACATATGTAGAATATGGCGCAGCGGATATCGGAGTCGTTGGGAAAGATACAATCCTGGAAGAAGGACGTAAGGTACATGAAGTACTGGATCTTGGATATGGAAAATGTAAGATGTGTGTATGCGGATACAAAGATGCCGCACCACTTCTGCAGCATCATGAACTGATCCGGGTAGCAACAAAATATCCGAATATTGCAAAAGATTATTTCTATAACACGAAGCATCAGACTGTAGAGATCATTAAGTTAAATGGTTCCATTGAACTTGCACCGATCGTCGGACTGTCCGAAGTGATCGTGGATATTGTAGAGACAGGGTCAACCCTCCGTGAAAATGGTCTGGAAGTGTTGGAGGAAGTATGTCCGTTGTCTGCTAGGATGATCGTGAACCCGGTCAGTATGCGTATGGAAAGCGCAAGGATCAAAGACCTGCTGACAAGACTGCGGGAGCAGGTATAATACTGTACAGACAGAAAGAAAATAAAATGAGAGGATGGCGGTTAAGGCTATGAGAATACAGCGTTTGACAAAAGATGCAAAAGAGAACTTACTGGAGGATCTTCTGAAGAGAAGCCCGAATAATTACGGTCAGTATGAACAGGGAGTTCAGGAAATCCTCGCTCATGTAAAAGAAGAAAAGGATCAGGCAGTATTTGCATATACGAAGAAATTTGATCATGCAGATATCACTGCAGACAATATTAAGGTTACAGAAGAGGAGATCGAAGAGGCATATAAAGAAGTAGATCCAAAACTGGTGGAGATCATCCGCAAAGCTCTTCTGAACATCCGTACGTATCATGAAAAACAGAGACAGTACAGCTGGTTCGACAGCAAACCGGACGGAACAATCCTGGGACAGAAAGTCACACCACTTCACAGAGTCGGTGTATATGTGCCGGGCGGGAAAGCTGTATATCCATCTTCTGTATTGATGAACATTGTACCTGCAAAGGTAGCCGGAGTTGATGAGATCGTGATGGTCACACCGCCCGGAAAAGATGGAAAAGTGACACCAAACACGCTGGTTGCAGCACATGAAGCCGGCGCGGATGTCATCTATAAAGTCGGCGGGGCACAGGCGATTGCTGCTCTGGCATATGGGACAGAGAGCATTCCAAAAGTCGATAAGATCGTAGGACCTGGAAATATATATGTTGCTCTGGCGAAAAAAGCAGTTTATGGTTATGTAAGCATTGATGCAATTGCCGGACCAAGCGAGATTCTTGTTATTGCAGATGAGACGGCAAATCCAAGATTTGTGGCAGCAGATCTTCTTTCACAGGCAGAGCATGATGAACTTGCATCTGCAATCCTGGTCACAACATCTGAAGAACTTGCCCGGAAAGTATCGGATGAAGTGGATGGTTTCTTAAAAGAACTTTCCAGAAGTGAGATCATCCGGAAATCACTGGACAACTACGGTTATATCCTGGTCGCAGATACGATGGATGATGTGATTGATATTGCAAATGAGATCGCATCCGAACATCTGGAGATCCAGACAAAGAATCCATATGATGTGATGACAAAAGTAAGGAATGCCGGTGCCATCTTTATCGGGGAATACGCAAGTGAACCACTGGGAGATTATTTTGCAGGACCGAACCATGTTCTTCCAACCAATGGTACAGCAAAATTTTTCTCACCGCTTTCTGTGGATGATTTCATTAAAAAATCAAGTATCATCGGATATTCGGAAGAAGCATTACGCGATATACATAAAGATATTGAAGCATTTGCCGAGGCAGAGCAGCTGACGGCACATGCCAATTCTATCAAAGTCCGTTTTGAGGGCGAAGAGTAGAAGACAGCAGAAAAATAAGGAGGCGAGGAGCTATGAACAGAACAGTCACCAGGACAAGAACGACAAAGGAGACGGATATTACGGTAACTCTGAACCTGGATGGAACCGGAAAGACGGAGATTGATACAGGAATCGGTTTTTTTGATCATATGTTGAATGGATTTGCAAGACACGGATTGTTCGATCTGACGGTACATGCGAAAGGGGATCTGGAAGTGGACAGTCATCATACCATCGAAGATACGGGAATCGTACTTGGACAGGCTATTCTGGAAGCAATAGGAGATAAAGCCGGAATCAAACGTTATGGCCACTTTATGCTTCCAATGGATGAGACACTCGCACTTTGTGCGGTGGATCTCTCCGGAAGACCATATCTGAATTATAATGCAGAGTTTGTGTCAGATAAGATGGGTGAGATGGATACTGAGATGGTAAGGGAATTCTTTTACGCAGTTTCTTACAGCGCAATGATGAATATCCACCTGAAGATTCTGGATGGTATCAACGATCATCACAAGGCGGAGGCGCTGTTTAAAGCGTTCGGAAAAGCACTTGATATGGCGACAATGGAAGAGCCAAGGATAAAAGAGGCATGGACACAAAGGGAAGCCTCTAAAAGGAGACGGACAGACATGAGTTATAAAAGATTAATACCTTGCATTTTTATAAAAGACGGGAAAGCGGTCAGATGGATTGATGATCCGACTGTTGTATCCAAAGACGTAATTGAACTTGCAAAATATTACAGTGATCACGGTGCAGATGAACTGATCGTGCTGGATCTCTCAGATTCGGATGAAGAACATGATGAAACGATCACATTGATGAAACGGATCAATCGTGTGATCAGGATCCCGATGATCGCAGGCGGCAATATCAGACGCCAGGAAGATATTAAGAAGATTCTGTATACAGGTGCAAAACGGGCAATGCTGAATTTCTCTAAGCCGGATAGTGTCAAACTGATTGAGGATGCGGCAAAGAGATTCGGAAAAGAGAAGCTTGCGGTATCATTAAATGATTTTGATGCATTGTTCAAACATCAGCATCTGATCCAGGATTACAGCAGTGAAATTGTCTTTATGCACAGACTGGATCTGAATTCCATTATGAATGTAACAGATGTACCGTGTGTGATCATTACGGATACGGAAGAAGAGTCAGAGTTATTTAAAATTTTGAAATGCCCGGGTGTCCGGGGGCTTTCGGGAAGATATGTAAGCCGTACAGATATTGATTGTGTGGCATTCAAAGATAAGTGTACGGAAGAAGGAATTAAGATGACATCTTTTGAGAGTATGATGGAGTTCTCACAGTTTAAGACCAATGATCAGGGCTGATCCCTGTCATCGTCCAGCATTATAAGACACAGGAGATCCTGATGCTGGCATATATGAATGAGGAATCTTTCTATGAGACGATCAAGACAGGAAAGATGACGTATTTTAGCAGAAGCCGGCAGAAACTCTGGGTAAAGGGGGAGACGAGCGGTCATTTCCAGTATGTAAAATCCCTGACGATTGACTGTGATCTGGATACATTGCTTGCAAAAGTAGATCAGATCGGAGCAGCATGCCATACCGGTAATCCGACCTGCTTCTTCCAGCCGCTTGTAGGAATTGACTATGATGAGACGAATCCGCTTCGGATCTTTGAATCGGTATATGACACGATCGCAGACCGTAAAGAGAATCCAAAGGAGGGGTCTTACACGAATTATCTGTTTGATAAGGGAATTGATAAGATCCTGAAAAAAATTGGAGAAGAAGCAACGGAAGTTGTGATCGCAGCAAAGAATCCGAATCCGGAAGAAGTCAAATATGAGATCGCGGATTTCCTGTATCATGCAATGGTTCTGATGGTAGAAAAAGGTCTGACATGGGAAGACATCGTAAAAGAACTGGCAGATCGTTAAGCAGAAACTCTTAGAAAACATGAAAAAGAGCCTGTAAGCAGTAAGTTTTGCACATGAGTGAAACAGATATCTCATATATTGTTTCAGAGGTGAGCGCATGTGAATGAAGTGGAAAAGCGAAGAAGAGAACTTCTGGAACAGACACGTTACAGCTATCAGGAATCCGGGATACCGGCAATACATCCCAGATACAGGGCATCTTATAGTGAACTGTATGGTGAGGAAGAGGCAGAACAGGGAAGCCTGGGAATCCGTACATTTATTTGTATGATTCTGTTTGCGGTGTTTGTATTTATGCAGAATGAAGGGAAAGATATTCTACATATAAGCAGCACAAAAGTGGTGCAGGAGGTCAGTAAAAACGCTGACATTATTGATGTGTGGAAAAAAATACCATAGAGGAGTAGATTTGAGACCGTTGGTTAAGAATTGAAACTGACGGTTTTTTTGTGTATACTAGCTATATTAAAAGGAAAGCAGAGAGACTGGCGTCAGCCGGTCCCGGCAGATGAGGAGGAAGCAGATATGTTAAAATTATGGATTGTTGGTGCATCCGGACAGATCGGATCGGCCATCAATGAAGTGTTGGATCCATTGGAAATGGAAGTGTTTAACACAGATAAGGAAGAATTAGACATTACGGACACCGATGAGGTGCTGAATTTCGGAGTGATCAACCGTCCGGATGTGATCATCAACTGTGCGGCAGTCACAGATACAGATTTCTGTGAAAAAGAACCGGAGCTTGCATACCGTGTGAATGCGCTGGGAGCAAGAAATTTAAGTATTGTGGCAAGAAAGACAGGGGCCAAGATGGTACAGATATCCACGGATGATGTATTTGACGGAATCCGGCATACCCCATATACGGAGTTCGACGACACAAATCCGAAGACCGTTTACGGACGTTCCAAGAGAGCAGGGGAGAATTATGTAAAGGAATTTACACACAAGCATTTCATCCTGCGCAGTAACTGGGTGTATGGAAATGGCAATAATTTTGTAAACCGCGTACTTCATGCAGCAGATACAAAGGATGAACTTCTGATTGCATCAGATCAGTTTGGTTCTCCGACCAGTGCAAAAGACCTGGCACGTATTATTCTTTATCTGATCAAAACGAATGAATACGGAACGTACCATGCAACCTGTCAGGGTGTATGTAATCGTTATGAATTTGCGCAGGAAGTTTTGAAACTTGCAGGAAAGAGGATCACTCTGCGCCCGGTAGTGACCAGCGAATCGGATCTTTCTTCTGCAAGACCAGCATATGCGGTTCTGGATAATTTTATCCTTCGTATCATCAATGTATACGAGATGCCGGACTGGAGAGCTTCACTGAAAGAATATATGGATGAGAGAATGGAGGACTAATATGGGAGAGACACAGAAGAAGGAAAAGAAGAAAATAGGACTTACAACGAAGATTTTTATTGCATTGCTTGCAGGAGCGATATTTGGAATTATTTTATGTTATGCGGTTCCAAGTGGACATATCAAAGACGACATTATCGTAGAAGGTGTACTGTACGTGGTCGGACAAGGCTTTATCAAACTGATGAAGATGTTGGTTGTACCACTGGTATTCTGTTCGCTTGTGTGCGGAAGTATGTCGATCGGGGATACGAAGAAGCTTGGTACAGTCGGTGCAAGAACACTGATCTTTTATCTGGCAACAACAGCACTTGCGGTTACCGTAGCATTGTCTGTCGGAAACCTGATCAATCCGGGTGTGGGACTGGACATGAGCACGATCAAGACCAATGCAGCATCTGTAGAAACTATGAAGGCTACTTCATTGACAGACACGTTGTTAAATATTATCCCGGATAACCCGATTAATTCTCTTGCAAGCGGAGAGATGCTGCAGATCATCGTATTTGCATTGATCATCGGTGTGATCCTTGCAAAATTAGGAGAACGTGCAGAGACAGTTGCGAACTTCTTCAGCCAGTTTAACGATATCATGGTGGAAATGACGATGATGATCATGGCACTTGCCCCAATTGGTGTCTTCTGCCTGATCAGCCGCACATTTGCAAACATCGGATTCAGTGCATTTGTACCGCTGGCAAAATATATGATCGGTGTATTGATCGCACTGGCAATCCAGTGTTTCGGTGTATACCAGATCTTACTGAAGATATTTACCGGACTGAATCCTCTGAAATTTATCAAGAAGTTCTTCCGGTTATGGCCTTCGCATTCTCAACAGCAACATCAAATGCAACGATTCCGCTGTCAATCGATACCCTGACCAAGAAGGTGGGTGTATCTAAGAAGATATCATCTTTCACCATTCCTCTTGGAGCGACCATCAATATGGATGGTACTTCGATCATGCAGGGGGTAGCCGTTGTATTTGCCGCACAGGCATTCGGAATCCACTTAAGTATGACAGATTATATTACTGTAATCGGAACTGCAACACTTGCATCCATCGGTACGGCCGGTGTGCCAAGTGTAGGTCTGGTAACACTGACAATGGTATTCAATTCTGTCGGACTTCCGGTTGAGGCAATTGGTCTGATCATGGGTATCGACCGTATCCTGGATATGACAAGAACTGCCGTTAATATCACAGGTGATGCTGTATGTACAACAATCGTTGCACACCAGAACAAGGCACTGGATAAGAATGTGTTCTATGCGGAAGAAAATTAGGATCGAAGATATTAATTTTTAAAAGATGTTCTAATAAATAAAAAACGTATCTCTGAGATGCTTCCTTTTCAGACAGTGGGGAAACATTGCGGAGATAGTTTTTATATTGTCATACATTTGAAAGAGATTGTCTTACAGGTAATGATACTTGTCTTTCTGACGGACGAAAAATGTAGTGGTCATGATAAGTGTCAGCGCCTCCGCAACGCTGATCGCACTCCAGATACCGTTGATCCCGAACCAGAGTGGAAGTGTCAGGACCATGATGACCTGGAACACTAACGTTCTCAGAAATGAGATGACAGCCGATATCAGGCCGTTATTCAGTGCAGTAAAGAACGAGGATCCGAAGATATTGATACCGATGATCAGGAATGCAATGGCATATACACGGAAGCCGTGCAGTGTCATAGCGTACAGGCCGGTATTGTAACCGACAAATATCTTAGACAGAACAGGTGCCAGTAACTGTGCGGCACCGAACAGGATCACGCCCCAGACCAGTATGATAGACATACTTTTTTATACAGATTTTTAAGCTCTGCGTGATTTCCAGAACCATAATGGTAGCTGATAACCGGGGCACAGCCAATTGCATAGCCTAAAAAGCTGGCAACAAAGATAAAATTGACGTACATAACTGCACCATAAGCAGCAACACCATTTTCTCCGGCAATCTTCATGAGTTGGAGATTATATAATGCATTGACTAAGGACATGGACAGGTTAGTCATGAGTTCCGAGGAACCATTGGTGCAGGTCTTAAAAAAATACACGTCTGTCGAATACCGGTTTTAACAAAGTGAAGGAGGCTGTCGTTCTTACGGAAGAAATATACCACCGGGAGCAGACCGCCGATAAATTCACTGGTCATGGTTGCTAACGCGGCGCCTGCAATTCCAAAGTGTAATACACCGATGAACAGGGCATCGAGAACAATGTTTGTACAACCGGCAGCCACAATGACTTTCAGTCCAAGCTGGGGTTTTCCAGCAGCCACAAAGAAACTCTGGAAGACATTCTGCAGCATGAAGGCGGTCAGGGATATGCAGGAGATCCGTCCGTAAAGAGTACAATAATCAATCAGATCACCGGCGGCACCAAATGCCATGACAATCCGCCTCATAAATATAAAACTGAGAACAGATAACACAAATCCTCCGATAGCAGCAATCGTAACCAGCATCGAAAAATACTGATTTGCCAGTTTTTTCTTTCCTTCACCAAGGGTTTTTGATACAAAAGCACTTCCTCCGGTACCGATCATAAATCCAAGTGCACTGATTCCCATCAGGTAAGGCATAATGAGATTCACGGAAGCAAATGCTGATTTTCCAACAAAGTTCGATACAAAGATGCCGTCCACCACACTGTAGATGGAAGTGAATACCATCATAATAATGGAGGGCAGGATAAAACGAAGTAATTTTTTATAGGTAAAATGCTCTGAGAGCTGAATATTCATACGTATTCTCCTTTTTTATATTTACTGATATGGATGTTTACAATGAATGTAAATGAAAACATATAAGCTAAGTGATTATAGGTTGTTTTTGATGTTCTGTCAAGGAAAATGTCTTTACACATGTAAAACGAATTAATAATTAAATGTTCACAAACGGTAAATCTATGCTACAATAAAAATTACGGCTTTATGCTTTGATTGAAGATATTACTATAAAAGGAGAGAGTTGTTTTGAAGAAAAATAAATATGAGATTGATATGTGCAATGGAACCATCATGGACAAATTGATTTCATTTTCCATACCACTGATGCTGTCAGGAATCTTACAGCTGATGTTCAATGCGGTGGATATCGTGGTAGTGGGACGTTTCAGCGGAAGTCAGGCGCTCGCAGCGGTGGGTTCGACAACGGCACTGATCAATGTGTTTACCAATCTTTTCATCGGAATCTCATTGGGAGCAAATGTACTTGCAGCGAGATATTATGCGGCCGGAAAAACAAAAGAAATGTCGGAGACGGTACATACGGCTATTGCACTTGCTCTGGTAAGCGGAGTGGCGATGGCGGTGATCGGAGTGGTCTTTGCCAGAGGCGCGCTGGAAATTATGGGGACACCGGATGATGTAATTGCCAAATCCACACTTTATATGCGGATTTATTTCTGCGGTATGCCATTTTTTATGATGTATAACTATGGAGCAGCCATATTAAGGGCAGTGGGGGATACCAAACGTCCGTTGATCTTCCTGATCGTATCCGGAGTGATTAATGCAGTATTGAATCTGTTCCTGGTCATCGGTTTTCATCTGGATGTAGCAGGCGTCGGGATTGCGACCGTTATATCCCAGCTGGTATCCTGTATCCTGGTACTCCGGTGCCTGCATCACACAGAGAGCAGCTATCAGCTTCACCTTGCAAAGCTTCGGATCAGATCCGTGTATCTGAAGCAGATTTTTGAAGTCGGGGTTCCGGCGGGAATCCAGAGCACGGTAATCAATATTTCAAATGCGATGCTGCAGTCATCGGTCAATTCTTTTGGATCGATCGCAATGGCAGGATATACGGCATCGAATAATATTTTCGGATTCTTATATGTGTCGGTGAACTCCTTCACACAGGCCTGTATGAGCTTCACAAGCCAGAACTACGGAGTGAAGAAATTAAAACGTATGGACAGGGTTCTGATCGACTGTATGATCCTTTCAATTGTGGTAACTTTGATCCTCGGAAGCAGTGTGTACATATTCGGACCGGAACTTCTGCATATTTACAGTAATCAGGCAGATGTTATCAAATACGGTATGGAGATCTTTTCTTATACAACCGTTACCTATTTCCTGTGCGGTCTGATGGATCTGTTCCCGGGAGCACTGAGAGGAATGGGATATTCCACGGTACCGATGATTCTTTCTATCATCGGTACGGTCGGAGTCCGGATTATCTGGATCTATGGACTGTTCCCTTCACACAGATCACTGACTTTCTTGTTTCTGTCTTATCCGGTATCCTGGATTGCAACAATCATCATGCAGGTGATCTGCTTCTGGTTTGTAAGGAAGAAGATCCACAGGACGATGGCGGTTACGGCAGAGTGAGCTTTTTCGAACATATAAAGATATAAAACTCCCGGAGTCTTTGGGGCTCAGGGAGTTTTTTATATCAAAGGGTGCAAGACATATTTTGCAGATTATTCTAAAATAAATGTAAAAGGCTGTAACAAAAATGGAATTCATGCGTCTAATAGATAACAGAAGGGAGGTGACAGGTACTTGAAGCTTGAGTTGGAAGAGATTTATAAAACCTATTTTCAGGATGTGTATTATTTCGTTCTCGCAATGAGTAAGGATCCGCACATTGCAGAAGAGATCACACAGGAGACATTTTTCAAAGCACTAAAAGGAGTAAAGCATTTTCAGGGAAAATGCAGCATCAAATCCTGGCTGTGTCAGATTGCCAGGAATGAATACATTTCTTATACCAGAAAAAAACACCGTACAGATCAGGGACTGACAGAACAGGCATACAGTGACGGAAAAACGGATGGACCCGAACAACGTATGCTTCGGAAGGACGAAGCCATGATGGTTTATCAGACCCTTCATTATCTGGACGAACCTTATAAAGAGGTATTTACACTAAAGGTACTTGGCGAATTAAATTATAAAGAGATTGCACAGATATTTGGAAAACAGGAGACATGGGCGAGAGTTACCTATCACAGGGCCCGGGTGAAGATACAGGACATTCTGGAAAGGAGGAGTACATAATGGCAAAGATTCCATGTGAGATCATAAGAGACCTGCTGCCGTTATATCAGGATGATATATGCAGTGAAAAGAGCAGAAATGCAATAGAAGAACATATAAAAGAATGTGAATCGTGCAGAACATATCTGAAAAAATGGAAGGTGAGATTCCGATAGAAACAGATAAAATAGAAGGCACAGACGAGGAGTGGAAAGGGTTCCGGGAGTTTTCTGAAAAAGTATCAAGAAAATTAAACAGAAGAATCGTTATGGCGTGCGGAGTTGTTTTCCTGATCTGTATAATGCTGACCGTGGCTCTATATTCGGATGCCTTTCAGTCTTATCATTTATCAAGGATTGCGGCAGAAGATATAAAGGTAGAAGAGGTGTATCAGTTAAAGAATGGCAGACTGTATGTACATGTAAAGAGCAAACGCAGAACCACAGGACTGTCTTATCCTCAGACAGATATAGACACAGATACAAATACGGTAGCAGGTAAAGATGCAGTTGGCGCTGTACGCGAACCAAAGAACTCTGTCACATATGGAATATCTATGAATTCGAGTATAAATCCATTTGCAAGAGTGATGTATATTACGTCCAAAGAGGTTGCATATGTCATTCCGTTTGAAGATGGACAGATTATCACAGATAACGGAACAAAGGCATCGGAATTTGACTATGTCGGAAGATCCGGTGAGAAAAAGATCCTGTGGCAGGAAAATGATGAAGTTAAAAAGGCTCCGGCGAGGGTCGAAAAATTTGTGAAGGAATCATTGGAGAAAGAAGAGGATGATCCGGCAGATGAAAATGCGGTGAAAGTATTATGGGTGAATCCGCAGATGCCGCTTCAGTGATATCTGATTCCATTTTCATAAGAATTAGTGAGAATTAGCGGCATTTAGAGGCGTTCAACCATAAGTGGAGTGCTTTTCTGGGAGAAATATGGCATAATAAAGCCGACAGGAGGTGACGCATATGGTTGAACCATTAGAACTTGGAAGGTTTATATCGACATGCAGGAAGGAAAAAAATCTGACGCAGAAGCAGCTGGGAGAAGAACTGGGCGTGACAGACAGAGCTGTGTCAAAATGGGAGAATGGTGTTTCCCAAACAAAAAGATATTAAGAAACAGCCCATGTTTACCTGCTTGCAAACAAAAGAATATTGCTACTAGACTAAGAGATACTACATAAGTGTGTTGGTATCTCTTTTTTGTTGCCGTGAAACAGCAGACTATTTCATTTCTGCTTGATTACCTTAAAACTTATTAGTCTATGGTTTGTCAAGGGCTTGTTGCGTGAGAAATGCTGAATATCACCCTTTACAAAACATAGGCTGATAAGTAACTTTTCAAAAGCAGAAAAGAAATGGCAATGCTTATAACAATATGATATAATGCAGATGAAGACAAAAAAGGAATTTGTCGAGCTGGTTAGTTCGAGATAATTTTGAGTTTGTTAAGATGTGGTGCACTTGATGGAATCACAGGTACGACATCATATTATGGAGGATGAAATAGATGATAGGTTTGATTGTTGCGAGGTCAAAGAATAATGTTATAGGCAAGAATGGTAATATACCATGGAAAATAAAGGGAGAACAAAAGCAATTTAGAGAGTTAACAACGGGTAATGTGGTTATTATGGGGCGAAAGTCTTATGAAGAAATCGGTCATCCGTTGCCTAATAGAATGAATATTGTTGTTTCCACCACAACAGAGTATCAAGGAGATAATTTAGTTTCAGTTAAATCATTAGAAGATGCATTATTATTGGCTAAAGGACGAGATGTATACATATCTGGTGGATATGGACTATTTAAGGAAGCTTTGCAAATAGTAGATAAAATGTATATCACAGAAGTAGATTTAAATATTGAAGATGGAGATACATTCTTTCCAGAATTTGATATCAATGATTTTGAAGTTTTTGATAGGGGAAACACTTGGTGAGGAAGTGAAATATACGAGAACATTTTTATGTAAGGAAAAAATGAATTGAGTAAATTTTGGATTTAGGGTGTTTTCATAAATATATTGCTTTTTATGCATATATAAATTGTTGTAAGACAAATTCCAGTTTGTATGGGGCGATAAAATCAGAATTTGAGAGAGGATTGAATATGAATAAGGAATGGTCTGAACTTAATAAAACAATGCAGGCACAAATAAAAAAGAAAGATACTTATAAGAGGGGTATTGATACTTTACTTACTTTACGAAGTCAGTTAATACAAACCTTAGTATCTTTCAAAGAAGAATTATGCAGAGAAGATTTTAACTCAATCCCCTTCATAAACGCTGATGGTTATCATAGTAAGACGATTGCTTATTCTATTTGGCATATTTTCCGCATTGAAGATATAGTTGTGCATACAGTGATAAATGAAGATGAACAAGTATTTTTTGCAGGCAATTATCAAGAGCGTATCAATTCACCTATCATTACAACAGGAAATGAACTCATGAAACAGCAGATTGCAGACTTTTCAAAACAGCTTAATCTGGAAGAATTATATTTATATATTTTCGAAGTATGGGAAAGCACTGAGAAAATGCTTGAACGGTTATCTTATGATGAATTGAAAAGAAAAATACCGAAAGAAAGAAAAGGATACTTAGAATCGTTGAATGTAGTAAACGACAATGAAAAAGCAATTTGGCTGATTGATTATTGGTGTAATAAAGATATTTGTGGACTAATTCAAATGCCGTTTTCAAGACATTGGATTATGCACACAGAAGCCTGTTTGCGTATAAAGAACAAGATACATTCATAGGCAAAAATTTCAGTTTGTAGAACTAAGGAAATTGGAATTTAAGGAGGAATAAAGTATGGTTAGTGATTTTATAAGAGCAGCATTTCCATGGATTTTAATGGGTTTATTTGTAGCAATCAGTTGTTCCCTTATGAGTAAAAAAGAGAAATAAATTCCTGTTTGTATTTATAAAAGAGAAAAAATGAGAAAAGTAGTTTTATTTATTGCCATGAGCCTTGACGGATATATTGCGGACGGTAATGGTGGAGTAGCTTGGCTAAATGGTCATGGAAATGACAATGAAAACATCGACACTTATACAGAATTTACCAAAGATATAGATACTGTCTTAATGGGGTGGAATACTTCTCATCAGGTTGTTACTGAACTTTCTCCGCAAGAATGGGTATATAATAAATTTACAACTTATGTATTAACACATAAAGAGTGCAATTCTTCCCAACAAATTCATTTTACAAGTGAAAATCCTGTTTTATTATTGGAACGGCTAAAACAAGAAGCAGGAAAGGATATTTGGATTTGTGGCGGAGCAAATCTTGTTCAGCAGTTGGTAAGCAAAAATATGATTGATAAATATTACATTTCTGTTATTCCTACTCTGTTAGGAAATGGGGTTCGTCTTTTGGGCAACATAGACAGGGAAATAAAGTTAAGGCTTTGTAAAACACAGACTTATAACGGAATAACCGATTTGATTTATATGCGTAGATAACTAGAGAGAAACAGAAAAGCTGTTAAACCGACGGAGCGATCCGACCACGTTGGCGGGAAAATCCTTAAGATTTTTCCGCCATGCTTGCAAGGGGGCGGTTCGCTTCGGCGGTTCGGCGAGCTTGCGAGCGTTCAAAGCCCCCGTTATCTAACAAGGGGGGCACAAAAAACAAGAAACACTATACACTAACAAGCGGAAAACGCTGTATTTATAAGGCAAAACCCCATTTTTACAGTAGTGATATAAATTGTACCTATATCACTATGAAAATTGAATAGTAAATATGAGAAAGACAGTTGATTTCAAAAAATAAGAAATTGATTGTCGTTTTCTTTTGCAGAAATTTAAGTGCAGGCAATTATGGTAGTTGTCGTAATTGCTGTCAGCTCAGTGTTTATCACTGATGGTGTGAAAGATTTACGGTTGGAGATGTTCAATAAGATTATTGGTGCTTAATTATTTTTATTGTAGTGCTGATATGAGAATGTTATAATTGGGGTATAAAACATACAAATAAATTTGCTGAAAAATGAGGTATCAAAATATGGAAAATGAATTACTGGAAAACTTAGGAAGACTTCACACAACTGAACTTGGCGTTATTAGAATTAAAAAGAACTTATCTTTGAATGTAGAAAATGTAATTGAATGGTGCAAAGAAAAAATTAGCCTTTCTAATGCGGAAATCACAAGAAAAGGAAAAAACTGGTATATAACGATTGATAATTGTATTATAACGGTAAATGCGTACAGTTATACCGTTATCACTTCTCACAAGGTAAAATGATAAATTTTTCTATAAAGGAATTAAACGCATTTGCAGTTATTGGGCAGGAAGTAGAACTGACTAATTATCAAAAAAAGAATATTCAGATTAGTACACAGTTTTGGAGAAAGTTTAACAGTAGTTTGAAAAAAGCGTATCTTTCACAATCAGGAAATTGGGTAAAATATGCTTTTATGGAAAGAAGAAATGGAAAACTTTATTATTTCTGTTCTATTCCCCAAAGAACCATTACCCCAGAGGGCTTTCTGTATAAAGAAATACCGTCTTATAAATATTTGGTTGTGGAGCATATTGGTGCTATGGATAAAATATATGAAACTTATGGCAAGATTTATGAAGAAATTATTCCTAGTACATCGTATATTCCTATAAAAGATATTATCCTACACTTTGAAAAATACGATTATCGTTTTCATTGGAATAGTGATAATTCAGTTATTGAAATTTGGATACCTATTCAAGATTAGAAGCAATTTTATATCCATACACACAAAGCAGTTAGTCTTAGGATTGACTGCTTTTTCTATACAGATTTTTAATGACAGGCAATTATCAATTATGGTAGTTGCCTTTTTTGATTGGAGGAATTGAAGAATGAATGATAAAAACTTTATTGAAGAACTAAGACAAAAGCGTGAGGAATACGGAGTAACACAAACAAGGCTTGCTGTTGCCTGTGGTATCAGCCGTGAATATTACAACCGCATTGAAAAAGGAAAACAGCCATTGAATGACGAATTAAGAGAAATCATAGAAAAACAGATTGAGCGTTTCAATCCGCAAGAACCACTATTCTTATTGATTGATTACTTTCGTGTCCGCTTTCCTACTACGGACGCATTGGCGATTATCCGTGATGTATTACAACTGAAATCTAATTACATGCTTTATGAAGATTATGGAAAATACGGATATGAAAGCAAATATGTACTTGGCGACATCAATATCATGTGTTCCATGCAGGAGCATTTAGGTGTTTTATTGGAACTGAAAGGCAAAGGCTGTCGGCAAATGGAATGTTATCTACTGGCACAGGAACGCTCATGGTATGACTTCATGCTGGATTGTATGACGGCTGGTGGTGTGATGAAACGGCTTGATTTGGCTATCAATGATAAAGCAGGAATATTGGATATTCCAAAGTTAAAGGAAAAATACAAGGCTGGCGAATGTATCTCCTACTTCCGTATGCAGAAAGATTACAGCGGTACAGAAAAATGCGGTAGCGATTTACCAAAGAATACAGGAGAAACCTTATATCTCGGTTCAACAAGTAGCGAATTATATATGTGTGCTTATCAGAAAAATTATGAGCAGTATGTCAAGAATGGCACAGAAATTGAAGATACGGAGATTAAGAACCGTTTTGAAATACGCATGAAGAACGAACGAGCCTATTATGCGGTTGTAGATTTACTGACCTATCGGGACGCTGAACGCACCGCTTTTTCTATCATCAATCATTATGTCCGCTTTGTTGACAGAGAGGACGACAAGCCAAAAAGTCAATGGATAACAAATGATGATTGGGCATGGTTTGTAGGGGAAAACAGAGAGCCGATACGCTTAACCACAAAGCCAGAGCCTTACACTTTACAAAAAGCGTTGCATTGGCTACAAAGACAAGTCGCACCAACCATAAAAATGGTACAGGCATTAGACAGAGAAAATCGTACAACGATACTGAAAGATATGATTGAGCAGGCAGAACTAAAAGACAAGCATAAACATTTATTACAATTAGAGAAATCAACCATAGAAGAACGTATAGATACCGCTGTTCCACAAGAGAATGACGGTATTTTTTAATGTAATTGAAAAATTTCAGATTTAGTCAGCAAAGAGCTGTTTTCATTCCCTATGTGAAGTGAAAGAAGAAAAATAAATTTTTTATTAAATCTGCAACAAAATGGCTACTTGCGTACAGATATGGTGCGAGAAAAGGAAATCTAAACTTTTTTTGAAAATAGGTCATTAAATCGGGGCTTGCTGTCCCTATATGAAGTGAAAGAAGAAAAAAGTTTTGAAAAAATTGACGGAAATTCGTGATTAGTGGACAGTCTTCTGTGAAAAGAGGAAAAACATCATCATTTTGTATTCAAACAGGCATTAGCAGTTGAGTGTTGATGTGAAAAGATGAAAATACTTTGTTCTCAACTTAACAATTTAAGGTTTCCGTTCCCTATATGGTGCAAAGAAAATATTTCATTCTATTGTTGGCAGTAACGGTATGGTTTGGGTAGTTAGGGTGTGAAAAGGAAAATATTCTTTTTTCATCATCAACTTAGCAAAATGACATTTTCTATCCCTATATGGTGCATGAAAAGAAGTTAAAATTTTTCCATTTAAACTTAGCAAATGGACGTTTGCTGTACAGATAGTAGTGAAAAAGGAGAAAATCAACCGTTGATTGCCAAAATGAACCGTTCCATTTGTACTAATAATGGAAAAAGTTTTGGATTTTGGTTACGTTTCTCCTCTTTTCCAACGCGATATATAGGAAAGACGATTTTTTTCTTTCAATCGTTCTTTGACAACTGAATAAAGTAATTCAATACGTTTGACAGACAGCTAGCCGTTGAAACAAATACGCCACGACCTTTCCCCTGCAAGAGCGAGCGAAAACCTATTTGTGTTCTTGTAAAAGATTTGTCCTCTTTTATCGCCATGACCTGTACTGTCAGATAATGATACTCCCGTACAGCCACAGCTTGAGCATTAAGAGCGTCGCACGCAATGGGTACGGCTACATAAGAACTATGCAGAGGTGGAACTCCTGTGGGCTATGACAAAAGCCGTTGAATTGCTTAGAAAGATTTTACAGAAAGGGGGTATGTGTTATTGATAATGCTGTAAAAACAATTCAAAAGAAAAATGGCAAGTGTGGCATTGGCAACAGAGGAAAGACAAAGATTGTAGTAAAAGAGCATTTTTCCGAAAAGGGCAAAACAATGGAAGAACTTCTAACTGATGTCATGCTGGAAAAAGCAAAGCAGACAATCGCATAAAATCGGTGCAGTTGTAAGAAATAGATTGAATGACAAAAAGTACCCGTGTTATACTTTACTTGCAAGCAGGTATTGTAAACACGGGTTAGTTATAAAGGAGGATAACTGACAATGAAACAACAGATTTACAATACTGCACTTTATCTTAGGTTAAGCCGAGATGATGAATTACAGGGCGAAAGTTCCAGCATTACCACACAGAGAAGTATGTTGCGTTTATATGCAAAAGAACATCATTTGAATGTCATTGATGAATATATTGATGACGGCTGGTCGGGAACAAATTTTGACAGACCGAGTTTTCAAAGAATGATTGAGGATATAGAGGCAGGAAAAATCAACTGTGTTGTAACGAAAGACCTTTCCCGTCTTGGCAGAAATTATATTATGACAGGACAATATACAGAATTGTATTTCCCTAGTCATAATGTCCGCTACATAGCGATTGATGACGGTGTAGACAGCGAAAAAGGCGAAAGTGAGATTGCACCATTTAAGAACATCATCAATGAATGGGTGGCAAGAGATACAAGCCGTAAAGTCAAATCAGCATTTAAGACAAAGTTTGCGGAGGGGGCTCATTACGGTGCTTATGCTCCGTTAGGATATAAGAAACACCCTGACATCAAAGGAAAACTGTTGGTTGATGATGAAACAAAATGGATTATTGAAAAAATCTTTTCCCTAGCCTATCAAGGTTACGGAAGTGCAAAAATCACAAAGCAGTTAAGAGCAGAAAAAGTTCCGACAGCGTCATGGCTAAATTTTACAAGATACGGTACTTTTGCACATATCTTTGAGGGAAAACCCGAAAGTAAGCGTTATGAGTGGACGATTGCTCATGTCAAGGCGATATTGAAAAGTGAGGTTTATATCGGAAACAGTGTTCACAATATGCAGTCTACGGTATCGTTCAAGAGCAAAAAGAAAGTGCGTAAGCCCGAAAGTGAATGGTTTCGAGTAGAAAACACTCACGAGCCGATTATTGACAAGGAAGTGTTCTATCGTGTGCAGGAGCAGATAAAATCAAGACGCAGACAGACAAAGGAAAAGGCAACGCCGATTTTTGCAGGGCTTGTCAAGTGTGCGGATTGTGGTTGGTCTATGAGATTTGGAACGAATAAGACAAATAAAACGCCTTACAGTTATTATGCTTGCAGTTACTACGGGCAGTTTGGCAAAGGTAATTGTTCTATGCACTACATTCGTTATGATGTGCTGTATCAAGCCGTATTGGAACGATTGCAGTATTGGGCTAAGGCAGTACAGCAGGACGAAGAAAAGGTATTGAACAAGATACAGAAAGCTGGCAATGCAGAGAGAATACGGGAAAAGAAGAAAAAGGCAAGTACATTGAAGAAAGCCGAGAACAGACAAAATGAGATTGACCGTTTATTTGCGAAAATGTATGAAGATAGAGCCTGTGAGAAGATAACAGAGCGAAATTTTGTGATGTTGTCCAGCAAGTACCAAAAAGAACAGATAGAACTGGAACAGCAGATAACAAGCCTAAGAGAAGAACTAAGTAAAATGGAACAGGATATGATAGGTGCTGAAAAGTGGATTGAGTTAATCAAGGAATATTCCGTACCAAAGGAACTGACAGCACCATTATTAAATGCCATGATAGAAAAAATCCTCATACATGAAGCAACAACGAATGAGGATAACGAAAGAATACAGGAAATTGAGATATATTACCGATTTATTGGAAAAGTTGAGTAATCAACAAGAGTAATATTTTTAACTAAGGGAAACCGGGATAGATGTGCCGGAAATTACAAATCTTGTTTTTGCCAAGAAAGTTTATAGCCGGATTAAATTTGAGCAGATGTTAGGTCGAGGAACAAGACTTTGTGAAAACCTTTTTGGGGAAGGCGAGGATAAAAAAGAATTTGTTGTATTTGATTATATGAGGAATTTTCAATTTTTTGACGAACATCCAAAAGGAAGAGAAGCAGGGGAAGTAGTTGCTCCGGTTGCGGCAAGATTTATCCGAATGGTCCAGATGATCAAATGTTTGCAGGATGCAAATTATGTAGATGTGAAGTATCAGAATATTCGGGAGAATTTGATAGATCATGTCGTAGATGATGTGAAAGCTATGGGAACAGAAAGGGTTGAAGTGCGCTTAGAACTAAGGTATGTAGAAAGATATAAAGAACGAAAACAGTATGAATGCCTTGAGGAAATTCATAAAGAAGAAATTATAGATCACCTTGCAAAACTTGTCGTATCAGATGAGAAGGACGAAGCGGCAATTAGTTTTGATGTGCTTATGTATGGACTGATGTTGTCAGTTATGACAGGAGGAAAAAATTTAGGAAGATTAAAAAGGTATGTTGTTGGTAATGCAAATATTCTTTTGAAAGAATGCGCTACGATTCCGGATATAAAAGTTAGAATTTCGGAATTGAAAGAACTTGTATCAGATCATTATTGGGATGTTCAGGATGTTTTGAAATTTGAAGAAACAAGAAAATCTTTACGTGAAATTATGAAATACATTCCCGCGAAGAAAGAAAAGCTTCATTATTCAAATTTTAAAGATATAGTTGTGTTTAGAGAAGAAGGAAGATTGACGAGTCTGTCTGCATCTGATTTTGAAGATTACCGGGCAAAAGTAAACGAATACGTTGAAGCACATAAAACGACGCCGGCGATTAATAAACTCCTGCATAATGAACCGATTTCTGTGGAAGATTATAACGAGTTAGAGCGAATATTTACTGTAGAATTAGGGACGGCAGAAGATTATGAGATGAATTATCAAGATACACCGTTCGGTTTGTTGATTCGTAAAATTGCAAAGATGGATCGGACTGCTGCATATGCTGCGTTTTCCACATTTATTTTAGAAGAAAGACCAAATACAGAGCAACTTCATTTTATTGAACAAGTTGTAGATTATGTCGTAGAAAATGGGTATATTAATAATGTTCTTGATTTGATGAAAACGCCGTTTGACAGACCATATAAATTTAGTTTGATTTTTACATATGAAGAACAGGTAAAATTTGTTAAGATTATTAACAATATCAAAAATAATGCTCTTGTTACTTAAATATAAAAGATCAATTAAGTCGGCAAAGAGACTGCTGCTTGAGTTTGAAGTTTCAAGCGACAGTCTTCTATTGCCATATTTAATACTTTTTCAACACTCGTTTTTCCACTACATTGATCAGAGCATACAATCCCATTGCCATAATACAGAGCAAAATAATCGACATGAGAAGCCAATCCATCTTAAATACCTGACTGGAATAGATGATCAGATATCCAAGTCCGCTTTTGGCAGCGAGAAATTCTCCGATAATGACTCCCACAAGACAAAGTCCGATATTGACTTTCATATTGCTTATGATTGCCGGAACAGAGGAAGGCAGTACAACTTTTGTAAGCGCATGCCTGCGGTTTCCGTGCAGTGTATATATCAGTTTGATCTTTTCCTGATCGACATTGATAAAGGCGGTATACAGATTCAAGATACTTCCGAAGATGGCGACGGACATTCCGGCAATAATAATTGTTTTTGAAGTTGCGCCGAGCCATACGATCAGAAGAGGGGCAAGCGCGGATTTCGGAAGGCTGTTTAGCACAACGAGGTATGGTTCCAGTATTTCCGATAGCTTTTTACTATACCAAAGCAAGATTGCCGCAAGGATGCTGAGCAATATGACGAGTATGAAGCTGATAAATGTTTCGTATAAAGTAATCCCGATATGAAGGAAAAGAGATCGGTTTTTCAACATTTCCAAAAAACAAAGAGTGATTTTTGAAGGACTGCTGAAGATAAAGGAATCTATAATTTCAAAACGAGCGCATAATTCCCATAAAAAAAGAAACACAGTTAAAATAAGGACACGGCTGATCAAAACTGTGATCCTATGACGGCGAAGGCGCGTTAAAAAAAGTTTTTGTCCGTTAGATTGATCATTCATCTTGATTTAGCTCCTTCCATATTTCGTTAAAATATTGTTTGAATTCCGGGGCATTTCTTCGGTTTAGCGGGGTATCGTTTTCGATGGAAAATGCAATCGGAACAATTCGGGCAATATGTGCGGGGCGTTTTGTCAATATGATGATCCGATCGGCAAGGCTGATTGCCTCTGAAAGGTCATGGGTTACAAGAAGCGCGGTTTTTCCTGAATGTTTGATGATTTTTCCGATATCATCGCTGACGGTAAGACGTGTTTGATAATCGAGAGCGGAAAAAGGTTCATCTAAAAGGAGCAGTTCGGGATTCGGCATGAGAGTGCGGATCAGAGCTGCTCTTTGCCGCATTCCACCGGATAATTCAGACGGGCGGGAGTTAATAAAACGCTTTAATCCGTATTGACGCAGAAGTTCTTTTGCCCGTTGTTTCGTTTCCTGGGATACACTTTTGTTGATTTCAGCGCCGAGCAGGACGTTTTTTAAAATGCTCCTCCATTCAAAAAGGTGATCATGCTGAAGCATATAGCCTATTTTGGCAGATTTTCTGAAAGATTTTTCCGATGGTTCGCCGTCTAGGAAGATTGTTCCGTTCTCTGCCTCTATAAGTCCTGCGATTAACGAAAGAAGTGTGGATTTCCCACATCCGGAAGGTCCGACAACGGCGGCAAATTCTCCGGGGGCAAGCTGAAAAGAAATATCGGATAAAGCTTTTGTTTCTCCGTCTATTGTATGATAAGAATAACTGATGTTGTTTAATTCCAGTAAAGGTCTCACAGAGTCACTTCCGTTCTTATTTAAGTATCTAAGATTAATGTATGAGAGCCGGCGGCAGTGTGTGAATATCGACATATCGGAACTTGATCTGATTTGGAAATGAAACGGATTGACATTGTAATTTGGAAAAAGAGATGATATCTTATTATAAGTAGAATAAACAAAAAGGTAACGCAGCATATAGGAGAACAGTTAAGATGAATGTTCAGAAAATCAATTATCAAAAGGAATTAGATAAAATATTGAAACGTCTTGAAGAGGAAGGCCGTGTCCCGACTCTTTTGATCCATAGCTGTTGTGCGCCGTGCAGCAGTTATGTGCTGGAATATTTATCCCGCTATTTCAGGATCACGGTGCTTTATTATAACCCGAATATTTATCCTGAGAGCGAGTATACAAAGCGGATCATAGAGCAGCAGAAACTGATAAAAGATATGCGGTTTCAATATCCGGTCTCATTCCTTGCGGGAAAGTATGATAAGGAGAAGTTCTATGAAATGGCAAAAGGGATGGAGCATTTGAAAGAAGGCGGCGCACGATGCATGAAATGCTATGAACTTCGGCTTGAAGAGGCGGCGCAGCAGGCAGCGGAAGGCAGATTTGATTATTTTACGACGACTCTGAGCATCAGCTCTGAAAAATTCGCAGAAGTTGAACGAGATCGGAGTGCGAGTCGGGAAAAAGTACGGCGTAGAGTATTTAGTTTCGGATTTTAAAAAGCGGAACGGATATAAACGGTCTGTAGAATTATCCGAAGAATATGGGCTCTACAGGCAGGATTACTGTGGATGTGAGTTTTCAATGAGAGAACGTGAGCATAGAGAAAAACAGTTTTTATAAAAAGTATGGACATTTCGCACGTTAATGTGTTAAACTAGGTGAAAAATGCAGAACAGAAAAGAGGAGATGAAATGGCACAACTATGGGGTGGTCGTTTTTACGAAAGAAACAGATCAGTTAGTTTATAATTTTAACGCTTCGATTTCTTTTGATAAGCGTTTTTATAAACAGGATATCAGAGGGAGCATTGCTCATGTGACGATGCTTGAAAAACAGGGGATTCTGACAAAAGAAGAGAAAGATCAGATCATAGAGGGTCTTGAAAGTATATGCAGAGACGTAGAGAACAAAACGCTTGAGATCACAGAAGAATATGAAGATATCCACAGCTTTGTAGAAGCGAATCTGATCGACAGGATCGGAGATGCGGGGAAAAAATTACATACAGGGCGAAGCAGAAACGATCAGGTCGCTTTGGATATGAAGCTTTATACGCGAGATGAGATCACACACCTTGACAGTTTGTTAAGAGAACTTATGGAAGTTCTTTTGAAATTGATGGAAGAAAATACAGAGACATATATGCCGGGATTTACACATCTGCAAAAGGCGCAGCCGATTACTCTGGCACATCATATGGGAGCTTATTTTGAAATGTTTAAGCGCGACCATCAGAGGATGCGGGATATTTATAAAAGGATGAACCTTTGTCCTCTCGGAAGCGGAGCTTTGGCGGGAACGACATATCCGTTGGACAGAGAATATACAGCTTTGCTTCTCGGATTTGACGGTCCGACTTTAAACAGTATGGATTCGGTGTCGGACAGAGACTATCTGATTGAACTTCTGTCTGCCATGTCAACGATTATGATGCACCTTAGCAGATTTTCGGAAGAAGTGATCATCTGGAATACAAATGAATACAAATTTGTTGAGATTGACGACGCTTACAGTACGGGAAGCAGTATTATGCCGCAAAAGAAAAATCCTGATATCGCAGAGCTTGTACGAGGAAAAACAGGACGCGTTTACGGAGCTCTCACTTCACTTTTGACGACGATGAAAGGGATTCCGCTTGCATATAATAAAGATATGCAGGAAGATAAAGAACTTGTATTTGATGCGATCGATACGACCAAAGGATGTCTTGCATTATTTACAGGAATGTTAAAGACAATGCGTTTTAACAATGCCCGCATGGAAGAAAGTGCAAAGCACGGTTTCACAAATGCGACGGATGCTGCGGATTATCTCGTAAATCACAATGTTCCGTTCAGGGATGCCCATGGTATCGTTGGAAGACTTGTATTGTATTGCATTGAGAAAAATATTGCTTTGGACGATATGTCTTTGGAAGAATTCAAGGCGATTTCTCCTGTCTTTGAAGAAGATATATATGAGGCGATCAGTATGAAAACATGCGTGGATATGCGTAACACAATCGGCGCGCCGGGGAAAAACGCAATGGAAGCGGTGATCAGAGCAGAACGGCAATATTTGAAAGAACAGCCTGCTTTATAAAGAATTTCGCAGAGTCAGGCTTTTACAGATAGAAGATACTATAGAGGTTATAGAGGCAAGCGGAAGCTGACGTGGATATGGCGCTATAGTAAGAAAGATAACAGGAAAAATAACAGTAAAAGGAGAAAGAAGATGGAACAGAAATTAAAAGTAGGTATTTTAGGTGCGACAGGAATGGTAGGTCAGAGATTTATCTCTCTGCTTGAGGATCATCCGTGGTTTGAAGTTGTAACAGTTGCGGCAAGCCCGCGTTCTGCAGGAAAGACATATGAGGAAGCGGTAGGCGATCGCTGGAAAATGGATACGCCGATGCCGGAGGCTGTGAAAAAGCTTGTTGTTCTTAACGTAAATGACGTAGAGCATGTAGCTTCGACTGTAGATTTTGTTTTCAGCGCGGTTGATATGAGCAAAGAAGAGATCAAAGTGATCGAAGAGGCATATGCAAAAACAGAGACTCCGGTCGTATCAAACAACAGCGCGCATCGCTGGACGCCGGACGTTCCGATGGTAGTACCGGAGATCAATGCAGAACATTTTGAAGTGATCAAAGATCAGAAGAAACGTCTCGGTACAACGAGAGGATTCATTGCAGTAAAACCGAACTGTTCGATCCAAAGTTACGCTCCGTGTTTGGCGGCATGGAAAGAATTCGGACCGAAAGAGCTTGTTGTTACAACATATCAGGCAATTTCAGGAGCAGGAAAAACATTCAAAGACTGGCCGGAAATGCTGGGAAATATTATTCCGTTTATCGGAGGAGAAGAAGAGAAAAGCGAGCAGGAGCCGCTTAGAGTTCTCGGAAAAGTGGAAAATGGCGAGATCGTAAAAGCCGAGCTTCCGAAGATCACATGTCAGTGTGTGCGTGTTCCTGTATTAAACGGACATACTGCGGCGGTATTTATCAATTTTGAAAAGAAACCGACAAAAGAACAGCTAATTGAAAAACTGGTAAACTTTAAAGGATTCCCGCAGGAAGCAGAACTGCCGAGCGCGCCGAAGCAGTTTATCCAGTATCTTGAGGAAGAAAATCGTCCGCAGGTAACGGCAGACGTAGATTATGAGCGCGGCATGGGAGTGTCTATCGGACGTCTCAGAGAGGACAGCATGTATGACTTTAAGTTTATCGGACTGTCACATAATACAGTAAGAGGTGCGGCTGGCGGAGCAGTGCTTTGTGCAGAAGCGCTTACGGCAAAAGGATATATCGCAAAGAAATAAAAATGATGTGGCAAAGACCATATTTATGAATGATAAAGGGGGTCTCAAAAATGGGAATGACGATGACGCAGAAGATTTTGGCTGCTCACGCAGGATTGGATACTGTGGAAGCAGGGCAGCTGATCGAAGCGAAACTCGATATCGTGATGGCGAATGATATTACAGGACCGATGGCTTTGCCGATCATCAGACAGATGTCGGATAAGTATTTGATAAAGATAAGGTTGTGTTTGTACCGGATCATTTTACACCGAATAAAGATATCAAATCAGCGGAAAATTCAAAAGCAATTCGTGAATATGCGAAGGAGCAGGGGCTGAAATGGTATTTTGAACAGGGAAAATCGGGTGTGGAACATGCGATTCTTCCGAAGCGGGAGTTGTCACCGCAGGTGAGTGTATCATCGGAGCGGATTCACATACATGTACATACGGAGCTTTGGGCGCGTTTTCAACAGGAATGGGAACGACCGATGTGGCAACCGGAATGGCGACAGGAGAAATCTGGTTTAAAGTGCCGTCGGCGATCAAGTTTGTTCTGACGGGAAAGCCGGGGAAATATGTAAGCGGAAAAGATATTATCATTCACATTATCGGCAAGATCGGAGTGGACGGCGCGCTTTATAAATCAATGGAATTTACAGGTGACGGAATTGGAAATCTGTCTATGGATGATCGTTTTACGATGGCGAATATGGCGATTGAGGCCGGTGCGAAAAACGGGATTTTTCCGGTGGATGAAAAGACGGTCGAGTATCTTGACGCTCATTGTGAGAAACCGTATACAGTTTACGAGGCGGACGAGGATGCGGTTTATGACGACGTTGTAGAGATTGATCTGTCAAAGGTGCGTCCGACGGTACGTTTCCGCATTTGCCGGGAAACGCAAAGACGATTGATGAGATCGAGGCAGAGGAACAGGTTAAGATCGATCAGGTTGTGATTGGTTCTTGTACGAACGGACGAATGGAAGATATGAGGAAAGCTGCGGCAATACTGAAAGGTCATACGGTACATCCTGATGTGCGTGTGATGGTTGTTCCGGCTACACAGAAGATTTATAAGCAATGTATCAAAGAAGGACTGCTGGATATTTTTGTAGATGCAGGATGTGCTGTAAATACTCCGAGCTGCGGACCGTGTATGGGCGGGCATATGGGAGTTATGGCAGCAGGAGAAAAGTGTGTTTCCACAACGAACCGTAATTTTGTCGGACGCATGGGACATGTTGATTCTCTGATTTATCTGGCATCGCCGGAAGTTGCCGCTGCAAGTGCGATCAAAGGGTATATTGCAAATCCCGAAAAAATAAGCGCTGCAGACGAAGAGGCAGATTCGCGGAATATTCAATGTGCAGAACAGAAAGAAGGAGGAAGATCATGAGAGCGCACGGACATGTTTTTAAATACGGAGACAATGTAGATACAGACGTTATCATTCCGGCAAGATATCTGAATTCCTTTGATGCACAAGAACTTGCCAGCCACGCTATGGCAGATATAGATCCGGATTTTGTAAAAAAAGTACAGTCGGGAGATATTATTGTGGCAAATAAAAATTTCGGATGCGGATCATCCAGAGAACATGCGCCGCTCTGCTTGAAAACGGCAGGAGTAAGCTGCATTATCGCGGAAACGTTCGCAAGAATCTTTTACAGAAATGCAATCAATATCGGTCTTCCGATTATTGAATGTCCGGAAGCGGCACAGGGAATTGAAGCAGGTGACGAAGTTGAGGTTGATTTTGACAGTGGTATGATTTACAATCGTACAAAAGGAACTGAATTTAAAGGTCAGCCCTTCCCGGAATTTATGCAGAAATTGATTGCCGCAGGCGGATTGGTCAACTATACAAACAGTAAAAAGAAATAATATATAAAGTTTTGGCTCTTTTAGCCGAAATTCGGGCAAAAAGAAAAGCGGCAGGCAGTACTGCCGCCTTTTTGCAACGGTTATTATATCTAAAACGAAAGGGAGAATTTAATGGGAAATGAAAAACAAAAGGGAAAGGCTTTTGCGCTTCTGCCTATAGGCGTGTTTTTGGTAATCTTTTTAGGCGCGGGAATCTTGTTTAAGGATTTTTACGCAATGCCGGCAGTAGTTGCATTTCTGATTGCTTTATTTGTTGCGTTTTTGCAGAACCGTAAAGTAAGTTTTCAGAAAAAGATGGAAGTGATCGCAAAAGGACTCGGAGAGGAAAATATTATTACTATGTGTCTTATTTTCCTTTGCGCGGGAGCTTTTTCGGGAGCGGTAACCGCAGCAGGCGGAGTGGACAGTACGGTGAATTTGGGACTCTCTCTTATTCCGCCGCATTTTGCAGTGGCAGGTCTGTTTATTATAGGATGTTTTATTTCAGTGTCGATGGGAACTTCCGTAGGAACAATCACGGCGCTTGCTCCGATTGCGGTCGGAATCAGTAAACAGACAGGGTTTTCTATGGCAATCTGTGTAGCTGCCGTCGTGTGCGGGGCAATGTTCGGCGATAACCTGTCGATGATCTCTGATACGACGATTGCGGCAGTAAAAACGCAGGGATGCGAGATGAAAGATAAGTTTAAGATGAATTTTCTGATCGTACTTCCGGCGGCGATCATTACAGTCGTGTTCTTTTGGTTTGTGACGCGCAATGTAGCGTACGATATTACAGAGAATTTAGACTATAATTTCTGGCAGGTTGTACCGTATCTTGTCGTGCTTATAGGTGCGTTGATCGGAATCAATGTATTTCTCGTGCTGATCGGCGGAACTGTTATTTCACTTATAGCGGGAGTGGCAACGGGAAACATTGTTTTAGCGGATATGTTTACTGTTGTAGGAGATGGCGTTGTATCGATGTATGATATTACTGTAATATCTATTCTTGTAGCATGTATTGTATCGCTTGTGAAGATGAACGGCGGAATCCAGTTTATTCTGGATCAGATCAAAAGCAGGATTCACGGAGCAAAAGGAGCACAGGAGGAATTGCGCTGCTTTCGTTTTTAGTTGATCTTTGTACGGCAAACAATACGGTAGCGATTGTTATGACAGGCCCGATCGCGAAGGAAATCAGTGATGAGTTTGACGTTGATCCAAGAAGATCGGCATCTCTGCTGGATATGTTTACATCCGTTGGACAGGGGCTGATCCCTTACGGCGCTCAGCTTCTTACGGCTGCGGCTCTTACAGGTCTGACTCCGTTTGATTTTATGCCGTATTTGATCTATCCGATGCTGATGGCAGTATGCGGTATTGTGGCGATCTGCATAAGGCGGGAACGAAAAAGTGCCTGAGTATTCAGGAATATATTTAGTTGAAAATTGTGTTGCAGAAAGAAAAAGAGGTAAAATAATGAATTTATTGTATAAGAGTACAAGAAACTCAGAAAAAACAGTGACGGCATCCGAGGCGATCTTGAAAGGTCTGGCAGATGACGGGGGATTGTTTGTTCCGGAATCTATTCCAAAGCTTGACGTTACGCTTGATGAATTGAAAGGGATGTCTTATCAGGAAACAGCTTATGCTGTGATGAAACAGTTTTTTACGGATTTTACGGAGGAAGAGTTAAAACACTGCATCAACAGTGCGTATGATTCCAAGTTTGATACAGAAGTGATCGCTCCGCTTGTAAAAGTGGGTGACACATATCATTTGGAGTTGTTCCACGGAGCAACGATCGCATTTAAGGATATGGCTTTGTCGATTTTGCCGCATCTTCTTATTACGTCGGCTAAGAAAAATAATGTGAAAAATGAAATTGTAATTTTAACGGCAACATCAGGAGATACGGGAAAGGCGGCTCTTGCAGGTTTTGCGGACGTTCCGGGAACGAGGATCATCGTTTTTTATCCAAAAGGGGGCGTCAGCCGTATTCAGGAGCTTCAGATGGTGACTCAAAAAGGAGAGAACACATCAGTAGTGGCGATCCACGGAAATTTCGATCATGCACAAAGCGGTGTGAAAGCGATTTTTGAAGATAAAAAGCTGGCGGAAGAGTTGGCAGATGCCGGATACCAGTTTTCATCTGCGAACTCTATCAATATCGGACGTCTTGTTCCGCAGGTAGTATATTATGTTTACGCTTATGCAAAACTGCTTGAGAATGAAGAAATCAAAGCGGGAGAAAAGATCAATGTGACGGTTCCGACAGGAAACTTCGGAAACATTCTGGCTGCTTATTATGCGAAACAGATGGGAGTGCCGATTGCAAAGCTGATCTGTGCATCCAACGAAAATAAAGTGCTTTTTGATTTCTTTAAAACAGGGGTTTATGATAAAAACAGAGAATTTATCCTGACATCTTCCCCGTCTATGGACATTTTGATTTCCAGCAATCTGGAGCGTTTGATCTATACAATCGCAGGGCAGGATGCAGGGAAAAATGCCGAGTTGATGAGACAGCTTAAAGAAGAAGGCGTTTATGAAATAACAGAAGAGATGCGCGGACAGTTAGGTGATTTTGTCGGAGGATTTGCGACGGAAGAAGAGACGAAAGAGACGATTAAAAATACATATGAGAAAACAGGGTATGTGATGGATACGCATACGGCGGTAGCGGCACATGTATGCGCACAATACCGCAAGGAAAGTGGGGATGAAAAGAAGTGTCTCGTAGCTTCGACGGCGAGTCCGTATAAATTTATCCATAGCGTTATGACTGCCATTGACGATAAATATGCAAAGAAAGATGAATTTGAATTGATCGATGAGCTGAGCGCCCTGTCGGCAACGGAAATTCCGAATGCGATCAAAGAGATCCGAAATGCTCAGATCAGACATAACAGAGAATGCGATTCGGACAAAATGAAAGAAATCGTGAAAGAAATTTTGAATGTATAATTTATGAGAGGCTTGTCGTGTAGAAAATGCAGGATTGATAAAAAAATCCTGCATTTTTTAAATGGCGACGAGTCAAAACCCAGATTTTTCGGAAACCTTGACAATCGCTTAAAATCCACAAATGTGCCTTTTGACACTTCCGGTGATTGAAATGTAATTTTGTTTTTTTTAGAAATAAAATAGAGCATATGAATTTGCAGTTTATAAAACTTTCATATAATCGAGAGAGATAGATGAATATTATTGTTGATTTTTGGAAAATGATTTTGTATAATGAAAGCATAACGCTGGCATTAAGCGGCGTAGATGTGAAATATACATTTTAGAAAGAGAGAGGTAAGACATATTATGGCAAACATTGATCTTAGTCAGTATGGTATTACAGGAACTACGGAAATCGTTTACAACCCTTCTTATGAGCTGCTTTTTAAAGAAGAGACAGATTCAAGTCTTGAAGGCTTTGAAAAAGGACAGGAAAGCGAACTGGGAGCTGTTAATGTAATGACAGGTATTTATACAGGACGTTCTCCGAAAGATAAATTTATCGTAATGGATGAAAACTCCAAAGATACGGTTTGGTGGACATCAGATGAATACAAAAACGACAATCATCCGGCAAGCCAGGAAGCATGGGATACATGTAAGGCGATCGCGCTGAAAGAACTTTCCAATAAGAGACTGTTTGTTGTTGACGCATTTTGCGGAGCAAATGCAGATACACGTATGGCAATCCGTTTTATCGTAGAGGTTGCTTGGCAGGCTCATTTTGTAAAGAATATGTTTATTCAGCCGACAGAGGAAGAGCTTGAGAACTTTAAGCCGGATTTGTTGTATACAATGCATCAAAAGCAAAAGTGGAAAATTATAAAGAACTGGGATTGAACTCAGAGACAGCGGCTATGTTCAATATTACAAGCCGTGAGCAGGTTATTCTGAATACATGGTACGGCGGAGAGATGAAAAAAGGTATGTTCTCTATGATGAACTACTATCTGCCGCTGAAAGGAATCGCTTCTATGCACTGTTCCGCAAACACAGACATGAACGGAGAGAATACAGCAATTTTCTTCGGACTTTCAGGAACAGGTAAGACAACGCTTTCCACAGATCCGAAACGTCTTTTGATCGGTGATGACGAGCACGGATGGGATGATAACGGTATCTTTAACTTTGAAGGCGGATGTTATGCAAAAGTAATCAACCTTGATAAAGAGTCAGAGCCGGATATTTATAATGCAATTAAGAGAAACGCTCTTCTTGAGAACGTAACTCTTGATGAGAACGGAAAAATTGACTTTGATGATAAGAGTGTAACAGAGAATACTCGTGTGTCTTATCCGATCGATCATATTGAAAAAATCGTGCGTCCGATATCGGCAGCTCCGGCAGCGAAAAATGTAATTTTCCTGTCAGCAGATGCGTTTGGAGTGCTTCCGCCGGTATCGATTCTTACACCGGAGCAGACAGAATATTATTTCTTGTCAGGATTTACAGCAAAACTTGCAGGTACGGAGCGTGGTATCACAGAGCCGACACCGACATTCTCAGCATGTTTTGGACAGGCATTTCTTGAGCTTCATCCGACAAAATATGCTGAAGAGCTCGTTAAGAAAATGAAAGCTAACAACGCGAAAGCATATCTTGTAAATACAGGATGGAACGGAACAGGAAAACGTATCTCTATTAAAGATACTCGTGGTATCATCGATGCAATTTTGAACGGAGATATCGCAAATGCGCCGACAAAAACTATTCCGTACTTCAACATTGAAGTTCCGACAGAGCTTCCGGGAGTTGACACAAACATTCTTGATCCTCGTGACACATATGCAGACGCTTCCGAATGGGATGAAAAGGCAAAAGATCTTGCAGGAAGATTTATTAAAAACTTTGCAAAATATGAGAGCAACGAGGCAGGAAAAGCTCTTGTTTCAGCTGGTCCGCAGTTATAAGAACAGTTTTTTCGTTAATCAAAGAAAATCATATTCAGCAGAGAATATGATGATTGTCGATATAAGAAATGTGAAAAAGAAATCGCTGAAGTTTTATACTTCAGCGATTTCTTTGTATAGGAGATGAGACAAAGTCTGGATTTTCCAAAGACTTCTTCTTTCATAAATTGGATTTACTTGATAATATATAAAAAAGAAGATATAATTATATCAATAAATGATATAAAAATAAAGAAACATGAAAGGGTGAAGAAAATGATTATTAAAGCTTCGGCAACATTACGAAACGATTATTCTACGATTTCCAATCTTGCAAGGGCAACGAGTGAACCGATTTATATAACAAAAAATGGCGAGGGTGACGGAGTATTTATGAATATTGATGCCTTTGAGAAAAGGGAACAGGCATTGGAACTTCGTGCGAAAATCATGCAAGCAGAAGAAGAACGGTTAAACGGAGCAAAGACAAGAAGTATCTCCGAAGCAAGAAAGGAATTGAGAGAACGTGCAGGAACAATATAAGGTTGAGATTCTTCCTACTGCGTGGGAAGATTTGAAAAGTATTGAGGACTATTATTTACTTCAATTCGGTGTGGAATCTGCGATGAAAGTAACAGATCAGATATTAAATAGTATTGAACGTTTGGAGTTATACCGAATTTTGGTTCACTTACACCTGACAAATGGTTGAACCGAAAGGGGTATCACATGATTATATCTGAAAGGTATGTTTCTATATATCGACTGATAGAAAAAACAGTTTATATATATCATATTGCCGATACACAGACAGAGTACACTAAACTGTTTTCGTAAATGAAATTGAATAAGAATTTTAAGCAGAAGAACTGCCTGTCATTGAAAGATTGATGATAGGCAGTTCTTTTACTAGGAGATGAGACAAAGTCTGGATTTTTCAGAGGCTTTTGGCGTTTCCGGTGATTACCGAAAATAAGTGTTAGCAATTTTGTTACATGTATATAGGTATTTTTGAGAGACTATGAAGAAAAGTCTGTAAATATGATCTTCTATGATAAGAATGAGCGATAGGCTTAAACAAAATCAGCTTTTCGCCCTTGCTTTATATATAACAGTTACAAAATTGCATGTCAACAGCAGGCGGGTAATCCGCCTGTTTTTCTGCTTTTTTATTACTCTGGCAAGCGACCTTCATACATGATACTTAACTCTCCATAAACCTGAGCCCAGTTCCGGATTGTTGCAGTCCATTTTTTTGTAGCTTCAAAGGTAGCCAGATAAAGGGCTTTTAA
>ENA-OQAA01000041-OQAA01000041.1-human-gut-metagenome-genome-assembly--contig:-NODE-41-length-82234-cov-4.774368_pt1 | contig 82234 bp, 97 predicted proteins | sample MGYA00242489_ERZ504515 | MGnify/ENA primary metagenome ERZ504515 (study PRJEB26092, sample SAMD00036237) | human gut metagenome | host: Homo sapiens | study: EMG produced TPA metagenomics assembly of... | reverse complement strand
TCTGGACATCCAGGAACTCATACCACCAAAAGTGGTATGCTGATCGCGGCAAACATCGGCTAAAGAACAATTGTAGTCTACTTTCAATACTTCAAGGAAATGTTTCCAAGTTTTTCCAAATCGATTTGCTGCTAAATCCATAATGCTTCATTTTTATACATAGCAAAAATATAAGAATGAAAAAGGGCGACAAGATAGAATCGCGAAGACGCTTACCCCTGCTTGCTCTTCTTTATTATTTTTTAAGGAAAAAAATGGAATTTCTCGGGCAGAGCCCTTTCCCAAGAAAAGAAAAAAGACCATGCGAAATGAAATGAATATAAAAAATATGTGACAGAAAAACGGATATATATTATGTCTATACAGGAACAAACTGCAAGGTTATATGGCAGATACGGATGTGCACCGATTTCAGGTCTTGAAAGACACGGAGAAATCCGGAAAGACACTGGCATTGCCATTTTGTAAGAGATTCCTTCGGAAGCTATCGGCAAGTGGCCGGTGGACAAACCGGAAGACAATACGGCAGACTTTATCAAACCGATTCTGAAAATCAAGAAAAGTACAACACCTGTTTCTGCATAATCTTCCCGAAAAAAAGAAAATGAACAATACCTGACAGTATTCTTTCATTAAGCGGATACCGCCAGTAATGATCAGATTGCCGATAGAAATGCGCATGAACATTCCTGTCCATGAACGAATAAAAATATTGGTAATCTAAAAATGATGGCGGAGAACCGGACATGCCTGGTAGCGTCAAGAAGGAACCAAAAGAAGCGGGCAGGATTATTTTGAATGGTCCTCTTTTTCCACGAATCCGATAGGTATACATTCTAAATTGCCGTGTCACTTTTAAAAAAAATAGCCATTCAATATATCCATCCAATACTTAATGTCAATACATTAAAGTGTTTTAATATTAAAACATTAAAATATCAAAATGTTGAAATATTAAAACTTTAGTCATAAATACCTGTACATGAAGTCATGCAGGTGTTGTTTTATGATATTTATTTACCCATACATGTTATATTATCATTAAAAATATCAGACACCTAATTCTGTAACCCACACTTGATCTTATGTGGAAAATCAATGGATATTCTTTTTTTCAAAAGAATGCTGACGGTTCAATTTAAAAACATTTTAATATCAGAATATTTTAATTTTAAAATATCAAACAATTTTAAAATTAAAATATTAATACGGACAAGTATGGAGTTGTAATCCGTATCTTTGCCCCATGTCCTTTTAGAAAAAGGAAATATGCCATCATGCCTCCTAAAAAATGTCTATATTTGCGTTTCAATAATATAAATGATATGAACAGAACTAAGGACGCATACAGACACCAATCAAACAACAGAGTCATCATGTGGTACAAAATAAGAGAATTATATTTAAAAGGATTTAACAAAAGTCAGATTGCGTTCCAGCTTGGTCTGCATAGAAGTACGGTGCGCCGGTACTTGAAAATGGATGAGGACACATTGACTGCAAAATTGCAGCATCGCAGGCGATATCCCCGCATACTTGACAAATACGAAAGTTATGTCTGTGACGTTCTTTCCCGGTACAGGTTCCTGTCCGCCTCCCAGATTCATGACTGGATGAAGGAACAGTATCCTGATCTTCCTGTTGTCTTCGGGAAAACCGTATACAATTTTGTGGAAACTGTACGTCGTAAGTATAATCTGGACAAGGAGGGCCTTTCCAAACGTGTTTATGAGAAAATGCCGGATACCCCTTACGGGGAATATGCCCAGATGGATTTCGGAGAAAGCCGCATGCCCACATACAGGGACGACTTTGTCAAAGTTTATTTTTTTGTCATGGTGATGAGCCGTTCCAAACAGAAGTTCGTGTATTTTTCCTGTACGCCTTTCACATCAGCTAGCCGTATATGCCATGAACTGGCTTTCGCATATTTCGGAGGGAAGCCGAGAAGGATAATCTATGACCAGGACAAAGTCCTGCTGGTCAGAGAAAACCTGGGTGACCTCATATTGACAAGAACGTTCCGTGCCTTTGTCAACGAGCAGCATTTCCAGCCCGTATTCTGCCGTCCTGCTGACCCGGAAAGCAAGGGAAAAGTGGAAAATGTGGTCAAATATGTCAAGCGTAACTTTCTTGCCGGACGGACATTTAACAGTCTGGAAGTCCTTAACACCGAGGTCCTGCAATGGTTGGAAAAAACAGGAAACGGCAAGATACATGGAACCACACGCCTAGTTCCGGCTGAGGAATTTGAGATTGAACGGAAATATCTGTTGCCATACTATGGAGAACCGGTGCCCCCCCAAAGACGAGCCGAAAGAGTATCATGTCCGCAAGGACAATACGGTACGGTACCGGACCAACTACTACAGTGTACCCTCCAGCACCTATAGAAACCGGAACACCGTTGTGTGGCTTCTTGAGAATAACGGATATATCGAACTGTACGACAAAGAGAGCGGCAAACTCATATGCAGGCATGAGTTGTGTCCCGGAAAAGGGAAAAATGTATGTGACAAAAGACATCATAAGGACAAGACATGGAGTGTGAATGACTTGCAGGTCCGGATCCGAAAGCGGACGGAAGATGACCCCACCGTTATTCTGTGGCTCCGGAATCTGGAAAGGGAAAAGCCGCGCTATTACAGGGACAATATGAAACTGCTGCTTCATGTGATATCCGAATACGGCAAAGAAACAGTGATAGCAGCCCTGCGGACCTGTCTGGAAAAGAACATATACAACAGCCTTTCCGTGCAGGAAATATCCGGCTCAATCCACAGAAGCAAGGACAATATGGACGGGATGACTATCCAAGCTCCGACATCCATTCCGGAAACAGCGGACTGTCATCCTGAAAAAACAGATATAAACCAATATAACAAGTTTTTTGAATGATACAAAGTGAAAAATTGAAAGAACACGCCAGACGTCTGCGGCTTTATAACATTGCAAACCGCATGGACAGCATTCTGCATCATGCACAGGAAGAAAAACCGACCTACTCGGAATTCCTGTCCCTGGTATTAGGTACCGAAGTTGAAATGAAAGAGAGGAAAGACTACGAGAGACGACTTGTTGCGGTACGTCTGCCCCGGAAACATGATCTTGACGAATATGACTACAATTTTTATGAGGCATAGACCGCCGGCAGATGAAGGAGCTTCGTGAACTGGTATGGTTCCGTGAAACTTATAACTTGATCCTGATAGGACCATCAGGAACCGGAAAGACATTTCTGGCAGCCGGTCTTGTCTTTGATGCGGTCAAGGCCGGTTACAAGGCATACCTGATGACAATGGAGGATATCGTAAATTGTCTCAGGCTTAAAGATATCTCAACTCCGGCCATGATGACTTATAACAAGATTCTGCGCGCACAGCTGCTGGCAATAGATGATATCATGCTGTTTCCTGTGAAAAGAAAGGAAGCTACAGCTTTTTTCAATCTTATAAACACACTGCATGAGAAGACATCCATCATCATTACAACCAACAAGGCACCTACAGAATGTGTAGAAACATTAAATGATGAAATCCTTGCCAATGCTCTGCTTGACCGATTGCTTTATCGATGTAAAGTCATCAAGTTTTACCGACAGTAGCTACCGGTTAGAAAACAGGCAGACTATTTTAAGACTACAACAGGAACGAGAAACGAACTTGTAAAGCCTTAGTTACTGGTATATTCAGTGGCATATTTAACTTTTCTAAAAAAAGACACAAGAAAATTTGCAAATTACAGTTGTAGCATCCCTCGACACGGTAGATCTCGTTTACAATGAAATGGAACACCCCCCAGTCTTCCATTCCAAATTTATTTTTTAGTCTTTTTACTTTCGTATCATAGAAATGATCGGTCTCGAACCTAAAATAGGTGAAAACCTTTTTAGTTGTTTTTGGCATAAGCTTTATATTTAAAGTGGATAATACATCAGCTGGCCGAAAGTTCGGACTCCTTGGGGATACCAGGATACCGGGAGAGCATGCCACAGGACCTGACATGGTCCATATAGTTCGCTGTATGTCGGCGGAAGTCAGGCCCCAGTGCTTCCTGAAAAGCTCGTCATTGAACAGGCCGACCTGTATGCAGCCGTTGACAATTCTTGTGACATTTTCCAAAGAGGCATTCCAGTACTGTGCCGTTTCCTCGCACCACAGCAGGAGGTAACTCCCGTTGTGGAGTGTCTCGTTCACGAGATGCCGATAGATGCTGTAACCGAAAAAACCGTATTGGCGGGTGAGTCTTCTGACTTTCATGTCAGAAAATTGGGAAGTGCTGAGCTCATAGCAAAGATGTGTCCCGTATTCCAGTCGCCGTACAGCCCGTGACAGGCGGCTTGTTCCGTTTGTAAAGCTTTGGGTATTCATATATAATTAATGTATAATGTTTGCTGTTAAGGGTTATGTATATGACGGACTGGGCTCCCACTCCTTGGGGGAGTGGTGCCGATAAATATCTGGCCGGAGGAATGTGGTGCTTCTTCCGGATGAACTGGACATAATTGTGGACGGTCTTCTCGCAGACGTGCGGAAAGTCCGGATAATGTTCCCGCAAGTAGTCGCCAATACGACTGCTGGAAATGGAGGGGAGACTGATAAGAAGGGATGCGACGGCCTGCTCGTAGGCATGGAGCTTGTAATGCCGTTCTTTTTGCTGAAGGACTTCCTCGGAGCTTAGGGATTGGAGATGTCGTACCGTATTACGGGACACACCAAGACGACGGGCTGTCCGCGCAATGTTGATTTCCCATGAACGAAGATCAAGGAATATGTATTTTTCTGATAAATTTACCGCATCCATAATCTTTTAGACCGTAACTGGGACATTCCAGATTACGAATCTTTGATGCAGCTAAATTACCGCCCCCACTAATAGCTGGAACCCATACATAAAGAATTTTAAGACAATCTATACAGATGCCAACTGTTATGAAAGCCTGATGCATTTTCCAACTGATGTAAAATTGCTTCGGGAACGTATTGAATAAACGTACAGCATGATGTGCAGCATCAACGCTTCCCTTAGAAAGCATCGCATGAGGACGAAGTACAATAATATTGCAAAAGCAAATCTTACTTACAGGACTTTCTTCATCCACCAGCTTATACAGTATCTATCGGGGGGGTAGGTCTGGTGTTTTACTGCCTCTTTCTTTATAGATAGGGAAACGCAAGCAAAATGTATTTCCCACAATAGGCATCCCATTATATCCTATATAACTTTTGTTTACTTTATTGTTTCTAAAATATCGGGCAGATATGCCTGACTTACGGATTTTCCGTTGTTTACAGAGTCTCTGATTTGTATATTCAATCAATAAAACAAAAAACAAACTTAATCATACATTAAATCTTTTTCAAGAGTCTGTAATCCGAAGTTGCCAAAAGGCTACAGCAGCTGCAGTAGCCACATTGAGCGAATCCACTCCATGCGCCATAGGGATACGGACTACATAATCAGCTTCAGCGATTGTTTTGTAAGAAAGCCCCTCCCCCTCTGTTCCCATCACAATAGCCAACCGAGGTTCAGCCGCCAATATGGATGATCTATAGAGATAGAATCATCAGTCAACGCCATGGCAGCAGTACGGAAACCCAACTTGTTCAAATCGCCAATCGTACCATCCAACCATGTCCATGGAACCAAGAACACCGAACCCATAGACACCCTTACCGCACGGCGATTCAACGGATCGCAAGAATTGCGTGTCAACAAAACAGCATCTATCCCAAGAGCAGCTGCCGAACGGAATATCGCCCCGATATTGGTAGTGTCTACCACACCGTCAATGACTACAATCCGCCGGGTATCCCGGCAGATCTCTTCCATAGAGGGCAACACCGGACGACGCATAGCACATAATACACCACGTGTCAGAACATAGCCAGTCAACGTAGCCAACAACTCTCTATCACCCGTATAAACGGGCACATCACCACAACGCTTGATAATGTGAGCAGCACTGCCAGAGATATGCTTACGCTCACACATAAGAGCAAGAGGTTCATATCCTGCATCCAAAGCCCTACTAATGACATTGGGGCTTTCGGCTATAAACACCCCTTTCCCAAGTTCTATACGCTGGCGTAACTGAGCTTCCGTCAACATGCAGAAAACATCCACTCCGGGATGTGTCAATGATGATATTTCAATAATAGGCATACACTCTTATATTATACTATTTCATTGCTTTTAATTTACATTCCAGCCTCCATTGCCACAGCTACTTTTATCACTCCATCCTGTCGGTTCTCAAAAATCTGGTAAGCCGTTTCTATCTGATCTAGCGGGAAACGATGTGTAATTAGTGGAGTGGTATCTATTTTTCCCATCTCTATCAAGCGGAGTATCTCAGCACAATCGCAACCATCTACGCCACCAGTTTTGAAGATCAGATTCTTTCCATACATATCCGGCAAAGGAAGAATCTGAGGACGGTCATAAAGAGCCACCAAAATAACGACAGCATTAGGGCGCGCACATTCCCATGCCAAGCGAAATGTATCCTCCCCTCCTGCCACTTCAAAAACTACATCCGCACCACCGTGTGGACTACTTTGCAATACAAATTCCTTACATTCTTCTGGAGTGACAACTTCTACCTGCGGATAATGTTCCCTAACAAACCGAATTCTTTCAGAAGATTGTTCACAAACAACAATGCGCTGCGGCTTTCTCAGCATCACGCAAAGCAAAGTACAGATTCCCGTAGATCCCGCACCAATGACAAGCACCGTGTCTTCTTCGGTAATCTCCGAAATGCGAGCAGCCCAAAATCCTGTAGCAAGGATATCTCCTACAAACAAAGCTTGCTCATCACTCACGGAATCGGGAATGAGATTCAAGCCTTGATCAGCATAAGGTACGCGAACATACTCCGTCTGCCCCCCATCAATCCGACATCCCAAGGCCCATCCCCCATTAGGATCAGCACAATTATTCACATATCCATGCCGGCAGAAAAAACATTCTCCACAAAAGGTTTCCACATTGACGGTAACTCGATCGCCCGGTTTGACTAATTTAACATCACGTCCTGTCTGCTCCACAATACCCACCATTTCATGCCCCACTGTTATTCCGGGAACAGCACGTGGCACACCACCATGTTTAATATGTAAGTCACTGGTACAAATACTCCCGAGAGTGACGCGCACAATAGCATCACGCGAGTCTCTCAACTCAGGCTTCGGTTTCTCTATCAATTCAAATTTTCCCTGTTTAATATAAGTATATGCCAACATGATTTCCTTTTCTTCTTTAATGGTTATCTTTATAAAACGATGCAAAGATAATATACAGACATAAATAATAGCTGCCATTTGCTGACAAAATGGCTTTCTTTATCACTTTGCCTTGCTTCTCAACTGCAAACAAATTTTACAAAGGTTTAAACACATCTCGATATTCATTAAAATTATCTTCACAGATTTAAATTCATTTCATTTCCGGCTGACATTTTGCCATCAGGCATATACTTTGCAAGAACATCAGTGTATTGCCAAAAACGACAAGATAAAAAGATTCAAAAACAGTCTAGTAACAATTTAAAATATAGGAGATTATAATTATGATGCCGACTAGAAAGTATAACAATCAGAATTGGTTACCAAGTATTTTCAACGATTTCTTTGATAATGAATGGTTGACAAGAGCAAACGCTACCGCTCCTGCAATTAATGTCATTGAAAGTGACAAAGATTATAAAGTAGAGGTTGCTGCTCCGGGTATGACTAAAGAAGATTTCAATATCCACATCAGCGAAAGCAACGAACTAGTGATCTCAATGGAGAAAAAGAATGAAACAAAAGAGGACGACCATCACAACAGAAGATATTTACGTCGTGAATTTTCTTACTCTAAGTTCGAACAAGCTTTGATTCTTCCTGAAGATGTGGTTAAGGAAAAAATCAGCGCCAATGCCAGCAACGGTGTTCTGACCATTGATTTGCCTAAACGCACTCCTGAAGAAAAAGCCAAAGTGAACAGAATCATCGAAATTCATTAATCACAGATTTTGAATATTTACAATCGGACAGTTTATAAGGTACATCTATAAAATGCTATTATTTTGCATGATATAAAAGTGTGCCTTATATATTGTCCGATTATCATAAAATCAACATATTTGCATCAACACTTTCTCCGGATTTCCACCATGCTTTTCAACATTTCTTCCCATCTTTCCCTAAAAAAGTCCACCTCTATTACAATTGAACTTCAAATTCAGAACAAAACTGCAAAAAGCCAGTTTAAATTTTCTTTGAAAAAATACTGAACAACATTAAAACAGAAACTAAGAGAAGTAGGCTTCTTTTTTATTATACAAGCATTAAAATCACATATTTTTAGTAATTTTGCACCCAAATTCACCATATAAAACAAACCAATAAAAAGAGGATGAAAGCATCAGTACGTTTAGTTCGTTTTGCTACAATAGGAACCTTAAATTATCTTATTACCATGTTAGTGATATGGATTGTGATGAGTTACTTCTCATTCAAAGGAAAATATATAGTAGCAAATATTATGGCATATCTCATCGCTCAAACCCATAATTTTATATGGAGCAAATATTGGATTTTTCCTTCCAGCAATCCCCAAAACAGTCTTTGGCAACAAATAATGCTCTTTTGTACCGCTTTCGGTATTGCCTATGGCATACAACTTCTTTTTGTGATACTGATGATAGAAGCAATAGGGATCAAAGAATTTACAGCACAATTTATTGGAATAATAATATATGGAGCTGTTAATTTTATGGTAAACAATAGAATAACATTCCGATAAATATATTTCAAAACTTATGGCAGACAATTATATAGAAAGACAATACGAACAATATGAAGCCCGAAAGGCTGCATGGGAAAAAAAACGTAAACAAGGAAAGAAGAAAACGATTTCCATCAAGCTTCAACCAAAGGACCTGACAGACAATACGATCAAACTTCCTAGAAAAGCATTCATCACAGGAGGTGCCGATGGCATAGGGAAAAACATTGTGAAAGCTTTCTGCAACTCACAATACCAAGTCGCCTTTTGTGACAAAAATAAGGATTTAGGAATACAGACAGCCAAAGAGACCGGAGCAATTTTCTACCATACCGATGTAAGAGATAAAGAATCCCTTGAGAACTGTATGCACGAACTTTTTAAAAAGTGGGGGGATATGGACATCATTATCAACAATGCCGGAATAAGCGAATTTTCTCCCATCACAGAAACCAGCGTGGAAGATTTTGATAAAATTTTGTCCATCAATCTGCGACCTGTATTTATCACCTCACGCACATTAGCTTTACATCGCAAATCCCAAGCAGAAAATCACCCGTATGGCAGAATTATCAATATCTGTTCCACCCGTTATTTAATGAGCGAACCGGGAAGCGAAAGCTATGCGGCTTCCAAAGGAGGAATCTATTCACTGACCCATGCACTTGCTTTATCCCTTGCCGACTTTCATATCACCGTAAACTGTATTTCGCCGGGATGGATTCAGACCAATGATTACGAACGCTACGCCCAGAAGATCATGCCCAACATCCATCAAGACGAGTAGGCAAACCGGAAGACATAGCACGTATGTGTTTATTTTTATGTCAAGAAGAGAATGACTTCATCAATGGACAAAATATCATCATCGATGGTGGAATGACCAAAAAGATGATTTATTTAGAATAAAAACGAACTAAAGAAAATATCTATAATGAATAAATAATCACTCATGAAAATACATCATATCGCCATTTGGACATTTCATCTGGAAAAATTAAGGGAATTTTACACTCGTTACTTTAACGGAACAAGTAATGAAAAATACATTAATTCCCAAAAAGGTTTTGAATCTTACTTCATTTCATTTGAAAGTGGTGCTACATTAGAGTTGATGAGTAGGATTGACGTGCAAAATGTTCCGATAGAAGAAAACAGATTGGGATTGACTCATCTAGCTTTTCTTTTGAAAGCCAAGAAGCTATCTTATCACTAACGGAACAGCTACGTACTAAAGGATACCATATCGTAGGTGAACCTCGCATTTCAGGAGATGGCTATTTTGAAAGTGTGGTACTAGATCCAGATGGAAACCGGATAGAGTGTGTTTACAAAAAAAAGCAGGAATACCCTCCTGTGAGAAATCATGTAATAGAAACTGAGCGACTTATTTTACGTCCTTTTACAGAGAATGATACAGAAGCTGTTTTTAACTGTTGCCAGAATCCCAACCTAGGAAATAATGCTGGTTGGAAGCCTCATGACACGCTGGAAGAATCTCTGAAAATTCTTCAAACAATATTTATACCACAAAAAAACACATGGGCCATCACTAGAAAGGAAGACCAGCTTCTGATAGGAGCTATAGGAATTCTACCAGACCCTAAGAGAGAGAATTCAAATACCGGAATGATAGGTTATTGGCTAGACGAAGCCAATGGGAAAAAGGATATATATTTGAAGCCGCCTCTGCTGTCTTGAACTATGGCTTCAACAAACTAGGATTAACTTTGATCAGTGCAAATTGTTATCCTCAAAACAAACGTTCACAACGTGTTTTGGAGAAAATGGGGTTTGCATACGAAGGCATTCTCCATCAAGCCGAAGTAAGCTATGATGGCAAAATATATGATCATTTGTGTTATTATTTAGAGAAAAACAACCTAAAATAAGTTTTTCATTTTATAGATGATCATTAAATACCTATTCTGCTTCATTATTAATTTTGTTAATCCTTAACTTCTCCAAAAGGATATATACGCGTCTAAAAAAATCAAAACAAAGCAATCGTTCTTGGGTAAAAACATTTATCCAAGAAACGATAAAAATACACCTAACTCTCCTTCAGACATTATTTGAAAAAATCAATTGAAATAATACAGGAAAATAGCGATGCCTTCAAGTGCTTTCTTCGATTGGTCTTTTATCTCAATTGTAAATTTAATTTCAGCCTTCTACGCCACGCAGATTCTGTAAAGAATGAAGACTTGCTACCATACGAATACTCTGACCTGCTAGAACAGCCTGTCCAAATTTCATCTTGTCCATACCATAGTTGATCATCATTTTCAGATATTCACTTCTATAATCTGGTTCCACATATGTGGAAGCAACGAAAGAGTCAGGTAACCATGTACAATAGTGCTATGATAAGGACTTTCCACTTTAGCACGTTCTGTATCTACATGAATCCACTGATGATCCAAGGTAGCATCTGCAAAAAGATTAATTCGGTCTTGCGACACTTCCACATAGTCGGAAATGCCAATCTGCCGTCCTAGCAGCTTCTCAAAATCCTCGTACGAATTAACAACAACTTTATCCATTATTTCTTTGTTTTAAAGGTTATACACTAATTGAATACAAAAATAAGAAAAAATAGTCCTATATTTGCACCTTATTCACACAAAAACTTCATTACAGATGAGAATTATTGAAAGAGAACAACGTACCGCAGAACAAATGATCCGAATTTATTGTCGGTACAAGGAAGGCAATAAAGAGCTTTGCCCAACCTGTCAGCAGTTATTGCATTATGCACATAACAGATTAGAGCATTGTACATTCGGTGAACAAAAAAAGACTTGCCGCAACTGTCCCATACATTGTTATAAACCAGAAATGAAGAAACGAATGCGAGAAGTAATGCGATATGCTGGTCCGCGAATGATTTTTTTTCATCCCATAACAACTATCAAGCATTTCATTCATAAATAAACAGAATGGACAGAGCACAATTTTATAAAGAAGTATATAGCATTATAAAAGAAATCCCCTACGGCAATGTTTCTACTTACGGAAAAATAGCACAGCTTATAGGCAAGCCCCAATGTTCACGAATGGTAGGACAAGCTTTATCTCATGCACCAGAAGAACAACATCTTCCTTGCCATCGGGTAGTAAACAGCCAAGGAAGACTAGTTCCCGGCTGGCAGAAACAAAAAGAATTATTGGAAAAAGAAGGGATCACCTTCAAGCCCAATGGATGCGTCAATATGCCCAAACATCTATGGGACACTACTGGTTCACTCACATCGACAATAGGTATTAGCCCCACAAGTACAACGTGGCAATAATTGCTCACTCAGTTCATCCCGATAAAACTCATATAATTCACAATACATCGTTTCATAAAGTTCGGAAATACGATATTCCAATTCGGTTTCATCCCCATAAACATGCTGAAACGGGTCATCGAAAGAAAAATGCTTCCAGTTTTTCACTTCCTTATTAAAATCACCCTCCACTTCCTTCGCTTCTTCACAGAGAGTAATCACATAATCCCATGGCTGATGACAATATATATCCACATCACTAGCTTTCTTACGAGAACAGTCGTATCCATTCTGTTCCATCACCCCTACCACTGAAGATGGTATCACTCTTCCCGGCAGAACTCCAGATGTAAATATCCTTATACCATGTCCAAAAGAAGATAATATCTTCTGTGCCATACGACTACGACACATGTCATTATTACTCACTAATAAAATATTCATCGCTATTTCTATATTTAGATTCAATGATTATTTTCATTCATCCCTACTAACATAAAAATACTCTCTTTATCTATCTGTCAAAAAAAGATCTCTCAAGGTATAAACTAATATCCGATATCCAGCTCCATTCAGGTGCAAATCATCAATGGTCAAATCAGGATTCAATTTATCATTCAATAACAATTTGTCGAACACATCTAAATATACAACATTAGTTTCTTCCTTTATCTTCTCTCTAATTTTTCCATTTAACAAAGCTATAAAACAGTTCACTGCTGTGCCATCCATAAAATCATTACGCGGAAAGATACAGAATAAATAAGTACCACGAGAAGAAATAGCACCAACCGCCTTCACATACCTCTCCACATAAACATCCATATTTTCTGTATTCAGATTATAAATATCATTAGTCCCCAATTGAACAACCACATAACTATCCGAAACATCCTTATGAAACATCTCCACATAATCCAGCCCTTTCCCCGGAACACCATAATTGTAACATTCCCATTTGGGAAAATAAGACTCAAACGGCCAATAAGCAATGTGACTATCACCAATAAATGAAATTTTAAGTTTTCCTTCCATACCTACCTCCTCACCAGTCTTTTTGGAGAGCCACTCCACGAACACCCCAAACAATAGACAATAGTTAAATCAAACCCTTCCATATTCTCTTCCAAATTTCTCGGTACCACTTCTCCTTCATCCGATACATAAACTAACAACCTTTCTTTCCTCTCATTTTTAACGTATAACCCTGCAATTTTGCATTGCGGACACAACAATTTTCTCATGCCTACTTTCTTTTTTTATCCAAAATAACAAACCAACACCCAATTTTTCTTATAAATCATCGACAAAAATAGAAAAAAAAATCAGTTGTATAGCATCCATAGTGAATTTGCACAACATAAAAAGATTATTGGCAAGAAAATACCTATCTTTGCCCAAGAATATAAAACCGCAAAATAAAAGTGTAGCTATGGAAATAAAATTAGACAGAAAAAAAGATTATATTACAAAATCTGATCACAAAGAACAAATAATGAAATATCTATCATGGAAAATCAAACCTTTTGCCCTCTACCATGAAATCCGTGAAATAAGCCGAATATTCAATTTCTCTCCGGAAGAAATAGAAAGTATTTTGAAAGAACTAGAAGATGAAAACAAAATATTCCCTTTAACAGCAGAAGGGCCACGAGACATACACTATATGTTGAAGGCTGACATCCAGCTGCAACTTCTTATAGATATGAAGAAAAGTCCTCAAAAACCAGCTTTCCTCATCTCTTCCCGGCTTTCTCCCTCAAATAACTGGAGAAAAGAAGAGTGGGTTATCATCATTCAGGATTATGTACTAGGAAAAAATTTAAAAAGTCAACTCCCTTCTTACGCTGATTTCGAACCGTTACGCTACATATTAATGCATATGCCAACCTTTCCCGAATGGATGCCTTTTTTTCAAAATATTCCCATATACATCATCGACACTCTTTTTCACGAATACAAATATATATGGGCATCAGGGTTGCTTCATCCCAACATAACCTGTATGATAAACGGATACTTTGAAAATGAAAAAATAGAACCGACAATCCGAGAAAAATATAAATTGGAATTTGCATTTTACCAATATATCCTACCCGGACACATCAACGAAATTCCCCAAAAAATTTCTACTGATATGCCCGAAGGTATGTATTACCATGCTATTTATCACCAATATAGAGGCGATCTCAGCAAAGCTCTTGATCTCTATTCTCAATCATTGAAAGGAATGAATACTAAAACCTTTGACAACGCATTGCTCAATCTCTTCTATACCATTGCCTTACTAAACGACTCCACCATCGAGTCAAAAAAAACATTGCGAAACTTATTTATGAGAGATTATCTTCCATCAGAAATGATGCCTGCCCAACTACTTGCCCTTTATGCTTTAAATGAAAAATGGAATCAGCCATAGAACATATTCTCTATAATTACGACAAATTTTCACCATTAGTCAAAGTTCTGATTATGCTTATAACACATCATTATCAACTTCAGAAAAAAATAAAACTAAACATAAGTAATGATGAAATACAGCAGTTCATTGACGCCGATCATCTTAAGTTATTACAATTGGAATGCTCTCTAGATTTCTCTCCTTACATTGGCAAAGCAGACTGTCTGATTCAAGAAATAGGCTTTCCCCCTTTACTCCCTCCCTTTCAAAAAATGAATGAATGGGAAAGAGTTCTTGCATTACTCTTAGATAAATCCAAAGAACTCTCACCCAAAAACAAAGAAAAAAAAGAAAGTTCCGAATCACAAAGCCGGATTATTTACCGTATAGACCGACACAACAACATTAATCCATACTTACAAAAATCAAAGGACGGCATTGTATGGAGTAAAGGACGTATCATTTCACTCACTACTTTTCAGCAAGGTATGTCCGAGATGAATGAAACAGATCACGCATTAACTTTATGTATTAAAAAACTTTCTAATGATTGGGAAGAAAAAAGCCGTATGCGCTTCAGTGGCGCCAAGCCTATTATGCAGCTGGTAGGATATCCTTTGGTATTTTCGGACGAAAATCCTGAAAGACAAATCACAATTCGAAAAGAAGAGCCACAAATAACCGTCATAAAAACAACTAGCGGTTTCAAAATAGAAAGCAATGTAGACACGAACAAAATTGAAGGGAATTATATGGTAAAAAGAGAGAAAGAAACGCTTATAAAAATAATAGAACTCCGCAATTTTCAACGTGATATCATCCTAATCTTAAATCGTATATCTATATTCCCGTTACAGGCTGAAAAACAGTTAACTGAAGTATTACAGGAATTAAACAAAAACTTTATTATCCATTCCGACTTGCCCGCATAATAACCTCACAAGAAGAACGAATCATTATCAACTATATTAAACGAATTATGATACATTTTTTTAAGAATTCCATTGCCGCTATAAAGTTACCCGATAAGTTCACTTATCCTTTTCACTATACCCCTCATCCACTTTGCATAATAGCGACTAAAGAAGTACAAGCCTATCTGGCAAGTCAATCCCAATGGCAAAAAGAATTGCAACAAGGAAAAATGTTTGGCGTCCTAATTGTACAAACACCCGAGAATAAAATAGGTTATTTGGCCGCATTTTCAGGAACATTGGCTAGTAAAAGCCATCATCCTTCTTCGTCCCACCAATTATGATTTGTTACAACCACAAGGATTCTTCAAAATAGAGGAAGAACATATATCTGCCATCAATGTACGCATTAAAAAGACACAGAACGATCCCCATTACATAGATTTGCTCCGACAAATTGAAAAAGAAACAATGCAGTCCCAGCAGGAATTGACAGAAGCTAAAGAATTTTTCAAAATCCGCTAAAAAAAACAGAGAAATCCGGCGTAAGAGGGAGTTCCCGACGCAAAGGAATTAGCTGCAATGATACGCGAAAGCCAGTTTCAAAAAGCTGAATTAAAACGCATGGAAAAAATGTGGAAAGAAAAAATCGCTTCACTACAAGCAGAGGCCGATACTTTCATCACAAAAATAGAAACAATGAAGATAGAAAGAAAAAAAACGTTCTGCCACTTTGCAACGAAAACTATTTGAGCAGTTTCAGATACTAAACGCCCGTGGAGAAACAAAAGATTTATGTCGTATTTTTGCACAAACTATACAAAAAATTTCCTCCAGCCGGAGCCGGTGAATGTGCTGCTCCCAAATTACTCCAGTATGCCTATAAGCATCAATTAAAACCTATTGCCATGGCAGAATTCTGGTGGGAGATTCTCCAAAAGCAGAAATAAGACATCATGGATACTACTATCCAGCATGTAAAGGGAAATGCGAACCTATCTTGAAACATATGTTACAAGGACTGGAAGTGGAAGAAAACCCCTTGTTGAAAAAACATTATCATGAAATACCATTAGAGATAGTATATGAAGATAATTACCTAGTCGTAGTCAACAAACCAGCAGGAATGCTCTCGGTTCCAGGAAAAGGAGAAATCGACTCTGTCTATCAACATATAAAGACACTTTATCCAGATGCCACAGGTCCTCTGATAGTCCACCGATTGGACATGGCGACTTCCGGTGTGTTATTGATAGCAAAAAACAAAAAAGTACATCAGCATCTGCAAGCACAATTCAAGAATAGAATGATAAAAAAGCGATATATTGCCTTATTGGATGGCAAGATTCCCTCTAAAGAAGGGACTATAACACTCCCCCTCCGTATGAATCCTCTTGACAGGCCCAGACAAATAGTAGATCATGAACATGGAAAAACCGCTATCACACTGTATCGGGTTTTAAACGAACAAGAAGGAAGAACACTTATTGCCTTTTATCCATTAACAGGACGGACACATCAATTAAGAGTACATGCCGCCCATCCGGAAGGATTACATTGTCCTATACGAGGAGATGAACTTTACGGACGAAAAGCAGACAGGCTTTATTTACATGCTGAAAGTTTAGAGTTTGTTCATCCTATAACTAAAAAAATAATTTTTGTAGAAAAGAAAAGTAATTTCTGATAGTTATTGCTCAGAAAATTTATCTGTAGGTGCCGAAAAAAATATTTTCAGCACCTCACACACTAAATTAGTATTTTACCATTCCTGAGGTGGCATCCGTTTTATTCTTCCATACACATATATAAATGCGGGAATCAAAAAAATTACTGCAAATATCCATGCCGTAGGGTCACCAAAACAAACAGCTAAATAGCCCAATGCTGGTACCGCATAAAGACTAACCATTATACGGGCAATCATTTCGGATACCCCCGACAACATAGCCAAATTGGTAAAGCCCGCCCCCTGAATGGAATAACGCAAGATACAAAGTAAACCCAAAACCGGAAAAAAAGAAACGGAAATATGCAAAAACAGTTCCGTATCCTTCAGAATCTCCCATTCCACAGGGTCAACAAATAACAAGGCAAAAGTACGCGCTCCCAACATCAAGACTCCAAACATAAAAGCACTATAAATAGTCATCATCAATACACTCGCCTTGATTCCCTGCCAGATACGCTTCGGCTTTCCTGCACCGTAATTCTGTCCACTATAAGTAGCCATAGCTATACCCAGACTCTCAAGTGGACACATACAAAACATCTTAATACGCATAGCAGCCGTAAAAGCAGCCACACAAGCAGTACCCAACGCATTATTCGCACTTTGCAACATAATACTGCCGATAGCAGTAATAGAGAACTGCAATCCCATCGGCACACCTATATACAATAAAGTCTTTGCCAACGCTCCTCGAAATTTATGTTCTGCCGAAGTCCCCTTCAGAATCTCAAAGTGACGCATCATATACAAATAACACAACACTGCCGAAACACCTTGTGAGAATACCGTAGCTAAAGCCGCTCCCGCAACTCCCCAATCAAGTACCAAAATACAAAAAAGATCAAGCAAAATATTCAATATCGTAGAAAAAAGCAAAAACCAAAACGGAGTCTTGCTATCACCCAATGCACGAATAATACTTGAAAGCAAATTATAGAAAAAGGTACAGGGCACCCCGATGAAAGTAATCAGCAAATAAAAATAAGCATCTTCAAGGATGTTCTCCGGGGTCTGCATCATCTGAAGAATATCCGAACAAAACATACTAGTCACAATAGCAATTACCACAGACATCACCGCTGCCAATTGTAAACTAACTGCCACAAAACGCCGCATCATACCATAATCCCTTGCTCCAAACTTCTGTGCAACAGGAATACCGAAACCACCACAACAGCCATTGCAAAAGCCTAATATCAAAAACACCACCGAAAGTGCTAGCTCCTACAGAAGCCAAAGCATTAATTCCAAGAAACTTACCCACAATAGCAGCATCCATCAAGGAATAAGTCTGCTGAAGTAAATTACCCAGCAATAAAGGAAAAGCAAAATTCAATATCAAAGGGAACGGACGTCCCGAAGTCATCTCTCTCGAAGTTGCCATAACATGAATGTATTGTAAATTCGAGCACAAATATATACCATCCTTTGTAAAAATACATATTCTAGAACTTCATTTCAACGAATACCCATTAATTAAATGATACATATCAATTTTTCTCGGAGAACTATCATCTTTCCCAAAATCCTGAATAGAAAAGCAACAACACAGCAAACAATTCCAAACGCCCTATCAACATAAGGAACGACAATACCCATTTAGCAGCATCGGGCAACGCCGCCCACGAAAAAGCAGGACCGAATGCCCCTAACCCCGGTCCCACATTGCCTAAGCTAGAAATAACCGTACTCATCGCCTCAGTCAGCCCCACCCCGAAAAACATCAGTAGTGTCCATCCGACCAAAGCACAAAACAAATAAAATACAAAGAATGTATTCACCGAAGCAATAATGGAAGGCGATATAACCTGACGGTTCACACGAACAGGCAATACAGCCCTAGATGCAGCATCCGTTTGAATTCATTCTTGATATTACGCGCCAGAATCATAAGGCGCATGTTTTTGATTCCCCCACTAGTAGACCCCGTACATCCACCCGACAACATAGCAAAAATAAGAAGCATCCATGTAAAAGATGGCCACAAGTTATAATCATCCGTTGCAAAACCGCATGACGTATGTGCCGTAGCCACTTGGAACAGAGCCCTGCGGAATGCCTTTTCCCAATCATAATGATTCTGAAAAACTAAGGCAAGCGTGATAACAAGCGTCAGAATACTTACTGATTTCATAAACCAACGGAATTCATCATCCTGAAATAGACGCTTGCCCTTCCCTTTCAGGCACATAAAATAGAGAGAGAAATTAATACCCGAAAGAATCATAAATATCGCTATTACATATTCTATAAACGGAGAATTCCAATAAGCCACACTGGCTTGTTTAGTAGAATAACCACCTGTAGCCGTTGTAGAGAATGAATGACATACCGCGTCAAAAAAACTCATTCCTCCTATCATCAGCAGCATAGTTTCTACAACTGTAAGGATAGCATATATCATCCACAGCCACTTAGCCATCACATCAATCCGAGGATGTGTTTTGTCGTGCGTCACTCCGATAGCCTCAGCTGAAAAAAGTTGTATAGTTCCTCCCCCGAAAATAGGAAGCACAGCAATAGTAAAAAAAACAATACCCAAGCCACCTATCCATTGTGTCAGGCTACGCCAAAATAACAGGCCATGTGAAAGAGATTCTATATCATCTAATATAGTAGCTCCTGTAGTAGTAAAACCCGACATGGTTTCAAAAAAAGCATCTGTCACTGAAGGGATTCCTCCACTAAAATAAAAAGGTAGCATTCCAAACAACGTAAACAAAAACCAAGTAAAAGTTACAATACAGTACCATCTCGTCGTGTTAGTCGATTCTCAGCACCTCTACTACAAATTAGCAAAACTCCACCGACCAATGTATTCAAAAGAATGGTATATAGAAAATATTGATAATCTTGCTCGCCGTAACATAAGGAAATAGCCGCACAAAGCAGAAACATAGCAGATTCAATAAAAAGTAATACTCCCAATACACGGAATATCATTTTTTTATTTATCAAGCTATTATTTCGGCTTCCACCTTTATATAATTTATCTGGATTATAAAATTCTCCCATCTTTTTATACCTTTTATATTTGACAAGTATATAGCGAATACTATGCCAAAAATGAAAAAGAAGACTATAATCTCCTGATAAACAAACAGATACCATATTCAGTCATAAAAAAGAAAAACACAACCCTTTTCAAAATGAAAGGGGGCGTGTTTTCAAAACAATAAGGTTGCAGATACGACGATCTCAAGCAAAATTTAAATTGCATACATATCTGCTAACACTATAACATCTTCCTCATTATAATGAATAGTGAATAAATATTTTAAGATTACCCACTATTTTACTATTTTTGCATCCAAATCGATAATCCTCTACTAAATTTAATTACGCCTACTGTGGAATTATTCTACAGCTGTTGCCTATTTTCCACACTTTCCCTATCAACCAAAGACAGAAATAAAGCACTGATTATGAATAGGAAAGACTATTTACAATAGTTTGGCACGCTGCTTGTATTTCTACTGATGGCATCTTAAACAATAACAAAACTAAAGTATGAAACTATTTTTTTACACACAAAGAAATTGCGCTAAAAAAGAAAAGAACAGCGCTTGTAGTAATAGGTATTGGACTAGTTATCGGGATTTACCTGATTGTTTCCCATCAACGGCAAAGATGCCGGAACTTCCAGTAGTTGCCATAGCACCAGCAACGCAAGACGATGTGGAAATATATGGTGAATATGTAGGACGCGTACGTGCACAGCAATTCGTTGAAGTACGTGCCCGAGTAGAGGGATATTTAGAACAAATGCTTTTCGCAGAAGGTACATATGTCACTAAAAATCAAGTGCTGTTTGTTATCAATCAAGATCAATATCGGGCCAAAGCTGACAAAGCGCGCGCCCAATTGAAAAAGGATGAGGCACAAGCACAAAAAGCAAAACGCGACTTAGAACGTATCCGTCCGCTATATGAACAAAACGCTGCCAGCCAGTTGGACTTGGACAATGCTACTGCTGCATATGAAACAGCAGAAGCGTCGGTAGCTATGAGTAGTGCCGATCTTGATCAAGCAGAACTGGAACTAGGTTATACTATAGTTCGTTCTCCATTAGCAGGGCATATCAGTGAACGTCACGTAGATTTAGGAACATTAGTCGGTCCGGGTGGCAAATCATTGCTTGCTACCGTAGTAAAAAGTGATACTGTATTAGTGGATTTCAGCATGACTGCTCTAGACTATCTGAAAAGTAAAGAACGTAATGTGAACTTAGGTCAAAAAGACTCCACCCGCTCCTGGCAACCCAATGTATCCATTACTTTGGCAGATAATACTATTTATCCATACAAAGGACTAGTAGACTTTGCCGAACCGCAAGTTGATCCACGCACAGGTACATTCTCCGTACGTGCCGAAATGCCGAATCCAGAACGGGTATTACTTCCTGGGCAGTTCACCAAAGTAAAACTATTATTGGATGTCAGAGAGAGTGCTACGGTAGTCCCGTTAAAGTCCGTTATCATAGAAAAAGGCGGCGCCTATATTTATGTAATGCGCAAAGATTCTACAGTAGAGAGACGTTTCATTGAATTAGGTCCTGAATTCCAAAATCAAGTAGTGGTGGAAAGAGGCTTGGCCCCCGGAGAAGACATTGTCATAGAAGGATACCACAAGCTGAATCCAGGCATGAAAGTGAAAGTAAGTCCTGCCGTAGAGGACAAAAAAACGGAGGAAGAAGATACGATCGGATAATTTCACTCCCGAATACGAATTCCCCTATGGAGGAAAATTTACGCATTCAAAAAAACAATAGACATTATGAAAGTTAGTTTCTTTATAGACAGACCGGTATTTTCAGCTGTCATCTCCATATTAATAGTCATTGTCGTATCATCGGTCTCACGATGCTACCCATTGACCAATATCCGCAGATTACTCCGCCGGTAGTGAAAATCAGCGCATCCTATCCGGGTGCCAGTGCCCTGACAGTATCACAGGCTGTAGCCACTCCTATAGAGCAGGAATTGAACGGTACCCCAGGAATGCTTTACATGGAATCAAATAGTTCCAATTCGGGAGGTTTTTCAGCCACCGTCACTTTTGATATCTCGGCAGATCCCGATCTAGCGGCAGTGGAAATACAGAACCGTATCAAGTTAGCAGAATCACGCCTCCCAGCAGAAGTTATACAAAATGGTATTTCGGTAGAGAAACAGGCTGCCAGTCAATTGCTGACCCTATGCCTTACCTCTACCGACCGAAGTTCGATGAAATATACCTTAGCAACTTTGCCACTCTGAATGTGCTGGACCTAATCCGCCGTATCCCTGGCGTAGGACGTGTTTCAAACATCGGAAGCCGATATTATGCCATCAAATCTGGGTACAACCCGACAAACTGGCCAATTTCGGTCTGACTGTAGCCGACTTGCAGAATGCACTAAAAGACCAAAATCGAGAATCAGCAGCCGGTGTACTGGGACAACAACCCGTACAAGGATTAGACGTAACCATTCCCATCACTACTCAGGGACGTCTATCTACCGTAAGCCAGTTTGAGGAAATCGTAGTCCGTGCTAATGCCGATGGTTCCATCATCCGTTTACGTGATGTGGCCCGCATCTCACTCGAAGCACAATCATACAATACCGAGAGTGCCATCAACAAAGAAAATGCAGCGGTATTGGCCATCTATATGTTACCAGGAGCCAACGCTATGGAAGTAGCAAAAAGCGTGAAAGAAGCTATGGAGGAAATCAGCAAGAATTTTCCCGAAGGAATGAGTTACGAGATACCTTTCGATATGACTACGTATATTTCGGAATCCATTCATGAAGTGTACAAAACACTGTTTGAAGCCCTGATACTGGTTATCATCGTAGTATACCTTTCACTCCAAAGCTGGCGTGCAACAGTTATCCCACTAGTTGCCGTACCTATCTCACTGATTGGAACTTTTGGATTTATGTTGATTTTCGGATTCTCGCTTAATATCCTGACCCTGTTGGGATTGGTACTTGCCATCGGTATTGTGGTGGACGATGCTATCGTGGTAGTAGAGAATGTGGAGCGTATCATGGAAGAGGAGAAACTATCTCCCTACCAAGCTACCAAGAAAGCTATGGAAGGACTTACAGGAGCCATTATCGCCACTTCTTTGGTACTGGCAGCAGTATTTGTTCCCGTAAGTTTTCTAGGTGGAATTACCGGACAACTTTATCGCCAGTTTACGGTAACCATCGTAGTATCTGTATTACTGTCTACGGTAGTAGCTTTGACACTGAGTCCAGTCATGTGTTCACTTATTCTGAAACCGGAAGATCCGAACAAGAAAAAGAATATCATATTCCGCCGTATCAATAAGTGGCTGGCTATCGGCAATCATAAATATGTAGGACTCATCAAGCACATTGTGAAACACCCGCGTCGGGTACTGAGCACATTCGGCATGGTATTGATCGCCATCCTGTTAATCCATCGCATTATTCCCACCAGCTTCCTCCCCATCGAAGACCAAGGATATTTTAAAATAGAGTTGGAACTGCCCGAAGGTGCAACGTTGGAACGTACACGTATCGTGACGGAACGTGCTGTGGAATACCTGATGGAAAATCCGGCAGTGGAATATGTACAAAGCGTGGCAGGAAGCAGTCCGCGTGTAGGGACCAGTCAGGCACGAAGTGAACTGACTATCATCTTAAAACCTTGGGAGGAACGTGACTCGCAAACTATTGACGATATTATGGCACAGGTAAAAAAAGACATGTCGCAATACCCCGAATGCAAGGTATATCTTTCCACCCCTCCCGTTATTCCGGGATTGGGCAGTTCGGGTGGTTTCGAAATGCAACTGGAAGCACGTGGAGATGCCACTTTTGAAAATTTGGTACAAGCTACGGATACATTGATGTTTTATGCATCAAAACGTAAGGAATTATCAGGTTTATCCTCGGCTTTACAAGCGGACATCCCCCAACTTTATTTCGATGTAGACCGTGACAAAGTAAAATTCGCAGGAGTACCTTTAGCAGATGTATTCTCGACCATGAAAGCTTATACAGGTTCGGTATATGTAAACGATTTCAATATGTTTAATCGTATCTACCGTGTATATATTCAAGCAGAAGCACTACCGGGAACACAAGGAGAATATCAACCTATTTTTTGTACGGGGTACAGACAATGCCATGATACCGCTCACCTCGTTGGGTACCACTTCGTATACCACAGGTCCGGGCAGCATCAAACGTTTTAATATGTTCAACAGTTCTGTGATTCGCGGTGAGGCCGCAGATGGTTACAGTTCAGGACAGGCCATGGAAATTATCGAACAAATAGCTCGCGAACACCTACCAGAAAATATCGGTGTAGAATGGAGCGGACTATCTTTCCAGGAAAAACAAGCAGGTGGACAGACCGGTATGGTGCTGGCATTAGTGTTCATGTTCGTGTTTTTGTTCCTTGCTGCCTTATACGAAAGCTGGATGGTACCGGTTGCAGTATTACTCTCTTTACCTGTAGCCGCATTAGGTGCCTATCTAGGTGTATGGGGCTGTGGGTTGGAGAATGATGTCTATTTCCAGATCGGATTGGTGATGTTGGTAGGACTGGCCGCCAAAAATGCAATTCTTATTGTAGAGTTTGCCAAAGAACAAGTGGACAGAGGAATAGATGTGGTACAAGCTGCACTCCATGCTTCACAACTCCGCTTTCGACCTATTTTGATGACTTCATTGGCATTCATCTTAGGTATGTTACCTATGGTTATCGCCAGCGGGCCAGGTTCAGCCAGCCGTCAAGCTATTGGTACAGGTGTATTCTTCGGAATGATCTTTGCTGTAACTGTGGGAATTTTGTTAGTACCTTTCTTCTTTGTACTGATATACAAGATGAAAGCGAAAATGAAACAAAAATAAGGATATAAAAAGACGAAAGAAATGATGAAACATACATTATTATATATAGCCGTATCAGGAATGACTTTGCTGACTTCTTGCCAATTAGGTAAGCACTACACACGTCCCGACTTGCATCTGCCCCAACAATTAGATACGCTACAACAACAGGATACATTATCTATTGCCGATATGCAGTGGTGGGAAATCTATACGGACACAACCTTGCAAAGCTTGATAGAAAAAACGTTGGATAACAACAAAGACATGAAAATTGCTGCGGCACGTGTAAAAGAACTTGCCGCAATGAAGCGCATAGACTTTGCCAACCTTTTCCCCCAACTGAACGGAGGCGCTTATGCTCAAAAAGAAGGAAGTAATTATGGTGGTAACAACTATAAAAATGACCCCGAACTGGGTGGTAAACTTACCGTAACTTGGGAATTAGACCTATGGGGTAACCTGCGTTGGGCAAAAGACAAAAGCATAGCACAATTCCTGGGAAGCATCGAGGCGCAACGTGCCTTGAAAATGAGTATTGTGTCCGAAGTGGCACAAGCCTATTTTGAATTGGTCGCATTAGACAATGAGCTGAACATTGTTCGTCAAACACTCTATGCCCGTAAAGAAGGAGTACGCTTGGCAAAACTTCGTTTTGAAGGAGGACTAACTTCAGAAACTTCTTATCAACAGGCACAAGTGGAGTATGCACGTACCGCAACTTTAGTTCCTGAACTAGAAAGGAAAATTTCATTGAAAGAAAATGATATTGCATTTTTAGCAGGCGAATACCCGCACCGCATACAGCGTTCCATTCTACCCGAAGAAGTAAAACTACCTGAAACATTACCAGTAGGTCTACCCTCCACTCTGCTGGAACGTCGTCCCGATGTACGTGAAGCAGAACAGAAATTAATAGCAGCCAATGCCAGTGTAGGTATTGCCTATACCAATATGTTCCCACGACTTAGCCTCACAGCACAATATGGCGTAGAAAGTGAAGAATTCTCTGATTTCTTCAAATCGCCCATTCATTATATCAGTGGCAATCTTCTAACTCCTCTCTTCGCCATGGGAAAATACAGAGCAACCCTACAGGCCAAAAAAGCCGCATACGAACAGGAATGCTACAGCTATGAAAAATCAGTGCTGACTGCATTCAAAGAGGCCCGCAATGCCATTGTGGACTTCAATAAGATAAAAGATATCTACGAATCGCGCCTGCAACTGGAACGTTCCTCTAAAGCAACAATGGAACTGGCCCAATTGCAATACATCAATGGAGTAATAGGCTATCTAGATGTATTGGATGCACAACGTAGCTATTTCGACGCACAAATAGGATTAAGCAATGCAATAAGAGACAAACAGATTACATTAGTAAAATTGTATAAAGCATTAGGGGGTGGATGGTAACCATCCCCTCTTTTCTGTATCTTCCTTTATCCGGAAAATCAAATTAAGATATATGCCTGATAGGACGTATTGTTCTCTACCGGTGTAAGTGACAAATAACCCGACTTCACTTTTCCATTCTCCAGATATAAAGGATACTTTTCTTGAAGCGCAAGATGAGAATGCCATGCCTCACCAGGCTTTGCATAATATTCTATAACATACCGTCCCTGCACGCCATCACACACATAGTTATCATATATCAAGCGTGCTACCACTCCCATATTCATACGAAGATTTATTTCCACACACGGATGAATGGCATACCCGCTATTTTGGGTACGGCATATCATCATATCCACCCCCAGATAGCCTTCGTAACTCCCTTTTATCACCTCTGCCAACTCTACCTGTAACGCCCTCCCAACCTGATGTAAGATTTCCGCAGAAACATAAGTGGATATCCTCGCTTCAATAACCCGATCCGCCGCCAACAAGTTTTCTTTATAAACACCTCTCTTATCCGTTTCAAATAAGGAATACCCTATAAAATGTACCTGTCCCCACTCGTCTGCAAAAAACTCCATGGCAAAATCCAAAAGCTTATCATAAAAAAGGTTCTCCTATCACCTCATGCTGAGTGGTAAGTATGTGTCGAATCCACCCTTCCAGAGGGATGGGAAAACTACCTGAAACATATTGTATCCCTCTTCCACTACCAGACCATGGCGCTTTTAACAAAGCACGAGAATGAGACAACACAAAAGCCTTCACTTCCTCTGTTGACGACAATACAAAAGCCTCCCCCAATATGGAATATTCCCACCTATATGTCTACAAAGGCGGCGTAACACTTTTACAGCCGTCTGACGTCCGGATATTTGACGGATACGCTTCATACGCTCTACTGAAGGATATGCTGTATCAGGAAATCCAGCTTCCTGCAAACGACGCACCAAAGACGGATTCCATCCCCAAGGAATCACCTTATTATAAATGGGTACGAATTCTAAAACCCAATTGACCGAAAGCGGCAAAAAAGATTGTCTTTCCATTGTTTTCATACGCTGAGCAGAATCCAGCCACACAGTTCCTCCCTCTTCTGCATACCATGCAGGCAACATGGATAGCTCGGCCGCCATTCGTCGTGCACTGGCAGGTGCCATATAATAAGGATCACCACAAGCTAATGCCATATCATTTTCCGGATTGAATAAATAAAGCGCTTCCATTTCCGGACACAAAGATAAATGTTTTAGAGTACAAACCATTTCTCTTGTCCGTCTTTTAGTAGAAAAAAAAATAATATTTTGCTATCTCCAGTTTGCAATTTGAATTAGTATTGCTATATTTGCAGCCGATAAAAAAGCAACCATGGAAACCTTTTACAGAACACACAGTTATCTGGTGGAACATACAAATGCTCCTGTTCGCCGGGACTTGATGGACGAGATAGACTGGAATGACAGACTGATCGGTATCAAGGGTACTCGTGGCGTAGGGAAAACGACTTTCCTCCTGCAATATGCAAAAGAAAAGTTCGGAACGGATCACTCATGTCTGTTCATCAACATGAATAACTTTTACTTCTCTAAATATACATTAGTGGAGTTTGCCGCAGAATTCGTAAAACGAGGAGGAAAAGTTTTGTTGATAGACCAAGTGTTTAAGTATCCCGAATGGAGCCACGACCTGCGTGCTTGCTATGAAATGTTTCCTACTCTGAAGATTATATTCACCGGATCATCTGTGATGCGACTGAAAGAAGAAAATCCAGAACTGAGCGGCATTGTCAAGGTATACTACCTGAGAGGTTTCTCATTCCGCGAATATCTGAATTTGCAAAGCGGCAATTGTTTCCGTGCCTATACCTTACAAGAAATTTTGGAGAATCACGAACAGATAGCGAAAACCATCCTGCGCAACGTGAAGCCCTTGGATTATTTTCAAGACTATCTGCATCACGGTTTCTACCCATTCTTCCTGGAAAAACGTAACTTTTCGGAGAATCTGCTAAAAACCATGAATATGATGATAGAAGTAGATATACTTCTTATCAAACAAATTGAGCTGAAATATCTTTCAAAGATAAAAAAATTACTATATTTGCTAGCTGTGGACGGACCCGTTGCTCCGAACGTCAGCCAGCTGGCCACGGAGATTCAAACTTCACGTGCCACGGTGATGAATTACATTAAGTATCTGGCAGATGCGCGTCTTATCAATATGGTTTATCCCAAGGGAGAGGAATTTCCCAAGAAACCTTCCAAACTGATGATGCACAACACCAACCTGATGTACTCCATTTATCCGGTAAAGGTCGAAGAACAGGATGTACTGGATACATTTTTCATGAATACCCTGTATAAGGACCATAAACTATATAAAGGCGATAAAGGCACTTCATTTATGGTAGACAACGGACTGCATTTCCGTATTTGCGCAGAAGGGTGCAAGTTCAAAAATAATCCAAACGTGTATTATGCCCTACACAAATTGGAATTAGGACACGGAAATATGATCCCATTATGGCTTTTCGGCTTTTTATATTAAGAGATAGAGAATAGATTTTATTACCTAATAATTAGTAATTGTATGACTAAACAAAAAAAATTCATCACTTGTGATGGTAACCAGGCAGCAGCACATATCTCGTATATGTTCTCTGAAGTAGCTGCTATCTATCCCATCACTCCGTCGTCTACTATGGCTGAATACGTAGACGAATGGGCTGCCGCAGGTCGTAAAAACATCTTCGGCGAAACAGTTTTGGTACAAGAAATGCAGTCAGAAGGCGGTGCAGCAGGTGCTGTTCATGGTTCTCTTCAGGCAGGTGCGTTGACTACCACTTACACTGCATCTCAGGGTCTGTTGCTGATGATCCCTAACATGTACAAAATTGCCGGTGAATTCCTGCCTTGCGTATTCCACGTATCGGCTCGTACATTGGCTTCACACGCATTGTGTATCTTTGGTGACCATCAGGACGTCATGTCTTGCCGCCAAACAGGTTTCGCCATGTTGTGCGAAGGTTCTGTACAAGAAGTTATGGATATGGCTGCTGTAGCTCATCTTGCTACTATCAAATCTCGCGTGCCATTCGTCAACTTCTTCGATGGTTTCCGTACTTCTCACGAAATCCAAAAAATTGAAATGCTGGAGAATGAAGATCTGGCAGGTCTGATTGATCAACAGGCTTTGGCAGAATTCCGTGAACGCGCGTTGAATCCTAACAACCCTGTTGCACGCGGTATGGCTGAAAACCCCGACCACTTCTTCCAGCACAGAGAATCTTGCAATAACTTCTATGAAGCAGTTCCGGCTATCGTAGAAGAATACATGAACGAAATCAGCAAAATCACAGGCCGTCCTCATGGTTTGTTCGATTACTATGGTGCTGAAGACGCTGAACGCGTAATTATCGCAATGGGTTCTGTTACAGAAGCTGCCCGCGAAGCTATCGACTACTTGATGAGCAAAGGTGAAAAAGTAGGTTTGGTTTCTGTACATTTATACCGTCCGTTCTCTGCTAAACATTTCTTGGCTGCTGTACCTAAGACTGCCAAGACTATCGCAGTTCTTGACCGTACTAAGAACCGGGAGCAAACGGCGAACCTTTGTATCTGGATGTTAAAGACTGCTTCTATGGAACAGAAAACGCTCCGGTTATCGTAGGTGGACGTTACGGTTTAGGTTCTAAAGACACTACTCCTGCTCAAATCATCGCTGTATTCAAGAATTTGGCTCTGCCAATGCCGAAAAACCACTTCACTGTGGGTATCGTAGACGATGTAACTTTCACTTCTCTTCCTCAAGAAGAAGAAATCGCATTAGGCGGCGAAGGTATGTTTGAAGCTAAATTCTACGGATTAGGTGCTGACGGTACTGTAGGTGCTAACAAGAACTCAGTGAAAATTATCGGTGACAACACCGACAAGCACTGTCAGGCTTATTTCTCATACGACTCTAAGAAATCTGGTGGTTTCACTTGCTCTCACCTCCGTTTCGGCGATACTCCTATCCGTTCTACTTATTTAGTAAATACTCCGAACTTCGTAGCTTGCCACGTACAAGCTTATTTGCACATGTACGATGTAACTCGTGGTTTACGTAAGAACGGTTCTTTCTTGTTGAACACTATTTGGGAAGGTGAAGAACTGGCCAAGAACTTACCGAACAAGGTTAAGAAATATTTCGCACAAAACAACATTACTGTTTACTATATCAATGCAACTCAGATTGCTCAGGAAATCGGTTTGGGCAACCGTACCAATACCATCCTGCAATCAGCATTCTTCCGTATCACAGGCGTTATTCCTGTTGACTTGGCTGTAGAACAGATGAAGAAATTCATCGTTAAGTCTTATGGCAAGAAGGGCGAAGACGTGGTGAACAAGAACTATGCTGCCGTAGACCGTGGTGGCGAATACAAACAATTGGCTGTTGATCCGGCTTGGGCTAATCTGGAAGTTGAAGCTCCTGCTGCTAACAATGACCCTGCATTCATCAACGAAGTAGTTCGTCCTATCAACGCTCAGGATGGTGACTTGTTGCCGGTATCTGCATTCAAAGGCATCGAAGACGGTACTTGGGAACAAGGTACTGCTCAATACGAAAAACGTGGTGTAGCTGCATTCGTACCTGAATGGAATGCTGAAAACTGTATCCAGTGTAACAAGTGTGCATATGTTTGTCCTCATGCTTCTATCCGTCCGTTCGTACTTGACGCTGAAGAACAAAAGGGTGCAAACTTCGAGACATTGAAAGCTGTAGGTAAACAATTTGACGGAATGACATTCCGTATCCAGGTTGACGTGCTTGACTGTCTGGGTTGTGGTAACTGTGCTGATGTTTGTCCGGGCAATCCGAAGAAGGGAGGCAAGGCTCTTACAATGAAACATTTGGAAAGCCAGTTGTCTCAAGCAGCCAATTGGGAATACTGCGCTAAGAACGTGAAGAGCAAACAACATTTAGTAGATATCAAAGCCAATGTGAAGAACTCTCAGTTCGCTACTCCGTTGTTCGAATTCTCTGGAGCTTGTTCAGGTTGTGGTGAAACTCCATATGTGAAACTGATTTCCCAGTTATTCGGTGACCGTGAAATGGTTGCTAACGCTACCGGATGTTCTTCTATCTACTCTGGTTCTGTTCCTTCAACTCCTTATACTAAGAACGAAAAGGGTCAAGGTCCTGCTTGGGCTAACTCATTGTTCGAAGATTTCTGCGAATTCGGTTTGGGTATGACTTTGGCTGACAAGAAACTTCGTGCACGTATCGAAGCTGCTATGAAGGATGCTATCGCCAGTGATACTTGTCCAGCAGAATACAAAGAAGCATTCCAGGAATGGATTGATGGTAAGGACGATGCAGACAAGAGCAAAGCCGCTGCCGAAAAGATCATTCCAATGGTGGAAGCTGCTAAAGATAAATGTAAGAACTGCGCTACCATTGCAGAATTCAAGAACTATTTGGTTAAGAAGAGCCAATGGATTATCGGTGGTGACGGTGCTTCTTACGATATCGGTTACGGTGGTTTGGACCATGTGATTGCTTCCGGCGAAGATGTAAATATTTTGGTATTGGATACTGAAGTTTACTCTAATACTGGTGGTCAGTCATCTAAGGCTACTCCGCTGGGTGCTATCGCTAAGTTTGCCGCTTCAGGTAAGCGTGTACGTAAGAAAGACCTTGGTATGATCGCTACTACTTACGGTTATGTATATGTTGCCCAGATTGCTATGGGTGCTGACCAAGCTCAGACTTTGAAAGCTATCCGTGAAGCAGAAGCTTATCCCGGTCCGTCATTGGTTATCGCTTACGCTCCGTGTATCAACCACGGTTTGAAGGCAGGTATGGGTAAGAGCCAGGCTGAAGAGGCTAAGGCTGTAGAATGCGGTTACTGGCACTTTATGGCGTTTCAACCCTGCTTTGGAAGAAGAAGGCAAGAATCCATTCATGCTTGACTCTAAAGAACCGAAATGGGAAGGTTTCCAGGATTTCTTGAAGAACGAAGTTCGTTTTGCCTCTGTAATGAAGCAGTATCCTGCTGAAGCTGCTGATCTGTTTGCTGCTTGCGAAGAAATGGCCAAGAAACGTTATGCTTCTTACAAACGTATGGAAGCAATGAATTGGAGTGAATAATTTCTAATACATGCATATAAAAAAGGCTTGTTCTTCATGAACAAGCTTTTTATAACCTTTTCTACCATTAGTATATATGAGGCCACGCATACGTATGCACAAAATAAGACCTCAATTTCAAATATTTCTACTTTTACCATCACTATTTATGGCTTAAGGTTACCAAAAATTTCCTACCTTTGCCACATAACATTATGAAAAACCTATAAACATGAATACTCTAACCAACCTGAAATACACATTGGCTGTCACAGCCGGACTGTGCTCCTCTTTTGCATACGCACAAAACCATCCTCATATCATACTGATAATGACAGACCAACAGCGAGCCGATGCCATAGGCTGTATGGGAAACGATGCTGTTATCTCCCCTAACCTAGACGCACTAGCTGCCGAGGGAACATTATTTATGAATGGCTATTCTTCTTGTCCAAGCAGCACTCCGGCACGTGCTGGTCTGCTGACCGGACTTTCTCCTTGGCATCATGGCTTGTTGGGATATGGAAAAGTATCTCCCGAATATAAATACGAAATGCCACAGATGCTAAAAGACGCTGGTTATTATACTTTTGGAATCGGGAAAATGCACTGGCATCCCCAACGGGTAAAACATGGTTTCGAAGGCACTCTGCTAGATGAAAGCGGACGCGTGGAAGACGAGAACTTCACCAGTGATTACCGCCAATGGTTCCAAACAAAAGCTCCCGGAAAGAATCCTGACGCCACCGGTATAGGCTGGAACGACCATACGGCAAGTATATATAAATTGCCCGAAAACCTCCATCCTACCTATTGGACAGGAGAAATGGCCTGTGAACTTATCAGCAACTACGATCCGACCAACAAACCGTTATTTCTGAAAGTTTCTTTTGCCCGTCCACACAGTCCGTATGATCCACCACAAAGATATCTGGACATGTATGAGGATGCCCTAATACCCGATCCTGCTATCGGAGACTGGTGTGGCAAATACGCAAAAAAACTAAATCCTGAAAAGACGGCACAAGACGCTCCATACGGTAATTTTGGCAATGAATATGCACGCAATTCCAGACGTCATTATTATGCCAACATCACTTTCATTGACGAACAGATAGGCAGAATTATCCAAACATTGAAAGAAAAGGATATGTATAATGACGCATTAATCGTTTTCATTTCCGATCATGGCGATATGATGGGCGACCATTATCACTGGAGAAAGACTTATCCATACGAGGGCTCCACTCATGTGCCATACATCGTGAAATGGCCTTCCGTCGACCACGTTACACCGGGAAAAACAGACGCTCCTGTAGAGTTACGTGATATTCTTCCCACTTTCCTTGATGCAGCCGATGTGACCATCCCCACTGACATGGACGGCCGTTCTTTGTTGCCACTTGCCAAAGGCATGGAAACAACCTGGCGCAAGTATCTGGATCTAGAACATGCCACCTGTTACAGTGATGACAACTATTGGTGCGCACTGACTGACGGCAAAATAAAATATATATGGCGTATCCACACCGGTACCGAAGAGTTATTCGACTTAACCCAAGACCCTCAGGAATTGCACAATGCCGTCAATGACAAAAAATACAGGAAGCAGCTGACGGAAATGCGTAATGAAATGATCCGTCATTTAAGTGAACGTGGCGAAGAGTTCGTGAAGGACGGTCGATTGGTGGTCAAGGAAAAGACCATGCTTTATGGACCTAATTATCCGGGGAAAGAAAATAAAAGATAATGTACGTTGTACAGAGGGATCGTCTCCAATTGTCCCACTTTTTCCTACAACAGAGTTTTATAATTCTGCTGTCACTGTTGTCACCTATTCCCTGCAACCCCTATAAACAGGAAGTTAGAGAGGTGGTGGCAGCACATTATTTTATGTACAAAAATGCCTACTGCCACCACTTTATCCACCTTGTTACATGGTACAAACCTACTTTGTTTGTCCACCAGACAGGACAAGCCTGTGCAATGAACACGATAGCTTGTACGGTGAACACGGTAAACTTGTGCAGCCTCGAAACAACGACTTTCCTTGCCAAAGTATTCAGAATCTTGATACAAGTTCTGTCGGATCCTGCAGCAAGTTCCACGAAATCCTGTACCAAGTTTTGCCGTTACACCCAGCATCCTTCCCTTTCGGAGGAGAAGGATAAACCGATAGCCGGAAAGACTTAAACTAAAGGTCGGAAGATATAGATCTTTGAAACGAAACGTCTTGTTCTTTTTATCAGACGTCTTCATCTTTTTTGCAAACATCCTTGTTTTTTCCGAAAAGAATAAAGGCTTTCGGAACGATACGGGACTGTGACCGGAAACAGATTTCTACACATACGTATGTACGTGTAAAAAAATATCCTGCCACCTGCTTGCTATAATGACTGACCCCGAAACCAAATTCCCTTTTCCATAACTTATCGGGCAAGCTAATCAGAGCTCATTCCAATAGCATAGGAAAAGCGATGGAACATCAAATTCACACCGCTTTATCTCTAAAAACAAGAAAATGAGTTTCCAAGTGAACCTCCATTTCACCCGACAGATTCTTCATTTCAGCAAGAAAGGATGCACGAGTTTCATCAAATTTCTGAAGCCCCTCTATCTTTCTATTTTCCAACAGTTCCTGCAGTCTGTTCACAAATTAAAATATAAAGCCTAACCCTAACGACAAATTGGAAAGAGCCAATTTATCTTTCCCTTCATTCTTCTCGTCAGTAATATTAGCCGATTTCAGACCTTTTTGATAAGCAACATTCAAAAACAAGCGCTTCCAATAGATGCTGCCCTGTATGGCAATTCCCCAGTCAAAACGGTTAATATTACCTTTAGGATCGTCCCCATCATCATTCTTGCCAAAGGAGGGACAATCATCTTTGGTTATGGTATGTTTATTTTCTCCATATTTGTCGGGGGATACTGTCAAATATGTATCCGACTCATATTTAAACTTACCAAACAACCCATAAGAGAAGTAAGGGCCCACTCCCAACTGAACCCTAAACGATTCTGACAAAGGTAAAGCATAAGCAAATAAAATAGGAACGTCCAAATAGCCCAGATTATGTTTTTGAGTGACACTAGTGCCGCGAGATTCTGTCACATCATATTTCTTATAAGAATCCAAATCGACCCGATGCGATTTTTTAGTAGTAAATTTATCATATTCATAAGTGATACCTTTCATAGAAAGTCCAATAGCAGCTGAATACTAAAGTTGCCAATCACAGGAACATCTATAAAATAATGGACACTGTAACCCATATAGCTTTTATTATTATAATCTTGATCTGCCATAAGATCATTATACTTCCCTGTAGCACTGGTCATATTTAACCCCACGCGAATACCGGAAGTAGTTTGTGCTTGTGCCATAAATGCACATACGGACATAGCCATGATAAAAAACAGTTTCTTCATAATGCAGTATTTTTATTAAAATTTGTAATCTTGTTTTACTCCTTTCATAGTGAACAATAAAGAAAGACGGACAGACCAATTTTCATCAATAGCATACTCAGCTCCTATTCCTGCATAGAAACCTGGATGCATTTTAGATTCCTCTACGCTAAACATGCTGCTCATATTGAGCAGCCTTCGCATTCCACATTAAACCCTGTGCATACGATGTTAACGAAATTAGCATTAAAATGCTGCAATAATTGTCTTTTCCATACTTCGTAACAATTGACTCTATAAGTTTACATTTGCAAATGTATTGCAACTTTTTATATTCAAAAAACTATCATTTGTCAAGATTTACACTAAACACACTAAAATAGATACCAAGCAGCTAAAATTAACGACTATATATACAATAAATAAATTATGCAAATAAGACAAGCTTGAAAATATATAAATTTAGGCTTCACATTCCAGCTCTATATGATATGGAATCGGAAGAACCATCAAAAGCCCAGTTATACTTTTCACCACCTCTCCAGACTGGCAGTATAGAACTATAGAACCATTTAAAACATAAAACAAACAGGCGTTCATTTCCGAGGAATAAACGCCTGTTTGTTTTGAATTTCACTATTCAGCCATATCAACAAATCTTTTTGGCAAGCAACCAATTTTCACTTCTGTTGACAAAGCCGGCTAACTTAAACACTTATTTTATTTCACGAATCAACATTCCCGGATAAAAATCGCCACCCGACACTTTTCGGAAAGTGGTAAAACCAAAGTCCGAACCATAAGCCTGTTCCTCGGAAGCCATATAACGATTATCCCAAATCAGATTCTCCTTAGGCTGAATCACTCCTACACGCTTATAAGTCATTTTGCCTTCTTTGCTCAGTTCGGCTTCCAGTACTTCAAATTTAGACTTTTCAGTGACTCCCTCTTTCAAGCCAATATAAGCTTTAAGGGGAGAAACACTAATTAAGGGGGTATTTACTTTGAACTGGTCAAAATTCTTTTGCAGACTCGCTATATTTTCATCAATGGCACGTTGGCATGCCTTTCGCACCATTTGCTGGGGCTCGTCCAAGTTAATACCCAAAAAGGAAGTGTTACTTCCATCACTATGCTGGCTGCCCACATACTTCAACTTGAACATCTTACGGTTATTATTGAAAGCATTCACCTTCTCCTTATTATCCTTATCAGTATAATATTGAGTATAGAATTTTGTTGCAGTCTCTTCATCCCAAACCAGTTGATAGAGATAAGTATCAATATTTACTTTAAACCCCTTATAGGATGCAACTATATCTCCCGTAGAATTACCTAAATCCATATAGGATGTCTCACCGGTGTAAATGGCCGCTGCCGCACCCAGCCCTTTGACAATTCCTCCCCACACACTTGAACCTTTTGAACGGTCAATATAGCGAATATCATTCACAATAAGAAAAGTATTTCCAATCAAGTCCTCACCGGCATCTTCCAACAGAGCGTTTCCGCGTTGAGTCTTGGATGCCAAAGCCTTGTCCAGTTCGGAAGCATTGTACAGCCCTCGTTCTTTCACCAGTTCTACATCACAGACCCCTGTCATGTAATCACGGTTAAACCAGCGTCCTACCATACGACTGGCAATACCATTATTTCTGATAAATTCATCTATCTCCTCATGGTTTTTATCCAATTTCTTTTCAGAAGTATAGATTACTTTTACACTTAAATCATGATTATTGTATTTATCAGGAACAGGAATTTTGAGAAAAACATCCTTTATTTCATCACCAAATTCTCTTCCTTCGTGATTGATCATCATGCTATAAAGAGAACTGCGACGATATTTTATTTCGCCGTCTCCTTGGGCTTGAATTTGAGCGGCGAATACCACCGTCAACAACTGTATTATAATGAATCTTTTCATTTTTCAAACATTCAATAATTAATAATCCCAATGTTTATCTGGAATGACAGAGGTTATCTTAAACATATTTGTATCCGGGTCAAAACGTGCAATCACTCGAAGAGCCTCTACTTCGGTCAAGCTCTTCTTGTCTTCCGCTAACATATATTGTTTGGCCAAGACCATATCCTCTTCTTTTTCGAACAAGCAAGGCACCAGTATCTTGCCATCCGGATCAATAATCCCCCACTTTCCATCGGACATCACATAAGCCATCTCATTATCAAAATTGGATGCATTGGCAAATCCCTGCTTCAGACGAACAGACTTTTGCACCCCATCATAAAGGTAATACAGGTTATCCTTTTTCACCCATATCAATTGCGGATTGACTATAGGAGCTACACCTTGCCACTCTAAAGGAACGACAACCCGGTTCTGCAAATCAATAGCCCCCCATAATTTGTTCAGGCATACGGATGCATACCCCCGATGAAAATTGCCTATACGGTCATACTTATCGGATACGATTTGTCCTTTCATATCTACATAAAACCAAGAAGCATTTTTTTGTACTCCCAAGCGCCCATTGTTCACACTGGTAAGCGAATTAGTATATTCAATAGGAATAACAACTGCCCCTGTAGAATCAATTGCACCAAAAGCCGATCCCTTTTGTACCACCCGGTATCCTTCATTGCTCAGGAAAGCCTTTGACAGGCCACCAATCACCTTGTTCCCCTTTTTATCTATGAAATACAATTCATCATCCAATGAAACCGGAGCTAAATTATGGCTGAAAGCCCCAAACTTTCCCTTTTCTGAAGAAGGTATTCTGACCATCACTTCAGCATCCAAATCATAATAAGCTTTAGCTATTTGCTTCTTTTCCACTTTAGCAAGCCTAAGCATATTGTCTGAAGGAGGAAGAATAGCCTGATTGGCTGTTAAAGGAATAATAGTATTTCCATGGACATCTACCAACCCTTGGGATTTCTTATTAATGAAATAAAAATAATCTACCCTCGATGAAGGCAACTGGGACTCAGCAGCATGAGGCTTGGGAAGCAGCAAGCTCTGTATCTCCTGCTTGGTAGCAGGAAATGCGGACTGGTCTGCCTTAGTATAAAAGGCAGCCTCATCAAGCAAAGCTCCAGTTTTCTTATCTCGCAAAATAGGGAAGTTGCCCACATCTTCATATTTGGCAGGAATTATTTCCCGCCCATTTTCATTGATTAACCCGAATTTACCTTTAGACACCATGTTGTTCTTTTTATCGTATTTGCCACCGATATTAACCCAACAGATTCCTTGGTCGTTGAAACTGCCTATAAAATTATAAGTAGCTTCACTATGATATTGCCAGCTGAATCAATGAACCCGAACTTCTTGCCTTTCAAGACATATATCAGTTTTTTATTTAAATCTCCCATTGCCTCATAATCAGTTTTCAGGATTTCCTTACCTGTCTTATCAATCAACCCCCATTTTTCACCTGTATTACTACTAGCTTTATTGCCTATGAGTCCACCCGTTGTTAGCATTACTCCTTTTTTAGTATTTCCACCTTCAGCGACGGGGCAAACCCCGTTATAAAATTCACCGATATATGTATATTTCCGTTTTGTAATGATTTCACCATCTTCATTAATCAGACTGTATTTTCCATCTTTTCCTATTTTAGCGATACCGTCTTTAAAAGGGGTAGCTTCATCATATTTATACTTTATCACTACTGTCCCGTCTTCCGTCATAAAGCCATAACGCCCCTTTTCATTCTGCACGGCCTTCAACCTCTGAGCTTGCACAGAGCCACTGACCAGCACCAGCAGACATAGAATTAGGATAACTTTTTTATTTCTCATATTCTTTTTATTTAAAATCATTTGAACTTGAATTAATGGAGCCAAGTAATATTAGTAGTAACCGGTTGCTGCCCATTACCAAATGCTACACCTATAGCTCTGGCAGCTTCTATCCTCTGCTTTTTCAGCCCCGCTTCATCCTTATATTTCTCACGATTCTCAAAATCCCAATCACTGGTCACCTTTTGCTTTATTTCATTATACAAAGCTTTAGCTTCACCTTCACAACTACTTCCCGGCTCAATGAAAACCAACCAGTCAAAAGCCCTTGAAGCACCTTCCGCATCGGGTGACTTTGCCCATTCGGATCTGGCGTATTGCATAATCAATTGACAATTATAATTCACATATTGAGTATAATAAGTGTCTATCAGTTTACTAGCTTCCTCATAGCCGACACAACATTCAGGAATGGAGGTAACATAATACAATGCAGCATCATACTCATGCATAGAAGCACTTTTTTGCGCTTTTATCAATATTTGCCTATAATTACTATTATACCAAGAGATAATTTTTTCTTTCCCTTCGCGTATAAATTCTTGCATTTTCACGTTTTTGCCATTTATTGCACGGAAAGCATTGATATATGCCCGGTTAATATTAGTACCTACTCCTTTTGCATCCACAGTGAGAGTAGAAAATACTTTCTGCCCTACTGCATCTCCTATATACAAAGTCAATTGAACAGTAAGCGCTGTACTGACAGGAGGACCGGACAATGTTTCCTTATATAAAGTATTGGCCTTAGCTGTGATAAAGAATGGTGTAAAATTGGAATTGGCAACACCCCCCTGAGCGGCCACTGCCGCAGCTAAACGATTTCCTAAAATCTCTTGTACCTGAGATGGAAGTTCCTCTTTCTGGGCAGCTTTAGCTATTGTAAGGCTTATCTCACAATCCTGTGCTGCCGCAGACATGGCACAACATGCACACCAAGCGGTAAATATCATATTCCTTATTTTCATATCTTTTCTATTTTTCTCCGATAACCAATTCAGCTTTACCTAACCCTTTCGTCATTACTTTGCAGGTAAGATTGGCTTTCTGATTGAGATATTTGCGCAAATCATTTGCAAAGCTTCTTGTATCTCTAGCCATTCCATTTTCACGATAAAGCGGAATGCGTACCTGCTCAAAAAGCATCATATTCTCAGTTGCATCAGTTAAACTAAAACGATGAGCCACCGTATTCTGCGCCACCCAATCTTCTATGATTTCCTGTAGTTCAGCCCCCCCAAATTCACTTTCCAAATTAACACCGCTCCCATTATCAAACACGTGGACTTCTAATGCTACTTCACGGCCATTAGCCATCAAATCATCAAAATGTTTCTGTAACTGACTTACGAAAGCATCCATCTTGTCTACTACCGCTTCTTCCAACAATACTGCCACTTCAGCAGCCATAGAAGGTTCTCCCGTACCTTGCGTCGCTGCGACCTGCTTATTAGTGTAAGCATCCAAGCCTCGCAAAGTATAAGTAACAGAACGTTTGGGACCCATTGTATTAATATTCCAAACTACTTCAATCAGAATATCAGCTTTAGCTCTATTCATTAACCGATCCAAAGGAGACTCTGCCAGTGAAGCTCCCGAAGTAGACTGGTAGTCATCTCATGTTCCGCCGAACTCTGCTCTATGGAACGAATAGAAGATGCCATATCTTTCAACGGAAAATCTTTTTCAGCCATCAACTCACCTATTTTCGTTATGACATTCACCAAGTTCAGATCATTATCCAACGCCTTTTTATAATCCGGAAGTTCGGTAATAATGCCTTGATTGTTATATTTTTGTGTATAACCATTATGGGTACACCACACATTAGCAGGAACAACCATAATGGTGGGTTTTTAGCCTGTCCATACACTCCGGTGTGTACAAGTGCTACAATAAATAAAATAGCATATAATTTTTTCATGTTTTTCTGTCTTTATGGTTTTAAAATTTTATCTTCTATCAGTTTCTGCTGTAATTGAGAACGAAGCACACGCACCGTAGTGGAATAAGAAATTTGAGTCTTATTAGAAGTCTTCATGTTAGAATTTGTTTTCTTATCTTCCATACTTACATACTTCAGGTATTCCCCTCCGTCTCTAAAAAAGTCGTTAAAATAATATGCATACCGTTCCTGTGCATTCACTTCTGTTACCAAAGGGCGCACACTACATTCACGACTACCGGCAGCAACACCTTTGAACAAAACATCCCTTACTGCATTTTTCTTTGCCTGCTCTATAGCATCAGTACGATTTTTCCCTCTGCCCCAAGCTCGAAGTGTCTCCGAACCATCCAGTTCTACTCCCAAACATTCACTCTCAAAGGAATGATAGGAAGAAACACTCTTTTTGCTGCTGCATCCGGCAAAGACAAGTAAAAGCAGACATCCCAATTTCCACGTATAAAATAGATATTTCATAATTTTTTCTTCTTTAAAATTCATAGCCTAATTTCAATAATACAATATTCTCAAAATGACGCTCTCCTCCACAAACTTCCACAACGACCAAAGGATACTGATAAATTTCACCATTGGATGCCTTTATTTTCACTATCCGTACGCTTCAAGATAACTCCCTTCACTACGTACCATTATTCAGATAAAACACTTCATGAGCCTGCTGGGCAAAAGCAGGCAATAGTGCGCCAGCCAGTATCAGAAAAGTAACAATCAATCTCTTATACATAAGCTAAAATCCATTATTTAGTCCTTTAATAACTCCGGCTGATACCAGCTCTTGATAGAGGGCGTCTTTCGCAACGGAAACCACTGCTGAAATTCGATACTGCTTTCCCATTTTCACCACTGAAAGATTCTCTCCTATCATATTGGCAAAATTTATATAAGAACCTCCTTTTTGGAAGAAGACATCAAAATAATCCTGATGCTGCTGTTCTACCACCATACTTCCTGCCAAAGGTTTCTGCCGGGTACGTGAAGTCTGACTGGAAAATCCTTTGAAAAGCACCCCATGAACCGCACACTTCTTGATCACATCGATATCCAATTTACTTTTCTTCTGGATTACTGTCACTTTTACTAAATAAGTACCCTGTACACCTACTCCTTCTCCCTCTATCTCATACTTTAAAAGGTCATCACCTGCGTACGCTCCAATACAGATGAATACAAAAAGAATCGTCATAATGATTCTACCGACAAATTTCACATTCATTACTTTCATAATTCTAATCTTTAATTATATATTATTGTTCACACCCTTCTTTACTGGCAAACTGCAAATATTCATCCTTCACTTTCCGATAATACTCTCCCATCAATTTGCCTGTATTCTCCTGAATCTTTTCTTCAAGATCTTCTAACACATATTTCAAAAAATCGCAATGATTACTGCCTCCTGCTATAGCAGTAGCTGTAGATCCACCAAGGCATCTATCTCATCCATAGAAACCCCCAGACTAATTCCGGATGAAGGCTTATTTTGATTTCTGCTTTCATCCTTAAAAGAATTAGAGTTCGTAGATTCCAAATCATTATGCACACTTGCAATGTAACCAATCGTATTCAAAGTTCTTTTCTTCTTGTCCTTTTTGGCTTGCTTCAGCGCCAACGCTACTTCTTCATTATCCGGATCCAATTCTGCCGCTATCTTCAGATGCTCCATTCCCTTAGAATAAATGCCATCTGCCACTTGTCCTTTTCCCATATAATAGTGGGCCATGGCATAGTCCGGAATCAAGTCTGTTAATAAATTAAACATACCCCAAGCACCTGCCACTCCCCTTTTTTCTTCTTTCAAAAAGGATTCTGTCACATCCTCTGCAAAGCCATCAGAGAGTTGTCCCTTCGTATCTATCCAACCAAGTACGGAATTCAGCCAAACAGGTGCTTTGCCATCCACAAAACTACCTATATAATCAATCCTTCCCGGTAGTAATAAAGCACCTTGACTATTATATAACCCCATTGCAAAACTTTTGGCAATCCAGACCTTTGCCGATACATCATAATATACCCATTGATAAACACAAGGCAATATAGTACGCCCATATATATCCAAAACTCCCCATTTATCCCGCTTGCAAGCAAGAACGAATCCATCTTCAGCTATTATAAGCTCCTCATATTCTGTAGGAATTACAATTTGTTCTCCCACTATAAGGCCCATTTTACCATTATCTTCCCTTATTCTGAGAGAATCGGTTATAACTTCTGTTCCAGGATTATTAATTTTTTCATTGACCTCTCTGCTACATTCAGCGATTTTATCAAGCAAATCATCAAAATCACCGTTCCCTTTCGCATTTTTCATTTCTTCTTGTTTCTGACGATATACCTTATTGGATATAGGAACGCTTATCATTGCTTCTTCTAGAATATATTTACATGGAACAACGATTTCCCCCCTCAAATTAATAGCCCCGAACTTACCATCTTGCTTGATTGTAGCCAACATGTTATCTCTAAAATTATCAGCGTAATCAAATTGAGGTTCAATGACAAATTCTCCTTTTTTATTTATAAAGCCAAATTTGCCATTCTTCTTTACCGCAGACAGTCCTAAATTAAACCCATGAACATCATCTACATTTTCAAACTGCGGTTTAATTATAAAACGGTTGTGTATGTCTATAAAACCTACTTTTCCTCCTAAAACTACTCCCGCCAACTTTTCTGTAAATCTCTTAGTCACCTCTTCATATTGTGGAGAAATCAACCAATTTATCTCATAATCCTGATTTACTAAAGCCGCATCCCATTCACCAAACATAGAATTACCTCTATATTTTGAATTTTCCCACCATCCTTTATTTTCGGTCTGCTCATATCCCCATTTCTTTGTTGCAGCATTTTGGCGTGCTTTCTGCGCATAAAAACTAAAAGGTATAGCACAGCATAACAAAAACAATATTACTTTTTTTACTTCATTCATATACATGTCTTTTTTTTAACCTTATGTGGCTTCAAAGAAAAACAATTAACGCCATTTTACAAATTCACAAAACCAAGAGAAAGTATCAAACAGCCTAATAAGCATACTATTCTATCTAAATTAATGACTATATAACCTCATTTCCATATACCGCAAAGGAAAAATTAAGCACTAAAAGCAAAAAAGCAGCAATCTCACGACTCCTGCTCTTCCATTGTGATTTAAAATCACTTTCTATAAACTTGTATTTTCAATGTTATCAATAGATTCACTACAACAAATAAAACCTATCCTGTAATTCTTTTCTGAATTTCTTGGAAACCTGAAGTTCCGTAATATTCTCAAACGGGGGAAACATGACACAGCGGTTCTCCTTAATCATCATCAGATAATTGATATTAATGATATACGACTGATGGATCTGGACGAAGCAGGGGTCATATCCCTTGATATGATCAGCCGTAGTATTTTTCTTCAGCAGCAGAGGCAGCTGGTTGTTCAGCACCACTTCCCACAGTTTCCGGTCGGAGTTATAACGGAAAAAACCAATGTCAATGGAACGTAGAATACGCAAATCATTGGTAGGCGTGGATATCATAAAGGTATGCTCGCCGACCGAATGCACACGCGCAGGAATAGCCAAAGATGCAGCTGCCGACTCTTCCTCCTTTTTCATGAAGCGGTCGATAATCCCTTCCAGCTCCTTCTTGTCTATCGGCTTCAGCAAGTAGTCGAAAGCTGCCCCACGGATGGCATAAATCATGTATTTATCATAAGCCGTATAGAACACAATCTGCATATTCCAAGTGATTGCCCCCCTTATCTGTTCCAGCAGTTCCATGCCCTTCATGTCCGGCAGTTCCACGTCCAGGAACAGCAAATCCGGATGAACCTTTTCCAGCAGTTTCCGGCCATTCACACCGTTACGCGCCATCCCATCTATAGACAGCCTGTTATATTTCTTCAGTTCCAGACAAAGATTGTCCGCAGAGAACTCATCATCATCAATTATTACGACCCTGTATAGTTTATCCATAGTAAACAATCCTGCTTTAGTTATTAACGGAACAAAAGTATTAAAACATGTTTTAACGCACAAACCCGACACTCTGGTTATGGAACTATAGCGACCGTTTCGGACACTATTCTAGCAAAAATAATGACTAAACCATCTTTTTCAAATTATAATCATAACCATGGGGCAGGAAGACAGCAAACTCGCAACCGGTTTCTCCGTCTTCCAACTGCACATTGGTTATGGATATATCGATATGCTTCTTATTGTTAGCGTTCAACAACTGTATGGTTTGAAGAATCACTTTTATACCGGTGCCTGTACCGTAGTTGGCACTGTTTACCCGGTAACCTCCCCCGTTGTCACGCACCTTGACACAGATTCCTTCCCCGGTCTTTCTGATGTCAACCCACAGTCTTTTCATCCCCTCTTTGTCCTTCAGGGCATGCTTGATGGCATTTTCTATCGGAATCTGTATCATCATGGAAGGAAGTATTTCTTGGTCAAGATGGATGGCAGCATCTATGGATGTGGACAGTATAAAGCTATCTCCCAATGCTTCACGTTCCAGGTTGATAAACGTATTGACAAAGTCCAGTTCCTCAGCCATGGTAACACACAGTTGCTCGGTCAGTTCCAGGTTGCGCCGCATCAGTTTTACCAGCCCACGCATATTTCCGACTTGCTCGTCGGTGTAGTTACCCATCTCACGGTTCAGAATGTTAAAAATGAAATGGGGAGAAACCCGGTTACGGATATTCTCCATACGCAAAGTGGCAATCATATTCTGACTTCTCATTTGCAGCAAGAAACGCTGTCTCTTGTTGTATGTGTAGACAAATACAGCGAGCCCCAGAATACAGATGCAGGCAAACATCCACAGGTAAAGCGTCTGGTTCAGCGCCAGAACTTCATTCTCTTTTTGCTGAATGAAAATTTTCTGCTTCATCAGCGTGGTGTCCTGACTGTATTTCAGATCAATTTCAGCTGTACGCATTTTAATACGCTCATTACGTGTAGAATCATCAATACGCTGATTTTCCATTTGATAATAATAAGCTTGTTTGAAATCTCCCACCTCTTCAAAATAATGTTGTAGGTAACGGTTACGGATATGCTGCATATTCGGTTCCACATAATCAGGCTGGATAGCCTCAGACATACGTTTACGTGCTAAAGGCAAATTATTCTGCTTCAAGGCAAGTTCAATCAACTGGGTATCCAAATAATAGAGAGCTGTCTGATTTTCGATAGAACGAAAAAAATCACTACAAAGATTTAAATAGTATGCGGCAGAATCAACCTGATTCATCAACAGAAAAGTTTCTCCCAAATTCATTTCAGTCAGATGTTCCTCAAAAATCATATCTGGATAAGAACGAGCTAACAATAATGATTTTCTGAAAAATTCTAAAGCATTAGGATAATCAGCACGAAAATAATAAGAATTACCACGATTATTCAAATAAATATGTTTCTCAAATGGAAGCATCTTATCATATTGCCGAGCCGCCAGTTCATAGTAATAATCACAAGAAGTAAAATCACGAAGTTCCATATAAACCTGTGCCAATCCGTAATAAACAGGAAAACGCTTTTCTTCAGGAATCTTCAATGAATCACAGTAAGACAAAGCTTTACGATACCACATCGCACCTTTATCATAATGACCGGTACGGACAAAAGCATCAGCCAAATTAATAGAAATATCATGAAGCATATCTCTGTTACTACCCTTCAAACGATAATCGAATGCTTTTTGAAAACATACCACTGAAGAATCTGTCAACCCTTGACGAACACATACATTACCCCGCATATTGTAAATCTCAGCATACAAATCATTAATTAACGGTGACGGTTCAGCTCCATCGCAAAATACTTCCGCTCTATCCATGCTAAGTTTAGCCGAATCCATCTCGGACTTAAACATATATGCTTTTGCCAAAAGAACAAGATAATGGCAATACGCCACACTATCTGTGGTAAACGACATTTGCCTGGCAGTCCGGTACATACATAATTAGGATTTTTTGACAGTGAATCAATTATAAAATCATAATACTGCATATAAATATCCATTTGAGTCTTTTTATAAGTTCCGGAACTTGTACAAGATACTCCCCATATACAAAATAATATACTATACCATAAAAATTTAAATATCAAATGTATGTTCTCCATCTTATCCTCCTTCATAGTTTTATTGACAAACATAAGCAAAAATAAACACAAGCATAAGCTTTTATTAAAATTTATTTGATCCCAAAAAGCCTTTTAGATAAAATTTACACAAAGATGAAGATTCACTTTGTCATGTCATGAAACATCCCTACCTTTGAAAAAAGAATTTATAAATGAAGAAACATGGAAACACTATCTAATTCTGTCCTGACTGTACAAATAGCCGAACATGGCGCTGAGCTTCAAAGTATCAAAAAGGATGGCAAAGAATATCTTTGGCAGGGAGACGCTAAATTTTGGGGACGGCGCTCACCTGTCCTTTTCCCCATAGTAGGACGTGTGTGGAATAATAAATACCGTCATGCCGGAAACACTTATGAAATAGGGCAACACGGTTTTGCACGTGATATGAATTTCAAACTAACCTATAAAGAAGACAAAGGAGCTGTATATTGGTTGGAAAGCACTCCTGATACATTGGGCAAGTTTCCTTTTCCCTTCCGCCTATTGGTGGGATATTTATTAGAAGAAAATAAAATCACCGTAAAATGGCGTGTAGAAAATCTGGGAGCTATGGATATGTATTTCCAGATCGGAGCACATCCAGCTTTCTATTTCCCCAAGTTCGATGCTGCTACAAAGGATCGTGGCTTCTTTGTTTTTGACCGAAAGTCTGATTTAGAATATATCATGCCAATAGAAAAAGGTTGCGTATCACCAGAACGTCATGTACTAAAATTAAATAAAGAAGGCTGATGCCAATTGATATTCATACTTTTGATTGTGACACTTATATTTTTGACAATAAACAACTGAAAAAAATAACCTTACTGGATAAAAAGAAAAAGCCTCATATCAGTTTGGAATTTAATTCTCCGTTAGTAGCTTTGTGGTCTCCTACCAAAACACATCCCGATTGCCCATTTGTTTGCATTGAACCATGGTATGGACGTTGCGATTCTGTAGGGTATTCGGGCGAATTAAAAGACCGTGAATGGATACAGAAACTAGAACCAAAAGAAACGTTTGATGTAGAATATAAAATCATTATAGAGTAATCAAGAACAACGGGGTATGCACGATGAGTCACACCCCATCTTTTTTTCTTATTGACTTCCCAAATACAGAAATATCATACCAATAAGTACTAGCACCAAATCCACGACCTTGCTTTTAAGATTCTTCTCACGGAATACCATCGCACCAAATATAAAAGAGACAAGCACACTGCCACGCCTTACCATAGATACAATGGAAATCATTGCCCCGTCCAAGCTTAAGGCATAGAAATAAACAAAATCAGCTGCCGACAGAAAAATAGATATCAGAATAATACACCAATGCCAATGAAACGGAGTGGTAGATTTGCGCTTCGGCCACCATAACAATATTAAGATACCTCCCATCATAAACAATTGATAGATATTATACCATGACTGCACAATCATTCTATCTATCCGATACCTCCTTGATCGGCAGGCGCCATGAGGTACTTGTCATAAAGCCCGCTGACAGCTCCCAACACAGCCGCCATTACCACATAATAAATCCACTTATTATGTTTAAAATCTATTCCCTCTTTCTTTCCGCTGCGGCTCAGCATAAAAAAAGAGAAGACAGCCATCAGCACACCAATCCATTGGTAAAAATTCAAACGCTCACCAAAGACCACTAAAGCTCCTACCAACACCATCACCGGACGGGTAGCGTTTATAGGTCCCACAATCGTGATAGGCAGATTCTTCATTCCAAAATATCCCAACATCCACGACGAAAGGACAATAACAGATTTCAACACCACATAACGATGCACCTCCCACCCAGCAACAGGCACATAAAAAATAGAATTCTCCAATATTCCCGGCCTCCACACTGACAATACAATAAAAGGAAGAAATATCAAACTAGAGAACAACGTATTAAGAAATAATACTGGAATAACCGCATTGTCCTTTAACGACTGTTTCTTAAATACATCATAAAATCCCAGCAGTGCAGCCGAGAGAAATGCCAGAAGTAACCACATCATATCTTTCACCTTATTTAAAACAGAAGGCAAAGTTACAACAAAAAATAAACAAAGAAGTGTAGATTTTGATATAAATGGCATGGAAATAAAAGAAAAGGGGATAGAGAAATACATCTCTCCCCCCTTTTTTATTTATGAATGAATATTCTCCCAGACTTTCGCCCAACGCTTACCCTCGATTAAATTCCCAGTGATTTTCTTACGGCTTCCACCTTTTCCTCAGCAGCTGCATTAGCGGCATCGAAACATTTGTGGCAACCCATTTCACCTTTTACTTCCACATAGAACTTGATTTTAGGTTCTGTTCCTGACGGGCGAACTGAAATTTTAGTTCCATCTTCTGTAAAATATTGCAATACGTTACTAGCTCCGGCATATCTATTTCTGTTATATTCCCATTACCATCAGTAGCCTTCAAAGTTTTAAAGTCTTTGACAAGAACAACCTTAGAACCGCCTATTTCTCTCGGAGGATTAGAACGGAAGTTTTCCATCATTGCCTTAATCTCTTCTGCCCCGCTCTTTCCTGGTTTCACAACATTCACAGTAGTTTCTTTTGAGAAACCATACTCCACATAAATATCAAGCAAAACTTCGAACAATGTTTTGCCCTGATCTTTTGCCCAAGCACAAATCTCTGCTAACAATGTACAAGCAGAAACAGCATCTTTATCACGGACAAAATCTTCAGCCAGGAAACCGTAACTTTCCTCACCACCACCGATGTACTGCTGTTTTCCTTCACGCAAACGGATCTCACGTGCAATCCACTTGAATCCGGTATAGCAATCCAACATTTCGATGTGGTTCTTATCTGCGACAGATTTAATCAGTTCCGTAGTAACGATAGTCTTCACAATGAAATCATCATCCTTCATCTTACCCATCGCAATACGATTCTTTATTATATAATACAAGAACAGCAAACAGGTTTGGTTACCATTGATCAGCACCCATTCTCCTTTGTCATTTTTACAAGCCATACCTACACGGTCAGCATCCGGATCACTAGCCATTACAATGTCGGCGTCAATTTTCTTAGCCAAATCAATAGCCATAGACAAAGCCTCGGCATTTTCCGGATTCGGAGAAATAACAGTCGGAAAATCGCCACTCTTCACCATTTGTTCAGGCACGGTATGTACATTTTCAAATCCCCATTGCTTCAATGCACGCGGAATCAACATCATACCTGTACCATGAATCGGAGTATACACAATTTTCAAATCCTTCTGACGCTTGATCACTTCAGGATCAATAGAAATTGTTTTCACTTTATTCAAATAGACGCTGTCTACCTCTTCGCCCACAATCTGAATCAGATCCTTGTTACCTTCAAACTTAATGTCGGTAGCCGATGAAATCTTGTTCACCTCATCAATGATACCTTTATCGTGCGGAGCCAATACTTGTGCACCATCATCCCAATAAGCCTTGTAACCATTGTATTCTCTCGGATTATGAGAGGCAGTAATATTGATACCGCTCTGGCAACCGAAATGACGGATAGCAAATGACATTTCAGGAGTAGGACGCATATCTTCAAACAAATATACTTTAATACCATTCGCTGAAAAAATATTGGCAGAAATTTCCGCAAACAAACGGCTGTTGTTACGGCAATCATGACCTACCACTACAGAAATCTGATCGAGATCTTTAAAATTTTTATTTAGATAATTAGACAAGCCTTGAGTAGCAGCACCTACCGTATAAATATTCATACGGTTACTACCCACGCCCATAATACCACGCAAACCACCTGTTCCAAACTCCAAATCTTTATAAAATGCTTCAATCAAATCAGTCTTATCGGGATTCGCCAACATTTTCTTAATTTCAGCCTGTGTTTCGGCATCATAAGCAGGTGTTAACCATTTCTCTGCTTTCTCTGTCACTTGCTTTATCAATTCTTCATTTTCCATAATTTTTTTGTTATTTATAAGGTTTATAATTATATCCGATTTTTACGTCTTGACAAATGTAAAAGAATTAAATTAAAAATCCTAGAAATTTGGAAGAAGAAAATTAGAGATATAAAGGATTATTCCCCAAAAATAATCTGTCATAAAAAAATAGAAGACCATACAAGGTAAAAAACACTATTATATAACAATCAGTAAAGCTCCTAGGCATCCTGAATACAATCTAAAAAACTATCTTATTATGCAAACAGGGGCAGAATTATAATCTGCCCCTCCACTAATTAATCAGACTTTCAGAACATACAAAAATATATCCTATTTCATCTTATAACGTCCACCGGTGGCCTTTACCAGTTCTTCCAAAAATTCTTTGGGATATCCCGGACGTACCAAAGGAGCACAATGACCGGTTTCAGGGCGAAGTATAGTTCCATCTTTTGCCATCTTTTTCACAGCACCATCATTATACTTCACAATCAAAAATTCACCCAACTTCTTCCAGCTGTCTATTGCCGATTCGGCTGTCATGCAACTATAGTTAGTCAAGAATTCTTTTGCTTTTACAGGATCTTTCTCATATAAACTCATGGCAGAAGATTCAATGCCAGCCTGTGCATTCGCATAAGTATCTTCCAAATTATTTTGAACGGCACGCATATCATCAATCATCAGGCTATAACGTGGACGAATCATATCGGCCACCCAATTATAAATCCAGAATGCAGAATCCCATGAAAAAGTTACACAGTCGGCTTCTTTACCGCTATAACAATCAGGAATACGATCCGAACAACAATATACAGGAGCAAACACTGTCATATTAGCATCATCTGTCCCAAACCATAATACTCCCCCTATTGCATCGGGCAGGCTAGCACGCATCTGTGCAACAAAAGTGAAAGCCGTTTGCTGAGTCGAGATGGGACGTTCATTGAAATATTCCTGATCTCCTACTTTAAAACTCAAAGGCGACAGACGATAAGGAGTTTTAAACGGACCGGCACCAGGATCATTAGTAATATCCAGTGGAGTACCCTCATAGTGATCGCGCATAGCTGCTTGTACATCACGTACTGAAAGTTTACGGGAAGGCTTGATATAAAGAGGCATCGGTTCTTTACTGTCCCCCTGAATATAAGGAAGATAGGTATCTCCCACCGACTTATTGAACATATTATAGAAACTCCATACACGCGCTTCACAGAACCGTACACCACCAAAATCTAAAGGATTATATGCCGCCGAGAAACTGAAATCTTTATTCATACCGTCAAAATAGCCTTTTTCACGAGCGAAAGAAATCACATCCGGAGAGTAAAGACAATTATCCTTGTCATTCATATTGAACTGATGAATCCGGCTCTGATTAGCATGTGCGGCAATACAATCATCCGGTATACGGACTGCTACCCATACAGCACCTTTCACACCGGGACCCTTACCGATCATCTCCAAAATCCAGACTTCATTGGGATCAGCGATACTGAATGATTCGCCACTGCTATAATAACCATATTCTTTTACTAAATCCGTCATTACCTGTATGGCTTCTTTGGCTGTACGAGAACGCTGGAGAGCTACATAAATCAAACTTCCATAATCCATAATACCGGTAGAATCAACCAATTCCTCCCGTCCACCAAAAGTAGTTTCACCTATGGTTACCTGAAATTCATTCATATTACCTACCACATTATAGGTTTGACGCGCTTCTTTTATTTGCCCTAAATATTTGCCCGAATCCCAATCATAGATATCACGCATGGTTCCTTTTTCATGCATACCGGCAGGATAGTGATACAACTCGCCAAACATTCCGTATGAATCAGCGGAATAAGAAACGATAACAGAACCATCCACCGAGGCTCCCTTACCTACAATCAGGTTAGTGCACGCCAAACTCTCCGTTATCGCTGCCAACAGAAAGGCAGCACCTAAAATCAGTTTATTCTTCATTAATATATAACTTTTTAATTGTGTATAATACTTATTTTACCATCAAAATTCATATTCCTCTCTTGTTTCATTTCCACAATAATCTGTCACCACCAATTCCAATTTATGGGCGACTCCTTTTTTTAACCGTTCAGGATGCTTCATCCACAATTTCGCATTTTTGGAACTGAAACCAAACAAGGCAAATTCGCCGTCTATCTTCACCTTATAATCTTTGATACCCGTTTCCGCATCTCCTATTTTGAACTGAACCTTACCTGTCTTCCATTGCGTTTTATTTAATGGAGTTACTCGTGGAGACAAGGTATCTATAGCTACGGTATAAGTTCCCAGTTCACGGATGGAAGTCTTCATCCAACCATTCTCATAAGTTCCTCCTGCTGAACCTTTCCTTTTTCCCCACTTACGGGCTACATAATATTTCGACGTATCCTCTACAGGAAGATGGCGTACCCCGATCATCAGTGTGCATCCAGCTTGCAAAGCTACTGGCTCATCGTGCAATTGGTACTCGTAAGAAATTGCGGCTGTATCTTTAACCACCTGACAGTTCAGTGCCACATCCTCATACAACATCCCTCGGGGGATAACCAGTTCCATACCCGGTTCCTGAACCACATTACCTTTATTCCATGCCAAATAATGTTTTACTTGCGGATGATATTCCTCTATCGGCTGCCTATGGCCACGCACAATGAAACGATAAGTCGACTTATTACCATATAAATCAGCTAATTCATAACGAAAATGATAATCACGTTCTTCATCAATCGTAATCACCCCTCCTTCATCGTTGGCTTGTAACATGCGCAAACTATTTCCGGGAAGAATTTGTGAGCGCATCACCCAATTATGCCTCTTTACATTCTCCTCATAGTCTGTCCAAGCATTAATCATCCGGTTCTCTTCAGGCAAAACGCCATCCACTGTACTGCGAAAAACTTCTGTCGTATCCACATAGAGTACCACGGAACGCACACCATAATTATTATGTGTACCATCCATATAGTCGTATGCCTTAATACCAGCGGCTATTTTCCCCCAAGCAGAAACCGGTTGCCCCAAAGAAGCAACAGGTATGGATTTTTTTCTTTGTGAGCCTTCCACAACCCCAGCGCCCCGCTGCGGATAAAGCATAATCATTGACGCACGTGGCGGAGTAGTGTCTTTGATTTTATCGGTATAGAATTGTAAGGGATCTATCAATTCACCAGTATCCGTACAGCGTATCTCCATATGCAGATGCGGTCCGAAAGAATATCCTTCATTACCGCTTAAAGCAATGATTTCTCCAGCTTTGAAACTGACCTGATGAGGTTCGAATTTCAAATCCACAGCAAAAGTTTCATGCCGATATTGATATTCCTCCACTACTTTTGCCACTGCGGAAGCAAATTTCAACACATGCCCATACACTGAAGTATATCCATTGGGATGAGTAATAAAAATAGCCTGCCCATATCCGCCGGGAGTAACCAGTACACGGCTCACATATCCGTCGGCAATGCAATGAATAGGTTTTCCCACCTCTCCCTGGGTTTTAAAGTCCACTCCTCCATGAAAGTGGTTAGAACGCAGTTCACCAAAATTACCGCTCAGAGTAAGCGGAAAATCAAAAGGAGGACGGAATACAGGAGCAGCCGGTTCTTCCTGTGCCCGTACAGTGAAAATACTGCCCAAAGCTACTATGATTATATAATTTCGTAAAGTCATTTTCTTTATTTTATGGAGAACTCATCACAAAAATTTTGAATCTCTCCGCAAACTTACAAATAAAAAACAGAATATCCCTTAAAATAATGTTGCTAAACATACATTTATTACGAAAAAAACATATCCAGACAAAACCTACTTTTCTGACATTTTGTTATCTTTGAGGCAGTCAAACCCCTTAAATGTGACAATTATGATAGTAGGAATTCCTAAAGAAATCAAAAACAACGAGAATCGTGTATCATTAACCCCTGCAGGAGCACACGAGTTGGTACAGAGAGGTCACACGGTGTATATACAACACACCGCAGGTATAAACAGCGGATTTTCCGACGAAGAGTATGAGAAAGTCGGAGCGCGTATCCTTCCTACTATAAAAGATGTGTACGCCATCGCTGAAATGATTATAAAAGTCAAGGAACCCATCGAATGTGAATATAATCTGGTACGTAAGGACCAACTGGTATTTACATACTTCCATTTTGCCTGTGACAAAGAATTAACAGAGGCAATGATGCGTAGTGGTTCAGTATGCCTAGCTTACGAAACTGTAACAGACAAACAAGGAGGACTGCCTCTGCTGATTCCCATGAGTGAAGTGGCGGGACGAATGTCCACTCAGGAAGGAGCACGTTTTTTGGAGAAGCCTCAAGGAGGACGTGGTATCTTACTAGGTGGAGTTCCCGGTGTCAAACCAGCCAAAGTGCTGGTATTAGGTGGCGGCATTGTAGGAACCAATGCAGCTTTAATGGCTGCAGGGCTAGGGGCTGATGTCACAATCTGCGATATTTCATTACCCCGCCTGCGTCAGTTAAGCGAGTTCATGCCTAAAAATGTAAAAACATTATTCTCGTCCAGCCACAATATAGAAAAAGAACTGCCAACAACTGATTTGATAATCGGTGCGGTACTTATCCCCGGTGCAAAGGCCCCCCACCTCATTACACGCCCCATGCTGAAACTGATGAAAAAGGGTACCGTACTGGTAGATGTGGCCATTGACCAAGGAGGATGTTTTGAGACGTCCCATCCTACAACTCATGCCGACCTATTTACGAAGTAGACGGTATCATCCATTACTGTGTGGCCAATATTCCGGGAGCTGTACCATGTACTTCAACCTTGGCATTAACCAATGCTACACTGCCATACGCCATCAGATTGGCAGATCTTGGTTGGAAAAAAGCTTGCGAAAACGATCCTGGACTAAAAAACGGCTTGAATATTGTCAACGGAAAGATTGTGTTTCCGGCCGTGGCAGAGGCCTTTGGCTGGAAGATTTAATAAAGTATGGATCCTAATGGAAAAAAGGAAGGCCGTCACGAAGGTCTTCCTTTTTTACGATATAATACTTATAAGGATTATCATCTCATGATTTTTCAAGCACTTCCTCCAAGGATTCTTCCTGCTGTTTTTTCCCTGTCCGACTTACAATCCAAATGCTGACTTCGTAAAGCAAATACATGGGCACAGATACCATCATCAATGTAAAAACATCTGACGTAGGAGTGATAACAGCTCCAACTATCAGAATAATAACAATAGCATGACGACGATACCGCTTCATAAAATCAGCCGTAAGAAATCCCAGTTTGGCAAAAAGCCAACAAAGGACAGGGATCTCGAAAACAATCCCCATCATCAGACTCATCATCATCAACGTATCCATATACGAGGACAAAGTAATCGTGTTCTCCACTTCCATACTGACCTGATAGGTAGCAAGAAAACGGAAAGTAAGAGGAAAAATCAAAAAATAATTCAAAAGAACTCCCATCATAAAAAGAAAATAGCCCCATCCTACAACCCGGGTAGAATATTTCTTTTCATTCTCGTATAAAGCCGGCGAGACAAAACGGAACAACTGATAAATAACATAAGGAGATGCCAACAAAAAACCCGCATAAAAAGACACACTCATATGAGTAATGAATTGAGCCGCCAATTGGGTATTGATCATTTTCACATAAAACACCTCCGGACATAATGAAGGCATAGCCATAGAATCAGCTATCCGGCAAAAAAATGATAAATAATGAAATCAGCATTCTTAGGCGCTAGAACAATAGCAAAGAGCTCATCCTTAAACAAGAATGCTACCAACATTAGAAATACCACAGCCACTGCAATGCGGAACAAGACATGGCGTAGTCTTCCAGATGATCCCAAAAGGTCAGTATCTTCTGCTGCTGTTCCATTATTTGTCACTTTTTCGTTTCCCCTTTCTTATCTTTCCCATCTATATCATCCTCCAACCCGTTCATCCCTTCTTTAAAACTCTTAACCCCTTTGCCCAACCCCTTCATCAGTTCGGGTATCTTCTTCCCACCAAAGAACAAAAGAACAATCAATGCAATGAATAACACTTCTTGCATTCCTAATCCTAAAAATAATAATGTGCCTGTCATTTTATCTATTAACTATTAAATGATTTATCAAAAACCAAAGTCATCTATTTATCGTGCTCTCCATCCATGACAACTACCAGGACATAACCAGCGCCACCATTTTCAGGTTGTTTCACAGTTTGCAACATTAACATCAAGTGTTTACAACTCATCTTTTTGCAATAGCTTTCAGCAATGCATAGCCGCCAAAAATCTGGAGCAACATGCCCGGAATCCCAATCCGGAAATCCTGTGCCGCCAAATAGAAATCACCGACAAGAACCCATTCTATCAAGGTACCCACCACCTGATATGCCATAACAGTCCCCAGCAATGCAGGAATTGTAATCTTACGGAAACGGTCTGCCATATATCCCGCCACCAACGCCAACAATACCGACTTTACCAATATAGCCGGCAGTATGGCCACAGAAGGCATTCCAAACAAGATGCTATTGGCAAGCGGAGAAAGAACAGCCGTCAACATCCCCACTTTGAATCCATATTTATAAGCACCTATTAATGTAAAGAAATAAATGGGTAACATAGCAGGACCACCCCAATGCACCAAATGACAAAGTTGCGGCAATACCACATTACCTACAATAAACACGAACGCAAATAAATAAGTATTTACGTTTGTGTAGTTTAACGAATAGAATTTTGTTGTTGATTCCATAAATACTAACCTTTCATTTAATTTCTGCAAATATAATCATTTCATAAAGCAAGCTCAATCTTTTTTTTCTCTTTTCTTGTTTATATTATCAAATATTCCTCTATCTTCGCAATAAATTGATAAAATTCCAACTATGAAATATTATAAATTCATCTATTTTTTAGCCTTCGTCCTTGGAATATCAACATGGGCACAGGCACAAAGCACTCCTTGTACCGGAAATACATATAGTACAAATGCAGACTTCTTCCGTGCCTCGGCATCAGCTCAGAGCGGTGACGCCACTGCCTCCAAAAAGAAGGCGATCATTACAGCCCGTACCGCAATAACTAACCAGATCAAGGCAAAAGCAGAAATGGCTGCCAAGTCTCAAAATAAATTCGGTAATGCAGAATGGGAACAATTTTTAGATCTGATCCAAATGGTTACCCAGCAAGAGGCTGCTAACTTAAAAGTAATTTGTGAAAACAGCCAACAGAACGGTGGTAAATATAAAACAGACGTTGTAGTAGAATTGCCCAAAGCAGGAGTTCTGTCCACAATCATCAACCAAATAAAAAGTGATGATAAATTAAAAGGACTTTTTGAAGAAAGCAAGTTTAAGCAAGCGTTTTAAAACCATTTGAATCCATCAGAGGGGTCCATGTGGTTTGAACAGAAAAACCAATTACATCAACCTAATCTTGACAAATTTATGGAAAAGTTGTACGATTACCTTCCCCAGCAATTGGTTACTTTCATTCTAGTAACATTGTTCTCTTTACTCATCGGTTTATCCCAACGGAGAATCAGTCTGAGACGAGAAGGGGAAACTACGCTTTTCGGCACAGACCGGACTTTTACTTTTATCGGTATTTTGGGATATCTCCTCTATATACTTGACCCTAAGGAAATGCATTTATTTATGGGAGGCGGGATAATTTTAGGCATGTTACTGGGTATCAATTATTATGTCAAGCAATCCCAGTTTCACGTGTTTGGAGTGACAACAATCATCATCGCTCTTATCACCTATTGTATGGCTCCTATCATAAGTACACAGCCTTCCTGGTTTTATGTCATGATGGTAGTCACCGTGCTTCTTTTCACAGAAATGAAACACACCTTTACCGAACTTGTACAACGGATGCAAAATGATGAAATGATAACACTGGCAAAATTTTTGGCTATCAGCGGTATCATTTTGCCCATGTTACCCAAGGAACCTCTTATACCGGGTATCAATCTCACTCCATACACCATTTGGCTGGCTACTGTAGTCGTATCGGGCATCTCCTATTTATCCTACCTGCTGAAACAATATGTTTTCCGCGAATCAGGCACTCTAGTTTCGGGTATTATCGGTGGTCTGTATAGCAGCACCGCTACCATTTCCATCCTTGCCCGCAAATGTAAACGGATACAAACGCATGAAATACCGGAATATGTATCTGCCATGATGCTTGCTATCAGCATGATGTTCTTGCGTTTCATGATTTTGATCCTTATATTCAGCACTTCCATCTTTCTGGATATCTACCCCTATCTGCTCATCATGTCTGTAACCGCCGCCGGCATCGGTATATTCATCCATAAAAAGCATACTATAAAAGGCGAGCGCGAAGTTATTGAGGAGCCGGAAACGGAAAGTAATCCGCTGGAATTCAAAGTCGCTCTGATCTTTGCTTTATTATTCGTAGTATTTACATTTCTGACTCACTATACATTAATTTATGCAGGAACAGGAGGTTTGAGTATTCTCTCCATTGCAGCAGGATTAAGTGACATCACCCCTTTCATACTTAACCTGTTACAAGGCGGAAGCATTCCAGCAACTATCGTAGGAGCCTGCATCATGCAAGCTATCATCAGCAACATTGTGGTGAATATGTTCTATGCCATATTTTTTTCCTCCCGCAGAAAAGAAATACTGCCTTATGTATGGAAAGGATTCCTCACTGTCATTGGGATAAACGCTGTACTATTACTCATCTATTACTTCTAAATTATATTCTCATAAAAAAGCATATGCGGATAACAGGATTTAAATCCCTATCAGAAGAGTAGAATATAAGCCAATGAACTAATACTAATCACTGCCCAAAGAGCAACACCTTGAACCAGAGGTTTCATACCGACTTGCTTCAGTACATCCATAGACAAGGAAGCTCCAATAAAAAACATGGTAATAATCAATCCCTTACGTGCCAGTCCAGAAACGGCCTGCCCGAATTGAGGTACACCATCCAACACATAAGTATTCAGAACGATAGCTACAACGAAATAAAGGATAAACCAAGGAATGCTTACTTTCTTACCACTCCCCTTGAAAATAAAAGATGTAGCGAATGCCAAAGGAATAATCCAAAGGGCACGGGTCAGTTTAATTGTAGTCGCCACTTTCAACGCTTCTTCACCGTATGCCGCACCTGCACCCACCACAGAACTCGTATCATGAATAGCAATAGCTGCCCAAGTACCAAACTGTTGTTGATCTAACCCAAACGTATGACCTAACACCGGAAAAATGAACAAAGCGATAGCATTCAATACAAAGATAGTAGCCAAAGCCACAGACATCTCACTATCTTTAGCTTTCAATACAGGCCCCACAGCAGCAATAGCGCTCCCCCCACAAATTGCAGTACCTGACTGATAAGGTAAGCCGTATCACGGTCTACCTTCAAAAGTTTACGCCCTATAAACATACCTATAATCATTGTACCGATTACAGAAATGATCGTAAATTCCATTCCTTCCTTGCCGGAAGCCAAAGAAGCCTGAAGATTCATACCGAACCCCAATCCCACTACAGAATATTGCAACAAATATTTAGAAACCTTTTTATTGAATTTAGGATGGGCCTGTCCGCAAACTAATGCAAATATCAACCCCAGAAATAAAGATACGGATGGAGTGACCCACCGGGAAAATGGAGCCAATACCGGAATATAGTCCATCAATAAAAAGACCGTTAACGTGGAAAGCAAGCCTACATAAATAATTTTGTTGTTTTGCTGTAAAGCTGTTACTGAAATCATATATTTTACTTTTTAACATTATTTCTCTATTTCGAGGTGCAAAGGTAGTATATGTTTCAATAACAATCTAATCGTTTTTAATTATAGGTTATAACTTTTCCTTATAATGATTGGCAAACTGCATGAACAGAGTCGGAAGCCTGTATCCTGCCCTTGCAATTGGACAAAATCAAATTCACGAAACATCACCAGGTCTTTTATATCCAATACTTTAAACTTTCCTGAATACAGTTCTTTATTAATAGACCGGATAGACAAAATCCCCATGCACTCACTATTTTCCAAAAATAATTTAATGCTTTCTGTACTCCCCAGGTGCATACGGATAGTAAGGTCCGATAACTTTATGTTGTGTTTATGCAAAGCGGTAATCAATACATCCAATGTTCCCGAACCTCTTTCACGAAGCACAAGAGGAACTTCTTTCAATTCATCCAAAGTTATCTCATCATAATCCATCCACTTACTACGAGTATGGACGATAGCCACCAGCTCATCTTGCAGAAAAGGAGTATATTTCAAATTAGGTTGCCGGGTATTGCCTCTACCAATGCCAAATCTATGCGATGTTCTTGCAATGCCTTTTCCACCTCAGAGGAGTTCCCGCTGAAAAGTGATAAAGACACTTGCGGAAACTTCTCGATGAAACGAGCCAGCAAGGGAGGAAGCACATATTGGGCAATTGTAGTACTGGCTCCCAAGCGTAACTCACCGGTATGCTCATTACGTAATAAGTTCATCTCGTACTCCAAGCGTCCGTAATCTTCCAAAATTTTCTCACAATGTTCCAACAACAACCTGCCTGCATCAGTCAGCAAGATCTTGTTACCCATTCGCTCAAAAAGGCGCGTCTGGTACATCGTTTCCAATTCCTGAATATGCTTGGTTATAGCCGGCTGGCTGATAAACAACTCCTGCGAAGCCTTTGTAAAGCTGAGATTTTTCGCAACACTACTGAATACTCTTAACCTGAAATCAGACATGTTTTTTAATGATTATAGTTCGTCTGCTTTAATTCCTAACGACTGTAAAACTGCGAATCCAAACATCTCCCACTGATAAGCCACTTCACAGGCTGGAGGATTCATGCCGAATACTGTCATTTTTTCTTTTCCGTCCACCTTATTTAATATAGCAGGAACTTTATCCCCATATTCTTCTTCGGCAGGGACAATAATTACCCGTTTCACCTCTTTTGCATCAACCACCACTCTCAAAGACTCTAGAAACAACTCTTCGCGACTAGCCATATCCGACGGTTCGAAAGAATAAAGTGCAAACTCTCCCAACTGGCTTTTGAAAGCCACGTTATTTAATTCCTTTTCCAAATCCGACGGCTGAAAAGCATCCATTTTCTTACTTTCCTCGTCATAAATAAATAATACCTGAACTGCATTCTCCCCCAAGGTATTCCACTATCCAGTGACAGACATTCCAACAACACCGGCAAATCCGCTTTCGGCAACTTACGCCCCACCACGTCACCAAAATGTTTGGATAAATCACCCGCCACCCTATCTACATAGGCTATATCCACCAGAATTACAGTATCTGCAAACTTTATTTCATTTGTCATCTCGTTTTCATTTTATGATTTCGATGCTAAGATAGCAATTATCATCTGCCTGCAAAAAGAGTTATCTGCCTTTTTGTGTGCAATTCGGACTTTTTTTCATTTAAAAGCCGGAAAGCCTGTCATTTTGTCTTCTTATTTTACTTCATTAGCTTTCTTTTTCTTTTTGGCAAACTATTTGACGATTATCAAATGAAATCGCAAAAGCCACTGAACAAAGCAGTGACAGTTACGTTTTCAATAGGTATTTGAATAATATTTAGAAAGGAGATACAATATGAATTTTAACAACTTCACAATTAAATCACAGGAGGCAGTGCAACAAGCGGTGAACGTAACTCAAGCCCGCGGACAGCAAGCTATCGAGCCTGTGCATCTGTTGGCCGGAGTACTGAAAGTAGGTGAAAACGTCACCAACTTCATTTTCCAGAAATTGGGAATGAACGCCCAGCAGATCGCATTGGTCATCGACAAGCAAATTGACTCGCTGCCTAAGGTTTCGGAGGAGAACCTTACCTTAGCCGTGAAAGCAACGAGATATTACAAAGAGCCGTACAGTATTCCAAAGAGATGGGTGACGAATTCGTTTCACTGGAAGCTATTATCCTGGCCTTATTGAATGTAAAGAGTACTGTCGCTACCATATTGAAAGACGCGGGAATGACAGACAAAGAGCTGCGCTCCGCCATAGCAGAACTACGTAAAGGTGAAAAAGTAACTTCACAATCCAGTGAAGACACTTATCAATCCTTAAGCAAATATGCCATTAATTTGAATGAGGCTGCCCGCAGCGGAAAACTTGATCCGGTTATCGGGCGTGATGAAGAAATACGTAGAGTATTACAAATATTAAGCCGCCGTACCAAGAATAATCCGATTTTAATTGGTGAGCCGGGTACTGGTAAGACCGCCATTGTTGAAGGTTTGGCACACCGTATCATCCGAGGTGATGTACCCGACAATTTGAAGAACAAACAAATCTTCTCATTGGATATGGGCGCACTGGTTGCTGGAGCCAAATACAAAGGTGAATTTGAGGAACGTCTGAAATCTGTTGTCAATGAAGTGGTCAAAGCCGAAGGCAGCATCATCCTGTTTATCGATGAAATCCATACCTTGGTCGGAGCCGGTAAAGGTGAAGGTGCCATGGATGCCGCCAATATATTGAAACCCGCCTTGGCCCGTGGTGAGCTCCGCAGCATCGGAGCCACTACTTTGGACGAATATCAGAAATACTTCGAAAAGGACAAGGCATTGGAACGCCGGTTCCAAACTGTTATGGTAGCCGAACCGGACACGCTGAGCACCATCTCTATTCTTCGTGGATTGAAAGAACGTTACGAAAACCATCACAAGGTACGTATCAAAGATGAAGCCATCATTGCCGCTGTAGAATTGAGTAACCGGTACATTACCGAACGTTTCCTTCCGGACAAGGCTATTGATCTGATGGATGAAGCTGCTGCCAAATTGCGTATGGAACGTGACTCTGTGCCTGAAGAACTAGATGAAATCTCACGTCACCTGAAACAACTGGAAATTGAACGTGAGGCCATCAAACGTGAAAAAGACGAGTCCAAATTACAACAGCTGAATAAAGAGATTGCCGAACTGAAAGAACAGGAAACCTCTTACAAGCCAAATGGCAGAGTGAAAAGGAACTGGTCAACAAGATTCAGCAAAACAAGCAGGAAATAGAACAATTGAAATTTGAAGCCGAGAAAGCGGAACGTGAGGGAGATTACGGTAAAGTGGCCGAAATCCGTTATGGAAAATTACAGGCTTTAGAGAACGAGATTAAGGATATCCAAGAAGACCTGAAACACAAGCAGGGTGACAGTGCCATGATAAAGGAAGAAGTTACCGCTGAGGACATTGCCGATGTTGTTTCACGGTGGACAGGGATACCTGTTAACAAGATGCTGCAAAGCGAACGTGACAAATTGCTTCATCTGGAGCAAGAATTACATTTGCGTGTGGTAGGTCAGGATGAAGCCATAGCAGCCGTATCCGATGCCGTACGCCGTAGCCGTGCCGGATTACAGGATCCGAAACGTCCGATAGGTTCATTCATCTTCCTGGGTACTACCGGTGTAGGTAAGACAGAACTTGCCAAAGCATTGGCCGACTACCTGTTTGATGACGAGAGTCTGATGACGCGTATCGACATGAGCGAATACCAGGAGAAACACTCTGTATCTCGCCTGATCGGAGCGCCTCCCGGATACGTAGGTTACGATGAAGGCGGTCAGTTGACAGAAGCCGTCCGACGCAAACCATACTCTGTGGTATTATTTGATGAAATAGAAAAAGCACATCCCGATGTGTTCAATATTCTGCTGCAAGTTTTGGACGACGGACGTCTGACTGACAACAAGGGACGTACGGTAAACTTCAAGAATACGATTATCATCATGACTTCCAACCTAGGCAGCGCATACATTCAAAGCCAGTTCGAAAAGATTAATGACGAGAATCGCGAAGTGGTGATTGAAGAGACGAAGAAAGAGGTAATGTCCATGTTGAAAAAAACGATACGACCGGAGTTTCTGAACCGTATAGATGAAACAATTATGTTCTTGCCTTTGAACAGAGAAGAGATAGAACAGATTGTGATGTTACAAATCAACGGTATCAAGAATATGCTGGCCGGCAACGGCATTACCTTGGAAATGACCGATGAGGCCGTCCGTTTCATTGCCAGCACAGGCTATGATCCCGAATTCGGCGCCCGTCCTGTGAAACGTGCCATCCAGCGCTATTTGCTGAATGATTTGTCCAAAAAACTATTGTCACAGGAAGTAGACCGAAGCAAACCGATTATCGTAGAAACAGCTGGTGACGGATTAAAATTCCGCAACTAGAATGTTACAAACAGCCAGGAAAGATAAGATCTTATCTTTCCTGAGTAAAGGGGGGGCTCATCACTTGTAAGATATACAATCTTCCACCTGCAACATTACTAATCTTACAGCCCACGCATTAGTAACGTGTCACCCCACACGTTACTAACTTTCCGGCATGCACATTACTAACCTCTCAAACGTCCTGTTCTTTTCTGAAAAGAACAAGGTCTTTAAAAAAAAGAACAAGACGTTTTCATTGAAAGAACAAGAGCTTTTTAAAATTTGACCTGTTGTTTTTTCCATAACGCATCTACATGCCGAAACTCCTTATTTTTCCTTCAGATCTTTCAGCTACTCCGCAAACACCCTGCCCGCCGACATTCCGGCTGAAAGATATACATCGCGAAATGTTTCAGCCGAAAAATATCCTTCAGGAAAAACGATTCCCTGAAAATCAGAGAAACACCGATTCGGCTGAAGGATTCCAATCCCCGACTGAAGCATTCCCGAACCCAATCCTTCAGCCGAAATGCCCACGAACAAGGCGTTTGCGGGAAGTCTGAAGGATTTGAAGGATTTTTCAGGGTATCCTTTATAGAGCACGATCTATGATCATATTCCACTGAAAGAAGTAAGATATCCTACTTCTTTTACCAATAATGCCGATGAACAAAAAGCCCGTCAAGCAGATTGTAAACTGCTTGACGGGCTTTTCCCCTTCGCTTTATTTCAATTATTCAGCAGCAGCTTCTTCCACTTTGTCGGCAGATTCTGCCGGAGCTTCTACAAATTCAGTAATACCATTGTTTACCAAAATATTGTACCATGAAATCAGTTTCTTGATATCCCCGTTATGAACACGGTCACGATCATAATTTGGCAAAATTTCTGCAAAATAAGCATGTAACTCATCGGCTGATGCTTTTTTATAATTGATAGAAGCAACCGCTCCATTCTCTTTCTTCTTTACCGCTTCCAGCACTTCGCTCAAAGGCACTTCTTCCGCATCTGTGTACATAGCAATATCCGCCAATGAGATAACTTTGTCATGAGCATAAGCAGGAACTCTTTTCTTAGCTGCGTCAACTGTTTCTACAATCAACATGTTCTTTCCTTGAGAAATCAATTTATATAATCCCGGTTTGCCCGCGATTGATAAAATGGTCTTTAACATACTATTCTATTTTATATTTATGGTTTGAGGAAGCAAAAGTACAATTCACCAATGAAACTCCCAAATTTATAGTATGAATTTTTCGGTTTTTAATTGTTCTACTATTCTGTTCAACTGGGGTATGAGCAATTGCACCCCGTCATTCACCACCGTGAAATCGGCCCGCCGACGCTTTTCTTCATCATCCATCTGGGCAGCAATACGTGCCCGGACTTGTTCCTCGCTGGCTCCGTCACGATACATGGCACGCTGTATACGCAATTCTACAGGTGCATAGACCATTATTACCGCATCTACGTATCCTGAAAACCAGCCTCATACAAAATAGCCGATTCCATACCCACTATCTCACAATTTTCCTGACGTTCCACCATACGGTAAAATCTTTCCGTACCCGGGGATGGATAATGGAATTGATTTGGAGCACATGCGCCGGATCGGAAAACAGATAGGAAGCCAACAACGGCTTGTTTAACAGACCATCCTTATAAACATCCTCACCTAACAAAGCGATCAGTTCCCCACGAATTCCGGCATCAGAAGTAGTGAGACGTTTCGCTTCATTATCCGCATTATACACAGGGATATGCATATTCTCCAACAAATGGGAAATGTATGATTTTCCACTGCCGATGCCACCGGTAACCGCTATCTTAATCATTGAATTTAATTCGTTGTTCTATCAAATAATCCACCTCTTTGGGATTCAAACGAACATGGTTCACATATCGGGGGATGGATTTGAGATTGACCGGACACTTCTCCCCCTTATTGTTCAACAAAGACTCATAAGTCACCCCGATAAAGAAATCCTCGGAAGTGATGGACTTGAAATGACTCAGACCTACCTGAAAAGTCACCTGAACCTTGGAAGGAAAAGTACGAAGTACCTTGTCGGGCGGAAAATTGATGCCACGTATAGGCACCTCCACACTTTTCTCAGCGTAGATATCTACCAATAAAGTCACATCATCAAAAGAGGGAATAAATTTCGCTCCGCGTACATCGGCCAGATTCACCCTACGACGAATGGTATCTGCCACATCTTCAAAATTCAATGCCTGTGTATAAGCAGCCGTGATGGTATCCAAAATCTCCTGAGGAGCATAAACCATCACTGAATCCGGCGAGTAAATGATATCCGAGATATAATACTGGCGGTCTAAAGCCACCTTGCCTTGTAACTTCACGGGCACCTTCTTTGCCTTCCCTTTCGTATAAATAAACTCCACAGTATCCGGCCGTATGGTCAGCAATTTGGTTGTCTGATTCAACTGGACCGAAATCTTTTTCATTAAAGCTGAAACCGGAATCCGGACACGGCTCCCTTTATCCTCATAGTCCTTGAAGTCCACAACAATGGGATAAAATGTCTGCCCCAGCATATAGTTAGCCAATACAGTCCCCCTGTCTTTCACGCCAATACGCAGTTCATCAGGAAGTTCGGAGGTCAACACCACATCACTAGGTACATTCTTCAACCGTAACGGAATGGAAAATTCCGTTTCATAGTCATCATTTAACACCTGAAGCAACCAAAAGCAGAAAGATACAAATACAAAAAACAAGAAAATCAGGAACTCCCTGCTATTACGGCTAAGCAGGAAGCTTCTGATTCTCTCTAAAGTCTTTAAATAGTAAATACGTATGTTCCTTTTGTCGAACATGTTATCATGTCATTTACTTTGCCTGTTGTTGGTTGGATGCAGCATTAGCGAAGATAGAATTTCTATCAATTTTAATCTTAACGCCTGATGCAATTTCCAAAACAACTGTATTATCTTCTATTTCTTTTATCTTTCCGTATATACCACCTGCAGTAATCACTTCTTGACCCACTTCCAAATTCTTGCGGAAATTAGCAATCTCTTTCTGTTTTTTATTCTGAGGACGAATCATGAAGAAATACATAATAGCGAAAATGGCTACCATCATAATCAGGAAAGAGTAATCTCCTCCACCCCCTGCCTGCAGAAATACAAATAATAAGTTCATACTTTCTATGTTTTTTAGTTTATAATGCTGTTATTCTTCAATAACAAACAAAGATATTAATTTTTTGTTAGCTTATTCTCTTTTTTCAATGAATTAACGATTCCGTCCAAAGTTCCGTTAATAAAGCCACCGCTTTTCGGGGTGCTGTACAGTTTGGCTATTTCTACGTACTCATTCAGTGATACGCTGACCGGAATATTGGGAAAACTCAGAATTTCAGCCAAAGCGATCTGCATAATAACCACATCCATGAAAGCCACACGGTCTAAATCCCAGTTCTTTGTATTTTCGCTAATCAGATGACGATAATAATCGGCATTCAAGATAGTACGACGGAACAAACGGCGTGCGAAGTCTTGATCCTCCTCATCTTTAAATTCCGGCAACAATTCCTGTTTTGCACCATTCTTCTCATCGAAACGCTTGATGGTCTTCAACACAAAGGTATCCACTATTTCCTTATCATCATTCCAATACAAACTTTGGTCCTCCAAAACCTGATCTAGTTCGATATTATTAAAAATAATATTTTTATATAGCTTGCGCCACAATTCACGGTCTTCCTCATACGAAGAAGTCTCACTGGCCATATATTCCTTATATATATCGCTTTCTAAGATTTTATCACATAAAGTCTTTACGAAATCAGCTTCATTCTCCCAAGTTTTCTTCTGATTGTTCGAAAACTCCAGCAGTTGTTTGTTTACCTCCAACTGTGCAATAAAGCGGTTTTCTACAAATTTAGTGTTGGGAAACAATTCTTCCTTAGTAGGAACCAGTTTGTTTTTCGCAGCATTCAGTCGTTTGTTAGCCTGTTTAGTTACCTCTACCATTAAAAGCAGCAGATAGTTGTATAAGTCATACGCTTTAGAAAGGCTGAAAAATAACTCTTTTTCCGCTGTATCCAAGTTTTTGCCTCCGTTCTGATAATAAGCATAGACTATCTGAACTATCTTAAGACGAATAAGAACTCTATTTATCATAATTCACATAAAATTATTAAGGAGTTGCAAAAGTAGGTATTTTCATTGATTTTACATAACATAATTACATTTTTTAATGTAAAATTTACATAGAGCTATCTAAATCGCTTTTTTCATCGAAGTTTATCCGCAAATTTTTTGCCCATTTAAAAAAAATGTCCAATTTTGAAGCCGATTTATAAAGATACTTAAGTTATGGAAGATTATAAAAAGAAAAGTGTAGTGGATGGTGACAAAGAAATTGTTTTTTCAAAAGCAATTAAAGCCGGCAAACGTATTTATTATTTAGATGTGAAGAAAAATCGAAAAGATGAAATGTTTTTGGCTATTACTGAAAGCAAGAAAATTGTTTCGGGAGAAGGTGATGACTCGCAAGTAAGCTTCGAAAAACATAAGATTTTTCTATATAAAGAAGATTTTGAGAAGTTCATGAACGGTTTACAACAGGCTATACAGTTTATTGCCGAAGAGCAAGGTCCTATTGAACCTCATCACACTGAAAATGAAGAACAGGAAACAACCGAAGATGCGCACAAACCGCTTAGTCCGAATGAAATTAAAATAGATATCGATTTCTGATTCCAACTGATAAAGAAAGCACAATGATAAAAAAATTGTGCTTTCTTTTTGTCAAGTCGGAAATAAGCAGTAATTTTGCACCGCTTTTTCAAGCTCATCGTGTGATATACCACATCGTGTGATGGCGAATTAAGCAATAAGATCAACTTAATTTAGAGTAACACAAAAAATTTAAAAACAATGAAATCAATTGAAATTAAAGGTACTGTCAGAACAGACGTAGGAAAGAAAGCAACTCACGAATTGCGTAAGAACAATGGTGTTCCTTGTGTATTGTATGGAGTGCAGAAAGACGAAAACGGCTTGCCCGTAGCTACTCACTTCTCCGTTCCCACCGAAGGACTCCGTAACTTGGTATACACACCGCACATCTATGTTGTAGACTTGAACATTGATGGTAAAATAGTAAACGCTATTTTGAAAGATATCCAGTTCCATCCTGTAACGGATGCAATCCTTCACGTTGACTTCTATCAGATTGATGAAGCCAAACCTATTGTTATGGAAGTTCCTGTTCAGTTGGAAGGTTTGGCAGAAGGTGTACGTGCCGGTGGTAAATTGGCATTACAGTTGCGTAAACTGAAAGTGAAAGCTTTATACAATGTAATTCCTGAACGCCTGGTTGTTGATGTAACTTCTTTGGGTCTGGGCAAGACTATCAAAGTGGGCGAATTAAGCTATGAAGGTTTGGAATTGATTAACGCTAAAGAAGCCGTTGTTTGCGCAGTTAAATTAACTCGTGCCGCTCGTGGTGCTGCTGCAACTGCCGGTAAATAATCAGTAACCCTTTAATCCTTATCAATGAAATATTTGATTACAGGACTGGGTAATATAGGTGAAGAATACCGAAATACCCGTCACAACATAGGATTCACAGTATTGGACGCCCTTGCAAAGGCGTCCAATCTTGTTTTTACTGACGGACGTTACGGAGCCACTGCCACCCTCTCGCTCAAAGGACGCCAGCTTATCCTGCTGAAACCGTCTACTTACATGAACTTGAGTGGAAATGCAGTGCGCTACTGGATGCAAAAAGAAAACATTCCGTTGGAAAATGTGTTGGTAGTGGTGGACGACCTCGCCCTTCCTTTCGGTACATTACGTCTGAAAGGAAAAGGCAGCGATGCCGGACACAATGGTTTGAAACATATAGCTGCTACGCTGGGCACACAAGATTATGCCCGTCTGCGCTTTGGTATCGGCAACGATTTTCCCCGTGGCGGGCAAATAGATTTTGTATTAGGTCACTTCACTGATAAAGATTTGAAGACCATGGACGAACGTGTAGCAACGGCTTGCGACATAATTAAGAGTTTTTGCCTGGCAGGCATCAGTATAACAATGAACCAATACAATAAAAAGTAATGGCTGAAGCAAGAATTGATAAATGGCTATGGGCCTCACGTATATTCAAGACCCGCACTATCGCTGCCGAAGCATGCAAGAAAGGACGGGTTTCTATCAACGGCACTCAGGTGAAGCCATCGAGAATGATAAAACCGGGAGAAGTGATACATGTAAAGAAACCACCTGTCACGTACTCATTTAAAGTTTTACAGGCAATAGAAAAACGTATAGGTGCCAAATTGGTTCCTGAAATACTGGAGAATGTAACGACTCCGGAACAATATGAATTGCTGGAAATGAGCAAAATCAGCGGTTTTGTTGATCGCGCCCGCGGAACAGGACGTCCCACTAAAAAGGACCGTCGCAGTATGGAAGAGTTCATTACTCCTGAATATTTCGGTGACGATGACTTCGACTTTGAATTTGATTTCGAAGAAAAAGAGTGATTAGTTAATAGTTAGTGATTAGTGGTTAATAGCGGATGCATACACCGCAGGCACTAATCACTAACCACTAATCGCTACTACAGATTTTTCTTTATAGCTTCAATCATTTCTTGATATTCCGCATCAGCCAGATAAACTTTTCCCGGATTCATCTGAAATACACCTCCATAATCAGGTCCATCCACATACTTGGGGACCAAATGAAAATGCAAGTGAGAAAGTTTGTCACTATACGCTCCGTAATTTATTTTTTCAGGATGGAAAGCCTTGTCCATGGCACGGGTCACACGGGTAACATCTGCCATAAATGCGTTACGTTCTTCATCACTCAGTTCAAACAAGTCGTTTACATGATCTTTATAAGCAACAAGGCAACGTCCGCGATAGGTTTGTTCCTTAAAAAGGAATACACGTGAAACACTCAGTGGCGCTATTTCAATCATTAAATTGTGCAATGTCTCATTGTTCTGACAATACAGACAATCTTTAGGATCACTTTTCATGGTTTTCTTATTTATTAAAATTAATTATTCTTCCTCTTTTTCTTTCTTACCCAACAAACGGTACACATCATCCCGTTCGCCTACCACCCATACCACATCTCCTTCCGTAAAAGGTACATTGATATCAGGGGTCATCAGCGTACTATCTTCTTTTTCGACGCCTACTACCAGACATTTGTACTCATCCCGGATACCACTTTCTCTGATATTCTTACCCAAGAAAAATGAGTTACGATCTATAATGAACTGTTTCAGACTCATTTCACGCCTTTCCAAATCTTCCTCTTCGGCGGCGGCTGATACTCTTTCTGCTTGACGGGCAAACTCGCCCAACTGCTCATCCGTACCGATTACCTGTATGGTGTCACCGGGAAACAGACGTACATTCGCCCCAGGAATATTAATACGATGCATTCCACGAATGATAGATGCCACATGCACTCCGTATTTATGCCCTAAATTCAATTCTCTTAATGTATGTCCCGCCCATAAGGAATCCGCAGGTATCTCAAAATCCGAAAGATGTAAGTCGCGGGACAACAAATGTCCTTCATACTCAGGACGTTTCTGGCCTGTAAATTCAGCATGCACATCTCTGAAACGCAAATTCTGAATAAAAGTACGCTCCATGAATATAGATTGTTTCTTTAGCCATCGCGAGAACATCATCATACCTACCAAAACAACAGCTATACCGATCAGCAAAGTCGTGGAAGCCTGAAAAAGTTTCTCTATCACAAACATCACAAACATGACAGCTATCATTATACGGAGTAAAATGGTAGAAATCAAGGGTGCCCGGTTGAAACGATTATCCTGCCATAACGCCTGAAACTCTACAGAGTGGTTTTTCTTCATAATAATGGCACGCAAGAAAGGTGCGATGCAAACGATAGTAAAAACAGCTCCTGCCAGATTTGCCCAAAAGACAGGCAGACTAGCCGGAACAATGGAATAATAAAATGGAATGAAAGTGTAATCATAGCTATACACAATACGGAATAAACAGCTACAATCCTAGCTATGGCAACCAACAATTTCTTCCAATTGTTTTCATGATTCACCGTTTGCGATCCCGACGAATAACGCTCAAGCATTTTTCTCCATTTGCCGGGCAGACGTTTCTCTACTATATGATAAGCAGGTATCGCCAAACGTATCATATACGGGGTCAGAAATGTGGTAATGACCGAAACAGCCACCACAATAGGATACAAGAAATCACTGGTTACTTTCAGACTTACCCCCAATGAAGCGATAATGAATGCAAATTCACCAATCTGGGTCAGACTGAAACCACATTGCATGGCAACTTTCAACGGCTGTCCCGACAAAATCACGCCACCTGTACCAAAAATAACCTGCCCAAGCAGAATGGCCAATGTAATAATCACAATGGGCCATATATATTCTACAATCATGGCAGGGTCTACCATCATTCCCACAGATACAAAGAAAATGGCTCCAAACAAATCTTTTACAGGGGCCACAAGCTTCTCTATATTTTCGGCCTCCACCGTTTCTGCCAAAATAGACCCCATTATAAAAGCTCCAAACGCAGCCGAAAATCCAACCTTGGCCGCTACAACTACCATACCGAAGCACAATGCCAGCGAAACAATCAGCAATGTTTCATTTGCCATCACTTGCGGGAACGCTTCAAAAATGTAGGAATGATATAAATACCTACCACAAACCATAATATAAGGAAGAATAATAATTTAGCAATGCTATAGACCATTTCACTACCCTCGAAATTCTGACTCACTGCCATTGTACTCAACATAACCATCAAAACAATAGCCAATATATCTTCCAATATCAAAATACTAAGAACCAAACCGGCAAACCGTTGCTGCCTCAACCCCAAATCATCAAAAGCTTTGTAAATAATAGTCGTAGAGGACATGGCCAACATACCTCCCAAATACAGACAGTCCATGCGTTGCCACCCGAAAGACCACCCCACAAAAATTCCAACCAATATCATACAAAATATAATGGTACACGCCGCAATGACCGCTGTCCCTCCTACTTTCACCAATTTCTTGAAACTAAATTCCAATCCCAGAGCGAACAACAAAAATATCACACCAATCTCCGACCATGTATGGATATTGGCCACATCAATGACCGACGGAGTAAGAGGAACATGGGGACTTGCCAAAAAGCCGGCTACGATATAGCCGAGAACAAGAGGTTGCTTTAACCGTTTAAAGACGAGCGTCATGACACCGGCGCAGATCAGAATCAAAGCAAATCACTTATCAATGGAGCCAATTCAGACATAGCTAATAAATTTTTGATTGCAAAATTAAGAATTATCTATTTATCATATTCTTCATCCTATTATTAATTTTGCATCAAAAGCTGTTTTTATGGAAAGGAACTAACAACAAATGTATATCAGCCATATAAAGAAAAACGCGAATATTCAAAAAATCTGAATATTCGCGTTATATTTGTTATCAGCGTTCTCTTTTCCGGCTTTCGATTTATTTTCTGAACGGGGCCTTTACTATTACAGCTTTCAGTTTGCGTCCGCGCACATCAATAAATATTTCAGTACCTAATGCTGTGTAAGCGGTCTGAACATATCCCATACCAATACCAATCTTACGCATTGGAGACATGGTACCACTAGTTACTTCACCTATTTTCTCTCCATCAGCATTTACCAGTTCATAACCATGACGGGGAATACCACGGTCTACCATTCAAAAGCAATCAGCTTGCGTTTCAATCCTTCGGCTTTCTGCTTTTCAAGTAAAGCGCGTGAAATGAAATTCTTTCCTTCAACAAACTTAGTAATCCAGCCCAATCCTGCTTCCAACGGAGAAGTGGTATCACTCAAATCATTACCATACAGCAAAAGCCCATTTCCAAACGTAATGTATCACGAGCCCCTAGTCCGATAGGTTTAATCCCTTCAGGAGCACCTGCTTCAAAAATTGCTTTCCAGATAGCCTGACCGGCTTCGGGATAAAAATAAAGCTCGAAACCACCTGCACCGGTATAACCGGTATTCGAAATAATCACATCTTTCTGACCGGCGAACTCACCTGTGGTAAAAGCATAATAAGGAATTTCGGACAAGTCGACCGGAGTCAGTTTTTGCAAAACTTCCATAGCCTTCGGTCCCTGAATAGCAAGCTGTGCCATATGGTCGGATGCATTTTCCAATTCCGCACTCACTGTGTTATGACTGACACACCAGTTCCAGTCTTTCTCAATATTGGCTGCATTTACCACCAACAAGTATTTTTCGGATTCATAGTGATATACCAACAGGTCATCAACAATACCTCCCTCCTCATTAGGGAAACAAGTATATTGCGCTTTACCGACAGGCAAAGTTGCTACATTGTTTGAAGTCACTTGCTGCAAAAACTCCAACGCATTAGGACCTTTTACCCAAAATTCACCCATATGGGATACGTCAAAAACACCTACGGCATTACATACTGTAAGGTGTTCATCAATAATTCCCGAATATTCAATAGGCATATTATAACCTGCAAATTCGTGCATTTTCGCCCCCAAGGCAATGTGTGTTTCGGTAAACGGAGTTGTTTTCATGTTATTACTTTACTATTTTAAGGTTAATAAATTACTTATCTTGCCACCAACTCAGCAATTTTCACCACTACTTTCATAGCTTTCTCAATAGACTGGATTGGCACGAACTCATATCTGCCATGAAAATTCAAGCCACCGGCAAAAATATTGGGACAAGGCAATCCTTTGAATGAAAGTTGTGCGCCATCCGTTCCGCCGCGGATAGCCTTCACCTTAGGTGTCACGCCCGCCTCTTCCATAGCCTTGAAAGCGACATCAATGATATGCATCACCGGCTCAATTTTCTCACGCATATTGTAATACTGATCTTTCAGTTCCAAGGTAACGGTACCTTCTCCATATTTCTTATTGATGATTTCCGCCCATTTTTTCATATTTTCCTTGCATGCCTCAAACTTGGCACGGTCATGATCACGGATTATATAAGAGATAGTAGTCTGCTCTACTTCACCCGTCATGCCAATCAAATGATAGAATCCCTGATAACCATCAGTACACTCAGGCACTTCGTCCGTAGCAGTAAAGCCACAAACTCATTAGCTACACGCAAAGAGTTGATCATTTTATCCTTAGCGTATCCCGGATGTACGTTACGTCCTTTAATAATCACTTTTGCAGAAGCGGCATTAAAGTTTTCAAACTCCAACTCCCCTACTTCACCACCATCCATCGTATATGCCCACTCGCATCCGAATCTCTCCACATCAAATTTATGTCACCCAAGCCTATTTCTTCATCAGGATTAAATCCCACACGAATTTTTCCATGCTTGATTTCAGGATGTTCTTTCAGATATACCATAGCTGAGATAATTTCAGCAATGCCCGCCTTATCATCAGCTCCCAACAATGTCTTGCCGTTAGTTACAATAAGATCCTCCCCTTTATGATCCAACAATTCGGGAAATTGCTTGGGAGAAAGTATAACGTTGTCTTCTTCACACAATACAATATCTGTCCCATCATAACCATAGACAATGCGTGGGGTGACTCCTGCACCCGTCATATCGGGACTGGTATCCATGTGTGCAATAAATCCGATGGCAGGAACCGGTTTATCCGTATTGGCCGGCCATGTAGCAAACAGATAACCATTCTCATCCAAAGAAATTTCCTGAAAACCCAATTGTTCCAATTCTGATTTTAAATATTGCGCAAACACCATCTGCTTCGGCGTACTAGGGGTAACTCCGCTATTCTCATCAGACTGAGTGTCGAAGCTTACATATTTTAAAAATCGTTCTATTACCGTCATTTTTCTTTTTGTTTTAATATTCATACTTGCCTGTAAAAATAGAAAAAGAGCCGTGAATTGCCAAACAAATCACAGCTCTTTTTTATTAATATTTTATTATTTTGTTATTAGAAGCAACTGGAGCCATCAAAACAATGGGTACATACCTTACATTTTGGTAATCCTATCGCTTCTACCAAAGTTTCCAAAGTATTGAACTTCAACGAACTCAGACCAAAGCGGTCGGCAATCATTTGTACCATCTTCTTATATTCCGGCGAATCTGTTGTTGCATATTTTTCCAGATTCTTATTTTCATCGCCTTCAATCTCCTTAATCATCCGGCGGGTAATCAGTTCCAAATCACTTTTTGAAGAAGTGAAACCAATGAAAGGACATCCATAAATCAATGGCGGACAAGCAATGCGCATATGAACCTCTTTAGCACCATAATCAAATAAAATTTTCACATTATCACGAAGCTGGGTCCCACGCACTATAGAATCGTCACAAAACAACACGCGCTTACCTTCCAGCATTGCGCGATTAGGTATCAGCTTCATTTTTGCTACCAGTGAACGCATTTCCTGATTGGCAGGAGTGAAACTACGAGGCAGGTAGGTGTGTACTTGGCAATAGCACGATGATAAGGAATTCCTTTACCTTCAGCATACCCCAATGCCATACCTACCCCCGAATCAGGAATACCGCAGGCACAATCAACTTCCGAATCGTCCTTCTGCCCCATTTTATAACCACTCATAAAACGTACTTCCTCTACATTTTTTCCTTCATAACATGAAACCGGAAATCCATAATATACCCACAAAAAAGAACAAATCTGCATTCCTTCGTTCGGCTTGCGCATTTGTTCCATTCCATCGGCACGCAAGCGAATAATTTCGCCCGGTCCTACATATTTCTCTATTTCATAATCCAGATTCGGCAAACTGCTTGATTCACTTGTCGCAGCATACGCACCCTCTTTTTTACCTATTACAATCGGAGTACGCCCCCATTTGTCACGTGCTGCTATAATACCATCTTCCGTCAATATCAGCATGGAGCATGATCCTTTGATTTTATTAAAAACATTCTCGATACCATCTACAAAATTTTTTTCCTTGCACAATAAGCAATGCTATCAGTCTGTCTGGTTCTCTTGCCAAGACTCATTTCAGAAAAGTGCATATTAGCCGCCAACAAGTCGCATTCCAATTCCGTAATGTTATTGATTTTAGCTACTGTGACGATGGCGAACTTGCCTAGATGCGAGTTTATCACGATAGGCTGCGGGTCCGTATCACTGATAATGCCGATACCCGAACTCCCTTTGAACTTTGGAAGTTCAGATTCAAACTTCGTACGGAAATAAGAGCTCTCCAAATTGTGGATAGAGCGCATAAAGCCCTCTCCTTGAGCATACGTAGCCAAACCACCTCTTTTTGTTCCTAAATGTGAATTATAGTCCGTCCCGTAAAATAAGTCGGTGACGCATTCAGCCTTTGAGACTGTTCCAAAAAAACCACCCATTCCTTTTTGCGTATTTTTCGTTTAGGGTGCAAAATTACTAAAAAAGTTTGGCTCTGAATGAATAATCATTGCTATTTTTGCATCAAAATGTAGCATTTATGAAATCACTATTACTCATCTTCTTGGGAGGAGGTACAGGAAGTGTACTTCGCTACCTGCTTACCATAAGTATTTATCGCCAGGGAGCAACGAATTTTCCGTGGGGTACTTTCGCAGTCAATATTTTGGGTTGCATACTTATCGGGGTATTTTATACCCTCACCTCACGCATTCATATCAACAATGATATAAGACTGATGCTCACTATCGGACTTTGCGGTGGCTTCACCACTTTCTCCACTTTCAGCAACGAAAGTTTGCAATTACTGAAATCAGGACTCTACCCCTCTTTTTTCACATACATCATTAGCAGTGTGGTATTGGGTATCCTCGGAGTAATGCTAGGGATATGGATGAGCGAATAGAGCAAAATAAATATCCCTCCGGCTCTATACCACATAGAACAGGAGGGATTGAAATTGCACCTCAGTTATAAAACCTTATTTTAATCTCAAGACACTTCGTCCGGCTGTAATGGCTGCATTGTTTGCAGGAGTTGACTTACGGGTACAATAATCAAATTCCGCTGTTTTCTCTCCGTTAAATGATTTCCATTTTAATTTCAGCTTCACTGTTTTTCCTTCAGTGTCAGGCAAAGAATCCAAATTAAATGCCACCAGTCCGTCGGCAGGTTCACCGTATACATCACCAAAGGCATTATGGCGGAATTCTACCTCATAAGGATTTTCAGCATCTTTACTCATCAGCAAATTGACAAAATGAGCTTGACTGCGATCCCCCCACATGGTTCTGAAACGCAAAGTCAAATAACCGTCCTCGGCAATTGTCACCCAATCGTTAATCATATCTACAGGGTCAGTACCATACACTTCATCATTCTTATCTCCTAAATCACCGGCAATCGGTTTTGTCAAGATACTGTCTATCCAGTTGATATGTACAGCCTTGTCATACTCTCCGCTTGACTCATTCACCGGATCGAAATTTACAAGAGCCCTTACTTCCTTCTCACCATAAGGAGAATTTTTCATATTGACAGGCAACAGTGTCGTACTGTCATCCAACTGCATAAAAAATGAATTGTCGGCCACCGGTTTCACAGTAACCAATGCATTGGGCCACGCGTATCTGTAATAATCATTATCATCATCATCCAAACAGGATTGAAAGATCATCACAGAAGCAAGTACCGCTACAGACGCAAGCAATTTATTAAAACCAAAAAACTTTTTCATTGTGCTTTTCTTTATTAGTTAATTATTCTAGTTTATAAGTCTTTTCTATTGAAAGAAATGCAGGCTATACCATAATGCTGCACGAAGTTTTGTTAAGAAAACATAATCATCTGACAGTAATGTTACAAACATTCTTCCATTTGCATTTTCTACATCTAAACAAGTGACGCTATAGGCGAACAAAGGGATAATTTTACCGAAATTTAGATCATATCAAATTACTAGTCCTATGATTTTTTTATCTTAAATTTGTTACTGTTTTTTGAAAAGGAAAAGATTTAGAATAAAGAGTTTTATGAAAGCTACTATCGCAAGTCTCATTTTTTTGCTATTGTCATTAGCCGTCTCATCGCAGACTTATAAATATATTGGTATAGAAGAAGGACTAAGTAATCAGAAAATATACAGAATTCAAAAAGACGCGCGTGGATACATGTGGTTCCTCACCCATGTGGGAATAGACCGATATAACGGAAAAGAAATAAAACATTATAAATTAAAAGAAGGCGACAGGGAGCTAGACCCGTTATTGAATATAAACTGGACTTATTTAGATAAAACAGGTACACTGCTGGTCACAGGAAAACAAGGCAGAATTTTCCGTTATGATTCAGGACACGATCGTTTTGTACAGATATACAGTATGTACAATTACTGGAACAAGGACTACCATGCTTTCGTGAGATATAGTTATATAGACCAGGAGAGTAACGTATGGTTGTGCGGCAAATCGGCTATCCACCTTTTTAACATAGAATCCGGACAAAAGCAAAGAATTTCTAACCGGCTGGGAAATATCACCTGCATAGAACAGATAAACAGTGAACATTTTTTTATAGGTACAGACAAAAGAATCTATCTGGTAAAACTGGAAAACGGGAATTTGAAAGAACTCTCCTGCGGCAAACTGGAAATGATGGATATGCACGTACACGAATTATATCTACACCGTACAGCCAACAAACTATTTATAGGCACTTTTGAAAAGGGAGTCTATATATATGACTTAAATATCCAGAAAATTGTACGTCCCGAAGTAGAACTAACAGATGTGAATATTACACGGCTCAGTCCCTTGAACACAAAGGAATTATTAGTAGCCACTGAAGGAGCAGGAGTGCACAAATTAAACATAGATACCTATGAAACCGAACCTTATATCATTGCAAATTATGGTAGTTACAACGAAATGGACGGGAACATTATCAATGATGTATATGTAGACAACGAGCAGCGTATCTGGCTGTCTAGCTATCCTACAGGAATTACCGTCCGCAATAACCAATATACCAACTACAACTGGATAAAGCACTCTATTGGCAACCGGCAGTCACTAGTAAACAACCAAGTAAACTCCATTATAGAAGATAGTGACGGGGATCTGTGGTTTGGAACAAGCAACGGCATCAGCTTATACGATTCAAAGCAAAAGCAATGGCGTTCTTTTCTAAGCTCTTTCAATCACGGACTAAAAAATCAGAACCGCATTTTTATCACTTTATGCGAAGTTTCTCCGGGTATTATATGGGCCGGAGGATATGCATCGGGCATTTTCCAGATTACCAAGAAAAACGGAAACATAGAATACCTCACCCTGCCCAATCTTTCCATCTGAATGTACGTGCCGACAAATACATACGCGACATTAAAAAGGACAGATACGGGTGCATATGGTCCGGAGGATATTATAATCTGAA